>UMHM01050496.1_pt1 | contig 193240 bp, 129 predicted proteins | sample 1965501 | NCBI WGS metagenome assembly UMHM01 (sample SAMEA4836095, study PRJEB28245) | human gut metagenome | biome: gut microbiome; material: fecal sample | place: Denmark | collected 2008
ATGCTGATGTCCTTGTCTATGATGAGAATGTCCGCATCCTTGCTCTTCTGGAGAGTGCCCTTAGACGAGTCGATGCCGACTTGATGTAAGATATAAATTTTTGCCAGTCTGAATAAAAAAAAGAAAGCCTTATTTTACTTCCTCTAAACAGTGAACGAAAGTTCTTTTTGGGCATTAAAAGATTATTTACGTAGCATCTGTGAAATACTTCTTAGAGGAAGAAGTTTGATTTCTAGACAATGTCTGTATGAATCCTGCTACTCTTCTATAAGTTAGATTAAATAAGGATAATTGCGTGCATATATGCATATGCTGTGATTCAATTCGCAAGGGATTCCTCTTATAGAAGAGATAGATACTACTTTTATAAGCAACTGCCTTCTTGAATTCTCACATTTAAATACCGGTACACGATATATCTGCGTATATACCCTATCATGTGTCATTTGTATGGATTCCTCATTCAGAGCTTCCTAGTTCGCCTTTCCTATCATTTCCTATGCGGTTTCTGTATATAGAAATGGTCCATTATACGATGTGCCACAAAGTTTCTTGCTATGAAAGGAGAATCCTGAAGGACTGGTCATAAAAACTTTAGCTTTCCAATTTCGTGTTGGAATATTCATCAGACTTCGTTTTTCTTTTTTTAGATAAATTACTATTTCCGTACTATTTCTTTTATGCCTAAAATAACCCGATATTTTTTCAGGAAGAAGGAAACAATAATAGTTAGTTCCTATAATTGTTGATGATTTGTTTTCGATAAGGATAATTTTTCTAATGAACTACACAGTTCTTATGTGATGATAATCATAATGTGGATAGATATGATGAAACTGATAACATGGCTGAATACAAAGACGGAGGTAAGACTTATGTATTTCAAACAAGAGATTATGCCGAACATCAAATGTTTCAAACTGCTCTGAAACGTGGTACTTTGTTTGGTCGTATTGCATTATGGCCTTCCGGTTCTGACCATGAAGTAATACGTTTAAAATGATAATGGTTATATCTTTCTAAATTTACATTTATAGGCTATAAAGGGACTTACTTTAGATATAATCTTAATGTAAGTCCCTTTTTGTATATAAATGAATAGAAAATGCCATTAATTGCACAAGAATTATCGGTGAATGAAATAAGAACAATTTTTCTTTGCAATAAGTGAGTTGTTTTGTAAAAAATCTGTATTCTCATATAAAGGTATAATATTAATAGTAGTATAAGAAACATCAGTAACAATTTATAAAAAAATAATTATGAAACTTAAGTCTTTGTTTTGTATAGGTATGGCAGCTATATCTATGTGTAGCTGTAATAATGGGGGAGGTCAGAAGATGACTCATATACCCAACCAACTCCGTGCACCTATGTATCCATTGGTTACTATAGACCCATATACTAGTGCTTGGTCTGCTTCTGATAAATTATTTGATAGTCCGGTAAAACATTGGACTGGGAAAAACTTTCCTTTATTGGGTGTGGCTAAAGTTGATGGAGTTTCCTATCGTTTTATGGGAGATGAAGAGTTAGAACTTTATCCTGTATGTGGTACTTCGGAACAAGAAGATTGGACTGGAAGGTATACAGTAAAACAACCAGTTGAAGGTTGGGAAAAGGCTGACTTCAATGATGGAGCTTGGAAAGAAGGTGCAGGAGCCTTTGGAACGAAAGAAAATGAACCGACAGCGAAAACCCAATGGGGAGATGAGTTTATTTGGGTACGTCGCTGGATTGATGTCAAAGAAGATTTATCATCTAAGAATTTATATTTGGAATATTCTCATGATGATGATGTTGTAATTTATATAAATGGTATAGAAATTGTATCAACTGGTAATTCTGCAAAAAAATATCAATATGTTAAGTTGCCGGCAGAAGCTATTGCTTCATTGAAACCGGGTAAAAATTTAATAGCTGCTTATTGTCATAATAGAGTTGGCAATGGCTTATTAGATTTTGGTTTAATGGCTGAAAAAGATAATACTCGCTGTTTTACTCAAACAGCAGATCAAACTTCTGTAGATGCACAGGCAACTCAAACTTATTATAGTTTTACATGTGGTCCGGTGAATTTGAATATCAAGTTTACAGCTCCTTTATTGATGGAAAATTTAGATCTGATGACTCGTCCGGTCAATTATCTTTCTTATGAAACAGTTTCTAATGATGGACAAGCTCATGATGTAAGTCTTTATTTTGAAGCCGCTCCTCAATGGGCTGTCGATCAACCATATCAGAAGTCAGTTAGTAAAACAGGTAGTGCTGAGGGGATTACTTATGTAAGTACAGGAAGTGTTGAGCAGAATATTTTAGCGAAACGTGGAGATGATTTACGTATCGACTGGGGATATTTCTATATGGCCGCTCCGCAGTCAGAAAATATATCAGTAGCTGCTGGTGATGGTATTGCTTTGAGAAAAGCATTTGTTGCTGGTAACTCATTAGACAGTCAATCTACGGGTGGTTTTGATAAGTTAGTACTCTCTTGCGACCTTGGCAATAAAAAGAATGCTTCAGGTTATGTTATGTTGGCTTACGATGATATATATTCTATTCAGTATTTTGGTCAGAATCTACGTCCATATTGGAATAGAAATGAGAACGAAACTATCTTCTCACAAATGAAAAAAGCTGTTGCTGAATATGATGGTTTAATGGAGCAATGTACAGCTTTTGATAGTAAGTTATTTACTGAAGCAGAGAATGCTGGAGGACGTGAATATGCTGAATTATGTGCTTTGGCATACCGTCAGGTGATGGCTGCTCATAAATTAGTAGAATCTCCTGAAGGCGAATTATTGTATTTGTCGAAAGAAAATTTCAGTAATGGTTGTATTAATACTGTTGATTTAACTTATCCGTCAGCTCCTTTGTTCTTGGTTTATAATCCAGAATTGCAGAAAGGTATGATGAATGGAATTTTCTATTATAGTGAGTCTGGAAAATGGAATAAACCGTTTGCTGCACATGATTTAGGAACCTATCCTCTTGCTAATGGTCAGGTATATGGAGGTGATATGCCGGTTGAAGAAAGTGGAAATATGTTGATTCTTGTTGCTGCTATTGCTACTGTAGAAGGAAATGCGCAATATGCAGAAAAGCATTGGGAAGTGCTTACAACTTGGGCGGATTATTTATTGGAGAAAGGACTTGATCCTGAAAACCAACTTTGTACAGACGATTTTGCAGGACATTTTGCTCATAATGCAAATCTTTCTATTAAAGCTATTTTAGGTGTCGCTTCTTATGGAAAATTAGCTGGAATGCTTGGAAAACAGGATATTGCGGAAAAATATATAAGTAAGGCAAAGGACATGGCTGCTCAGTGGATAAAAATGGCAGATGATGGAGATCATTATCGATTGACTTTTGACAAACCTGGTACTTGGAGTCAAAAGTATAATCTGGTTTGGGATAAATTACTAGGATTGAATATTTTCCCAGAAAGTGTAGCACAAAAAGAAATTGCATATTATTTGACAAAACAGAATACATATGGTTTGCCTCTTGATAGTCGGGAAACATATACTAAGAATGATTGGATTATGTGGACTGCTGCTATGAGTAATGATACTGCTACTTTCAAGAAGTTTATTTCTCCAATTTATAAATTTATGAATGAAACTCCAGATAGAGTTCCTATGAGTGATTGGACATGGACTATTGAACCTAATCAGAGAGGCTTCCAGGCTCGTTCTGTAATTGGTGGTTATTGGATGCAAGTATTGAAAGGTAAACTTATTCAATAAGGTTTTGATATTTTTATTCTGATTTTACATCATGGTTTCTACCAATATCTTATTCTTTTAGGATGGTTGGTTTAGGAACCATGATGATAGATATATTTAATGAAAATTATCTATGTCTTAGTTTTATAGGCATCGTATAGAGAAGTTAGTATTTAAGGAAGAAATACTATGAAAAACATTTTATTTGGAGTTTTACTATTAACTGGTATTTGTTTTTCTACTTGTAAGGTAGAAAAGAATGTGGAAATAGTTCAAGAAGAAATAGCTCCGGGAGTTATTAAATTGACTAAAGGGGAAGTTGATACTTATACTCCTTATGCTGTTTTGGGAGGAAAACCTGTTTCTGAGGCTATGCACGAATTGCCTGAAGGAAAACTTCCTTTTAGTTTGGATGATGTTTGTTTAAAGGTATGCGATCGAGGATGTGTGGTAGAGATTCCTTTGGATAAAGATGAACAACTGTATGGATTTGGATTACAATATGGAACATTTGGTCAACGTGGTTTACGTAAACGTCCAATTGTAAATGATAATCCTTTAAACGATTTGGGATACACTCATGCACCACAACCATTTTATGTTTCTACTAAAGGATATGGTATTTTAGTTAATACAGCACGCTATACAACATTTCTTTGTGGATCAAATCAACAAATTAGTCAAAATGTACGTCCAACAGAAGGAAATAGAAATAAAATAGCTGTCAATACAGAAGAACTTTATGAAAATCGTAGTGGTGGAAATAAGGTTTTTATAGATATACCTGGAGCAAAAGGTATTGAGATTTTCGTTATTGCAGGACCTACTCTGAAAGATGTTGTAAAACGTTATAACTTATTGTCTGGAGGAGGTTGTTTACCACCTATGTGGGGGTTAGGGTTTAAGTATCGTGTAAAAGGAGATGCTGTTCAGGATAGTGTAATTCGTTTTGCACGTTATTTTCGAGAAGCAAAGATTCCTTGTGATGTTTTGGGCTTGGAACCTGGTTGGCAAACTGCAACGTATTCTTGTTCTTACTTATGGAATGAAGAACGTTTTCCTGATCACAAAGAGATGCTGAATAAATTAAATAGCTTAGGATATAAAGTTAATCTTTGGGAACATGCTTATATACATCCAACCTCACCTATTCGAGAGGCTATGATGCCATATGCTGGAGATTTTTTAGTTTGGAATGGTTTGGTTCCTGATTTCTTGTTGCCTGAGGCACGTAAAATATACTCTGATTATCATCGTACGTTAGTAAAAGAAGGTATTTCAGCTTTCAAGCTAGATGAATGTGATAATTCAAATATTGCATATGGTTCTGCAACATGGGGATTCCCCGATATGAGTCATTTCCCATCGGGAGTAGATGGAGAACAGATGCATCAAATGTTTGGTTCGCTTTATGTCAACACTATAGACAGTATTTATAGAGGGATGAATCAACGTACGTATCTTGATTATCGTTCTTCTGGTATGTTTATGTCATCGCGTAATGCTGTTCTTTATAGCGATACTTATAACCATAAAGATTATATTCAAGCTATTTGTAATTCGGCTTTTGGTGGTTTGCTTTGGTGCCCTGAAGTACGTGAAGCTTATTCGGATAAAGACTTTTTTCATCGTCTCCAGACAGTGATTCTTTCACCGCAGGCAATGGTTAATGCATGGTATTTACAGTATGCTCCGTGGATGCAGTTTGACCGTAGTAAGAATGATCGAGGAGAGTTCCTTCCGGAAGCTAAACTGTATGAAGACTATACACGTACGTTGATAAATTTACGTATGCAACTTATTCCCTACCTTTATAGTGCTTTTTATAAATATCATAAAGAAGGGGTTCCACCTTTCCGACCATTACTTATGGATTATCCAGATGATATACGTTTACGTGATATCTCTGATCAATATTTGATAGGTGATGGATTAATGGCTGCTCCCCTATATGAAAATGCAAATTCTAGGAAAGTGTATTTCCCAGCAGGTATTTGGTATAATTTTAATACAAATGAAAGATATGAGGGAAACAGAGAGTATGAAGTTGCAACAGATTTTGATCAGCTTCCACTTTTTGTGCGTGAGGGTACTTTATTACCCTTAGCCGATGCTGTGCCTTATGTTACTCAAGAAACAGTATTTAAGTTGCATTGCAAAGTTTATGGAGTATCTGAAGCATCATGTCTTTTATTAGAAGATGATGGGGTTTCTTATGACTTTGAAAAAGGATTGTTTAATTTGGTTACTTTAGAAGCCGTTGATAAAAAAGTAAAAATGAATAGGACAGGTAAATGTAAACTTAAGCGTTATGAAATAAAAAGTTACGAATTCATAAACTGATAACTCATTGACTGATTGATTTTTCCTGTTTATTTGATAATATATTATATTTGTTTTTAATAAAATTAATCTATGAAGAAACTATTAGTTATAACTTTATGTTTAAGCTCATTATTCTCTTGTAGTACGCATAAAAAGAAAAGTCAGTGTGAACTCTCTTCATATGCTGTAGCTTTATTGGATAGTACATTAAAGTATTATAGTACAGCTAGAATTGGATTATTTCATGAAAACTATCCTTCAAAAGATGATGATATGGTTACTTATCTGGCTGGTGAGGATACTATTCGAAAGAATAGAGTTGCTTATTTATGGCCGACATCTGGAATGTTTTCTGCTGTAAATGCTTTGTTACGGGCAAGTGATGATAACCGATTTAAACAAATGTTGGATTCAATGATTATTCCTGGGCTTGAGTGTTACTGGGATTCGTTACGCCTTCCAGTCTGTTATCAGTCGTATATTGCAGAAGCGGGGTATTCAGACCGTTTTTATGATGATAATTTGTGGATTGGTATTGATTTTCTTGAGAGTTATAAATTAACCAAAAAATCAAATTATTTATCTTCTGCTGAAAAAATATGGAAATTTATAGAAAGTGGACGAGATTCGGTTTTGAACGATGGTATATATTGGTGTGAGCAGAAGAAGTTATCAAAGAATACATGTTCTAATGCTCCGGCAGCTGTATTTGCGTTAAAACTGTATGAGGCTACAAATGAAAAAAAATACTTAGAAGCAGGAAAGGAATTATATCATTGGACAAAAAGTTGTTTGCAGGATTCTGCAGATTATTTGTACTTTGATAATATTTCTCTGGATGGTAAGATCAATGAAACAAAGTTTCAGTATAATAGTGGGCAAATGCTTCAAGCAGCTTCTCTTTTATATAAGCAAACTGGAGAAAAGGAATATCTTACCGATGCTCATAATCTGGCAAAGGCTTGTAATGATTACTTTTTTGAGGATTTCCAAACAGAAGAGAATCATAACTTTAGAGCTTTAAAAAATGGTAATATATGGTTTGTTGCAATAATGCTAAGAGGTTTTGAAGAGCTTTATCAGATAGATAAAAATCCGGTTTACTTAAATAATTTCAAAGAAACATTGGTATATATGTGGAAGCATAATCCAAATACTAACGGCTTGTTTGGAAATGATGTTTTTGTTCATGATATTGATAAACAAAAGGAATCGAAGTGGTTACTGACTCAAGCTGCCTTAATTGAAATGTATGCGCGTTTGTCAGTTTTTGAATAATGAAAAGAACAGAAAGCTAAAGCTTTAGCAATTGATAAATTTGAAGAACTTACCTGAGTTTACAGTATTAATGTATTCTTAGGTAAGTTGTTTTTATTACCATAGCGAACTTTTGTAAAATAGATATAATGTTATATACTATGAAGATTAACCGTGTTTTATTATTGGGACTGGTTTTAGTCAAATCAGTCTTTGTTGCTGCTTCTCAGGAGCGGTGTGTGCCTGTAGGGATGCTTTGTGAATATTTGAGTAATCCTTTAGGTATTGATGCATTACATCCACGTTTAAGATGGCATTTGGATGATGTAAGAGATAAGGCTATGCAAAAAGCTTGTAGAGTATTAGTAAGTACTGATTCTTTAAAGCTTGCTGATAAAAATTATGCAGATTGTTGGGATACAGGTAAAAGGAAAACAGAGACAATGCAATTTGTATATAATGGAAAGAAGCTGCTGCCGTTTACAAAATATTTTTGGAAAGTTGAGGTATGGGATAAAGATGGTAATAAGACGAGTTCTGATATTGCCAGCTTTGAAACCGGAATGCTTGAAATGCATAATTGGCGAGGATCCTGGATTAGCGATGGGAGAGATATGGATTATAAGCCTGCTCCTTATTTCCGTAAGGAATTTGTTGTAAATAAGAGTATATATTCCGCTAGAGCATATATTGCAGTAGCTGGATTATATGAACTTTATATGAATGGACAGAAGGTTGGAAATCATCGACTGGATCCGATGTATACACGTTTTGACAGACGAAATTTATATGTAACTTATGATGTAACCAAGCTTATACAGGAGGGGAAGAATGCGATAGGTGTCTTATTAGGCAATGGATGGTATAATCATCAGTCGATTGCTGTTTGGGATTTTCATCATGCGCCTTGGAGAAATCGTCCTGCTTTCTGTATGGATTTGCATATTATGTATGCTGATGGTACAAAAGATATTATCTGTACAGACCGTGACTGGCGTACCAGAGAAGGGGGATTATTGTTTAATAGTATTTATACGGGAGAACACTATGATGCTCAAGCGGAGTTAGATGGTTGGAATCTTCCAGGATATGATGATTCAACGTGGCGGGAATCGTCTTATCGCAGTGTCCCATCAACTTGCTTGACTGCACAGCAATTACATCCTATTCGCTCTGTAGAGACATATGTAGCTCGTCGTATGACCAGTCTGTCAGATTCGGTTTATGTATTTGATTTCGGACAAAATATGTCAGGGGTTACATCTCTTAAAGTGACAGGAGAGAAAGGTACAGTGATTCGTTTAAAGCATGGAGAAAGACTTTATTCTAACGGTAGGGTGAATACATCCAATATAGATGTGTATCATCGTCCGGTAGATGATTCGGACCCTTTTCAGACTGACATAATAACATTGAAAGGGAAGGGAGAAGAAGAATTTATGCCAAAGTTCAATTATAAGGGATTTCGTTATGTCGAGGTGATAAGTAGCCATCCTATAAAGCTGAATGAACGAAGTCTGACGGCCTATTTTGTTCATAGTGATGTACCACAAGTGGGATTTATACAATCTTCCGATACAATAATTAATCGCTTGTGGAGAGCCACAAACAAAGCATATCTTTCAAACTTGATGGGATATCCTACAGATTGTCCCCAAAGAGAAAAAAATGGTTGGACAGGAGATGCACATTTCGCGATTGAAACGGCTTTATATAATTATGACGGAATTACAGTATATGAAAAGTGGCTTGCCGATCATCGTGATGAACAACAGCCTAACGGAGTCCTTCCTGATATAATTCCTACTGGAGGATGGGGATATGGAACAGATAATGGTCTTGATTGGACAAGTACTATTGCCATTATTCCTTGGAATTTATATCTGTTCTATGGCGATCTTAAACCTTTGACTGACTGCTATGAAGCAATAAAAAAATATGTAGATTATGCTGAACGGAAAAGTATAGGCCGTTTGACGGACTGGGGAAGAGGTGATTGGGTCCCGGTTAAATCTCATTCCTCTAAGGAGTTGACATCTTCTACCTATTTTTATGTAGATGCAAAGATATTGTCTGAGACGGCTAAATTGTTGGGTAAGAAAGAGGATTACCTCTACTATTCGAAATTAGCTGAAGAAATAAAGCAAGCCATTAATGCTAAATATTTAAACTATGAGACAGGAGTTTACGCCAGTGGTACTCAGACAGAACAGAGTGTACCTCTTATGTGGGGAGTAACTCCGGAACATATGAAACGTAAAGTCGCACATAATTTGGCTTGTAAAGTCAGAGAATGTGGATTTCATTTAGATGTTGGTGTATTAGGAGCAAAAGCATTGTTGAACGCTTTGAGTGAGAATGGAGAGGCTGAAACGGCTTATCGGCTAGCTGTACAGGATACGTATCCTTCATGGGGAAATTGGGTTGCTAATGGTGCAACTACCTTGCTTGAAAATTGGGATTTAAATGCAACTCGCGATATTTCGGATAATCATATGATGTTTGGCGAGATTGGCGGATGGTTATATAAAGGTTTGGGAGGCATTTATCCTGATGTCAAGTTCCCAGGTTTTAAACATATAATATTAAAGCCGTATGTCCCTAGGGATTTAAAGCAATTTGAGGCGACTTATCATTCTTCTTATGGTAAAATATACTCAGGATGGGAACAAGTGAATGGTAAAATCACGTATAAAGTTATTGTTCCTCCTAATTCAACAGCTACTTTGTATCTTCCGGATAAATTGTCTGGTGATGATAAAAGTATAGAGTTGGAATCAGGAACTTATATTTTTGATTTGAAGTTTAAAGAATAGGGATTTAAATCTAGAATTTTGGGATGCATAATATAAAAAGGAGTTGTATCAACGAGATACAACTCCTTTTTGTTTTATCAACAGTGGATTTTATAAAACTTCGGTATTGTCTTGTTGTTTGGCTGGATGCGGATAGTCTATGGTGTAATGTAGCCCTCTGCTTTCTTTACGTTCCATAGCCTGACGCGTAATTAAATAGCCGACATTAATCATATTACGCAGTTCACAGATTTCACGTGAAGCCTTTACACGCTTAAACAATCGTTCTGTTTCTTCGTATAAGATGTCCAGACGATTCCATGCACGAACAAGACGAAGATTGCTTCGTACGATACCTACGTATGATTCCATTATCTGATTTACCTCTTTCATGCTTTGAGTAATCAGGATGCGTTCTTCATTGCTGATTGTACCTTCTGCATTCCATTCAGGAATATCTTCATTGAAGTCATAACGGTCGAGAACGCTTAAAGCATGTTTCGCAGCAGAGTCTGCATATACGATAGCCTCAATAAGCGAATTGGAAGCAAGACGGTTTCCTCCATGCAATCCGGTACAAGAGCATTCTCCGATAGCATACAGACGTTTGATGCTAGATTGTCCGTCCAAGTCAACTTTGATACCGCCACACAAGTAATGAGCGGCAGGAGCCACCGGAATATAATCCTTGGTAATATCTATACCCAGGCTAAGACATTTTTTATAAATATTGGGGAAGTGTTTCTTTGTTTCTTCCGGATCTTTATGGGTTACATCCAAATATACATGATCTTCACCCCGTTGTTTCATTTCACTATCTATGGCACGGGCTACGATGTCGCGCGGAGCAAGTGATAAACGTGGATCATATTTTTGCATAAATTCTTCTCCGCCGAGATTTCTTAATACAGCTCCATATCCACGCATGGCTTCTGTTATTAAGAAACTAGGACGGTCTCCCGGATGATACAAGGCTGTTGGATGGAACTGGATGAATTCCATATCCTTTACAAGTCCTTTAGCACGATAAACCATTGCGATACCGTCACCAGTGGCAACCAGCGGATTGGTTGTATGGGTATATACAGCTTCACATCCTCCTGTAGCCATTACTGTGACTTTTGAAAGGAAGGTATCTACATCTCCTGTTTTTTCATTCAATACATAAGCACCAAAACATTTAATGCCCGGTGTATGACGAGTTACGATGATGCCAAGATGATGCTGAGTGATAATTTCTACAGCATAGAAGTTGGTAAACACTGTAATATTAGGATGTTTTTTTACAGCTTCGATCAGGCTCGTCTGAATTTCTGCTCCAGTATTGTCCTTATGGTGTAAAATGCGGAATTCAGAGTGCCCTCCTTCTTTATGTAAATCGAATTCTCCGTTTTCGGTTTTATCGAAGTTAACTCCCCAGTTTATTAATTCTTCAATCTGAGCAGGGGCATTACGCACTACTTTTTCTACAGCTTCCGGGTCGCTAATCCAGTCGCCAGCTACCATTGTATCGTGGATATGCTTTTCGAAGTTATCCACTTTCAGATTCGTTACAGAAGCAATTCCTCCTTGTGCATAGTAGGTATTGGCTTCTTCTAGTCCGGCTTTGCAGATCAGTGCAACCGAACCTTTATGCGCAACTTTCAGCGCAAAGCTCATTCCGGCAATTCCTGAACCGATAACGAGAAAATCGAATTTTCTTACCATAATAAAATATGTATATATTGTTGCAAAACTACAAAAAAACTGACATGAGAGCACTGTCTCTTTGTTTTTTTTCTAAAGAACCTTATGATAAGTATGGTTTTCGGTGATAAATTGCTATCTTCACAAAGAATTAATAAATCTTGTAGATATAATGGACAGGACTTTTCACTCTAAAGTAGACTGGTGGTACTGGTTACTGATGGCTGTTACCGCTTTTTTATTGTTCGATTTCTTTTGGTTTCATTATACCATAGCCACATTACTGGTTGCTGCTGTGATGATATTTGAAATTGAAATGTTAATACATACACGTTATATTGTTACGGGTAGTGGCAAGTTATTGATTGAAACAGGACGTTTTGTGGCTGATAAAACTATATTACTGAATACTATTGTCGGCATGTGCGAAGTAAATTCTTTCTCCATTGCTCCTGCCCTTTCTGTTCATCGAGTTGAGATAACTTATCGTGTCGGTGATAAACATGAAAAAGTTTTTGTCTCTCCTCAAAATGCGGAAGATTTTATCCGATGGGTACAGAAAAAAATGAAAAGTGGCGAAAATACAGATATGATCGATAACTAAAATATGTTTTATGAAAAATTTCAAACCTCGAAAATCGGTAAAGAGATTTATATGTGAAACTCTTATAAGTGCTCTTGTCCTGACTGTTATATTAGGTATAATCTATTATCAGGAAAGACTTTGGGTACTTGCTATGGTATTGATTTTTATACTTGATGTATTGTTCTGCATGTTTGAAGAAATAAAAGAATACCGGATAGATGATGATGGAACAGTACATGTAGTTTGTTATTTAGGCTTTTCAAAGGTCGTTTTGAAGGGAATTACCAAAGTGTATTTTGACCCCCAGCGTAAAGCTCTGCGTATCATTGCTGAAAAAAGTGACAGGTGGTATCCTTTACAGGAGCCGGAATTGTTTGTAGATACTCTATACGAATATTATCCGGATATGGAATACGAAAACTGGAGCTGATATAAATTGAAACCTATTAATCTAAATAAAATAATATGAAATTCCAACTTGCAATTATTGGTGGAGGTCCTGCCGGATATACAGCTGCCGAAGCTGCCGGTAAGGCTGGATTGAGTGTTGTTCTGTTCGAAAAGAATAGTTTGGGAGGTGTTTGTCTGAATGAAGGATGTATACCGACGAAGACATTGCTTTATTCAGCTAAAGTATACGATTATGCCCGTCATGCATCGAAATATGCTGTAAGTGTACCAGACGCTTCTTTTGATTTGCCGAAAATTATTTCACGAAAAGCCAAGGTTGTCCGTAAACTGGTTTTAGGCATTAAGGCAAAATTGACAGCACAGCAGGTTACTGTTGTTAATGGAGAAGCTTATATTGTGGATAAGAATACTGTACGTTGTGCAGATGAAACGTACGAATGTGAACATCTGATTATTTGTACAGGTAGTCAGACTGTTATTCCTCCGATACAAGGTATTGATCAGGTTAGTTATTGGACTCACCGTGATGCACTCGATAATAAAGAATTGCCTCGTTCGCTTGCTATTGTAGGGGGAGGAGTTATCGGAATGGAGTTTGCTTCTTTCTTTTCCAGCCTGGGAGTACAAGTAACCGTCATCGAAATGATGAATGAAATCTTGAATGGCATTGATCGTGAACTTGCGGCTTCTCTTCGCACAGAATATTCAAAGAAAGGAGTTAAATTCCTGCTTGGCGCCAAAGTAACCAGTCTTTCACAGGATGACGAAGGAATACATGTACATTATGAAAATGCGGATGGAGCAAACAGTATATGTGCCGATAAGCTGTTGATGAGTGTAGGTCGTCGGCCTGTTACAGAAGGCTTTGGTCTTGAAAATCTGAACCTGGAGCTAACAGAGCGTAGGCATATCCGTGTCGATGCTCATTTACGTACCTCTGTTCCTGGAGTATATGTATGTGGTGATCTGAATGGCGTTTCTTTGCTGGCTCATACGGCTGTGAGAGAAGCAGAAATAGCCGTAAAAGATATTTTGGGTGAGCCGGAAGAAATGAGTTACCGTGCTATTCCTGGAGTTGTTTATACCAATCCGGAAATTGCTTCTGTAGGACAGACAGAAGAGGTGTTGCAGGCAAATGGTATTTCATATCGTACAGTGAAATTGCCCATGGCATATTCAGGACGGTTTGTTGCTGAAAATGAAGGTTCAAATGGAGTTATTAAAGTTTTGGTAGACGATAAAGATACGGTGCTTGGCGTACATATATTGGGAAATCCTGCTTCCGAGTTAATTGTCTTGGGAGGTATGATGGTAGAAGAACACCGTAATCTGGAATATTTTAAACGTTTTGTTTTTCCGCACCCGACAGTAGGTGAAATCTTTAGAGAATTGTAATATATGAAGCGAACAGGACTAGTATTAATCTCTCTCATAATATGTTGTTGTACACTGGCTGCCCAGTCTATTGCCGGAAAGCTGGATGCATTGGTTTCTTCAGAAAAAGTATTGACGACTTCGGAGGTTGGCATTAGTGTTTTCAATTTGACACAAGGAAAGCAGATGTATGCCTATCAGGATAAAAAACTTTATCGTCCTGCCTCCATTGAAAAAGTGATAACATCGGTTACTGCATTGGCAGAGCTTAGAGAATATTATCTTTTCAATACACGGATTGCTTATACAGGAACTATCGTTCAGGACAGTATATTACAGGGAGATTTATATCTAGTCGGTGGATTCGATCCGGAGTTTATGGATGAGGATATGAATAAACTGGTAGAAGCTGTTCATAACTCCGGAATACGTTGCATTCAAGGGAGCCTGATTGCAGATGTATCGTTGACAGACTCTATTTATTGGGGGGCAGGATGGTCTTGGGATGATACTCCCGAAGCCTTTCAGCCATATTTATCTCCGCTCATGTTAAACAGAGGATGCGTAAATGTAACAGTAATTCCCACATCGAAGGGAAGAAAGCCGAAAATAGAGGTTATACCAGAATCTGATTATTACACCGTTTGCAATTTAGCTCAGAGCTATGCTCCGCAATGTGGAAAACTGAAAGTTACCCGTAACTGGCTGGATAATGGTAATACGATTTGTGTAGATGGAAATGCTAATTACAGATGTACAAAGACACTGAATATGTATTCGTCAAAAGATTTTTTTCTGCATACATTTGCTTATCGTTTAAAAGAAACGGGTATTTCTATACAGTCAGTCCGGTATGGAATATGTCCGGATGAGGCAACTGGTATGTATACATTTTCACGACCGTTGGAACCTGTATTAAAACGTGCGTTGAAGAAAAGTGATAATCTGTCTGCCGAAGCAATGTTTTATCATCTGGCTATCAGTCGTTTTGGGAAAAAAAATGTAGGTTTTAAGGATGCGCAGGAAGTTATTCACTCCTTTATGAAGCATGAGATCGGGCGTAATCCCGATAATTACAGTATCGTAGATGGCAGTGGTGTATCACTTTACAATTATATCTCTCCCGATTTGATGATGGAGTATCTGAAATATGCTTATGCACATCCTGAGATCTTTCATACATTTTATGAGGCTCTTCCCGTTGCGGGAGTAGATGGGACACTGCATTATCGTATGAAGCAGGGAAAAGCATATCGGAATGTACGTGCCAAGACCGGTACTGTTACAGGGATAAGTTCGCTTGCCGGATATGTAAAAGCAGGAAATGGCGATATGCTTGCTTTTGTTATTATCAATCAGAATGTTTTACGAGGTAAGGAAGCTCGTGCGTTTCAAGATAAGATTTGCGAAATATTAGCACACTAATAAAAAGAAATTAGTATATTTGTGAACTTAGAAAATTAGAATAAATAAATCCGTGTTCGTAAACGGAAAAACAATTTGCTTTTTTAAGGTTGATATTAGTTATTAACAATATAAACACTAAAGAAAACTATGGTTAATTTTTCACTCGAAGGTAAAGTAGCTCTTGTAACAGGAGCTTCTTACGGTATTGGTTTTGCAATTGCAACAGGTTTTGCACAGGCTGGTGCAAAAATTGTATTCAACGACATCAAGCAGGAACTGGTAGACAAAGGTCTTGCAGCATATAAGGAACTGGGTATTGATGCTCGTGGTTATGTTTGTGATGTAACCAACGAAGAAGCTGTAAATGCTCTGGTTGCCCAGATTGAAAAGGAAGTAGGTGTTATCGATATTCTGGTAAATAATGCAGGTATCATCAAGCGTATTCCGATGTGTGAGATGTCAGCAGCCGAATTCCGTCAGGTAATCGATGTTGATTTGAATGCTCCGTTCATCGTATCAAAAGCTGTTATTCCTAGCATGATCAAGAAAGGTCACGGAAAGATTATCAACATCTGTTCAATGATGAGTGAACTTGGCCGTGAAACAGTATCGGCTTATGCAGCAGCAAAAGGTGGCTTGAAGATGCTTACCCGCAACATCGCATCTGAATATGGTGAATTCAACATCCAGTGTAACGGTATCGGCCCGGGTTATATCGCTACTCCTCAGACCGCTCCTTTGCGTGAACGTCAGGCAGACGGTTCTCGTCATCCTTTCGATGCTTTCATTGTTGCCAAGACTCCTGCTGCACGCTGGGGAAATCCGGAAGACCTGATGGGTCCGGCTATTTTCCTTGCTTCGGATGCTTCAAACTTCGTAAACGGTCATGTGCTTTACGTAGACGGTGGTATTTTGGCTTATATCGGAAAGCAGCCTAAATAATTTTAGCTCTTCCCGAGCGATATAAAAAAACTAGCTGAAGTTTTTCCTAAAACTTCAGCTAGTTTTTTTATTTTTTGTACGAATTTTCGGTCAAATTTCACGATGTTTTTTCCGGCTTATGCGCTTTATCCAAAGGTAATATCCTGTAAGTGGTAAAATACCTCCTACGAATGCAGACAGAAAATATAGAACACGGGTTATGATACCTCCCCATTGTCCGGTGTGGAATGAATATATGATTCCTTTCATCTTGCTGGATATAGGTTGTTCATTGGTATCATAAATTGTTATTTCTGTAATTTTTCCAGTATGAGCATCAAATAATGCTGTGTCACCTTTCCGTTTTCCTGTCTGAATGATCTGTGCATTATTTTTGTTTAACTGGATTGTGCCATAGCTGTTATACTTTGTTTGCAGTTCCGCAAGGGCAGTATCCCAGGCCAGATAGTTTGTTTGCTCTGCTCGCTTTCTTTTTTCTTTATTATTATGTCCTTCTCCATGTGCGGTAGTCTGCTGTGGCTGTTCGGTAGAAGCTCCAAAGAGTGCATAAAATCCGGTACGATACCATCGGAACGACCACGTTAGTCCGGTAAGAGCCATGATTAGCAGAAAAATGGTTGCATAGAAACCTAATGATACATGACTGTCGTACCAGAAACGGAACCAGCCTTTGTTGCATGATAATTTAAGTCGGTTTTGCAGACTTTTGCGGCTACGGGGCCACCAGATTACTAAACCTGATATCAGAATAACCACCATGAGCAGGGTACTTATGCCTACAATGGTTTTTCCTGTTGACGGAGCTCCTTTCTGAGCAGGAGCATCCAGTAGCCAGCGATGCAATTTGCGGACAGTCTGGAAGAAAGAACTTCCTTCTACCCATCCGTTTATTTCTCCCGAATAGGGATTAATACTTAACTGGCGGCGTCCGGCATTTTTAAAGCTTACCATCCAGGCTTCTTCAGGATTTTGGGCTGTTTGCAGGCTGTTTACTTCCAGGGTATCACTTATTTGGTTGTTGATAAGTGCGACAATCTGCGAAGGTTTTAGCGGCGTAGCCCCTTCCGTATAGTCTACTGTATATAGATGAGGACTGACTGCACGGGTTATTTCCTTCTCGAATACCAGGAGTGCCCCTGTCAGGCAGACAATTGAAATAATCAGCCCGACAGGAACAGATATCCATAAGTGTATTTGTTTGAATAATTTTCTCATTGTTGTGTTTTAGAATGATTTTGGTGACAACATGCCTACAGCAGCAACTTCATCTGCTACGATACTTACACCTTTAGTTGCCGTTGCCGTTGTCGGATCAATTTTATACAGAGCCGGACTACTGCCATCGTTTGTTACTACAGGAATATAGGCTACTCCGTTTGTACAGAAAGGAGCTCCTAGCGACGTTATGCTACTTTGTTGTGGCATGCCGCTTGATACAGTTGTAAGTTTTCCCTCTTCGGCCTTGAAAATGGCAAGTTCGGTTACAACAGCATTTTTTCCGGTCATCATACCTGCAACTCCATCAGTGTACATTTGCAGAAGGAAGTAGTCTTGAGTAATATGCCAGCATCGGAACATTGGCTTTTTACTGCCCAGTTCTTCCAGATTATAGTAATAGCTTGAGTCGAAAGTTGTTTCTCCTGCCTTGATACGCATTACTCCTGAAGGGAGTGTACCGGTAACTTTTTTCAGATCGCTGGAAGAAGTTGCTGTACGTCCATATCCTGGAGAGAAAACGTACAAGTCGCCGTTGTCGGCAGCCCAGATTGTCTGATAATATTGAGAACGGTTTCTTCCACAGGCAAATCCGATTTTGTCTGTTTCTACAATGGTCGGTGTTTCATCGAAGCTGCTTCCGTTGTAGATTGCGATGAATGCCTTATCTGGATATTGGGTAGACGGTATTTGTCCTGCCGTATACGAACCTGAACCGGTTCCTCCATCAGATTTAGCAACTAAGTCAGTGTCTGTTATTTTATCGGGATATGTATTGACACCGTAATGACTCATTCCCATCGGAATGACCGAGGTATAAAGTTTATTGTTTGCTTCTACAAATCCGGCGAAGCTGACAAACTCACCATTTCCGAGGAAGTCTTCTGCGATCTGTGTACCTGTGGTTGTTTTACCATTTGTAGCGTTCAGGTAATTGAACTGAATATATTTGGCATAATGTTCTCCGTCTGTTTCTTTGTTCCCGTCGTTGGTAGAGGCTGTTATGACATTGTTTCCCCAAATACCATATGTAGTAATTCGGTTAAAAGTGTAAGAGTTATATTCAACTGGTTTACCGGTAGACTGGCTCAATATATACGATGCACCGGTTCCAGCCTCTCCATTATTGTATTTTAAGCTGAACAGATAATCTGTTCCGTAAAATACCCAGTAAGATCCTCCGATAGTTTCAGTTCCACTTCCTATCGAGGTGACACTTCCTTCATCAAGCGATTCGGCTGTAATGAGATAAGTTGCATCACCGGTTTTTGCTGCAATTACATATTTATCAGTTTCGGTTACTGAACCTCCTGAATTTCCATTTGAATATTCATCGCTGCATGAACTGAACAGGCTGCTTGAGCAGACTGCTATTGCCAGGGCATGTGTAAAATACTTTTTTTGCATGTTCTTTTATGTTTTAGTTTTATTTATTTTCCGAAATTCACTCTTATTTTCCCATAAAAAGCTCGCCCTGCTTTTTGCAGGCTGAAATTATCATACAGTTTGGCATTAGTCAGATTCCGACATTCGAAAGAGAGATTGTAACGGCCTCCTTTCAAACTGTATCCGATACTGAGATTATGTGAAATCTGTTCAGGTACACGGATTTTGGTTGTCGGATCTCCCAGATTCTCCCAGTATAACGGAAATTCATGCTGGTAGTATCCGTCGTAACCCAATGTCAGTACATTCCCTTTGGCAAACAGATCATGCCAGGTAAACGAAGCATCGAAGTTAGCATACAAGTAAGGCTGGTTAGGTATACGCTGGCCATAAGTCAGACTTTCCTGCTGTGTACCTCCTGCACGGTATTTTTCTTCGTCGCGTGCATTCATGGAATTGAACGTTCCTCCTATGTTGAACCACCGTGAATAATTGTATCTCAGTGAGATATTATATCCTTTAGTTTTTACCCTGCCGTGATTTTCGTAATATCCGAAACTCATATTGCTTACTTGTGAAAGTCCTCGCTTGATATAGTCTTTCGTATCGCGATAGATGAGGCTTCCTTCTACGTAAATGGCATGTTTGCCAATATGATAAGCATAACTCAGATTCAGGTTGAAGTTATCGCTTCTTTCTGGTTTCAGATCGGCTTTTCCTGCTTCCAGGTCTTCATCACCGAAAAGCTCTTCGGTTGTGGGAAGTCGGTATGCTTTTTCGTAGGATAATTTTGCTTGCAAGTCCTTTATGATAAAATACGTGCCGGCTACTCCATATCCTAATGAACTAAGGTGTTTCTTCAGGGTGGTATAGTTTCCTATTCCATCTGAATTTTGTGATACAGGACCTTCGTTGTACTGGTTATAGTATTTAGTGAAAGCCGAGATATTCCATTTATCGGAAGGCATGTACCGGTATGAGAGTCCGGTGATGTTCTTTCGTGTTTTTTTAGGAATACTGAAATCAGACAGCTTGGAGCTTCCCGAGATATACGAACGTGTAGTACGGTGAAAGGTACTGATTACATGGTTCAGGGTGAAAGTATGTGCTTCTCCTATACGGTAATTGGCTGTAAATGTTCCATTCCAGTTCGTATTTTTCGATTCATTATTCTGATGCGACTGTTCTCCCGGTGTACCGGTATATTTTTTATCTCCCAGCCAGTTGTATTTATAGGCTGCGGTATCAATGTTATGTGTGATGTTATGGTTGTAATTGGCTGTAGCCGAAATATCCAGTCCTTCGATGAGCAGGTTACGCTTACGGTATTCTACTGATGGAACGAACGAGTATCCTTTACGGTGCTTTTGTCCGAATACGACATATTGATATACTCCTGTCTGGATTTCTTTATAGAAGTGAGAATAGTTGAAACTGAATACCAGACGGTCTGCCCAGGTTTTATCCATGATTCCTATTTTACCGATAACAGCTTCGTTATGAAATGTATCGTTAAAACGTTTTACATGGTATATTTTATTTTTATCTGTACTCTCGGTAATACCGTCTTCACCAAACTCGGTAATGTAATTGTCGATATAATAATCATTGTCAGAATAATTCTGGAAAGCATTGATTTCATACATCAGTCCATTCTTGAATGTCTGACCGAAGTTTACATACGATTTATGTGTATTGAATGAACCATATGAATATGAGGCGTCAAGAAACCAGTTGCGGCGTTTCTTGTTGGTTACAATGTTGATAACTCCTCCCAATGCATCTGTTCCGAAGCCTACAGGCACAACACCTTTGTATACTTCAATGCGTTCGGCAAAATTTACAGGAATATTGTTCAGATCGAAAGCTGTTCCAGCTCCTTCCTGGGGGACACCATCGATAAAGACTTTTACATGCTTACCACTGAATCCGTCCAGCATCAGCTGCATATCCGATCCTACACCACCCGATTCGCGAAGTTTCATTCCGGGAAGCTGGCTTAAGGCTTCACTTAGGCTTTTAGTTGAGTTATGAAGCTCTTTTGTATCGACTGCTACAGCATTGAAAGCTGATTTTTTTACACGGTTTACTCCGGTAGATGTTACTACTACTTCGTCCAGTTCTGTAACTGAAGGTTTTAGCACAACTGTTTGTTTATTACGCTCGTTTGGTACGATTTCTATCGCTTTTTCGTATGTCTCAAAGCCTACGGCTGAAATAATCAGCGTATATTTTCCTGCCGGTGCGTGTAAATGGTAAATGCCTTGTTCGTTGGTAGTACATCCATACTGTGTACCTTTTAGATATACAGTAGCAAAATCGATAACGCTTTTATCGGTTGATACTACTTTACCTGACAGTGATGTGCGTGGTTGTGCAAAAAGAGAAGCAGAATAAATAACTGCTATTAAAATGAGTATGCCGTTTTTTATCATTAATTCTTTTTTCCTTAAATATTATACCTTTTAAAAACCATTTTATTCGATGGTGCAAAGTTATTCAGGCAGGAAAAAAGAATCAATCGCAAAAATTTGGTATTTGTCTGGCTGAAAATCTCAGATATAACTAAAACAGCAATACCTAAAAGTTGGTATTATGCTGTTTTTAGTCGAATACTTTAAACGTATATCCTTGTTCCAGCAGCCATTCTATAGACCGGGGAAGAGCATACTTCATGCGTGGTTCTGATTTAATTGAATCGTGGAAGGTGATAATGGAACCGTTGCGAACATAGCGTTTTACTATTTCGAATACTTGTGGTCCGTTTAAATGCTTGCTATAATCGCGGGTTACCAGATCCCACATTACGATGCGGTATTTTTTCTTTAATACCATGTATTGAAGCCATCGCATGTGTCCGTGTGGCGGACGGAATAAATCTGTGTGGAGATATTCGTTTGCCTTGTCTGTATTAGCGAGGTAATTTTTGCTGAGGAACTCAAATCCACGGATATGATTGAATGTATGATTTCCTATGCGGTGTCCGCGCTCTACTACCATACGAAATTCAGCGGGATGTTTGCGTACATTATCGCCGACCATGAAGAAAGTAGCTTTTATGCCATATTTGTCCAGCAAGTCGAGCACCCATGGGGTTATTTCGGGGATAGGGCCGTCATCGAATGTCAGATAAACCGATTTTTCATTTTTATCCATACGCCACATAGCGCTGGGGTATAGCATACGTAAGATTTGAGGAGGTTGTTCTATTAACATGAATCGATTAACTCTTTGTTAGTTAGCGATGAAAAAAGAAAATCACAGAGGAACAAGTTTATTCGGTTACAAGGTTTTGTTCCTCTGTGCTTTCTATATATTGATTATATGATAATCTTATTTGTTTTCCTGATGCGTTCCACCTACACGACTTTCAAGCAATTGGTATAATTGTTCAAACTTTTGTGCATAGTGGGCTGCCGATTCTGGTTCTTTGCCTGTTTTAGCATCTTTCAGATTCGATAAAGATTTACATACATCATCCAGAATGTAGAAATGACGCATGCATTCTTCATACGATCCGGCAAAACGGTCATTGTCAAGGCTCAGATACCAAGCTGCATATTCTACTGAGTTGTTTGCCAGCTGCTCAAGGATATTTTCAGCTTTCTGTGTTTGTCCCAACTGGATATAGTTGTCAGCCATTTCTTTAGAACTGCTGTATATATAGTCGTGACGTACAGTTGTACTTGGAATAACCTTTTCACAGTAATCCAGCACTTTCAGTGCTTTGTCTTTCTTGCCTTCCTTTATTAACTGGCTGGCAAGCTGAACAAACAAGCGGCGGTGAGTATCACACATACGGAGTACAGTTTCGTCTAGATAGATATCCGGATTGTCAATTCCTCCAAACTTGAACTTGTTCATCAGATTATCGTACATCTTCTCGCTGTCAATGCGGCGTCCCAGTTTGGCATTGTCAAACGGAGTAATACGATAGGCAAGACCTTCCTGCAAGAAATTGTTTGTCAGATTCAGGTGATTGTCTGCACCTACAGTAATAGCCATGTACATCGGGCGTTCCCAGTTTGTATTGGCAAGCATTTCCAGCATCATCAGTTCGCTCTTATATAAGACACGCTTACCTTTGAGTGAAATGCTCATGTAGTCTGGTATAGAATCAGGAACCAGCATACCGGAACGTTTGATAGCCTCTTTGTCCAGTTTAATTACAAGACTGTCTGTTGGAATCATCTGTAAGCCTTCCTTCGGAGAGCGTACCCAGTATTTCAGGATATTTTTCAGTTCGTATGGATTGTCTCCAAATTCCTTTTTAGCCTCTTCCGGATTTTGCTTATAATAATTATTGATGGTTTCCATAGCTTCCGGACGTACATATACAGCTTCGTTATGTCCCTGTACGTAATCTATACGTTCCCAGTTGATAGGAACTGAAGGTGATTCATAAGCCGGACGGCGCATCTGGTCGATGTACCAGTCTGTCTGCAGGTAACTGAGGTTACATACACGTACGTCTGTACGGAATCCTTCGGTTTCCTGATTGTACCAAAGCGGGAATGTATCGTTGTCACCATTTGTAAAGATAATCGGGTTTCCTTTATCTTGTACGGTACTCAGATAATTCTGTCCGAAATCACGACATGTATAACGTCCACTACGGTCGTGGTCGTCCCATGTCTGACTTACCATTTGTATAGGCACGAGCAGACAAACTACACTAGCTAATATAGCTGCCGGTTTTTCACTCATACGTTTATTCAGCCATTCGGCAATAGCAGCTACTCCCAATCCAATCCAGATAGCAAATGCATAGAATGAACCGGCGTATGCATAGTCACGTTCACGTGGTTGCTGAGGTGTCTGATTCAGATAAAGTACAATGGCAAGACCTGTCATAAAGAACAGGAAGAATACAACCCAGAACTGCTGGATTCCTTTTTCTCCCTTATATGCTTGCCAGAACAGACCGATAAGTCCGAGTATCAAAGGCAGACAATAGAATACGTTGTGTCCTTTGTTGTTTTTCAACTCAGAAGGCAGTAAACTCTGGTCGCCTACCAGGTACTTGTCAATGAACGATATACCTGTTATCCAGTTACCATGTTCTATTTCACCTTGTCCCTGTATATCATTTTGACGTCCGGCAAAATTCCACATGAAATAACGCCAGTACATATAGTTCAACTGATAAATAAAGAAGAACTTAATGTTATCCCATTGAGTAGGAATCTTCACCATTAGCATTTCTCCACATTGGTCGTAGGGTACTTGTCGTCCTTCTACTCCTCCCAACCAGTCTTCATAAGCTTTGGCATGATCAGGACTCCACATGCGTGGGAAAAGCATATTCTGAGCGTACTTGTATTCCGTTTTATTGCGTACAACTTCATAACTGTCTTTTTCATCCGGGCGTTCTTTTTCCTTACGCTGGTATACCGGAGCTCCTTCAGTCATGTCGTATGTACAGCCTCCGTCTACTTCCTTTAATGCTATTTTGGAAGCATAAGTCTGACCGTAGAATAATGGGCGTGTACCATATTGTTCACGTCCCAGATATTCTCCCAGTGTGAAGATATCTTCTGGAGAGTTCTGGTCCATAGGTGTATTTGCCGATGAACGGATTACGATGACTGCATATGAAGAATATCCTACAACAATCATCATCAGGCTTAATAGGAATGTATTTAGCGTACGAGCACTTACACGTAATTTCTCAGGCAGATCAGCAAACAGATAAAAAGCCAGTATTGCCAATACGATGATACCGATCAGCACACTGCTCCATCCGTGTCCGTAAAAAGGAATACCCACAAGTCCGACAGTTGTCAGGAATGAGATATTCATGAGTTTGCGGCTGCGAACGGTAAAGCTTTCGTATACTCCCCATATAATGCTGGCTGCCAATACTATGATATAGATAATCAAGCCAGTGTTGAAAGAGAATCCCAGACCGTTGACAAATAGCAGCTCGAACCATCCGCCTACCTTTACAATACCTGGAACAATACCGTATAATACTGCTGCTACAAGTACCATTGAACCTATGAGGGCAAGCAGACTGCCTTTGAGGTTAGCATTCGGATTTTTCTTGTAGTAATATACCAGTACAATAGCAGGAATACACAACAGATTCAACAAGTGAACTCCGATAGAGAGACCTGTCAGATAGGCTATCAGAATAAGCCACCGGTCGCTGTGAGCTTCATGTGCACGGTTTTCCCATTTCAGGATTAGCCAGAATACCAGAGCTGTGAACAAGCTGGAGTATGCATATACTTCACCTTCTACGGCACTGAACCAGAACGTATCACTCCATGTGTAAGCAAGAGCTCCTACAAGTCCTGATCCCATGATAGCAATCAGGCGTCCTGTCGTCATGTCTTCTTCACGCGGGCATATTAGTTTTTTTGCTAGATGAGTAATGCTCCAGAACAAGAACAATATACATGCAGCACTCATCAGTGCACTCATAATGTTCACCATTCGAGCTACTTGCGACGGATCGCTTGTAAACTGACTGAAAAGATTTGCTGTAAGCATGAAGAAAGGTGCGCCAGGGGGATGACCAACTTCCAGTTTATATCCTGTTGTTATAAATTCGGGACAATCCCAAAAACTGGCGGTCGGCTCTATGGTAGAGCAATAAGTAAAAGCTGCAATCACAAATGCCAGCCATCCAACCAGATTGTTAATCTTATTGTACTGTTTCATGTGAGTTGTTTTATTTCTCATTAAAGTTCATTGTCCGCAAAGATAGTGATAATCTTTTTTTTCATAACAGATTACACCGATTTTCATGGTTTTTAGCATATTGATTTAAAAGAATATGGTATCGGTTTCGTTGCCAGCTTTCATACCCTTTGCATAGATCGTCATACTTTTTTATTGAATCAGTCGTGGTGATGGCATTTCAGCACCCGGTGAGGTAAATCACCATGTCCTAATAATTCGATCGGACAGCCAAAGTGTTCTTCCAGCCATTCTGCGGGGATTTCAGTATCAGGATGGTAATCTAGCGTACCATTGACACAAGCTATCGATTTTACATTTTGCAATACGGTACCGATGTCATGACTTACCAAAATGATAGCACGTTCTTTATTGATTTCTTCAAGGAGTGAATAAAGTTTTGCTTCGAAACGTTTGTCGATATAAGTATTGGGTTCATCCAGTATTACGACTTGAGGATCAGAAACTAATGCCCGGCCTAATAGTGCACGTTGCAACTGTCCGCCACTTAGTTCCCCGATGGCTCTCTTTTCAAGTCCTTCCAGTCCCATACGGGCTATAACATTTTTTACTTGTTCGTGCTGTTGTGCTGTAAAAGAGCGCAATAATGCTTTCTGTCTGTTTAGTCCAGACAGTACCACATCATATACAGATATAGGAAATTTTTTGTCGATAGAACTGTATTGTGGCAGATATCCCATGCTGATTTCCTGAACTTCTTTTCCTTCATGGTAAAACCGAATATCCCCCGAAATGGGATGTAACAATCCCAAAATGATTTTTATCAGTGTTGTTTTTCCTCCTCCATTCGGTCCGATTACTCCAAGAAAATCTTTCTCGTACACAGTCAGATTAATATCTTCCAGTACTTTTTTGCGCTCGTATGCAGCGCAGATATGATTTAACTGTATAATGGATTGTTTAGTCATAAGTTTATTCGCTTAATGCTTTGGCAACAGCTATCATTTCTTCACTCCATTTGTAGCTTAAAGGGTTAATGGAAACAATTTTTACACCTGCTTCCCGGGCAATGATCTCTGCATTGCGGCTATCAAACTCTTTCTGCACAAAGACTACCCGAACGTGTCTTTCTTTACACCGTCGGATAAGTGCCTGTAAATGTGCGGGTGAAGGTTCTTTTCCTCCTTCTTCTATACTGATTTGCTCTAACCCGTAATCGCGTGCAAAATATGAAAGTGCAGGATGGTAGATAAGAAAAGCACATGTTGTATTCTGTAAGTAAGCCCGGATTTCGCGGTCTGTGCGTTCTATCTCTGATTCTAGTTTTGCAAGGTTTTCTTTGTAATAAGAAATATTTGCTGAATCTAGTTTACAGAGAGTATGAAAGATGTTTTCGGCTATGATATAGGCATTTTGAGTAGAATTCCATACATGCGGTTCTACTCCTCCGGAATGTGAATGATTTCCGTGGTGGACTTCGTCTTCCCGTATCAGTTCGATACCTTCCGACATATCAAAGAATTTAACTTCCGGAGCATTGCTTTGTAATTTTTCAGCCCAAGCTTGTTCGAATCCAATGTAACCGATACGCAGGAAGGCACAACTTTTGTTTAAAGTGACCAGTTGTTGTGGGGTAGGGTCGTATGTCTCTGGATTGCTTCCTTCGGGAACCATACTGATTACCTGAAATTTATCTCCTGCTATAATTTCCGTAAAATAACGGAGTGGTTCAATGCTTACTGTTAGGGTCATTGGCTGAGACTTTTGTTGTTGACTGCCACATGCAGCCAGCAACAAAAGGTTTAAAAGAAGAATGATATATTTTTTCATAAAATTATTATCAATAATTTAAGTTTTGACAAAGATACAAAAACTTATTTTTTATTAGTATATTGACATATCCTAATGTGTATTACGGCTACTAAACAACTTTGATTTCATAAAATGAAAATTTATTAAATATTTATTGGTATAAATAAGTGATATTATCAGACATTATGTTAAATTTACGCAGGAAACCTAAAGTTACTGTTTAGCTAAGATTAAAAAACAAGTAGCAGTAAAAAACTAATACTAATCTGATAAATTAAAACTAGATGAAAAATCTTAATCAATTTCTTGTGTGCTTATTTCTCTCTTTATTATCAGTTGTAGGACAAGCTCAGCAGAATACTCCTTATTTTGTTAAGCATTTGCAGTTTTCTGGTAATGAAAGTTTAGAGCAAAAGGCTGTTATGGCGGCACGTCTGATTCCTTCTTCGCAGCAGTTAGAGTGGCAGAAGATGGAACTTACTGCTTTTTTACATTTTGGTATTAATACTTTTACCGGTAGAGAATGGGGAGATGGAACGGAAGATCCAGCTTTGTTTAATCCGACTGATTTAGATGCTGAGCAATGGGTACGTACATTGAAAGAATGTGGATTCAAGATGGTTTTGCTTACAGCGAAGCATCATGATGGATTCTGTTTGTGGCCAACTAAAACAACTAAACATTCAGTTGCATCTTCACCTTGGAAAAATGGTAAAGGAGATGTTGTGCGTGAACTTCGTGATGCATGTAGTAAATATGGAATGAAATTTGGAGTTTATTTGTCACCGTGGGATCGCAATGCCTCTTGTTATGGTAATTCTCCAGAGTACAACAAATTCTTTATTGAACAATTAACCGAATTGCTGACCAATTATGGTGAGGTAAATGAGGTGTGGTTCGATGGTGCAAACGGAGAAGGCCCTAATGGTAAGAAACAGGTATACGATTGGGATGCTTTCTATAAGACAATTCAACGTTTACAGCCTAAAGCTGTAATGGCTATTATGGGAGATGATGTGCGTTGGGTTGGTAATGAAAAAGGACTTGGTCGTGATACTGAATGGAGTGCGACAGTTTTGACTCCAGGGATTTATGCGCGCTCAAAAGAAAATAATAAACGTCTTGGAGTTTATGAAACAGCAACGGATCTGGGAAGCCGTAAAATGTTAGAGAATGCAACAGAATTATTTTGGTATCCTTCGGAAGTTGATGTTTCGATTCGTCCGGGATGGTTTTGGCATGAGGAGGAAAATTCTAAAGTAAAAAGCTTGAAACAGTTGTCTGATATTTATTTTCAATCAGTTGGTTATAATTCTGTATTACTGTTGAATATACCTCCTGACCGTCGTGGACTGATAAATGAGGCAGATATCAGCCGTTTAAAGGAATTTGCTGCTTATCGTCAACAGGTCTTTTGTGACAATAAACTGATAAATGGAAATACGTATTGGAAGGCTGCTCAAGGTGAAAAACATGTTTATACTGTTCGCCAGAATACTCCGGTAAACGTGGTAATGCTACAGGAAGATATTTCAAAAGGACAACGTGTTGAAAACTTTATAATTGAGGCGTGGTTAAATGGAAGCTGGCAGTTATTAGGAAAAGGAACTACGATTGGGTACAAGCGAATGCTTCGTTTTCCAGAAGTTATGACGGATTCACTCAGAATATGTATAGAATCTACTCGTTTGGATGCGAATATAATGAATGTAGCTGCTTATTATGCACAGCCTTTGATTGATGAGGAGCAACTGACTACTTGGAATAATCTTTCTAGAGATTCCTGGAAAAAAATATCGGTTTCTCCTTTAACAGTTGATTTTGGCAAAACTGTTACGGTAAAAGCTTTTACTTATGCTCCTTTGAACGAAGAGGCTAAACCTACTATGGCATATCATTATAAATTCTACATTAGTTTGAATGGAACAGACTGGCAGGAAGTTATATCAAACGGAGAGTTTAGCAATATTATGCATAATCCATTACCTCAAACAGTGGCACTTCCTCAGAGTAAACAGGCACGGTATATAAAGATTGAGGCAACTACTCCTAATGCATCGACAGCTGTAATTGAACTGGAGGAATTGGGGGTAACTGTTATTTCTGATGACAATAAATAATGTACATATTTATTGTCTGATATAATAGCTTGGTATTTGTGGAGTGTTTTTATCATCGAGTGTTAAAATGAAAGTGTATTCACTTGTTTCTGTATTGTCTGTTGTAATCATTAATAGACATTGAAAAACTATAAAAATGAAAGTTCCAATATTGGTTTTATGAAAAAGATACTTATTTGTTTGATATATGTATGGGTAAGTGCTGTTTGTACAGCATATGCTCAAGTTGGCTTTGCTCGGAATAAATTGTACAATATTGTACCTGTAAATTATTCTGGTAAGGCTGTAGGATATGATCCTGATAGCAAAAGGGTAGTTTTGAGTGTTAGCAATGATGCTGATAAATTGCAGCAATGGAGTATCACTAATTTATCTGGTAGTTTCCGTTTTATAAATCCTTTTGAGAATAAAGCAATTCATGCTACAGGGGATAATACATTGGGAATAACAGAAAACAATGGTTCAGATGAATCTCAGTTATGGATTATAAAGAAGAGTGGCAAGTTCTTACAGATATATCCTTCTAATAGCCCTGATTTGATATTGGCTTGCCAACAGAATGGGCGGTTGGTTTTAGTTGATAAGGTAAAGTTTCTGAATAATCCAGAAACGTATTTTTATATTAATGTTAGTAAAGTAGCAATGCCTGCGGAAGCTGCTTCTGGTACATTAGAACGTCCTAAGGTTTATTGGGAAGACGAGACTATGTTTGCAGAAAATAAAGAGCCGGGTTGTGCAACTTATATTCCTTATATAACCGAGAAAGAAATGCTGGTTGATAAAGATTTTTATCGTACACCATGGTTGTATAGCCAGAGTTCTTCGTTTAAATTGTTGAATGGCAACTGGTATTTTCATTTTGTGTCAGAACCTTCTCAACGTCCGGAATCATTCTATAAAGAAGATTATGATGTATCGAGTTGGGAGACTATTCCGGTTCCTTCAAATTGGGAAATGCAGGGTTATGACCGTCCTATTTACGCGAATGTAGAGTATCCTCATTCCAATACACCTCCTTATATTGATGCTCGAAAGGGATTCAATGATGGTGGAGCTAATTATGGGATTAATCCGGTGGGTTCCTATGTGCGTTTCTTTGATTTGCCTGCTGGATGGGAAAAACAGCGTACATTTATCCATTTTAGTGGTATATATAGTGCTGCATTTGTATATCTGAACGGAGAATATGTCGGTTATACACAAGGATCGAATAATGTGGCAGAGTTTGATTTAAGCAAATATCTGCGCACAGGAAAAAATCGTTTGGCCGTTCAAGTATTTCGCTGGAGCGACGGTTCGTATCTTGAATGTCAGGACATGTTCCGTATGAGTGGTATTTTCCGGGATGTTTATTTATATAATGTTCCACGAGTAAGTGTACGTGACCATTATATTACTTCTAAGTTAGATGCAGCTTCAGAATATACCAGTGGCGAAATGTCTGTTAATTTGATGCTTGATAACCGTGATCGGATGAAAGGTGTGAAGAATCTGATTGTAAAATTATTCGATCCAAAGGGAAAATTGGTAGCAGAAACAGAGCAGCAGGTTAATTATTCAGATAAGAAAGAAACTGTATATTCAAAAGCTACGTTCAAGCTGAAGAATCTTGTAACATGGACAGCTGAAACTCCTAACTTGTATACGGTTCATATTATCCAACGAAATGGGGATAATGATGAAATGGTCTTTTCTACCAAGTATGGTTTCCGCAATATAGAACTGAAGGGTACAGTGGTATATATTAATGGACAACGAGTATTTTTCAAGGGAACTAATCGCCATGACACACATCCGGTTTATGGTCGGGCTGTTACTGTAGAATCAATGTTGCGTGATGTGACACTGATGAAACAGAATAATATTAATACTATCCGTACTTCTCATTATCCGAATGATGCGAAGATGTATGCTATGTTCGATTATTTCGGACTTTATACAATGGATGAGGCTGATTTGGAAGACCATGCTAATCAGTCGATCAGTGATATGCCTTCTTGGATACCTGCTTTTGTTGATCGTATTGACCGTATGGTACTTAGAGATCGCAATCATCCAAGTGTAATTTTCTGGAGCTTGGGTAATGAAGCTGGAGGAGGAAGTAACTTCCAGGCTTGTTATGATGCAGCAAAACGATTGGACAACCGCCCCATACACTATGAGGGTACACGCGATGGAAAAGAGTATGGTGGAAATCGTTTTAGTGACTTGTATTCGAAGATGTATCCGGGTATGAAATGGATGAATACATATGTTAGCTCATTGGATAAACCGATGTTTATTTGTGAGTATGCTCATGCCATGGGTAATGCTATTGGAAATTTAAAAGAATACTGGGAAAGCATTGAAGGAAGTTCGGCTACGATTGGTGGAGCTATTTGGGACTGGGTAGATCAGGCCATCTATGAGCCTCATGAAATGAAAAAAGGTATTTATCGTCTGCATACAGGGTATGATTTTCCAGGTCCTCATCAGGGTAACTTCTGTTCGAATGGAATAATTCCGGCTACTCGTGAAGAATCGCCTAAGTTGAAAGAAGTAAAAGCTGTATATCAGTATGTACATTTTGCTAATAAGGGAGCTGATTTCAAGCGAAATGAAGCCAAAGTATTGTTGAAAAATACGTATGATTTTCTTTCACTTGATAAATTCTATTTGCGGTGGCAAGTTGTAAAAGACGGTGTTCGTATGCAACCGGATAGTATGATGCTTCCAGCTGTAATGCCTGATGATTCACTGTTGGTGGCGTTGAATTTAAAAGGTGTTAATTTAAAGAAGGCTATAAAGAACGGTGAGGAAGTCATGCTTGATTTGTATGTATGTCGTACAGATGCTGAAACTTGGGCTGGTGCTGGGCATGAGGTTGCAAAACAGCAATATGAATTGTCTGCACGAAAGGAATTACCTGAGTTAAAGAGCTTACATGGAAAGAAACAGAAGTTGACTGTTTCTGACAATGAAAACTTATTGACGGTCAAAAATGCTTATATAGAAGCCTCTTTCGATAAGACAACGGGGCAATTGGTTACATTAGTTATGAACGGCCAGCAGGTTGTCAGTCAGGGAGGAGGATTTGTATACGATAATCATCGTTGGATTGAGAATGATAAATTTACTGAAACGGCTAATGGGCTGTCAGAAAAAGGAACATGTACGGTGACCGAAGAGAAAGGCAATATTATTGTTACCACTAACCGTGAAGGTAGTTTATGTAGTACGGATATCGTATATACATTTACTCAAACGGGAGTCATGGATATGGAGGTTGTTTTCCGTCCGCATACAGCTGATTTGCGTCGTTGCGGCTTGGTGGCAAACATTGACTCTACGTTGAACAATATCGACTATTATGCATATGGTCCATGGGAAAATTATAATGACAGAAAAGACGGTTGTATGGTAGGTCGTTATACGACAACAGTGGAGGATATGGAAGTTCCTTATATGAAACCTCAGTCTATGGGAAATCGTGAAGGCCTTCGTGAACTGACTTTATATAATAAAGAAGGTAAAGGTGTAAAGATTCAGACTGAAGGTAATGTGTCGTTTTCTGCTCTGCGATATACAGATAAAGATTTGATGGAAGGACAGCATGCTTGGGAGTTAGAGAAACGTCCGTATATTGTGCTTCATCTGGATGCTGTACAGCGTGGAGTAGGAAATGCTAGTTGTGGGCAGGATGTAGATACATTACCTGCTTATCGTGTTCCACAACAAGAAATGAAGTATAAATTACGTTTCTTTACTTGTTCTCTGAATAATTAAGTCATATTAATCAGAAGTCAAAGCTGATATCTAAGAAGTTTAATATTGATGAAGACATTCTTATAGTCAGTTTAGACTTCTGATTTTTATTTATATCTTAGTATTAATAGAAACTATATTGAAGGTAGTTTCGTAGATAATTTGTTAGCCTATGAAAAAATTATTATCATTTTTAGTTGTGCTTTCATGCGTTCTCGGTATAAAAGCAGCAGATACGGTCTTTATAAAGAATCCTCAAATACCAATTCTGATAGAGCGGCATGATAATGTTTTATGTTACATGCGTATTCATGCACACGAGGCAAAGGTCTTGGATAATGTTTCTGTGACTTTTGGACAAGATGTGCCTCTAGAACAGATTAAATCGGTAAAGCTGTACTATGGAGGTACTGAAGCTATTCAGGACAGAGGAAAGAACCGTTTTGCTCCAGTAGAATATATTTCCGCTCATGCGCCGGGCAAGACCTTGTCTGTCAATCCGTCATATGCTATTAAGAAATCAGAAATTGCTCCCCAAAAGAATTCTGTATTGTTGACTGGAAATCAGAATTTATATCCGGGAGTAAATTTCTTTTGGGTCAGTATAGAAATGAAGCCAGAAGCATCGTTGCTTACAAAAATCACTGCTGAAGTGACGGGGGTAACAGCAGATGGTCAGTCGTTACCAGTTAAATGTGTATCAGCACCGAATGTTATACGTCGTTTGGGAGTAGGTGTGCGTCATGCCGGAGATGATGGTGCAGCAGCTTTTCGTATCCCAGGTCTGGTGACAACCAATAAAGGTACATTGTTAGGTGTATACGATGTGCGTTATAACAGTAGTGTGGATTTGCAGGAACATATTGATATCGGTTTGAGCCGAAGTATTGACGGTGGAAAGACTTGGGAAAAAATGCGTCTGCCTCTAGCTTTTGGAGAATACGGTGGGCTGCCAGCAGCTCAGAATGGTGTAGGAGATCCCTCAATTTTGGTTGATACAAAAACAAATACAATCTGGATTGTTGCGGCATGGACACACGGAATGGGTAATCAGCGTGCATGGTGGAGCTCACAGCAAGGTATGGATGTAAATCATACGGCTCAGCTTGTTTTAGTAAAAAGTACAGATGATGGAAAAACCTGGTCTGAGCCGATTAATATAACCGAACAAGTAAAACACCCTAAATGGTATTTTTTGTTGCAAGGTCCGGGTAGAGGTATTACTATGGAGGATGGTACATTGGTATTTCCTATTCAATATATAGGTAAAGACCGGATTCCTAATGCTGGTATTATGTATAGTAAGGATAGAGGAGAAACATGGACCATTCATAATCATGCACGTACAAATACTACGGAAGCTCAGGTTGCTGAAGTTGTTCCTGGAACACTGATGTTGAATATGAGAGATAATCGTGGAGGAAGCCGTGCTGTTTATACAACTTCTGATTTGGGCATGACGTGGAAAGAACATGAGTCATCACGAACAGCATTACCTGAGCCTGTTTGTATGGCAAGTCTTATCAGTGTGAAAGCAGCGGACAATGTTTTAGGTAAGGATATATTGATTTTTTCGAACCCGAATACAACCAATGCTCGTAAAAATATTACTATAAAAATAAGCCTTGATGGTGGAAATACATGGGCACATCAGTTGCTTTTAGACGAAGGTGAGAACTGGGGTTATTCGTGTCTTACGATGGTAGATAAAGAAACGATTGGCATTCTTTATGAAAGTAGTGTTGCACATATGACTTTCCAATGTATCAAGCTAAAGGATATCGTGCAGTAAGTAAAAAATATATGTATTTATTAATATAAGAATTTCCCTTCGTATTTCATGGAAACGTGAATACGAAGGGAAATCTTTTATTTTGAAGCTCTCAATATTTCTCGTTTTCCACCTGGAGGGCCTGGAAGACGTTCTACTGTAAATCCCGCAGTTTGTAGCATTCGGCGTATTACTCCTTTAGCACAGTATGTTGTGAGAATACCACCAGAATTTAGAGAAGCATATAAGGTGTTGAATAGTTCTTGGCTCCACATTTCCGGTTGTTTTTCTGGGGCAAAAGCGTCAAAGTAGATGAGGTCAAATGCTCCTTGGAATTTATAGTTCGTAAAATCTCCTTCTACTTTATGTAAAGTAAAGTAAGGTGTTAAGCTTATATCTGTATTCCATGCTGAATTATGCAGTGCATAGAAGTCGTTACTACGTTCTGGGCAGATCTGTTCTGGATAGGCAAGTTGATGTACAATATCATTACTTACAGGGTAGCGTTCTATTGTTGTATAGTGAACTTGACGTTTTGAATTATCAGCTTCCAATAGAGTGAGAAATGCATTGAGCCCGGTTCCGAAACCGATTTCCAGTATTCGCAGTGTAGAGGAGGGATGATGTTTCATTCCCATGTTGATAAATATATGTTCAGACTCCGTCAAAGCCCCTTTTACGGAATGATAATGTTCGTTTAGTTCAGGTACGAAAAGTGTATAACTTCCATCTGCAGTTTGTTCTAGTTCTATCATAAATTAAAATTGATATAATAATTATTTTAGAAAAGGCTGATAATACCAAGAGTTGCTGCTACTAATATAGCGTAACGAGCCAGCTTTCCGATGCTCATTGAAATAGTAACAATCCCAATATGAGCTCTCATCAATCCTAATACAATTAAAATTGCATCTCCTACTACAGGCAAAAAAGAGAATAATGCCATCCATGCTCCCCTTCCATGTATAAATCGGGTAGCACGTTCCATTTGTTTCGGAGTTACTCCAAGGTATTTTTCTATCCATTCCATTTTTCCAAGATGGCCTATCCAATAGCAGGTAAGTCCACCTAAAACGTTGCCTGCTGTTGTGGCAATGGTAGACCATATAGGGTCGAGTCCTAAGCCAACACAAGCAAGTAGGACTGCTTCAGAACTGAATGGTAAAATTGTTCCGGCAAGAAAAGCAGATAAGAACATACCAAAATATCCCCAGTCGGTCAGAAGTTGAAGAAATATATCCATAAATTAAATAAGCACAATGCAAACCAGATAACAAGAACCGTAATAAAAGTTATTCGGGTAAATTTACTGAAAGTAAGTGAAAATAAATGTCCTCCCATAAATACCATTGGAATAATAGCTAAGGGAAGTAATGCTTTAATATGAGATGGTTGTAAAACCATAAGAATATTTATCCATACTCCCATGGATAGTATCACTTGTAATAAAATACGAGTTTGTACTTTGTCTTTATATGCAAATCGTAAATAAGGAATACTAAATGCAATCCATAATATTGTGACAGCTCCCCATAAAGTATAATAGCTGAAATGTATGGATGCATAATTTATTTGATCAAACTGTAGAATATGCGAAATTACATTGTAGAATTCTTCGGTTTGATCCGTATACAAATCATATCCCAGCAGAAGCCAGTAAGGTAATGTAAAGCCAATGATTCCGGCAAAAAAGGTTTTTCCTTCAAGCGAACGAAGGTTAATCATATGAATATATAGTAGCGGAGTAATCCAAGCTATACAAGGAAGAATAAGGCTACTTAACCCCATCCACAAGAAAGCATGGAATATGGCAGTCGAAGCATGGGGAGATTCATAGCTTTGAAACAGTGAATATAGCATACAAAGAAAGAATACTGGAAGTAATAGTGTAACATCCCATGTATGCAAGAAAGGTGTTGCCGCATAAAACAGAAGAAAAAAAGAAGCAGGAAGCGTCGTACGTGTACGTATCAGTGCAAACTTCGTATCCGTCTCCAGTAGCAGGTAAGTAGTAAGGCTGAATATTAATAACGAGCCAATATTTGCCCATAAATGTGGAGTCGATATGACCCATAGAATAAGTGTTAAAGTACTTACAACTGGAAGTGTGGCACGTCCTGTCGCAACTTCGTATTGAAATCTGTTTCTGGTCTGGATCATGTGACGGATATTGATGACAAAAGAAATGTCACCACAGCTACACTCATTTACTCTTTAAACAGAATAATTGGTGTAGCTGTGGTGATGAATTGAAATATTATAAGTCGAAACCGATATCAGAACGGAAATATTTCTTTTCGAATGAAATTTTTCCGGCATTGGTAAAGGATTGTTTCAATGCTTCTTCCTTGTTGGTACCGTATGAGCTGACAGCTATCACACGACCTCCGGATGTGACAACCTGATTATCTTTCAATGCTGTTCCGGCATGGAATACGATGCTGCCTCCTGCTTTAGCTTCTTCGATTCCTGTTATAGGGAATCCTTTTTCATATGCTTCTGGATAACCGCCAGATACCAGCATAACGCATACTGCAGAACGTGAATCTATTTCAAGTGTCTTTTCATTGAGGTTTCCTGCCGCTACTCCTTCAAACAGTTCCACAAGGTCACTCTTAATGCGCAGCATGACACTTTCAGTTTCAGGGTCACCCATACGGACATTGTATTCAATAACCATCGGTTCACCTTTTACGTTAATCAAACCGAAGAAGATAAATCCTTTATAATCGATGCCTTCAGCTGCCAGGCCTTCTACTGTCGGACGAATAATGCGTTCATCTACTTTCTTCATCCAAGCTTCGTCTGCAAACGGTACTGGCGAAACAGAACCCATACCTCCGGTATTCAGACCTTTATCGCCCTCACCGATACGTTTGTAATCTTTTGCTTCAGGTAAGATTTTATAGTTCTTTCCGTCAGTTAAAACGAAAACAGAACATTCGATACCACTCAAAAACTCTTCGATAACAACAGTTGCCGATGCATTACCGAACATACCGCCGAGCATTTCTTTCAGTTCTTTTTTTGCTTCCTCTAAAGTCGGAAGAATCAGTACACCTTTTCCAGCACACAAACCGTCAGCTTTCAATACATACGGAGCTTGTAATGTTTCGAGGAAAGCAAGACCTTCTTCTAAATTGGCAGAAGTAATGCTTTTATATCCAGCTGTCGGGATGTGATGACGTTGCATGAATCCTTTAGCGAATTCTTTACTTCCTTCGAGTACGGCACCTGTTTTTGACGGACCGATTACTGGGATATTGGCCAATGCAGCATCGTTCTTAAAGAAGTCGTAGACACCTTTTACCAATGGATCTTCAGGACCTACTACTACCATGTTGATACCATTTGCTACAACAAATTCTTTGATAGCTTCGAAATCGTCTGCTTTTATCGCTACATTTTCACCAACTTCACGTGTTCCGGCATTACCTGGAGCGATGTATAGTTTTTCTATTTTCGGACTTTGGGCGATTTTCCATGCTAGTGCATGCTCACGTCCACCTGAACCTAACAGTAACAGTTTCATATGTTTACAGTATTATGATTTGTTTCTTTATTTTATTTCAAATGATCAAGAAAATAACGGGTGATGTGTTCGTGCAAGTGTACGCGGTCGCGCCCCATCATGTTGTGACCGTCTTCCGGATAGATGAAGAAATCTGGATGAGTTCCAGCGTCAATACAAGCACGTAAAAAACTGATGCTGTGTTGCGGTACACAGGTAGGATCCATTCCACCGATAATTACTTCCAGACGACCTTTCAAGTTACCAGCCTTTAAGCGAAGATTTGATTCTTTATATCCTTCAGGATTAGCTTGTGGAGTATCCATGTATCTTTCTCCATACATAACTTCGTAGAATTGCCAGTCGATAACCGGACCACCAGCTACTCCTACCTTGAAGATATCCGGATAAGTCAGCATAAGATTAGTTGTCATGAATCCCCCGAAGCTCCATCCATGAACACCGATTTTGTCTGCATCAACATATGGAAGTGATTGCAGGAACTTGGCTCCTTGTACTTGGTCTTTCATTTCTTCTGTACCAAGATGGCGGAAGGTACAATTTTCGAACTTAATACCGCGATTATCACTTCCACGGTTGTCAACAGTAAGCATTACATAACCTTGTTGTGCCATGTAAAGATCCCATCCACGTGCATCATAAAAACGGGTATTATGTATCATTTGTGCATGTGGACCTCCGTATACGTAAATAATAGCCGGATATTTTTTGTTCGGATCGAAATTAACAGGCTTAATTAAGCGGTAATACAAATCTGTTTCTCCATCGGCTGCTTTAATTGTTCCTACAGTAATTTCCGGTAAATTGTAGTTTTCCTTTAGCGGGTCGGTTGCTGTGAACAGAGTTGTACCTTTTTTCCCGGTAGTAGGAAGAATACTGATTTCACGTGGAACATTGTTCGAAGTGAAGTAATCGATAAGATAGGTTCCACTGGCTGATAATTTGGCCTGGTGAGTACCATCTTCCATACCGATCAGTGTACGTTTCCCATTTTTTACGTTCAGACTGAATATATTAGTCTGTAAAGGAGATATTTCCGTACTTGCAATTATGATTTCTTTACGAGAAGTATTGAATCCTAAAACATCTTGAACCAACCAATTGCCTTCGGTCAATGGGATTGTTTTCAGATATTCACAATATTGGTCTTCACTATCCTTTCCAGTTTTCCATTCACCTTTCAGTTTGGTTTTTGTATCCATAAGATACAAATGGTTGAAGCCGTCTCGCTGTGTCTGATAAATAAACTGGCTGTCATCCCAAGGTAAGAATATCAGAGGATGCTGCGGCTCTACGTAACGAGCATGTTTCTCTTCATAAAGTACTCCTATCTTTTGTCCGCTTACGGCATCATATTGAACCAGTTGTGCATGATTCTGGTCGCGGTTCAGTTCGATAACGAATATACTCTTTTCGTCAGGGCCCCAACTGATGTTAGTAAAATAACGGTCAGTAGGATCACCGGCTTGTAAATAAATTGTCTTGCCATCTTTTACATTGTATATTCCGACAGTTACTTTATGGCTTGTCATACCAGCCATTGGGTATTTGTCGGGAACAAGCTCGGCAATGCGTGCTGTAGTATTTACCTGTGGATAATCGGTTACCATACTTTGGTCCATACGGTAGAAAGCCAAGTAAGTACCTTTCGGACTCCAAAAAGTACCTTTCATGATACCAAACTCATTACGGTGTACAGCTTGGCCATATACGACATCCTTTTCCTGCTGTTGATTACCTGTAACTTTCGGGTTAACCATGCTGCTGAAATCCCTTTCATGTGCTACATACAGGTCATTCCCGATAGTATATGCCATGTAGCCATTTTCTTTACAGAAATCGAAGTTTGTCGGGCCTTCTCCCTGCAGGTTAAATAGATTGACTATTTTCTTTTTGCTGAAGTCATACCATATCATGTACTTTTGTCCGGGAGTACGGTCGTCATACTGGGTAAAAGTAATCACATTACGGTCACCCCAAGGAAGTGAAGCAGCCATCAGTGTACGAAGTGGTTTGATATGACTTGTAAGTTTGTAAGGCATTTCGCCATTTTTCAGCGCTTCATTTACCTCTTCCAGTGTGACGAGTATACTTTCTTTTCCGCTTTTAGTATCTATTTTTTTGATGTTCTCTATATCTGTACGGACACATATATCACCCCACCATTGTAGTCCGGGCATGCTTTTCGGCACAAGATTAAAATAATTATCTCCACCCGGTATTACATCATTGAGGGTGAATGTCTTTTTCTCTTGGGCAGATGAAATTGTTGCTATCATACAGAATAGAGCTATTATTTGAAATATACGCTTCATTTTCAGTGGATATACGTTACTTATTCATTTTCTGTATTTTCTTCGTTTGCACGACGACGGTGCATGTAACGAGGTGCAGGTGCCTGCTTAGGGCGTCCGTCATCAGTAGAAGGACGTGAAGGACGATTTTCGCGAGAAAAGTTTTTCTTATCGTTTTCCTTACGTTCTGTTCGGAAACTTGTTTTTTTATCTCCTTTATATTCTACTTTTTCTGCACGCTTCCGTGGACGGGTTTCGTTTCCTTCCCGCTTAGGCTTAAATTCTTTGTCACTGTTTTCACTACGGAAGGTTTTGTATTTTCCATCGAAAATCTGATATTTCCGGAACTGACATTCCAGTGAACCATTAAACAAAGGAACTTTGACTGAGGGCTTTAGTCCAATTTGGTCGAAACATTCGTCACGGTAGCTTAATATCCAGGCATCATTGCCGCTGAATGCATGTTTCAGGCGTTCTCCAATCATTTGGTATAGGCCTAGCAGATCATCAGAAGATATTCGTTCTCCATAAGGTGGATTAGTCACAATGATACTCTTTTCTTTAGGCTGTTCAAATTGTTGGAACGGTTGGATTTTTAGAATGACATCCTTGCTTACTCCTGCTGCTTTTACATTGTGCACAGCAATTTCGTTGGCTTTCGGATTGTTGTCATATCCGTAAATTTTATGGTTAAATTCACGTTCATTAGAATCATCATTATAGATTGAATCGAATAAATTCTGGTCGAAGTCACGCCACTTTTCAAAGCCAAACTCTTTACGGAATACTCCCGGAGCAATATTGCGTGCGATGAGTGCTGCTTCAATAGGAATTGTTCCAGAGCCACACATCGGGTCTATTAAATCACATTCGCCTCTCCATCCAGTCATCAGAATCATTCCGGCAGCCAATACCTCGTTTAAAGGAGCTTCTACTTGTTCCTGACGGTAGCCACGGCGATGAAGTGATTCACCCGAACTGTCGAGTGAAAGTGTACAACGATCTTCTGCAACATGGATATTAATAGCCAGATCCGGATTGCTAATACGTACAGATGGACGATTGCCTGTTTTTTCACGGAAATAATCGACAATAGCATCTTTTACCTTATAAGCAACAAACTTCGAATGACGGAATTCATTGGAGAATACTACCGCATCAACAGCAAAGCTGCTCATATTATCCAAATAGTCTTCCCAAGCAATACTTTTAACAGCTTCATACACTTCATCTGCTGTTTTTGCAGTAAAATGTTTGATTGGTTTTAAGATACGAATAGCCGTGCGCAAGCAAAAGTTAGCACGATACATCATTGCTTTGTCACCGGTAAAAGAAACCATACGGCGTCCGATTTCAATATTTCCGGCTCCCAACTCGGTGAGTTCTTGTGCCAGCACTTCTTCCAGTCCCTGGAAGGTCTTGGCGATAAGCTCGAATTCTTGATTCATTTTAACTAAATTACGTAATTTCAATTAATTGTGCAAAAATATGAATTTTCGGTCAGCCAGTCAACTGTTTGATAAGGTTTAAATACATTTTGTTGTAAAGAAAGTCAACTTTGATATTTTTATTATGTAATATCTTGCTTTCGTGAAAAATATTACTGCTGCTTGCTTTACGCTCAAGGAAGTTGATTTTTATTTTGAAGAAAAATGTATCTTTGCCAAAGCCTGAATTGAAAATAATAAGAAATGTACTTCAGAATGAAAATTACTATGAGAATACATGCTCTATGTTTTATACTGGGAATAATCTTGTCTGCAACGTCTATAAGAGCTGAAGAAGAAAGACTATGGCAACTGCATGCTGTTGATATTCAAGCTCCATATGCTCCTGCTCCTATGGCAAACGGATGTATAGGGATTCTTCCTCAAGAAGAACCTTTTGCTGTAGAGCATGTTATGTTGAATCATGTATTCGATGCTGCATCTCCCCATGTTGTTAGTCGAGTAATGAGAGGAATTAATCCGTTTTGTCTTTCTATGAAAATAGACAATAAAAAAGTTGATACTTCAAATATCTCTGACTGGCAACAAACGATAGATATGCGCCGTGCTGTACATCAAACAAGTTTCCATACCTTAGAAAAAGCAGATGTATCTTATGAGTTGTGTGCTTTACGCAATTTGCCTTATGCCGGTTTAATTCGTGTGACTGTTCAGGCATGTAAGGATATGTTGTTGGAAGTCCGTTCAGGAATGGGTATTCCAGACGATTATTCGCAATCTTCAATTCGGCATCGTGAAATGGAAGCTGATGGAAATCGTATGTACATGCTTGAATCGGATGCAACTTCTCGGTTTGGATACCGTCAGGTAGCTTCTACTTCTTCTTTTCTTTTCAATGGCGAACAGATAAAGCCTATGTATGATGAAGCTACTCGGGAATTGTTTTTTTCGATTCAGCTAAAAAAGGGAGAAACATTTTGTTTCTCTTTAGTAGGAAGCGTATGTTCATCACGTGATTTTTTTGATCCCTATAATGAAGCAGAGCGGCAGGTAATTTATGCAGTGCATGAGGGAGAAGAAGCATTGATGCAGGCACATTATCGTCTTTGGGATGAACTATGGCAAGGTGATATACGTATTGAAGGAGATGATGACGCACAGCGTATCGTAAGATTTGCCTTATTTAATTTATATTCTTCTTGTCGTGGAGGTAGTCGCTTAAGTATCCCTCCTATGGGATTATCGTTGCAGGGATATAATGGACATATCTTTTGGGATACAGAATTGTGGATGTATCCCCCTATGCTTCTGTTGAATCAGGATATAGCCCGGTCAATGCTTGATTATCGCTTTGACCGTCTTCCTGCTGCTCGTAAAAAAGCATTGGCATATGGTTATCGGGGAGCAATGTTCCCGTGGGAGAGTGATGATTCTGGTGAAGAAGCTACGCCTACTCATGCATTGACCGGTCCGTTTGAACATCATATTACAGCCGACATAGGAATTGCCTGCTGGAATTATTATTGTGTAACTCGTGATATGCGTTGGCTGCAACGTGAAGGTTATCCACTGCTCAAAGAAATTGCAGACTTTTGGGCAAGTCGTGTTACTCGCAATCAGGATGGTTCATATTCCATTCATAACGTGACCGGAGCTGATGAATATGCAAACGGTGTTACAGATAATGCGTTTACAAACGGTGCAGCGTCACTTGCGCTTAAGTATGCTTGTCAGGCTGCTGAGATTTGTGGAGAAAAGGTTCCGGAAATATGGCGGGCGATTGGAGAAAATATCCGCATATTACAATTCGAAAATGGTGTGACACGTGAGCATTCCACTTATAAAGGCGAAATGATCAAACAAGCTGATGCAAATCTGCTAGCTTATCCACTAGGGTTGATAACTGATGAATACAGACAGAGACAAGATTTGGAATATTATGCCGAGCGTATAGATCAGAAAGATGGACCGGCTATGTCGTACTCTGTTTATTGCGTACAGTATGCTCGTATGGGAGAAGCAGATAAAGCATACGAGATGTTTCGTCGTTGTTATGAGCCCAACCTGAGAAAGCCTTTCGGAGTTATTTCGGAAACTCCCACAAGTAACAATCCATATTTCATGACTGGAGCAGGAGGTTTATTGCAGGCTGTATTGAATGGCTTTTGCGGACTCCAGATTACGGATGAAGGAATCGTCCAGCTTCCGTCGGCGCTTCCTTCTCACTGGAAACGGGTTACTGTTACAGGTGTAGGTTCTGATAAAAAAACTTATGTAAGAGAAAGGTAGTATGATGTATGTGATGGAGGAGCAATTAATCAAAAAACTTCGTACGGGTGATGAAAAAGCATTCCGTTTGCTTTATGATTGTCACTACGTATTGCTGTGCCGTTTTGCCAATCAGATTTTAAATAATGCAGCTTTAGCAGAAGAAGTTGTAGATGATGTTATTTTTTATTTATGGGAACATCGGAGTGAAGTTGAGATTCGTTATTCTATCCGTGCTTATTTAATGCGTGCCGTACGTAACCGTTGTCTGAATGAACTACAATCGCAAAGTCATCGTGAAGAACTTCATCTTTCTTCTTTTTTGTCACCGGAAAGTATGGATTTTTTAGACTTTCTGTTTGTTGATGATAAACAGCCGTTAGGTATGCTTTTAGAACAAGAACTGGAAGATGAACTGAAGCGTAGTATAGACGAACTACCATTGGAGTGTCGAAGAGTATTTTATAAGAGTCGTTTTGAACAAAAAAAGTATGAAGAAATAGCCGAAGAACTTGGTATATCTGTTAATACTGTCAAGTACCATATAAAAAATGCATTGGCTTTTCTCCAAAAGCGTTTGGGGAATTATCTGAAGTTACTTATCGTATATATTTTCATGAGCGCATAGATTTCATTTAGCTATTTTCTCTTTTAATGTATTTGGTTGTAATTTAATATATTATCAGTGTTGTTTAGTTCAGATTATGGAAAAATCTCTGAATAAAAGCAAGTAAAATTTAATCAGAATTAAAAAAATGTCTTTTTTTTGACTACCCTTTAATTCTGATTTTTTGTCTTTATAGTAAAAGGACCTTTTTAGAATATGAAAACAGAGAAAAATAACGATATAGATTCGCTTATTACCCAGTACCTATCCGGTAAATTAGATAAGGAGGCGTTTGCGCAGTTAAAGGACTGGGCTTCTGAATCAGAAGAAAATCGTATTTATGTAAAAAATAAAGTTGAAATATGGTTTTCTTCCTGTATTGCGGATGAAACTTGTGTTTTTGATAAGGATAAAGCATTTGAATTGTTTCAAAAGCGTATAAATAAAGCTAAATGTTCTGATGAGCAAATGCGAAGACTGTCTTGGAAGACATGGGTACGTGTAGCAGCGGTTATTTTAATCATGCTGTTGCCTTTTGCCGGATACTGGCAAGGAAAAGAGTCTGTAAAGCAAACTTTTGCTGATATCGTAGTTGAAGCTCCACTGGGAGCTCGTACCAAACTATATCTTCCGGATGGAACATTGGTGTGGTTGAATGCAGGTTCGAAGATTGTTTATTCTCAAGGTTTTGGAGTAGATGACCGCCGATTGAAAATGGAAGGTGAAGGATATTTTGAAGTAACTCGTAACCCTGATATTCCATTTGAGGTAAGGACAAAGGAAGTTAATCTGAAGGTCTTAGGAACAAAATTTAATTTTCGTAACTATCCAGATGATGATGAAGCTATTGTGAACCTCATGGAAGGAAAAGTAGCCCTGCATAATGAGATAAAATGTATGCCTGAGCTTTATTTGAAACCAGATGAAAAAATGGTGATGAACAAGGCAACAGGTGAAATGAAAAAAACAAGTACGAAAGCCAAACGTTCTAATACGTGGATTAATGATGAATTGTTTTTTGATGAATTACCTCTTAAACACATAGCCAAACGTTTAATGCGCAGTTATGGGGTTGAAATAATTGTTGCAGACTCCTTGCAAGATAAACGTTTTTATGGAGTATTTAAAGTACAAGGAAACACTATAAAAGATGTACTTGATGCCATGGCGTCTACGAATCAAATGAAATATCGTTATGAGAATGGAAAATATATATTATATCGATAATCTTAAACTATACAATTAATATGAAGCAGGCAGGAACAAGTTAAATTGGTTTATTTATGAAGTAAACCTTTGTAATCTATCTAAGTAGAATTTTATAAAACTTAAATCTTTAATTATGAGGAACTTTAGTAAGGCTATACTTGTAGCCTCGGCAGCGCTTTGCCTAAATTTATCGGCTTTTTCACAAAATGTTTCCTTTTCTGTTCAGAACGTAACAGTAAAGGAAGCTATGGAACAATTGAAAAAGACTTCTGGTTATTCTTTCGTGTTCTCATCATCAGATGTAGATACAAGTAAAAAAGTATCGGTGTCTGGCCATAATTCTTCTATTCAAGATATAGTTAAGCAAATCCTTCAAGGGCAGAATGTAGGTTATGAAATTCAGGGGAAGAAGGTTATTGTAAAACGACAATCGGTAGTAGCTCCTGCTTTTCAGAGTGGAAGAAAAGTGAATGTGAAAGGTAAGGTATTGGATGCGAACGGTGAACCTGTAATTGGAGCAGCAGTTAAGGAGGAAGGAACAACTAATGGAACAATTACGGATTTTGATGGAAATTTTTCTTTAGAAACAAATGATGGTTCTACGTTAGAAATTTCATATATCGGTTATAAAAGTCAACAATTAAAAGCTCTTTCAGGTAAGTTATTGGCTGTGACTTTACATGAGGATACAGAAGTTCTGGATGAAGTTGTAGTCGTTGGTTATGGTGTGCAAAAAAAATCAGATGTTACAGGTGCAATGATTAGGGTTGATTCGGAAGATTTAAATTCTCGTCCTGTAGCTAATGCTTTTGAAGCTATGCAAGGAAAAGCAGCGGGTGTTGATATTGTTAGTAATGAACGTCCTGGAGAAATAGGAACAATAAATGTACGTGGAGTACGGTCTTTAAGTGCTAGCAATACTCCTTTGTATGTGGTTGATGGTATTCCTTTAATGTCAACAAGCGGCATTGAAACTATTAATCCTCAGGACATAGAGTCAATTGATGTGTTGAAAGATGCTTCTGCTACAGCCATTTATGGTTCTCGCGGAGCTAATGGGGTTATATTGGTAACTACAAAGCAAGGTAAAGAAGGAAGAATGAGTTTAAATTATTCTGGTACTCTTACTGTTGAGAAATTGCAGGATTATTCAGAAATGATGAATTCTGCTGAATATATTGAATGGCGCCGTTGGGCCTATTATTATAAAGAACCTGATAAATATCCTCGTGGTGACTCTCCAACTAAAGAAAGTGACTATTTGATTTTTAATGGGGCAAAAGACCCGTATGCTTGGAGGAATATAGAGCGGGGCTGGGTTGGAGAAACTTGGGATGGTTCTAAAGTTCCAACAACAAATTGGGGAGATATGGTTACTCAAACAGGAATAACTCATGAGCATACATTAAGTGCTAGTGGGGGAAGCGATAAAGTAAAAGGATATGCATCATTTGGATATTTAAATAATGAAGGAACAATAAAGGGACAATCGTATACACGATATACAACTAAATTTAGTTTAGATCTGAACCCAATTACATGGTTTAATATGGGGGTGAATATTAATGGAACCTATAGTGAACAGCAATATGGAAGTTCTGCACAAGCTGTAGGACAAATGGTAAAAGATCGTCCTTCTAATTTATATGCTGCTTCTACTAGTTTGTATCCATATGCAGTTCCATATGATGATGATGGTAATCGAATTGATTATCCTGGAGGAGATGATAAAGTAAAAACTATTGTTGATGAATGGAACTATAGCGAAAATGAGCGTCGATTGTTTCGTGTGATGGGTAGTTTATATGCCCAATTAGATTTAGGAAAAATTTTTAATCCATTAGAGGGGCTTAGTTATCGTTTTAATTTTGGACCAGATTTTCGGCATTATCGTAATGGAAGTTTTCAGGATGCGAATTCCGTTAGTAGAGAAGGTACTAATTGGGCATCTTTGACCAATCAATCTGATTTTTCTTGGACATTAGATAATTTGATTTACTATAATAAACAAATAAATAATCATTCTTTAGGTCTAACTTTGTTGCAAAGTGCTACAAAATATCATTATGAAGAATCCTCTATGTCAGCTATTAATATTCCATTAGCTAGTGCTAAATGGAATGCACTAACTCCTGAAAATGTTTCATCTTTAGATTCATGGGGGAGTGGGCTAACAGAAAAACAATTGTTGTCATATATGTTTCGTTTAAATTATGATTATAATAGCCGTTATTTACTTACTATATCTGGGCGCTGGGATGGCGCTTCACAATTAGCAGAAGGGAATAAGTGGGCTTTTTTTCCTAGCATGGCACTTGGATGGCGCTTGGATCAAGAAAGACTTTTACAAAGCATCCAGTGGATTAATCAATTAAAATTGCGTGTTGGTATTGGAGTTACAGGTAACTCTGCTATAGACCCTTATCAAACAAAGGGTGCAATTATTCCTTTATATTATCCATTTGGCAACTCTTTAAGTGCTGGTTATGCTCCATCTGAGCCGATTGCTACAGATGGGAATGGTGTTATGGGAAATCATGATCTGACATGGGAAAAAACCACGCAGTATAATGTTGGAGTAGATTTTTCTATTTTAAAAGGAAGAGTTTCAGGAGTTGTAGATTTTTATACCTCGAGAACTAAGAATTTATTGATGGAGATGACTATTCCTTCTATCAATGGTTATACAACAACCTATGCAAATGTTGGAAAAACTTCTAATGTTGGTGCTGATATTACATTAAATACAATTAATATAAAAACACATGATTTTGAATGGTCTACTAGTATAAATTTAGCTTGGCAAAAAGATAGAATAGATGAATTATCCAATGGTAAAGAAGATGATATAAACAATAACTGGTTTATAGGTCAGTCGTTGGGAGTTATTTATGGTTATGGATCTGCGGGACTATGGCAGGAGGAAGATGCTGAAGAAATGGCTAAATTTAATGCTAATGGACATTCTTTTTCTGCTGGTATGGCACGTCCTGTTGACCAAAATGGAGATTATAAAATAGATCCCAATGATGATAGAGTTATTATTGGACACACTCGTCCACGATGGACTTTTGGTATGACTAATACTTTCACGTATAAAAATTTTGATTTCTCCGTTATGATATATGGTCGTTTTGATTATATGGTTGATACAGGTGGAGAATGGCAAGGTGGACGTTATACTCAACGTAAAATAGATTATTATACAGAAAATAATAAAAATGCAACTTATCAAAAGCCGATTCATGATGATGGAGGTGGAGATCCATATTATCAAATTCTTGGGTATCAAGATGGATCTTTTTTAAAAGTACGTAATATCTCATTAGGATATACTTTTCCGCAAAATTGGATAAGAAAGTATAATTTTACTAATCTGAGAGTATATGTACAAGCAAAAAATCCAGGGCGTATATTTTCCAATATTGATTTCTTGGAATTAGATGCCTCTCAAAACTTGACATCTACTTGGAATCGTGGATTTACCATTGGTTTAAATGTTGGTTTTTAAATATTTTTTTACTATGAAGTTCTGTAATTTTTTTTCTTACACAATATCTGTTTTTATTATAGGTGGTTTTTTATCATCATGTAGTGATTTTTTGGATGAAGTATTAACAACGAGGCCAAATACAGATTATTTCGATACGGAGCAAGGAGTTGAAGAATTATCAGTTGCTCTATATTATAACCTACGCTTTCATTTTTCGAAAGAATGGGCTTATGCTACTACTAACTATGGGACAGATGAATTTACTGTTGGTGGAGATGGTTCAAATAAAGTATGGAATGATTATAGTGGAGGATTTTCATCACAAATAGTTGCAGCTAATTCCAATACAGTAATGGCGGAAACTTTATGGAATGAGATGTATATTGGGATTAATAATGCAAATTTGTTGTTAAATAAAATTGAATCAGGAATTTATAATGGGGAGAATGTTGAGATATATACAGGAGAGGCTTATTTTTTACGTGGATTTAATTATCTCAAATTGGTATCTCAATATGGTGGTGTTCCTTTGAAATTAACTTCGACGTTAACTTCACCAGAACGTGAATTTACTCGTGCTACAGCTGAAGCTACTTTGGCTCAGGTTATTAGTGATTTGACTAATGCGTATAATAATCTTCCTGAAAAGGCTTCCATGACAGGAAAAATAACAAAAGATGCAGCAGCACATTTTTTGGCTAAAGCTTACTTATTACGTGCTAGTGAGATTAATGATGATTGGAATAGTGGAACAAAAGAGAAAGATCTTGATGAAGCTTTACGTTTAGCTCAAGAAGTTATAAGTCATCATAGTTTAGCTCCTAATTACTCTGATTTATGGAATTATACAGAGCCTAATGGAGCGAATGAATTATTAGATGAAATTTTGTTATCTGCTCAATTCTCATCAGATAAATCCACACTTGGAGCTTATGGCAACCCTTGTCATTTATACTTTCTTTCTGTTTATAATAATTTACCTCAAATGCAACGTGATATTGCGGGAGGGCGTGAATACCAGCGCTTAAGGACTACATATTATATGTATAATATTTATGATATGATAAATGATTCACGTTTTTGGAAAAGTTTTAAAACCAAGTATGCAGTTAATAATCCTAAAGATAATGCATATCAGAAAGGTGATTTGGGAGTTATGTACGTGATAAATCGTCCAGGAGATAATCGCTTCAGTGCTGTTCAATTGTCTGATGAAGTTATTTATTCAAAAACGGGGAAAACAATTCCTACTGTTTTTATTGCTTATCCTGAAGATCGTAATGGAAGAGATGATATTGCCCTCTATGATGATGTTACTCGATTTGCTCCACTGAGTAAATATATGGATGGTTCTCGTGAAGCTGTTAGTGATATGCCTGGTTATCGTGATGGAATATTGGCTCGTTTAGGTGAAACTTATTTAATAGCAGCAGAAGTTTTAATTCGTCAGGGTGAGTATCAGCAAGCACTTAAATATATTAATGATTTACGAGCCCGTGCTGCATATAAAGAAGGGGAAGACCGTTCTGCTTATTGTGACGGAGGAGCTGCGTATAATGAAAATTCATTGGGCTATGCTACGATGGGGAATGTAAATTCATATTTTCCTGAGAATTCATATTATGAATCGAATAACATTCCTATAACAACAGCTGCAACTTCTCTTGAAATAAAAGATTATCGTCATTTACCCGAAGAAGATGAAGCAGTAATAGAAAAACTTGGATATACTTCTGATTACGACCGTATGATGTGTTTGTTGTTAAATGAACGTTCTCGTGAACTCTGTGGTGAGTTTTATCGTTGGGAAGATTTATCAAGAACGAAAACACTGGTGGAACGTGCAAAAGCTTTTAACCCAGAAGCTGCCCCCAATATTCAAGAACATCATAACTTAAGACCAATACCTCAGACGTATTTAGATGCATTACAAAAAGATGGACATGCATTAACTGCTGAAGAAAAGAAAGCTCAGCAGAATCCAGGTTATTAATTGTTTTTCTCTAGAGTATCTGAAAAAATAATCCTTCTCACAGTTGAAGAGGTAACTTTAACATTGTGAGAGGGATTTGTTTATCAGTTTACTTTTTTCAGTTGATAATTCAGGTTCGACTGACTTTTTTCCAGTTTATCATTTAGTAAGGTAAGAGTTTGGTCATTTTCTACCAGGAAATTAAAGGTTTGCTTTTGGTCATTTGTTATAAGTTGCCATACGGTAGCATTTTCATTTCCGGCCATACCACGTAAAGTGAAGCGTTTCCCCTCATAAGTAAATGTCTTATCTTTCCCGTTTTCGGCTTCTTTGTAAGTCAAAGCCAACGAAAATGTTCCGTCTCCGCTATGCTTTTTACTTTTGATGGTTAACGAATAGAATATCCCAGGACCGGAGGCGGCAGGAAGCAATCCTTCATAAGTAAGGGTTTGCATTGGACCTAGTTCATCTTTACTCTGAGTATAGATAAGTTTATTTCTTTGGCTGATAGTCCATATACCATCAATGAAACGCACATTTTTTGTATCATCATCTTCGATATTCCAAGCATATTTGCCTGTAGGTAATGTACGTCTTTCCAAGATTTCCTTAGGCTGTTCGTCAGAAAAGAATAGTTCTGCTAATGTCGAATCGGGGCTGAAAACAATAAAAGCCGATCGTTCACTTCCATCAGCCGCATTGACTCGTATTCCCTTCTCAAAAAGACGGATACAATCTTTCTGTACTTCGCTCCACGTATATCCGGCTGAAGCAAGACAACCATGCTCATCTCGGTCGTTTCCTACTGCTTGTGGGATATTCTTTAAAGAGTCACTATTGTTATCTGTTTCTTGCTTTTTTTGAGTATTGCAAGCAGCCAGCAATATAGCTAGACATATTGTAATTGTTGGTTTCATATTTTTTCTATTAATCATTAAAACTTTGTTCTTATATATAATTTATTCCCTGCGTTGTACGATGCGTGAACCAGCTGGTACACTATCCGTTACCCAAATGTTACCACCAATTGTTGCACCTTTACCAATGGTGATACGTCCTAAAATAGTTGCATTAGAATATACGATGACGTCATCTTCCAGAATGGGGTGGCGGGCAATACCCTTTATTGGATTTCCGTTTTCATCGAGTGGGAAACTCTTGGCTCCCAATGTAACTCCTTGGTAGAGCTTTACATTATTACCAATGATACACGTGGCACCGATTACTACACCTGTACCGTGGTCGATAGTAAAATGATGCCCGATCTGTGCTCCGGGATGAATATCAATTCCGGTTTCCGAGTGAGCCATTTCGGTAATGATGCGGGGAATAAGCGGAACATTCAGCATATACAGTTCGTGTGCAATGCGATAATTGGTAATTGCACGGATAATAGGATAACAACAGATGATTTCTCCAAAACAGGTAGCTGCTGGATCTCCGTAATATGCTGCTTCTACATCGGTAGCAAGAATACGTCGTATTTCAGGGAGTTTGCTGGTAAAACGTGCTGCTATGGATGCAGCCGTATCTCGGTCAGGAATTTTTTTGATTACATTATCCGAAGGAGTATTCTCTAGTCCGAAACATAATCCTGCCTGTATTTGCTCTGTCAGCAAGCCAAAAAGTTCTTCTACATTTACTCCGATGTGGTAGTTGATAGTTCTTCGGTGGACGGTAGAGTTTCCGAAATAGCCAGGGAAAAGAATTTCTCGGGAGAGTTCTACAATTCGGCGCAGTGATTTCCCTGATGGAAGCGGATCGCCATCTTTATATTGATGAAACAAACCTTCGTACGAATGCTTGTCAGAAAGTTCGCTTACAGCTTGTGTCAGTGTATGTGTGTAATCGGATAGACTCATAGCTTTCTGTATTTGGTTGAAAAACAAAATTAGTCATTTTCATTAAGTCAATGAGGGAGAAGGTATGTTTTCGTCTTTATTTATGGATTATAATTGTATTTTTGCAAAAAAATACAGATAATATGGTAGTCAATAAGAAGAATCCTTTTGCTTGGAAAGCAAAGCAGACGGGGAAAAAGAAATCCAGCGGTAAGCGAGTAGGAAAATCAAAACCCGAAAAAGCAAATAATCAGTTGAACAGGAGGGTCAAGTGATAATCTTGTTATAATGACGAACAAATAATGCCTCCACCCAATACGACGTCATCGCGATAAAAAGCAGCGGCTTGTCCGGCTGCGATGGAAGTCAATGGCTCGTGTAGTTTGATATGCAGTTGTCCGTCGGGGGTAGGGATAACGGTACAACGGTTGGCCTGCTTGCGGTAACGGATTTTTACGATGATTTCATCAGTTGTTTCAAATAGGGCAGAAGGATTCGTTACATGCCAGTCGGTGAGATACATTTCTGTTTGTCCCAGTGAGCAGAGCTGGTCACTGAGAATAATACTGTTGGTCTGCGGGATGATTTGTTTTACAAACAATGCTTTATTCAGATAGATTCCTAATCCCCTGCGTTGTCCGATGGTATAGAAAGGGTAGCCTTCGTGCTTTCCTAAGCAATTACCGGATTCATCATAAAAATTACCGGGCATGATAAGCTCTTTTTTTACATGCTTTTTTAGAAAACTGCGGTAGTCCATAGGGCAAAAGCATACTCCCAGACTGTCACGCTTGTGAGCTGCTTTCAGGAAACCACGTTCGGCTGCAATTTCGCGTACCTTATTTTTGGTCAGTTTTCCCATGGGCAATAGCATACGTTGCAGTATGTCTTGAGGCAATCCCCACAAGAAAAATGACTGGTCTTTATCTACATCTGTTCCGGTTGTGATATGCCAATATCCGTCAATATTCCGTTTTTGTACATAATGTCCAGTAGCAAAATGATAGATGCCTTTTTCATCGGCTAGTTTCTTCAGTAACGGCCATTTCAGATAATTGTTGCAAAGGGTACAGGGAACAGGAGTACGTCCTGTCATATATTCATTGATGAAATAAGAAATGATTCGTTCACGGAACTCATTGCGTGCGTCATAGGTTATATGAGAAATGTGCAGACGTTCACATAATTCGCGTGCATCATCCAGGTATTCGGTATTGTTGTCTTTTTCATAGAAACGAAAAGTCACACCGGTTACTTCGTAGCCGGCATCTTGCAGGAGCAGGGCAGCTACTGAGCTATCTGTTCCTCCGCTCATACCTAACAGGACTTTGTTGTTTTCTTGCATATATTTTACGTATGGGCATAAAAAAAGGAGTACCGCTGTACTCCAACCTTTGTTAACCTTAAATCTAATACTATGAAAAACACAGTACAAAGGTACGGACTTTCAGGATATCTGCAAATATTTGGACCGAAAAACTATGTTTTATAACATGATTTAAGAAATCACTCACCTCTTCTATGTTTGTTAACTAAATCTCTTGCCTTAGTTTTTGACGAATATATATAGCTTTCCGTATTTGGTAAGGCATATAGGAAGCCTGTTTGTGAAAAAAAATATCCTCCGTTTCCTTATTATTTCTTTTTTCCGTACTTTTGTGACTTAACTAAAAGAGATTATTTATGGAAAATAAGCTGACTATTTATAATACGCTTACCCGTCGTAAGGAACTTTTTGTTCCGTTGCATGCTCCTCATGTGGGTATGTATGTGTGCGGGCCTACTGTTTACGGTGATGCTCATTTGGGACACGCTCGTCCGGCTATTACATTCGATATTCTTTTCCGTTACCTGACACATCTGGGTTACAAGGTACGTTATGTCCGTAATATTACTGATGTTGGACATTTGGAACATGATGCAGACGATGGTGAAGATAAGATTGCAAAGAAGGCCCGTCTGGAACAGTTAGAGCCGATGGAAGTTGTTCAGTATTATCTGAACCGCTATCATAAGGCTATGGAAGCTTTGAATGTACTTCCTCCAAGCATTGAACCACATGCTTCAGGACATATCATCGAACAGATTCAGTTGGTAGAGGAGATTCTGAAGAATGGATACGCTTACGAAAGCCAGGGGTCTGTTTATTTTGATGTGGCAAAATATAACAAAGACCATCACTATGGAAAGCTTTCCGGACGTAATCTGGACGATGTTATCAATACTACCCGTGAACTTGACGGACAGCAGGAAAAACATAATCCTGCCGATTTCGCCCTCTGGAAATGTGCCCAGCCGGAACATATCATGCGCTGGCCGTCACCGTGGAGTAATGGCTTCCCGGGATGGCACTGTGAATGTACTGCTATGGGACGCAAGTATTTAGGAGAAAACTTCGATATTCACGGAGGAGGTATGGATTTGATTTTCCCGCATCATGAATGTGAGATTGCTCAAAGTGTAGCTTCTCAAGGACATGATATGGTACGTTACTGGATGCATAATAATATGATTACCATTAACGGTCAGAAGATGGGTAAGTCGCTTGGTAACTTTATTACGCTTGATGAATTCTTCACTGGTTCGAACAAGCTTCTTACTCAGGCTTATTCAGCAATGACAATTCGTTTCTTTATTCTTCAGGCACATTATCGTAGTACAGTTGATTTCAGTAATGAGGCTCTTCAGGCCGCAGAAAAAGGACTCGAACGTATGATGGAGGGTGTGAAGAACTTGGAACGCATTACTCCTTCGAAGACTACTTCGGGCATTGAACCGGCTGGATTGCGTGAGAAATGTTACGAAGCGATGAACGATGACTTGAATACACCGATTGTTATTTCTCATCTGTTCGACGCTATTCGTATGATTAATACTGTAATCGATAAGAAAGCAACTATCTGTGCCGATGACCTTGAAGAGTTGAAGAGTGTATTCCATACCTTTGTGTTCGATATTTTGGGATTGAAAGCTGAGGCTGAAAACAATGCGGCACGTGAAGAAGCTTTTGGCAAGGTGGTAGACATGCTTCTCGAACAGCGTATGCAGGCAAAAGCTAATAAAGATTGGGCTACCAGCGACAAGATTCGTGATACACTGGCTGCATTAGGCTTTGAAGTAAAAGATACAAAAGACGGATTTACCTGGAAGCTGAATAAGTAAACCTGTATTTCTTCGAATGCTTACAAAACAATAGCGACTGTTACTATAAAATTCATAGCGACAGTCGCTATTTTTGTATATAAAGGTTTGATACCTGTAGTTTGCAGAATGCTTACATTTTTGAGTAATAGAATAAACGCGGATTTGTGCAGACTTTTGTCTGTATGAATCCGCGTTGGTGTTTTTATTATTTATTTATTTTAATAGGTAGTGCCTGTTGAAGACGGATATCTGCCGAAGATGCTCCTACCATAATCGTATAGGTGCCCGAAGGATGTAGGAACTTACTTTGAGTCTCATCCCAATAGCGCAGTAAGTCTTTACACAATTTAATTGTTATTTCCTGTTCCTCTCCCTTATTTAATGTTATGCGTCGGAATCCTTTTAGTTCTTTTATAGGCATTATTTCATTGCGAGAGGGAAGCTGTACGTAAATTTGTACTACTTCATCACCTGTATATTTACCAGTATTTTTCAGTTGAAAAGAAACCAAAATTTCATTCAGCCCGTCAATTATTTGTAGGTTAGAATATTTAAATGTTGTGTAGCTTAAACCATATCCAAAAGGATAAAGTACATCTCCCTTAAAATATTGATATGTACGTCCTTTGGTAATATCATAATCATTAAAATCAGGTAAATCTTTTAGACTTTTATAATAAGTCAATGGCAAGCGTCCTCCTGGATTATAATCCCCAAAAAGAACTTCCGCCACAGCCTTACCTCCACTTTCACCAGGATACCAAGCATTAATAATAGCTGGTATATGTTCATTCATCCAATTGACAGCCAATGGACTACCAGCAACAAGTACTACAATGATATTCGGATTTACCTTATATATTTCTTGCAGGAACTCCCGTTGATCTTGCGGAAGCAAGATGTCACTTCTGTCTTGCCCTTCACGCTCTATCGATTTATTGATCCCCAATACCGCAATCACTGTCTCACACTCACGTACAGCTTTTCCTGCTTCGCCATACAGATCTAATCGGCTTGTTTTACCTACTTTAGGAACACTCCACTGCAACTTTGCCACGGCATAATCACGCTTGTCATAATATTCGGCCTTCAGATGATAATCTTTTCCTGCTTGCAAATAGACGGAAACTGTATCTGTACGTACAGAATGTTCTTGCCATGCATCTATCAGCACTTTATCATCAATGCTCAGACGGCAACCATCGTCCGAAGTGAAGCTGAGTATATATTGTCCGGTAACTGTAGGACGTAGCTTACCTGTCCAGCGAACCGACAAGGGTGATTTAGGCAGAAACGGATCAGGCGCTTGGTTTCCAGGTTCGAAGTTGATCCACTCTTCTTTCCTTACTTTGGGGATACCTTCCATTTGAACATTATCAAAATACTCGGCTTTCAGCCCATTGGGGAAACTAATTCCTTGAATGAGTTCCATTCCATCTACAGCAGATTTCCATGGGGCATATACAACCTTAACATCTTTGCCCACCCGCTCTCTTATACCTTGTAAAATAGAAATAGGGGCTATTACTGGCGAACCGCTGTAATCACCAAATTCACAGTTGCCAGCATTGATACCAACTACGGCAATAGACTTTAATTTTTTTGTATCAAGTGGCAACATCGAATTCTGGTTCTTGAGTAATACTATACATTGACGGGCTGCTTCAAGTGCCACATTCTGATGTAATTTTGAACCGATTACAGACGGAGATATCTTAGTATAAGGATTGTTTTTACCACTGTCAAAAAGACCTAACTGCATCCGTGCTCTTAAGACATGATAGGCTGCCGAGTCAATATCGGCATCACTTACCATATATTGTTTGTAGGCATTCAACAATGGTTCATAATAAACATCATCACCACATTCCAAATCAAGACCTGCCTTGATAGACAACGTAGCTGCTGCTTCTTTCGTCTTCACGTATTTATGTGCGTTAACTAATAAGGAGGGACCTCCGCAATCGGACACTACATATCCCTGAAATCCCCAATCATGTCGCAAAACTTTGGTTAACAGCCACGAATTCAACGTACAAGGAACATTGTTTATGGCATTATAAGCAGACATGATGGAAGCAGCTTTTCCGTCCTTTATGCAAGCCTCAAAGGCCGGTAGGTAATATTCCCTTAATTGCTTCTCTGAAATTTGCGGATTGCATTCAAAACGATTGTGCTCCTCATTATTGGCTGCAAAGTGTTTAGGTGTGGACACGACTTTTAGATAACAGGCGTCATCTCCCTGTAATCCGCGAACAAAAGCAGTTCCCATCGTACCACTCAAGTAAGGATCTTCACCATATGTTTCTGGAGTACGCCCCCAACGGGGATCACGAGCCATATTGACTGTTGGAGACCAGAAAGTTAGTAAATCACTAAATTGGCCTTTCTGTAATTTACCTTGGTCCAGTTCATTCCAGCGTGCACGTGCTTCATCTGAAATAACAGTAGCTACTTGATATTGTAATTCTGGATTCCAAGTAGCAGCTAAACCAATAGCTTGAGGAAACACAGTGAAACGCCCAGGACGGACTACTCCGTGCAAAGCTTCATTTCCGTGATAATATTTGGGTATATCTAGCCTAGAAATACCTGGAGAGGTGGCGCGCAATAGGCTTACCTTTTCTTCCACTGTAAGTCGGGATAATAAATCCATGATTCGTTCGTGAAGAGGTGCATCTTCGTTTTTATACAATTCCTGAGCCTGCATCGGAATTACGTAGGCTATTATCAGCAACAGTCCGGCAAAATTAATTTTCTTAATTTTGTTCATGGTACTTTTTGATATTAATTATGACAAAATTTATTAGCTGAAGGAGGAACTGCATCAGGGGTATTACCCCATGTTTTATTCGGCTTATTTCCCATTACTAAAATTAGTTTGCCACCGTTCTTTATATCATCATGACTGAACCAAGGCTTGTTCCATTTTTGACCATTCAGATTAGCAGATTGGATATACTTATTCTCTTCCGATACTCCTTGCGCCTCAATTTCAAATATCTTTCCATTACTAAGCTTTACTTTTGTCTTGGAAAACAGAGGGCTTCCTATATTATAAGCGGGAAACCCTGGAGTTACAGGATAGAATCCCAATGAAGAAAAAACAACAAATGCTGACATGCCTCCTCCATCTTCATCTCCTGGTATTCCCATCAAGTCATTACGGAACCAAGTTTTTAATAATGTGCGAATAAGTTTTTGAGTTTTCCAAGGCTGTCCGGCGTAATTATATAAATATGGAATATGTAAACTAGGTTCATTAGCCATTGAAAACTGCCCTACATTTCCTGTATGATCTGGTAATTGTGCATAAAACTCAAATTTGCTTTTTCCTAATGGTTCAAGGAACATCTGATCTAGGTTGGAAATAAATTTTTCTTTTCCTCCCATTAAAGAAATTAAATCTTCAATATTATGAGGTACATCCCAGCGATATATCCATCCATTGTTCTCTCCATAGTAATTGCGTGCTCCTTGCCCTCCAGAATAACGATAATCAAATGGGGTTATCCATTTCCCCTTTTGATCTTTGGGATGGAAAAAGCCTGTCTGGCTATTATATACGTTACGGTAATTGTAAGCACATTTTGAGTAATAGTCAGCTTCTTTATTTTTACCTAAAATACGAGCAATTTGAGATAAACACCATTGGTCGTAAGCTGTTCCTAACGTAACTGCTATGGCTTGACGTTTTTCGAATGGATGTACATTTTTATCTATTTCTTGTTCTCCTTCTTGTAAAGCTGGTATGTATCCATTAATTTTATAAAATTCATCAATCCAACCGGCTTTAGCATCAGACCATGGAGCTAAAGTTTTTTCTTCTATGCCTTTACGACATGCTTCATAAGCTTTTTCTAGATTAAAATTCAGACCTTTAGTTGCAGCATCTGCAATTGTTGCAACAGCATGGTTGGAATTCATACGGCGGGAATCACCTGTGATTTCAGGGAAGGTTGGCATCCACATATTTCCCATTTGTTCAGCCATACGTAAATATGAATCAATTATATTAGTTTCAGTTTTTTCGTCAATTAACAATCGTAGTGGATGTGCAGCCCTGTAAGTATCCCAGATCCAATCGTCCGTATAGAATGGTTTACCTTTATCTTCATGAATTTTACCATCAAATGCACTAAAATAACGTCCATCTTCACTGATGCAAACAGGACGTTCGAATACACGATAAAATGAGGTATATAGGACTCTTTTGTTTTCTTCATTGTTATCTTCAACTTGAATTGTTCTCAATGCTTTGTTCCAGATCTCCCGTCCTTTTTTTAATATTGTATTCAGATCTGCTCCTGTTAGTTCACGCTCCATATTTTTACGGGCCTGTTCTACACTTATAAAAGAAATACCATAATATAAATTAACGGTCTTAGTTCCTTTAGGGAAGTGGAGTACGGCACATGCATCATTTCCCTTGGCCTCTTTTATAAAGGAATTTATCTGCTTATTCTCTAAAATTCCTTCTTGTAGAGGAGTGATGTCAGGTTTCATATATAGGTATATGCGCGTGTTATTTTCCAGTTGTTGGTATCCACTTACTGTACCATTATCAATTTTTATTCCTCCATTTCGGGAGTTAATCATTATGTATGCAGGACGGTCTGCCTGTTGATATTCAATTTGGTAAATGGCAGATTGATGTGAAGGGGCATATTTTATATTTATTTGCTCTTCATCAAGTAAAACCTCATAATAATATGGTTTTATAATTTCATGATCATAGCTATAATTGATGACAGGAGATAGATTGTTGTCTTGATGAGGGCTTAAGTTAAAAGCCGAGCAACCACGATGGCTTGTTACAGCTAGGGGTAATCCATGTAATTGCTGGTCTGTATAGTCACTTCTTTCCGGATATATTCGCAGCATACTATTAGGAAGGTGAATTGTTGGAAATGTTGGAACTAATAGGTGACTTATGTTACCCATATATGGATTTACATAATCAACTGGTTCTAGCTGTTTATTAATATCAGGATTCGATTTACAAGAGAGAAGCATGAAAGTTATGCTTATAATAATAGAGTAATATAATTTCATAGTTTTTTAGGAAAGATTTTTATATTATTTTCTAATAATTATTTATGTATTGAGGCATATTTATCAACCCAAAAAGCAGTTCTTTTCAAATAATAATCTTCACCTAATTTCCCATAATCTAAATATTTAAATTGTTTACAACTCATAGGAATAGATGGCTCTATTTGAGTCCCTTCATGCCATTCATTAAATGATGTGATAGATATGAATGGAACTTTACATTGTAATGCTTCATTCCACATTCTATCATAATATTTTCCGTATTCACGGTCACGAGTAGTGGAGTTATTCCATGGGCGTATTCTTGTATCAATATAACCAGGTCCCACACTTGGTATAAAAAGTTTTTTGTTTCTTGTTGCCCATTCTTGCATTTCTTTCCAGTTGCTAATATCGGTGGCTTCTGTGAAACCAATAGATGCAAAATAGGTATAAAATCCATCAAATCCACCATTAACAATATCCATTAAGTCTTTTTTTCTTAAATTTAAGCCAATAAAAATGCCATCGTAAGGTGTATTTCTTATAGAGATATCTCCCTCAGGACACAATAGTTGGCTCCATTCTCTTGGAGGGATTAAATATGAATCATAAATAAAATACATTGGTTTACCATTGTAACGGTAAAATGCAGGATGAGATCCAAACTCATTGATTATAAATTCAACGTTTTCTTTAACTGTTACTGGATTTCTACCAGGAAAAGGTTCTATATGAAAACATATTTTAATGCCTGCTTTTTCAGCTTCGTCAAATAATAACTTGAGATTCCTTTTTTTTATATCGTTTATTCCCCACCAGGTTACAGATATTACTCCAATTTTAGCTTGAACGAGCATTTCCATGTGCTTTCTTATAATATTCCTGTCATTGCAACTATAACATCCTAATTGGGGATAATAATTAGCGGCAATATTTCCATTATTTCCGTCTATAAATCCTTCTTTATCGGGTATAGAAGGATTGGGAGCTATTGGGTGGGCCCAATGATCTAATACTGAGTCGTTTTTTACATTTCCATACCAATTATAATAAAATGCGATAACTTGCTTGTCTACTAGGTTATTACTTTGACTATCTTTACAACTAAATAAAAGGATAGAAAGAAAAAACAAAATATATTTTAAGGACTTCATAAATAGTACTATGTATAAATGGTTATAACTCTTTTGTATTTTCCATATAATTTCGAATAATTACATATATTGAGTGCTCTTTGAAAATTTTCCAAAGAACACTCAATAACTCTCCTTTAATTTATATTAACCCATTGAAAATCACCTTTTAATTGTGCTTTATATTTTCCTGTTAAATCTATAATGTTATTATTATCTGAGACAGTACTGTCAAAGTTCCATCCACATATTAAATCGGCTTCATTACCGACAATACCTAAAGGAGAATTCATTATTTGTTGTATTTCTTCTTGTGTTTTGGCTGTTTTCCAGATATGTAAATATTTCATGCGGCCGTAAGTTCCCTTTCCGTCAGTAGCCATAGAGCCATCAAACTTAGTATGGTTAAAGCCAATCATAGAGGCGTTTTGAATGTTTGGATTAAGATCTGTTCTTCCTATTTGCTCTTCTTTTACAAGATTACCGTTCATATACATCTTAAATGTTGTTGAGTTATTAGCTTTTGATGGATTCCAGACCATTGCAATATGCATCCATTCACGATTTTCTCGATTATAATTTATGCCTGGTTCATATAAATCAAGTACACCTAGGGCATAAGTCATACGTAGTAAACTTGCTCCTCCTTCCCCATAATAATTTATAGCCCATCCTTGACGAAGTCTAGGGTTATCTGTATCTGTATCAATAAAGGTTGATAAAATAAAATCAAAGTTTCCAAGATCTTCAAATTTAAGCCATAGATCTACAGTAAATCCTTCTGAGAAATTTGAATACTCTGGATGAACTCCAAAATCGATATATCCTCCACTTTTTCCATTAACAATTAACTCAGCTGGTACAGATTTAAAATCTTCTGTACGCTTTGAGGCAAGAAACTCCTCTTCTGTTTTGTTTACGTCTAGAATTATTCTGTCTACTTCGTAATCTTTTAAGTGTACCGATCCTGTTTGAATGCTTTCAATTAAAGATTCTAAGTATGCTATTTCATCTTCCAAGATTGTTTTACTAGATAGAGGATAATTACCAGCTTTGTCACCATAAACGGCTTCTGCTTGTAAGGTCAAAAATCTATCGAGTAAGATATTGAGGCGCTCTAAATATATATGAGATTTATCTGTTTCTGATGGATAAATAAATGATTCATTTTCCTCTTTGTCGGAACAGCTATAAGCCACTAATAGACATGAGCATAATAATATTTTATATATAAATGTTTTCATGATGCTTAAGTTTATTTGATTTCTATCCATTCGTAATCTCCATGTAAGGAAGCTGTATATTGTCCTGTTATATCTACAATATTGCTGTCATCGTAAGCTCTAGTAGTGAAATTCCATCCACAAACCAGATCCTCTTCTTTTCCTGATATCTTTTCTGGATTATTCATAATTTGTATTACATCTTCTTTATTTTTAGCAGTTTTCCATATGTGCATATGTTTCATTAAACCATTAGCCCCTTTTTCTTGAAGAATATTTCCTGCTGCATTAACTCCTGAAAAAGCTACCATAGGAATAGGTAAATCGTTTGAAGAATAATTTTTGTTTGGATAGTGTTCTGATGCTTTTTTTAGAACGACCTCTCCATTCAGATACATTTTGAGCATAATTGGTATACCGTTTTCTGATTCACCATCTACACCTTCTTCGTCTGTAACGATACAAATATGTACCCATTGATCTTTATATGTAAATCCATATGCAGGCTCCATAAGATCGTTATATCCTATTCCATAAGTCATTCGAAGATTCATATTCCATAAGTTTACACACCATCCTTTACGTTCATGATCTTTTGAGTCATCATCTGTAAATGTAGATAATAGGAAGAAAAAGCCATCTAAATCTTTTAATTTAACCCAAAAATCGACAGTAAACTTTTGTTTGCCATTTTCACCAAAAGATGAATACTCAGGATGTGAACCAAAATTGATGTATCCACCATTTTTACCGTTTACACATAGTTCTGCTTTTATTATTACGTCTTCTGTACGAATTGTATTTTTAAAAGATTTTATCAAGTTATCAACTGTTTTTATTGTATCTGATGTTCTAGTAGGTATTTCAGCTTCAGGAATTGCTTCTTCTTTTATTTTCTGTAATAAATCGATTAGCATACCTTTTGCTTCATCTAAAATATCCTTACTTTCTTCTGGATACATACCTTTGCGTGGCCCAAATTCTGAAGTTTCAAGTAAATCTGTAACTTCTTTAATTTTTTGTCCTATTGTTTCACGATATTTATAGATTTCTATATGATTTTCTTTGTCGTTACAAGCAGTAAAAAAAGTTACTACTAAAGTCAAAGCTAAAAAATAGACGAGATTAGATATTATTTTTTTCATATTTGTCTTTATATTAATAAATACCACCTTCTTCTACGTATTTTTTTATTGATGCAGCCAGATCCATAGGAAGCATAAACTCATAAGTATTTGGACAATCTTCTTCGATGCGTTGCAATTCTCTCATTAATCGTTCGTAGATAACTACTTTATCTCCGTCAAAGCCGTAATAGTTTGTTAGCAGATATACATGTCGGAATAAAGGTCTTCTTTCACTTGGAGAAAGGGACATTAAATCACGATATACATCTCCTTCTTTACGGCAATGTGTTCCTTGATTTATTCTGACTACATTATTAATAATTTTACTTCCACTTTGATTATGAGTCAAATCGGATCCATCAAGTACTGCATCAACTCCACTACCTTCCATATATTGCTCAAAATATGTCCTATTATCGGTTCTCCAGAGATGTGCTGTATGAAAGCCTGCTGTTGACAACCACTTATTATTCATATTAATCCATTCATCATATTTGCCACTTTGTGCAAATTGATCTCCATAAATAAATTGGAAACCAGAAGGACCAGCAGTCAATTCATCGTTGTCTGTCTTATTTTTGTAATAAAATTCCAATAACTTTGGATTTAATTCTTGTAATCCTGCTGCTAATGTAACACCTACTGGTACCTTACCTCTTCCTTTTCCTTCTTTGAATATACGATATAAAGAATTTGCATCAAACTGTACATTATCTCCATCACTTAAACTAATTGCAACATATATTTTCCCAGGTTGTACTTCTCCAGGAACTCCTGTTCTTTGTTGGAATGATTTATTGGGATATGAACACCAGAAACTACCGTTGGCATAATAATCGCTGACTACAAATCCACAATTGTGTAGGTTGGTTATTGTATTTAAATCATCACCATTGGCATTCATTCCATAACCGAAAACAGAAGAACCTACTGGATAATTCATAGTCTTAAAGATATTGTCCATAATTCTTTTATCATCACCATTGGATTCATCTAGCCAGAATACAAATCCTTTTGATGCTGCAACATAATCATACATACGCCAAGGAGCATCTTTGTAATCATTTCGTAAACCTCCTGAAAAACTTAGTTTAGGATGACATCTAGTAGCATAATTGTCAAGAGCCCATTGATAGGCTTCTTCTTTTGAATTCCAGTTATCTCGGATGTCATTTACGACTAAATTGCCTATTCCTCCTAACTCTTTTTCAATAAAAGTTTTTAGTTCTTCTGTGACAGGAATTCCTTTTTCTTGAGATGATATCATTTGAGCTAAACTCCAAGACCAGGGTTGATTTTCATCCCAAATAATTAAATATTTAAATTCATCTTTAAATTGATTGAATAAAGTTGCAAATCCTTTATTTTTAGAGATTGATATAGGTGTGACAAGTTCATAATTACATTCAGCATCTTTTAATTGACTTAAATCTTGGTCTTGCCATATTAAATAAGTTCTAGCAAACTCTTGATTTAAGACTCCTTGCATAATGGCACTGGTGAGTTTAGAAATATTATCATCTTGACGGATATCGTATACTAGGACTTTATCAACTGGCTTATTCTTGAAAAACATACCACTTTGAGGAATTTCTTTACTATTATAGTCTATCTGTGGGTGTATATGTTGAGCCCAATTCATAATTAGACGAGTAATGATTCCATTAGATACTTCCCCTGTTGTTTTTAGCACCTTTAATTCATATCGATATGCATTAGCGTCGAAGTTTGGTAAAGGAAATTCTGCTTTTTGAATACCTTTATTTACAAGTATTATTTGATTTGTCTGCATATCAGTGACTTGAATCTTATCCAAATCTGTGATATATGGATCAATCCAACTTATTACTACCTTATCGTTGTTTTCTATAACCTTTGGAACTCTTACTTCATCTGATTCCATATATCCTGTTTGATAGTTAGAATCATCATCCTTACAGCTGTATAGAAATACTGATAAAACCATCAGGATGTTCAAATAAAAAGTATATAAATTCATAGTCAAATAGATTAGAAATTTTTATTTTTAATATTAATTCATTTTTATTTTTCCTTGGGCTGCTCTTTCATTTTGCTTAAGATAAATTCGATACAGCTCAAAAAAAGTAGGAGCATCTAATAGTTCAATATTGGTATTCCTTCTTTTTAGTTCATCGCAAATACTTTTATACCATGAGGGTGATTTTAGAATAGCTCTAAACCAGTGGAATGGTATAGGTCTTTTATTAATTCTATCAAGTATTACATCTGTCGCTTTCTTATAATTAATATCAACGATGTCATAGTCAGCTTTAATTACTGGCATATTTTTATATAAAAAAGTTAGTGGAGTTTTCTGTGGTACAATTCCATTAGGACTGAATCTAGAATAACACTCCAATCCTTCTTTATCAAGACCGGGAGCTTCTCCGTCAATTACAAATCCCGTAATAGATAATCCCCATTTTTTGTAATATTTTTGACAATGTGTGTTCCAAGCTTTTAAAGCTGAAGGTAATCCAGAAATGGCTCTAGGAACTTGTAGCATTCCAGGAAGTAAATATCCAGCTCCATTGTCTGCTGCTGCAAAATAGTCATTAGGACTAGCTGTTTTTCGATAATTATGCATTACCATTGGCACTCTTTCTGCTAAAACCGGACTGATAGACCACATTAATGGAACTTTCCCTCTATTGGGTTCATCCCATAAATATGGTGTCGTTTGAGTTATCCATGCTGAAGCATCGTAATCACCAACGTAAAATAATATAAACTCACGGTTGTCAAAGCGTATACTACCATCCTCATTTAAATATCCTCGCTTCTTTAAATCTGTATGAGTGACCCACTTTTGAGGATATTCATTCTCTAGTGGAAAGTGTTGCCAGAAAGAAGCATTAGCTAATGCTCCTAAGCCTATAGCATCTGCATCTTTAAAAGCATTATAAGCACTTATAATTCGAGAAAACTCCCATTCTGTTGGTACATCGTCGTGTTTGCCATTAGCATGTTTAGTGTATTTAAAAGCCCAAGAAGGAAATCCCCCTATATAGCAGAACTTCTCACCCTTATTTTGTTTGTATGCTTCAAAAAGCATAGTTTTTAGAGTTTTATAATCGAGACCAATAGTTTGATTGGGATCATCAGTTGCAGGTTCGTCACCCCATGGTGATAGGTCGAAAAAAAATGCTTTTTTACTTACAAAGAAATCATGATTTGTTAATTGATGATGATTGGCTACAGTACGAGTTGGAGCTTTTAGCCAATATTGATCAATATAATAGGCTGCGTATTCTGTATTACAATATCCTTGTTTAAGGTATTTTTCGATAAACCATAAATAGGGATCTATTTTTACAGAACCCGTTGATTTCATATGTATATCCGGAATCATTCCTTTTCCTGTAAATTTAGGTGATCCATCAGGATTTATGAGCCAACATTTTACAGGAAAATTTAGTTCTTTTACTATTTTAGTATACAAACTTGTAGGTAAAGGATCATATCTTACTGCTATCAAGTTTTCAATACCAGCAATAGAAGAGGCTATATTACTAGTTGATGCTATGTTTGAGTCATAAACAACTACTCCCTTAACATCCTTTCTAAAAATTTGGAGCGCCTGATCTAAACTTTCTAGAGCTAATGTATCTTTACCAGCTAGCCATTCACCTTTTTGCCGATATTTATTCCACCAATAGTCATCTACATTCTGTCCTCTTTCATTATTTACATAACGTATATATAGCTGAGGTGTTTCTCTATTTACTATACCTTGTAATGTTGCTGTAGCATGTAGTATTTCCCAAAGATATTGAGCTTTAGATGAATCTGTTAAATCATATTCGTTTAAATATCTAAAATCCAATAAATAAATTTTGTCACTGGCTTTGATTGGTAATAGACTACAGGTACAAAGTATGTAAATTATACTATAAAACCATTTTTTCATAAAAACTAATTAAAAAATAAGTTGCAAATTAGTTATTTATGATAGCTATCAATCATTTTTTATAATTGATAGCTATCCGGAATATTTTTTTACTCCACAAGTAATTTTACCGCTTCTGAATAATTGTATTTAGCTTCATTTCCTTGTGATTGAGCTCCTATTCTGAAATAATAGTTTTGACCTTTTTTTAAGGTAGAAGAATAGTCTGATAAATTTATAGATAACTCAAATTTTTCACCATCTTCTATTGAACGATCTAACATTACAGTTTGATTTACAACATTTAGTTTATTAGAAACATCAATGTGAGGATGAACAAATAAAGATATCCTATCTACCTTATTGGCTGTAACTTGTTCTAACTTAAATTTAGCTATAGCTTTTCCGTCTTTTATAAAAATCTGTGGTTCTAAAATCCTTAAATAGGGATTTACTTCAAAAACTCTATAATTTTTTCCAGGATTGAGATGCATATCAATCGTATCTAAAGGAACATAATTACCACGATTTAGTATAACCTTATAGTCACCAGAAAATATTAATCCATTATAAAATGTTCCATCACGTTTTATAATCATATTTTGTACAGGAGGATTATCTCCCCAACCTTGTTCGATAAAGTATATCCGGGAACCATCAGAAACCTCCTGAGGAATCAGCTCGCCAGTTTTTTTGTCTCTTAGCTCTCCAGCAAAAACTGCATCAGGAGCGTCTAGATTATCTTTTTCACAAGAGAATAACAAACAACTTAAAATTGTTAAGAGGATATATTTCTTCATAGTCATATATTTTATGGATTTTGTATTAAACCATTTGAATTTAAGCCTGGAATACTTTTATAGTACCAATCATAGTTAAATGTTTTGGGTTCTATTCCTAAAGGATTAACCCTAACGAAGATATATTTAGGGGGATTTTGTCGTAAATCCAAGAAAGGCACTAATCCTTTTCGTGTTCTATTTTCAAAATCTTTATGGAATGTTCTCCATCGAATTAGATCCCATCGGCGTTTATTTTCAAATGCTAGTTCTATAAAACGTTCTTTACGGACGTTTTCAACCGTCAGTGGTATATTGTCAGAATGAGCAGCTCGATGTCTTATAGCGTTTAATGCTTGTTTCCCTTCTTCTTTTTCTTTACTTGTCATTGTTGTCTTTTCGACAATGGCTTCGGCTAAATTTAGTAAAACTTCTGCATAACGCATATCAATCCATGGCTGGGTTCCTTTCTTCCAATCTTGAACTACGGGAGATTCGATTTGTAGGAACTTTTTAAATAGGAATCCACTTCTTGTGTAATTACCTAGTGTTGGGTCAAAGCCAGAATATTGTGTTGGATCATTCGAACCATATGTGTAATATGTAACTCCATCCAAACCCACTTCTGAAGCTTGGGTTCTATAGTGATATCCGCTACCATTGGCTTTAACTAATCCTCCTTGTATAATAATTTTGGTAGATCCAAAATTTTCTCCCGGAAATAAAACCATTGCCCTTAATCTTGCATCTCTATCTTTGAATGCTTCATAAGGCTTGTCCATGGGAAATGATAAATATTCTTTAGATAAAGAGAAACCATCATAATCTGTTTCATCTCCATCAGCCCTGGTTAGGATTGGCTTTGGAGTTCCTGTTCCGTCATCTGTATAGTCTTCAAAAGAATCGACGAAATCTAAAGTTGGATCCATGCGGCTAGGATATAAATTAGGACTTAATATTATCTGCCGCGGGCTGAACCAGACATCATAATTATGTCCTAAAGGTGTATCTATAGCATATCCTTTCATAAATATAGGTTCTTTTATTCCGTCTAAACAGTCAAAAGGTTTTTCGAATAGTTTTTGATAGTTTAGGGCTGCTTCTTCTGGAGAAGATGGAGCTGGTTTATATAAACCAAATTTACCGCTTGATATAATTTCTCTTGCTGCAGAAATACATTCGTCATAATACCTGTCTGCTTCAGAAACAGATATACCAACTAAGCCTTGTTCTACTGCTGGTCCGGAAAAAGAAACATAAGGAGAATGAGTATATTTAGCAACTGAAGCTGCAAATAATGCAACTCTAGACTTTAAAGCTAATGCACTCCATTTATTGGCACGCAATACTTCATTCTGATTTGCATCTCCAAATAAAGATGCAGCATTTTCACAGTCTTCTAATATAAAATCCCAAGTATCTTTTTCTGTACTTCTAGGAACTTTCAGTTCTTCAATATTTCCATTATATTGTTGCGGTGACTTGATTAAGGACAGTCCTCCATAACGTTTTGCTAATGAGAAATAGGTATATGCACGCAAAAAGTATGCTTCTGCCATTATAGAGTTCTTTTCATTTTCTGAGATACTCGTTAGCTCAGGAACTGTTACTAATAAATTGTTTATATCACGGATTAATTTATATCCATCTTCCCAATAATCAAACCATTCCTCTCCCCAATCGTTATATTCAGGATGTATTGCTTCATCACAAAAATGAGCGGCCATAAATCCGGCATTATTGACATCTTTATCAATACCTATATTAAATCCTCTATTGGGAGAATAATTAAAATCTTCGATAGGTAAGCGACCATATAAATTTGCCATATGAGCTTGTACTCCTTCTGGGGTGGAAAACAAATCATCAGCAGATATTTTATTTCGTGGCTCAATATCCAATATGTCTGTACAGCTTATACAGAACAATAAACAAGAAAAAATAGAAATATAATATTTTTTCATCATATTAAAAATTTAAAGTGAATCCAACATTAAAAATCTTACTTAAGGGATAATTAAGTCCTGCACTATAGTTTCCTTCTATCTTTTCGGGATCAAAAGGTTTCACAAATGAATTACAAATAGTAAACAGGTTATTGCCATTAACATATACCCTTAAATCACCTAATCCCATATCTTTTAGGAATTTCTGTTTAAAGGTATATCCGATCTCTATTGTTTTAAGTCTTAGATATGAAGCATTTTTACGCCATACATCTGTATCACGAGTATATAATGAACCCATATCCTGTTCTAATCGGATAGCAGGCCATTCTCCTGGAATCCATGCACTATTTTCATCGTAGGGGTCTTCTCGATGCCATCTATCATAAAAGTATTCTGGTGTATTGCCTCCTTTAAAGCATAACATTTTTGCATATACTTCATCAAACTGAACTGTATACATTGCAGATCCTTGGAATAGCATATAAAAATCGAAATTCTTCCAAGAAGCTTGTAAATTTAATCCATAATGCAAAAGAGGTGTGCCTGACCAGAAAAGTGGTACTTTATCCATATCGTTAATAACTCCATCGCCATTTACATCTTTCAATACAAAATCTCCGGGCAATTCTTTTAAATTACCAGTATCTCCATTTTGTATTGGAAAAGTATTGACTTGGTCCATATTTTCAAACCTTCCTTCTACTTGGTATCCCCAGATAAAATCTCCCCATCGATTAGCCTGTTGATGTTTCCAACGTTCCATACTACTTTTGAATGGAGCACTTTCAATGTATCGATTTTGTGTTCTAGATAAGTTTAAATTGCCTGATATGCTATAATAAAATTCTCCTATCTGGTTAGAATGAGTTAAAGTGAATTCAATGCCTCGTGTTCTATCACCATTTAGGTTTTCTTGAGGAAGCTTTGAGCCAAATGTATTAGGCAATGAGCCATAACGGTCGGCTAACAATCCTTTACGTTCTCTCTGATAAATATCAAATTCTATATCTAATAAATGGTTAAAAATAGAAAAATCTAGACCTAAATTATACATATCTACTTTGACCCATGTGAGATTGGGATTTATCATCGCTGGAGATGCTACACCATTTACATAGTTGTTGGGGGTGAATACAGAACCTCCGTTATTTAAAGTATAAGCTTCTATATATTGGAAAGGGTCACCTGCATCTTGTCCTGAACGGCCTAAAGAGAATCTTAATTTTAAATTATCAATAAAATCCAGATTATCTTTAATAAAATCTTCTTCTGAAATGCGCCAACCAAATGATGCTGATGGAAAAAATGCCCATCTTTTGCCGGGGGCATATCGATAGGACCCATCATATCGGCAAGCAAATTCTGCTAGATATTTTTCTGCATAATTATAAGTTATACGTCCAATATGAGAAAGATAAGCTTGATGATCAGAGGTACCTGAAGCTAATTGTCCTGTTTCACGAGCGTTATCTAATTCTCCGATCGTAAAGAAATCAAATTTTCTTTCCCCTTGAGAGTGACTTGCTTTTAATTCTCTACGTTCAAATACATAAGTAGCCCCTATTGAATGTCTTCCGAAAGAACGGTTATAGTTAGCTTGAAATTGTAAATCTAAACGGTCAGATTCTCTTCTATAGTCACGTACTAATGAAGGAGCATTAGTTTCGGTCCCATTATATTCACCTGTCATTTCATTGTAAATATAAGTTTTAAAACTTTTGCGAATGGTCTTTTCTCTTTGACTATTATAGTCATATCCTAATGTCCCTTTTACAGTTAATCCTTTTACAAATGGAACATCATATTCTAATATGAATTGACTTTGGATATTTCGATTAGTATTTGTAATGTCTCCTGTAGTTTCACTATCAGATAATGCCATAGGATTTATTACAGAAGCAAAATTGTTATAATAATTAGGATTATCATTTGCATATATTGGTTCTGTAGGAGGATTTACACGAGTACTTTTAAATATATCGAAGAAAGGTGTATAGGGTTTTACTCCAGTATCATACCTGCCTCCTATATTTACGGAAGCTGTTAATCCTTTTGCGACTTTTAAGCTTACATTAGAACGGAAAGTATATTTATTATAATTAATAGAATTTGTTTTTAAAAAGCTATTATCATCTGCATATCCAATACTTCCATAATATGATAATTTCTCTGTTCCACCTTCTAAAGATAAAGTCGTTTGGTATTGAGTTGCATATTTATCAAAAACTTCGTCATAGTAATCATAACTCTTATAACCTGGAGCACCTTGTTGCCATTTTAATAGCTCTTCTTGAGTTATATATGGAGGACGTCCTGCATTGACCTCTGCCTCATTTCTCATTGTCATATATTGACCTGCATTAGCCATTTGAGGAATATCTGTTGGTGATGAGATTCCCACATTAGTATTTAACGTAATTCTTGTTTTTCCTTGTTTCCCTTTCTTGGTGGTTACAATGATTGCACCATTAGCGGAGTTCATACCGTAAATAGCAGCAGTAGCATCTTTTAGGAAAGATATACTTTCTATATCTTCTGGATTTAATCTTTGAAACTCACTGGAACCATCACGAACTATTCCATCTATAATAAATAAAGGAGTTCCTAAACCACGAATATTAATGTTAGAGCTAAATTGTCCAGGTTCTCCATTTTCTTGTCTGATTTGTAATCCAGCTACCTTACCTTGAATAGCCTGAGCTAAACTTGCTGATTTGGTTTTAGTTATTTCGTCTACCTTTAAATTACTGATAGATCCTGTTAGGCTCTCTTTTTTTTGTGTACCGTATCCCACTACTACAACATCTCCTAGTGTGACTACATCTTCTTCCAAAGTTATATTTAGAAATTCTTTTTTGTTAATTTTTATTGATTGAGATAAATATCCGACATAGGCGATTTCTATTTTGTCCCCAATGGATGCAGGTATAGAAAAATTTCCATCTACGTCGGTTATAGTCCCTGTATTAGTTGATAAAATTCTTATGGATGCTCCAATAATAGCATCTCCATTTTTATCTGAAACTCGTCCTGAAATATTTGTTGTTTGGGCTACAACAATCGAAACAACAAAGAAAAAATAGAACAGAAAGAAAATTCTACCATAAGGTTTTTTTTCAAAATAAATTTTGCTACTATTTTTAATCATAATATTAGTGGAATTAGTTTTATTCATTATTAGAATCTGATTAAACAAAGAAAATTCAGAAATAATTAAGTTGAATTTGTCATAGTGATTGAATATTAAAGGTTTAACAATTATATTGATTTTTAGCACAAATATAGGTTTACCCTATTAATTCACTCTTAATTTTGTCTTAATAGCAATTGTAATAGTAATAAAAATGTGAAATTTTAAAAGTTTAACAAAAGGTATGTATCCTCTAATAAAAAAACCGAGGTAGTTTCAACTTCGAAACGACCTCGGTTTTTATTAAAGAGAGATATTGTCAAATTAACGAACAAATTCTTCATAAGAAAATTCGGGAGGTGTATTTAATATTCGCTCATAATCTGAGCAGAATTTGTCATAACACTGTTTAGATAGACCTTTATGTCCCATTTTGTATAAAAGAGTGCACTTTAAACGAATGGCATCTTCATCAATGCAATCGATTGCTAAGATTACATCTACAATACGGAATAATAATCGTGGGTCATCTTTTATACTATCTAAAGTTGCGATTTCTAACAAAGTGTCAGTTATATTTACATAATAATCTGATTTATATTCATCAAGCCATTCAATATTGATATTAGGTAATAGACTTCCAGGACTACTCCAGGTCAATAATAACTCTAGTTTCTCTTTATCTATAGACAAATTTTCCTGTTTCCTATTTTTTAGATCTTCTAGTAAAGCAGATATATGATAATAATCACAGGTAACATTAGTTCCTAATTCTAAAAACCAATAGCCATTTTTATGTACTATTGTAATGTCTCCTATTTTGCTTGCCAGCAGTCTTAATTTACGGATATTGACACTGCGATTATTAGCAGCACTTGTTTTACTCATATCAAACCAAAAAGTTTCATCTAGACGTTGCGAAGTAACTCCTTTTTCATTCTTTATAGAATTTAGAAGTAAGAATAATTGTTTTAATGTTGGGGTAAAATCTCCTGTAATGTCTTGTCCTAAAGAATCAAAAACTTGAAAGCCTCCTACTAGAAAAATTGTAGATTTAACTTCCTTTCTATTGATTTTTTGAGTAGTAATTTCCAAAGGTATATGTTCTAATTTTTCTGCTAAAGATAAATTATTGAGGGTTTTTGTTTCTGGAAGCTTCTTTACTTGTTGCCTTTTTTTTCTCCAATGAAGCATCAATAATATTAAAATAAATATGGTTATTCCCGTCAAATACCCCCATTTATCTGATTTATTTTCAATATTAGAAGTTTTGGTTGGTATTAAAGGAGGAAATGCTAATTTGTAAATACGGCATAAAGAACTTTCATTCTTTGAAGGTTCTAATATAACAGCATAAAGTGAGGTATCATTAGGATGATAGAAAAGATCACAATATGAATAGATATCTCTAAATTTGTATAAAATAGAATCACTAACAATTTGTCTTATAGGTCTGTTTGTCTTAATTAAGAATTGGCTTAAGTAGATAGCTGTATTGTAACAATCATTTCTATATGTTAAGGCATATATGCTGTTAGTAAGAGTATCAACGATAGCAGAATTACCCATTACAAAATGTTCGTCAGTATGATTCATCTCCCATAGTTTTTTGCATGTACCAGTGTTCAAATTCAATAAATATAAATCATAAAAGTTTTGAGGAAAGTCTTCCTGTTTTCCTGAATGACTTCCATATCCACCTAGAACAAGTAGTTTATTATCAGAATATTTTCCTAAAGCTGATAAATATCGTGGAGAGATCAGTGTATCTAAATTCATTTGAGACCATTTAAAATTGTCTTTTAGATTATATTCGTAAAGTGCCCCGCTATATTGATGCCTGCCATATCCTCCATAAAGATATAGTTTATCTTGATCTTTGTCAAAAAAACGATTATGATGTTGATTGTCATCTACTGTTATTTTTTGATTGACACTCCATGAAGATGTTGTTGGATTAAACCAATTTAATTTATTATGATAAATATTGTATGAAAGGAGAGTTTTCTTTAATGGATGAAATAGCATTTGACTGGAAACTCCTAAAAAAGGAGCCCCTTTAAATGATAGGGTATCTAAAGTTTTATTATTGACATTATATGTATATAGTTTTTTATCTGAAGCTACAAAAAAATTACCTTTTATCTCATCAAATGCAAGTTGAGGATTCTTATAATCAATCTCAAAAGAAGTAACCCGTTGCCAATGGTAATGTTTATCTATTTCCCATTTTCCATTTTTTACATATGCTGGTAAGTCAGAAATACTATCATAGACAAAGTTATTAGTGGTTTTACTACTTCTGTCTAACTTCCAATAATAATAAGTTTTTCCTTGAAGAGATTGAAGAGAAAGATTTCTTATAGACATTGGTGCTACATCTCCAGAAAAAAAACGTCCTAAATTACTGGCTCCAAAAATAATTTGAACATCATTAAAATCGCGAAAAGAATGTGATAGATATATATTTTTTCCATTGATTTTTATTTTGGCTGAGTTTGGGAAAAACTGAATCTGTATTGGCATCCATTGATCTTTTCTTATTAACATAGAATCGGCAAGATATACCATTTGAGATTTCTCATGGCTAGATCCGGAAATGATACTGATCTTAGAGTCATACAGATAAGAAACTAAATCTAAATTTTGATCATTATGTGATATAACTCTTAATATATATCCATAAGTATATAATTCTTGACGTAATTTGATGTCAAAGTTCATTATAAAACCTTCTGCAGGGAATGATATTCCTTTTCCTGAGTTTAAGATTAAGCTTGTTCGATGATCTTGGTCTACTGTATGGGCAGCAAATGTTAATCCATAATTTTCAATTTTATGCTCAAATGTATACCCGTAAGAAGTTGCTGATAATGAAAGATATATCAGTAAAATTATAATTTGATGGAGTCGGTAAAATATCATATGATTGTGAGTTTCTATTATTAAATTATCACAAAATTATGACTTTTATCTTTTATTCCTAATAATATTATGAATTATTGTAATTGCAAAATATTTAGTAAAGGGAGTGAAGAGTAAATGCATGAATAATTTCTTTAAAACCTGTGTTGGATAAGGTTTTAAAGTATGCTTAGCATTATTCTGAGATCATATTTATAAAGTATAAGAAAAAGAACAGCATCTTTTAGGAAATTCTTCTCGATCTTTTTTGAAAATTTGTACAGAATTTCTTAGGCTTTTCAGCATCTTTTTTTTTAAAAGAAAGCTCGCCCTAAACAATGTCATCTATTTTTAAGATAACGTTGCTTAGGGCGAGTTAATATAATCTTGTGTCTGATATTTATTTTACAATGGAAGTCAACGGATGCCTATTTCCTTTTATATCGGTGAGGAATGCCTTGGCTGAACCAAAGTTCAGATACATATCCAGTCGGACTGGCAGATGGTTACGGTCGTCGGTTACATAAAAGGTGATAACCTCTTTTTCTTTGTTGTTTACATATTCTACCAGTGAGAAAACCAGGCAACGATAAGTAACTCCTTGTTCAGAGGTGAAGTTTTCTTTTCCTCTATAAATCAAAGTCTGTTTTTCTATGGCGCGACCTGTTGCCATAGAGAATAGTATTTTTACTCCCGGTTTGTAATCCGATGGGTCGTATGAACGAGCTTGCAGCAAGATACTCAGCATGTCGTAAACACACACAGGCATTTCATCATGCTTTTTATCTGTCTTACCATATAAGGTACGTTGCTGGTCGACAATGCATTTTCCATTGCGGTAGCTGAAGTTCACTTCGTCTACAGTATAGCGTTTTCCTTCTTCTGCTCCTTTACGGAAATATAAAGGCTCCAACTGTTGTGTAGTAATACATGTTAATGTATCACGCATCTTGAAGAAAAAGTCTATTTTTTTATTTGTGTACGACTGCAAGTCTGTTTTCAGGCAAGGCTGACCTTTGTGTGTCGTTTCATTGACAGTCATTTTAGCCCAACCTGCATTTATCCAGATAAATTTCCAGTTGAATTTCAGTTCGTAACTTAGTGTTTCTCCCGGTTTAATTGCATCGTTTTCAGCGCCGCATTGTGCTTTAGCTGCCGTACCTCCTATCAGGAGGCACAGGCATAAAAAGATTTTCTTTATCATGACCTTCCTAGATTTCTGGCTCGTTCCTTATTCCTGTCTTTTATCTTTTTGGTTTCGTCAGGTTTCTGTTTCTTTATTTCATCCAGTTTTTGCTTGTCGAGTGGGGTAGCATGTAGGTTCCATGTTTCCTCAAACTCAAAGTTAGCTTTCATTTCCCATACTTTGGGGAAGTAGAAAACTTCTTCTGCCTGACGTTTGTCTTCATAAAGTCCTGTATCCCACTTTCCGTTATTATTATTATCGTTAATCAGTCGGATATAGTATTTCGTACTTGGTTGCAGGAAGTAAAAGTCACATGTTTTTTTATCTGTAACTGGTTGCTGGCGTACTACGGCATCACTGCTGTTCAACAGTTGTACGATAGCGTGTGGTCCTGCACCTACGATGTTCAGGTAAAGCGTTCCGTAATCTTCAAGCGTCTTAACCTTTAGTGTGTTCTCTATTTTATCAGAAGACAGACCGTAAATACCTTTAAAACAAAGAGAATCAATAGTTAGCTTGTATTCTACTCCCGGCTGCCAGTTTGCCAGTATCTGATAACGCCGTGGAGCTACACTGTCTGCCTGAAAAATGAAAGGTATATCCTGCCATACAGAGTCTACCATTGTACTCATGTGTATGGCCGATGTATCTATACTGGCCAGAGGCTCTTCAAAACTCAGTACAATGTTTCGGTTTAGGTCGAGCGCTGAAGGTGCATCCGTATTGACAGTCAGAAATTGAGTTTCTACGGTCAGCGTATCTCCTTTCTTTTCACGTCTTTTACGCTCTTTTTCTTTTTTCTTATTCTCTTCCTCCAATAAAGCGAGTCGTCTAGCTTTTGGTATTTTGTTTATCATACGTAACGTATCAGTCTTGGGAACCAGTTTTCCAAGAGTATCTGTTGCGAGATAATCCAGCTGCAAAGTCAGGGTATCACGTTCGCACAGAGCGGTATCCTTTATCCAATAAAGAATGCTATCGTTGCGCGGATTGGCTTCGACAATCAATTCTTTTTCATCGAAGTCTAACCCTTTTAAAGTGGGTAGTGTATCCGATTTAGCACTGAAATAGAGTGAGAATTGCGTTGTTTTGGGGCGCTCACTCTTCATTAGGTACTGGAGACTGCTTTCTTCCTTGAATGCCCGTAATATGATATTGTCTGGCAAAAAGCGAGTATAGTTGATTTGTTTTATTGTATCAATTTTTGTTGTATCTTTCTCATTCCATAATGTATCCTGGCGGACAGCACCTTCCATGCTGGGTACAATGACGGAGTCCTGAAAAGCAATTACTTCTGTTTTTGAATCGAACAGATAGTTCTGGTTTCCATCCATCAAAGCATAAATTCGATAACTGCCTGGAGCAATACCACGGATAGTGAACTGTCCGCGACTGTCAGTACGTGAAATGCGATCGAATGGGAGTGTGGTGAAGGCCGAATCATTCAAGTTTTTATGCAATCCTACCTGAATTCCTTTTATAGGTTCCAGATTTTCGGCATTTAATACAGTACCCGATACTTGCATGGTATCAATTCTATCTCCGGTAGAAAAAGCATATGAGAATTGTCCCAAGGGGTTTCCTTCATTATTGTCTACAATAGCATCGCCGAAGTCGATTGTGTAGGTAGTATTTTCTTGTAAAGTATCGAAAAACTCTACAAGTACACGCTTTCCGCTAGTTTTCACTTCGGGGCTTTCTTTTTGCGGTGGAGAAATGATTACCTTCTCAGAAGCGTTTTCAAGTTTGATAAATTCATCAAATTCGATTGAAATCTTCTTACGAGTATTATTGGTTGCATTTGGCTCAGGTATAGCACGTATAAATTTAGGGGGATCTTCATCATAAGGTCCTCCATCAGGTGATCCGGTACTTGCACATGCATAGAATCCGATGATTACCAGTAATATGGCTATGTATTTAGGTATGGGCTTCATATATTAAGTTTTAGCATTTCTTCGATGTAGTCACGGTTGTTGCTCAAACGCGGTACTTTATGTTGCCCGCCCAGTTTCCCTTTTTGCTTTAACCAGTCGTGGAACAGATTAGGGCGTGCTACGATAATTTCCAGTTCCTGTAACGTAATATCTTTATGACGCTTGGCTTCATAATCAGAATTGATATCCTGCAATGCTTTATCAAGTGTATGTCTGAAGTTTTCCAGAGAGTCGGGCATAGTACTGAATTCTATCAGCCATTGATGTCGGCATTTTGCATTAGCATCCATAAATACCGGTGCAGCTGAGTATTCTAGTACTTGAGCACCTGTTGCGGCGCAGGCACGTGCCAGGCCTTTTTCAGCATTATCTACCATCAACTCTTCGCCGAAGGCGTTGATAAAATGCTTTGTACGGCCGGAAATTACAAATTTATACGGTGATTTTTGCGTAAACTTGACCGTATCTCCAATAATGTATCTCCATAGTCCGCAGGAGGTGCTGATTACCATTGCATAATTCTTGCCGATTTCTACATCTGCCAGTGGTATGATGGCTGGAGCCGGATTGTCTATTTCCTCCAATGGAATGAATTCATAAAAGACGTCGTAATCCAACATCAGCAACATGGCTGGGTCGTTCAGATCACTTTGCAATCCGAAGAAACCTTCACTTGCATTGTATGTTTCCATATAATGCATTTTATCGCTTGTAATCAGCTGCTTGTATTGTTCTCGATATGGTGTGAAACATACTCCTCCGTGGAAAAAGACTTCCAGGTTAGGCCAGATTTCGTTCAGGTGCTTGGCACCGGTTTTTTCCAAGATACGTTTAATTACAGCAAGCATCCACGACGGAACTCCTGAAAGATTGGTTACGTTTTCGTGAATGGTTGTTTCAGCTATCCGTTCTACTTTTTCTTCAAATTCGCTTAACAATGCTATTTCTTTGCTCGGTACGCGGATGAAGTTTACTAATGGATTAATATTTTGTATCAGAATAGCCGACAAGTCACCTACCAGACTATCTTTCAGATTGTAATTAGGGCTGTGGCTTCCTCCTAAAATCAGCCCTTTGCCCGAAAAGAAATTACTTTGAGGGTTTGATCGCAGATAAAGGGCTACAGCATCTGTTCCTCCCTTATAGTGAATATGGCGTAATCCGTCTTTGCTGACAGGGATGAATTTACTTTTATCGTTGGTTGTTCCCGATGATTTAGCATACCATACTACCTGTCCGGGCCATAAAATGTTTTTCTCTCCATGTCGCATACGGTCTACATAACCTTTTACATCATCATATTGTTGTATAGGTACACGCTGAAAATCAGTGTATGTACGTATGTTGGCATAATTATATTTCTTTCCCCATTCCGTAGCGGCGGCGGTTTGTATAAGTTTTCGGAACACATGTTCCTGGATAGCTTCTGCTTCCTTCGCGTACCGGTCTATTTCCTTTTGTCGCGAAACAAATAGCTTTCCGATTAACTTTGTTGAAACCATTTATTTATATTTTTCTTTTTCTTATCTATATCTTTATCTGCAAAGTTAGGCTATTTCTCTTTCAAATAGAGATTTTTCCTTTCAGAAATCACAAATCTACACTTTTTTCTTATAACTTTACCACAAGTAGTGAAAATTTAAAGGTTATGAGAATAGGAATCTTAACATCGGGAGGCGACTGCCCTGGTATAAATGCAACTATCAGAGGAGTTTGCAAAACGGCAATCAGCCATTATGGAATGGAAGTTTACGGAATACGCAGTGGATTTCGTGGTTTGCTGGATAACGATATTATTCCATTGGATGAGAACTCTCTGACTGGACTGCTGAGCATGGGCGGAACCATATTGGGAACATCGCGTGAGAAGCCTTTTAAGAATAGAGCAAATGTACCTGTTTCGGAAGATAAGCCAGCCATGATGTTGAAAACAATTCGTGAGCGCAAGCTGGATTGTGTTGTGTGTATTGGTGGAAACGGTACACAAAAGACTGCTGCCAAATTGGCTGCAACTGGAGTAAATGTCGTGACTGTACCTAAAACGATTGATAATGATGTGTGGGGTACCGATATCTCTTTTGGCTTTGATTCTGCTGTAAGTATTGCTACTGAAGCAATAGACCGATTACACTCCACTGCTAGTGCACATCAGCGTGTGATGGTTATCGAAGTCATGGGGCATAAAGCGGGATGGATAGCACTTTACTCAGGTATGGCAGGTGGAGGAGATATTATTCTGTTGCCGGAGATTCCTTTCGATATACATCGTATCGGTGATACTATTATTAACCGTCTGAAGAAGGGTAAGCCTTATTCCATCGTAGTAGTTGCAGAAGGTATTCCTACACTGGGAGGTAAGAAAGCTGCACAGTATATTGCAGAGGAAATAGAATATGAAACAGGCTTTGAAACCCGTGAAACGGTGTTGGGATATATACAGCGTGGGGGAGGCCCTACAGCTTTCGACCGTAATTTAGCTACTCGTATGGGAGGACATGCTACAGAGCTGATTGCAAGTGGACAATTTGGTCGAATGGTTTCTTTGAGAGGTTCAGAAATAACTTCTGTACCTTTAAGTGAGGTAGCTGGAAAATTGAAATTAGTAACAGAGGAACACGATTTGGTTATTCAAGGACGAAGAATGGGAATCTGTTTTGGATAAAATAAGATGCCGTGTAAGATCTAAGGATGATATTGGATATTACACGGCATTTTCTTATAATTGAAACTTCGACATTATTTGTTTTCTTCACGGAAAGCAACTTCCTCAGCCTCTGCAATAATACGTTCAGTATCTACGAAGTGCTCTTCTGGAATTTCCTCTTCCCGAACGCTAATACTTTCTTCGACTGCTATAGCTTCTTCGTGTATAGCTGTTGTATTTTCCGATTCGGCAGTTTCTGCTGCTTTTTCTCTTTCTGCTTTAGCTGCAAAAATGGCGTCAATAAATTGTGGGTCGCCTTTTATTTTAGTCAGCGTTGCATGTGCAGCTTCTTGCTGGGATTCTTTTTTAGAATATCCTTTGCCTGTACCTGCCGGAATATTTTCTACGGTAATTTGCGTTTCAAAAATCGGATTCTGATCGCTGTCGAGTGATTGTTCTATCAGGTTAAACTCTACACAGAACTTGTTTTTCTGACTCCATTCTATCAGTTTCGACTTGAAGTTGACTTCCTTGCGTGATATTTTTTCTAAGTTCAGGTATTGGTTGATGATACGTTCTTCCATGAACTTCTTGCATGCACGATATCCCCGGTCCAGATAAATAGCTCCGATAAGTGCTTCGAAAGCGTTTCCACACATATAACTGTTATGTGAAGACTGGCGTGTAGTGTATTTTATCAGTTTATCCAGTCCTATTTCTACGGCTACACGGTTCAAGGTTTCGCGTTGTACGATCTTGGAACGTGTATTCGTAAGGAAACCTTCTCGTTTACCTTCGAATTTTTTATATACGATATCGGCAACTATGGCATCCAGAATGGCATCACCCAGAAATTCAAGTCGTTCGTTGTTCAGTAATCGTCCTTTACCGGCTTTTATTGAAGACGATTTATGCAACAAGGCCTGTTGGTAGATTTCTATATTTCTCGGATAAAATCCGAGCATTTTGTAAAAACAAAGATAAGGCTCCTTATCCTTGCGGAAAAGAAGTCTTATCTTATCAGTTATATTGCTAAACACAGTTTATTCAGTGTATTTTTTTACGATTACACATGCATTGTGTCCACCAAAACCGAATGTATTGCTCAATGCAGCACGAACAGTACGATGTTGTGCCTTATTGAATGTGAAGTTCAGGTTATAGTCGATTTGTTCGTCGTTATCACCTTCTTCGTGGTTGATTGTTGGAGGAACAATGTCATTTTTCACAGACAATACGCTGGCAATAGCTTCTACAGCTCCGGCAGCTCCCAGTAAGTGACCTGTCATTGATTTAGTAGAACTGATATTCAGCTTATAAGCATGCTCTCCGAACAGAGCTTGAATAGCTTTTACTTCTGAAATATCTCCTACTGGTGTAGAAGTACCGTGTACGTTGATATAGTCGATATCTTCCGGTTGCATACCTGCATCTTCCAGAGCGTTTGTCATAACCAGTTTCGCACCCAGACCTTCCGGATGAGAGGCTGTTATATGATAAGCGTCGGCAGAAGCACCTGTTCCGGCCAGTTCGGCATAAATCTTCGCGCCACGTGCTTTAGCGTGCTCCAGTTCTTCCAGAATCAGACATCCGGCTCCTTCTCCCATTACGAAACCGTCGCGGCTTGCGCTGAACGGACGTGAAGCATGAGTCGGGTCGTCATTACGTGTAGACAATGCATTCATAGAGTTAAAACCTCCTACTCCAGCCGGATAGATTGTTGCTTCAGCACCTCCTGCAACAATCATGTTAGCTTTACCCAAACGAATCAGGTTGAAAGCTTCACCGATAGCATTTGATGATGATGCACACGCAGAAGTAGTAGTGAAGTTAGGTCCATGGAAGCCATAAATCATAGAAATATGACCAGATGCTATGTCTGCAATCATTTTCGGGATGAAGAACGGACTGAAGCGCGGACCGATAGTATCTTTAGTCTGTGCATAATTCAGAACTTCTTCTTCGAAAGTATGAAGTCCTCCGATACCTACTCCGAAAATAACTCCGATTTTATTCAAATCTTCTTTTTCGACATCAATTCCGGAATCAGCTACAGCTTCCTTTGCAGCAGTGATGGCATATTGTGTATACAAGTCCATCTTACGAGCTTCCTTGCGATCGATAAAATCGTTCACATTGAAGTTCTTTACTTCGCAAGCAAACTGAGTCTTGAACTTAGATGCATCGAAATGAGTAATAGGCCCTGCTCCGCTTACTCCATTGATAAGGTTGTTCCAGAAATCAGGAACAGTATTACCTATCGGTGTGAGCGCACCAAGACCTGTTACCACTACTCTCTTTAATTCCATAAAAGTAGAATTAAATTATTTTGCGTTAGCTTCGATGTAAGAGATAGCGTCGCCTACAGTCTGGATCTTTTCTGCCTGATCGTCAGGAATAGAGATACCGAATTCTTTTTCGAATTCCATGATCAATTCTACTGTATCCAAAGAGTCAGCACCCAGGTCGTTAGTGAAGCTAGCTGCTGGAGTAACTTCTGATTCTTCTACGCCCAATTTATCAACGATAATTTTCTGTACTTTTGATGCGATTTCAGACATAATTTTCTTGTTTTAAGTTTATAAATAGAATAATTTTAATTATTTTTCGGTGCAAAGGAATAAATATTTCTCGTTCTATACAAATATTCAGCCAAATAAATGCAATTTCTTTGCACAATTTTATATATTATGTGCACAAAAAAGGTGAATCAATGAAAAAAATTGCCATTTTAGCTTCGGGTGAAGGAACAAATGCCGAACGCATTATCCGTTATTTCAGTGGTCATGCTACGGTGGAAGTAGCAGTTGTGATAGCCTCACGTCCTACCGCCCGTGTTGTTGAGCGTGCTCATATCCTGAATGTTCCATGCGAGATCATAATTCCACAGGATTTTGCTGCGGGTAAAGGACTTGAGGTTTTGAAAAGCTTCAAAGTCGATTTTGTCGTACTGGCAGGTTTTTTGTCGCGTATTCCAGAAGATATATTGCATGATTATGCACATAAAATAGTAAATATACACCCTTCGTTACTTCCTAAATTTGGAGGAAAAGGAATGTATGGTATGCACGTTCATGAAGCAGTTCTGGCGTCGGGTGAACATGAAAGTGGTATTACTATTCAGTATATTAATGAACATTACGATCAGGGAGATATTATTTTTCAGGCGAAATGTCCCGTTTTATCCGATGATACCGCCGAAACCCTTGCTCAGCGCGTGCATGCACTGGAATACACATACTATCCACAAGTGATAGAACGTTTGCTTTCATTCCCGTCGTAAATGGTATTCGCTACGCAATTGTTCGAATGTTTCTGGGTGTGCACGCAAGACTTCACAGTCCAGGTGCGGATTGTACATCTGTAACTGGCGGACGTTTTCGTTGCTGCCGTAAGGTACATGCGGTTGTTCGGGAGGAACAATAGAGAATTTCATTTCTTTTCCGAAGAAACGACAAAATGATTCCAGTACCATTCGGGTAGCATTTGCTTTTCCGTCGGCAGAATATCCAGCTATGTGTGGAGTGCCGATAAATACTTTATCTAACAGCTCAAGGTTAATATTCGGTTCATTTTCCCACACATCGATTATAGCTCCAGATATTTTCCCGGTAGCTAAAGCATTCAGAATCGCCTCAGTTTCTATAACTTCTCCGCGTGACGTATTAATTATGTACGGTTTCTTTTCCAGCTGGTTGAAAAAAGATTCATTTGCCAAGTGATAAGTCTGATATTTTCCACTTCTTTCCAGTGGTGTATGAAAAGTTATGATATCACATTCGCATGCCAGTGTATGCAAATCGGCAAATCCTTTTTCTCCATGATCGGCTCGAGGAGGGTCATTCAGGAGCACGCGCATTCCTAAATGCTCTGCCAGTTGCTGGATGCGGCTGCCTACATGTCCTACTCCGACAATGCCTAGACAAGCATCTTTCAGTGTGATGCTCTTTTCCTGCTCTAACAGTAATAATGATGAATGCAGATACTGTTCAACAGCACCGGCGTTACATCCCGGACAGTTGCTCCATGTAATACCTGCTTCGTGACAATAAGCCGTGTCGATATGATCGAATCCGATGGTGGCCGTTCCAATAAACTTTACCTTACTGCCTGCCAGCAAGGTACGGTCGCAGCGAGTACGTGTACGGGTAATCAGTGCATCAGCATCTTTTACGACTTCCGGAGTAATTTCTTTTCCCGGCAAATAAACCACTTCATCGGCGAGCGCTTCGATAGCTTCCTTTATATAAGGTATTTTATTGTCAACGATAACTTTCATACTTGCTTTTTCTAAAGTCGTGCAAAGGTAGTATTTTTTACATTTATAATTGGATGAAATGAAATCTTTGTGTAGATTTGAAAAATGTTGGTATTTTGTCTACCTAGTGTTGGTAATTTATCTACCTTTGTACTTTAATAATGATGTTCATATGAAATGTTTGCATATCATAACTCCAGTAAAAGATTCGATAGATTTTACTCTCGAAACAGTGCGTGCCATTTTAGCTTCCGACATTAAAGTTCCTTTTACTTATACAGTGTACAATGACTTCAGTACAGAAGAGAACACCAAACGTCTGGAGGAAGCTTCCAAAGAATTGAATTTTCGTCTGGTCAATTTATCCGACATTACAACTCATCCTTCTCCAAACTATCTGCTGGTACTTCAGCGCTCTCAGCAAGAGGCTATTGCCGACGATGCAGGTCTGCTTATTGTAGAGTCGGATGTTGTAGTAAAGAAGAACACCTTACAGGATCTGTACGACGGAGCAGCAGCACGTAGCGGATGTGCCATTGCAGCAGCCGTAACTGTAGACGAGAATGGAGTTATCAACTATCCATATTTGCATGCCAAAGGTAATGAAGGCAAGGTATATCCGGAAAAGAAACATTGCAGTTTCTGTTGCTCACTGCTTACCCCGGAGTTTCTTCGTGCTTTCGATTTCCGTCAGCTCGACCCGACAAAAAACTGGTTTGATGTAACCATTTCACACGAAGCCCTGAAACAAGGTTTTCAGAACTATCTGTTTACCACTCTTCCTGTTTGGCACCGTCCGCACGGAAGTCGTCCGTGGAAACAGTTGAAATATAAGAACCCCTTGAAATACTATTGGTTGAAATATACGAAAGGACTCGATAAGATTTAATGATTGTACATATGGATAAATCCCCTTTGGTTTCGGTTGTAGTACCCGTATATAATATGGAGTCTTTTTTACCGGAAACACTCGACTCTATACTGGCTTCCGTTTATCCAAACTTTGAAGTGGTGGTGGTAGACGATGGCTCGAAAGATGCCTCGTACCGTATTGCATGCAGCTATGCCGAGAAAGACAAACGTGTACGTGCCTATACGCAACCTAACGGGGGAGCCTGTGCAGCCCGAAATCATGCTGTCCGGCTGGCGAAAGGAGAGTTTATTCTGCCTGTTGATGCAGATAATCTTATCGAACCCGGTTTAATAGCCGATTCGGTAAAAGAAATCTTAAAAGATCCCTCTGTAAAGGTGGTCGCTCCTCGTGCCGATTTTTTTGGAGAACGGACGGGCGAATGGAAACTGCCTCCTTTTTCCCTGCATTTATTGGCGAGAAAAAATATCATGGATACTTGTGCGCTTTATCGGAAGGTAGAATGGGAGCGTGCAGGAGGATATTGTGAAAGTATCATTGCGCGTGAAGACTGGGAATTCTGGATTGCCGTTTTGAAAGACGGGGGAAAAGTTGTTCGCTTACCGGAAATAGGTTTGCATTATCGCATACGCAATGTGTCGAAAAGAGTAACAGACAGATCGCTGAAGCGTCACGTTGTGAAAACGCTGAATGCCCGTCATCCGGAGTTCTTCGAGCGTGAACTGGGAGGACCGCTCCGTTACCGTCGTTCATGGTCGGTCTTGTTAAACCGTATTTACCGTTTGTTTCATCCGCGTAAAGTTTATGTCGATGCGGGCTTTTGCACATTGACGAGTTATGTAAAAGCCCTGCCCGCTCTGTTTAAATACGATAGTGGAACGGTGATTTATAAAGGACGCAACGAACTGCGTGAAATGGACTGGTACGGAACGAAAGTCGTAATCAAGTTCTTCCGTGTTCCCAACTTGATAAACCGTATCGCATACGGAGTGTTCCGTTCGTCGAAAGCACAACGTTCGTTCGAGTATGCCGAAATGCTCCGTCGGGAAGGAATCGGAAGTCCTACTCCAGTAGCCTATTATACCGAGCGTAACGGACTGCTTTTCACACGCAGCTATTATGTCAGTCTGAAGTCGGAATGCCCGTATTCGTATGTCAATCTGATGCGAGGTGATTTCCCCGGTCAAGAAGAAATTTTGCGTGCCATTGCCCGTACAACGGCTGCACTCCATGAGAAAGGATATCTGCATAAAGACTATTCGCGAGGGAATATCCTGTTCCGGCATACAGACAAAGGTGTAGAGGTAGAAATAATAGACCTGAACCGTATCCGTTTCCGCACGGTCGATATGGAAGAAGGATGCCGTAACTTTGAACGTCTTCCGGGAACGCCGGAAATGTTTGCTATTCTTGCCGATGAATATGCCAAGGCAAGAGGCTTCGATGCTAACGAATGTTTGAAACTGATTTTGAAGTATAACAACGCCCAAATATGAGATTAATAAAAATGACAGGTGGCTTAGGCAACCAGATGTTTATATATGCCTTCTATCTGAAAATGAAGAAACTCTTTCCTTATACAAAGATAGACTTATCGGATATGATGCATTACCATGTGCATCACGGGTACGAAATGAACCGAGTATTTGCCTTGCCCCATGTAGAGTTCTGCATGAACCGTACTGGTAAGAAGATACTGGAGTTTCTGTTCTTCAAGACCATACTGGAGCGCAAGCAGAAAGGATTGGAGTCGTTCTGGAAAAGCTATGTCTGGCCATTGGTTTACTTCAAAGGATTTTACCAGTCGGAACGTTTTTTTGCCGATATCGAAACAGATGTCCGTAAGGCTTTTACATTTGATATGACTCAGGCCAGCGAGCGTTCCAAGGAAATGGCGGCACGTATGGACGCTGACTTGAATGCTGTATCGCTTCATATACGGCGGGGAGATTATCTGGAACCAAAGCATTGGGAAAATACAGGAAGTGTATGTCAGCTTCCTTACTATCGGAACGCGATTGCCGCAATCAAGAAGGAGTTGGACAATCCGGTTTTTTATGTGTTTTCAGACGATCTGGCATGGGTGAAAGAAAATCTTCCGCTCGACAATGCCGTATATATCGACTGGAATAAAGGTAATGACAGCTGGCAGGACATGATGCTGATGAGTCATTGTCGTCGTCATATTATATGTAACAGTACATTTAGCTGGTGGGGTGCATGGCTCGATCCACACAAAGACAAGACAGTAATTGTGCCTGAGCGCTGGTTCCGTCATACAGAAACACCCTATATATTTATCCTGAAGGCTGGACAAAAGTCCCCATTAATTAAAAAACGATAGCTTTATGAACCTGTTGTTGCTTTTAAAAAAGGTAGCCTGTGCGATAGCAGAGATGCCTTTCTCCTTGTGCAAAGTAAAAAATCCGGTAGTATGCATGACACTACTGGTAAAGAATGAAGAAGACATTCTGGAGCAAAACCTGATTTTCCATAAGCAGAAAGGGGTCGATTTTTTTATCGTAACAGACAACAATTCCACAGACAAGACTCCTGAAATACTGCGTAAGTATCAGGAAAAGGGGTGGATAAAAGAAATAATAGAAGAGAAAGCTACCGATTATCGTCAGAAAGTATGGGTAGACCGTATGGTGTGGCGTGCCAAGACTGTTTATAAAGCCGACTGGGTAATTAATGCCGATGCCGATGAGTTCTGGTATCCTGCATCATCTTCTTTAAAAGATACGTTGCAGCAGACTTCGGCAAACGTGATAAAATGTGCCATGTACTGTGTATATCCCGAAGAAGGAAAAAACTTTGAAGCATGGAGCTACACGGTCGATCCGGTTGAAGATATTGCAAAATATGATTTATCGCTCTATTCATTGTTTGCTCGTCAGATACCTAAGGTAATGCACCGTACCCGTGGATACATCCAGATTTCGATGGGAAACCATAAGGTAGCCATGTTCCCCAAGCGTTCCGGCAAAAGTGATATCCGTATTTATCATTATAATATCCGAGGTCGTCAGCAGTTTCTGGAGAAAATGATTAATGGCGGAAAGCAGTTGGAGCAGAATCCCAGTAAACATGGTGGACGTCACTGGCGCTATTTTTATGGCTTGTATAAAGAAGGAAAACTGAATGAGGAGTACGACCGTGTGATAGGAAGCCGTGTCTTCGACCGTTTGCAGGCAGACGGATATATACACGAAGACCATACAATGGCAGATTTTTTCAAGAACCTGAATAAATAATTGGAAGATATGAAGCATGCATACCTGATAATAGCTCATAATGAGCCCGACGTGTTAAAAACATTATTGCTCATGCTTGATGATGAGCGTAATGATATTTATTTGCATGTGGATACCCGTGCCGTTGAATTATTCAATCAGTTCAAGGATTTTCAGTTGAAGAAAGGTAAATTGATAATTCTGCAAAACCGTATAGCGGTATATTGGGGTGACCTTTCTCAGGTTGAAGTAGAATATCGGCTGTTTGAAGCTGCGTTGCAAAATGGACCGTATGCTTATTATCATTTATTATCGGGAGTTGATTTACCGATTAAGACACAAGATTATATCCATGAGTTTTTTCAGAAACATGCGGGAAAAGAATTTATTGGATTCTGGAATGAGCCAAGCCATCGTAAAGATGTATACCGTAAAGTATATAGATATTATTTGTTTACTCGCTATTTTAAAGGAGGTTCTTCCTTTGTGCATGGAATAACAGCCTTTACCCGTAATGTTTGTTTAGGAATTCAGAAACTGATAAAATTTAGGCGGAAACACACCTGGGATAGTTTTTATAAAGGTTTTCAATGGATCAGTATTACTGATAGTTTCTGTCATTATCTGGTTGACAGGAAAGCCTATATTATGAAAACATTCAAATATACACTGTGTCCGGATGAAATCTTTATTCAGTCCTTGATATGGAATTCTCCTTTTCGAGAGAATATCTATGATTTGTCGGATGCTTCGAAAGGTAGTGTAAGAGCCATTGACTGGCAACGCGGAAGTCCTTACGTCTGGCAGCTTGACGATTTTGATGAGTTGAAAAACTCCTCTTGCTTGTTTGCCCGTAAATTCTCTGCTAGGTATCCTGATATTATAGAGCGTTTGTTTACTTTTTATTCCTTTTCCAGACAGCATATGTGATTAAAATTCTATATCGTTGTTTTATTTATGTAATTTTGCTGTTAAAACGTAGAATTTTTGCTTATGAATGAAAAAGTTCCATTAGTCAGTGTTGTCGTTCCTAATTATAATTATGCACGTTATTTGGATGCGCGCTTGACGTCAATCTTGAATCAGACTTTTCAAGACTTTGAACTTATACTTTTGGATGATGCTTCTACAGACAACAGTTTAGAGATTCTTGACAAATATAAGAACAATTCTCATGTTTCTCATTTGGTTGTAAATGAACAAAACACAGGAAGTCCCTTCAAACAATGGATGAAAGGAATTCTGCTGGCAAAAGGCGAATGGGTTTGGATAGCAGAAGCCGATGATTTGTGCGAGTCTACGTTTTTGGAAACTTGTGTGGAACAGGTTCAGAAATATTCCAATATATCTGTGTGTATGACTGCCTCGAAATATATAGATGAGAATGGCAGGATATTGCCGCAAGAAGCTAATTACTGGGGAAAGAATAAGCCAGCTGTATCTGCTTGTAGATTTCCGGGAAAAGCTTATGCCGAGCATAATATGTATTGGAACAATTGTGTTATCAATGCTAGTGGAGTTTTGTTTCGTCGTTCTTATGCTATTAATTTATTCGATTCTTCTTTTGTAAACATGAGGTATAGCGGTGATTGGGTTTTCTGGTTTCAAATGCTTCTGCAAGGAGATATGTTTGAAATTTATGCTCAGCTAAATAAGTTCCGTCAACATACCGCAAAAGTCAGTGTAGAAGGTGTTAGGCTAGGTAATCGTATAAAGGAAGATATTGATGTTCTTTTTTTGATGGAAAAGACTTTTCCTGAGATGAAAAAATACAAACGTCGATTGGCCCATGGTATGATATACCGTAAAATAAAGAAAGTAAATGATGCAGACAAAAGAATAGAGCTTAGCAGGTATTTAAGCGAGCGTCTAGGAGGAAAAGCCTCCGATTTGAGACTTTTCCATTTCAATCAGTATGTAAGATGGATATTTCCGTGGATACTGACTATAGATAGAGATAGGTTAAAATGGTACTGATTAATTAACAATAAGTAGGATATGAAGAGACTTGCAATTATTATACCCGCATATAAGGAGAATTTTTTATTTGAAACGTTACAGTCCTTGGCTAATCAGACGAATAAAGATTTTAATGTGTATGTAGGAGATGATTGTAGCCCATATGATTTGCAAAGTATTGTATCTCGTTTTGAAGACCGATTAGATATTCATTATGTTCGTTTTTCTGAAAATTTGGGAAGAACTAATTTAGTCGCACATTGGAACAGGTGTATCAAACTATTGAAAGAAGAGGACTATTTTTGCTTCTTTTCAGATGATGATTTAATGGAATCATGCTGTGTCGAAAAATTTTATGAAGTGATAGATTCTGGTATAAGAGAAGATGTATACCACTTTGATATTAATATTATTAATGAAGATGGCAAGCTAATTAAAGAATGTCCTTCTTATCCAAAGCATATATCTTCTATTGATTTTTTTAGTTTATTGTATTCTTATCAGATAGAAGCTAGAATGCCGGAGTTCATTTTTAAAACAAAAAATTTCTATGAATGTGGTGGCTTTGTTGAATTTGATTTAGCTTTTCGTTCCGATAATGCTACTGTGATGTCTTGTTCGCAGTCTAAAGGGATATATACGATTTCTGGATCCAAAGTGCTCTGGCGGAATAGCGGGCAGAATATCTCTTCAGTGAAATATGAAAGATTAGACATAAAATATAGAAAAATGAAAGCTACACTTGCATTCCATAATTGGCTTGATTCCTTTTTCAAGAAAAAACATCAAAGCTTTCCTTTTTCTTTATCGAGGAGAAGAAAATTAGTATTAGGAGAGATAATTTCTTTATATCCTGAATATTCTTTTGGTAAGTTATCTATTGTGTTATTATCTTTTAATAAATTGAAAGCCAATCCTTTCCTCTTTTTATATTATTGGATTGACTTTGTATTTTTGGTCTGTAAATGGAGGAAAAGAAGTAAAGGGAAGAGGATGTCTTAAAATAGAATTGCAAAAGTAAAAATCTTATAGATTGAAACTTAGAAATAGAAAATCTCCAGCTTTAGCCCTTGTTTCTTTCAATTATGGGGACTAAAACAGGAGATTTTTATGTTGTAGCTGATAGATTATAAGTAAACCTATTTCTGTTTTTATTTTGAGACGGTCTCTTTTAATCTAATATTAAAGAATTAAGAATTCTGTTTACTGATGTTTTCTATTTGTGTAATTAATCTATTGATAATAATGCTCCAGTCATAATTCTCCTTTACATATTTTTCCCCTTTTTCTCCCATTTCTTTCCGTAGGGTTTCAGAAGTTTCTAATTCATGTAAAGTTGAAATAAAGTCTTTTTGGGTATGGTAAATTTGAATAGCATGATTGCTTTTCTTGAAATGTTCTTTCATTACATTGCATTTACCATTTGCAAGCATCGCTTTTTTCAGGCTGAGGGCCTCTAAAAGAATCAATGATAGACTTTCGTTTCGTGAAGGGTTAAGAATAATCTTTGCATGTTCAATAATGCTGGTTTTTTCAGATTCTTCTACAAATCCTGTATAAATGATATCAGGATGTTTGAAAGGAGGGACGAAAAGACCTCCTACTAATACAAGTTTTAATTGAGAATCTTTGTATAAGTTTTTATAAGCAAGGAAGTATTGAAATATTGAATCTAATTTGTCTTTATCTATGCGTCCTACATATAATATATATTCTTGCGGTAGGTTATATTTTATAGACGTATGTTCCCAGTCAGCAGGAGGAACTATTTCTGTACCCACGCTGATGATGCCATGTGGTGACATTCTTTTCCCAAATATGTTTTCCGCTAGTTTTTCTTCGGCTTGTGTATTGAATCCGATATAGGCAGCTTTTGTGAAAGTTTCTGTTAATAGCGGATGAAAAGCTGCTCTCTGGTAATGCATGGTGGGAATGACTAATGATTTTTCAGGCACATAGTGTACAGTGTAGTATACCATTGGAAAATCAATAGTAAATGGAATAAACACATCGTATTCGTCCTTGTGCTTTTTTATGTAAGAAAATAAAGAAGGAGAGTAAAATACGTTCTTTTTATATGAATAAAGGTTGTATTTTTTAGTCCAGTTCCATATGGGAAATATATTTGCTATGGGAGCTAATAAATGTTTTTTGTATAAAGATGTCCTAATAGAGCGTAGATTAATACCCAGCGGTTTTTTGATAGTCTGTGCTGATAGAGGAGAAGCTTTAAATCTGCGTACTAATACTCCATTTATTTTTTCTTCACCAATTGGGTATACATTTGTACCTTCTTTATAGTCTTTTACGCAAGTGGTAAGAACTTCCACCTGATACTTTTCTGTTAACCGTTCCGCCAACATTTTACAATGGACTTCTGCTCCTCCATTGATATCTTTTCCGTATCTGACAATAACGAAGGCTATTTTTCTCTTTTGTTCTTTCATCTTTTGGAATACTTAATGTTGCATTATTTGATTGTATATATCCATTCTTCGTTTAAGCATTTCTTCAGGTTTGTATAATTGCTTCAGTCTGTTGTATGCTTGCGCGGATAATTTTTTTTGTAAATTAACATCTTGGGAAAGACGGATAATTTCTTCAGCAAATTTTTCAGGAGAATCAGCAATAAGACATTCTTCATTGTGCCGTAGGTCGATTCCTTCTATACCCTTTGATGTGGAAATGATTGGGGCTTGTGCGGCAATAGCGTCAAGGGCTTTCATTCTCATGCCGCTTCCTATGCGCACGGGAATGATAGAAATACTTCCATTTAAGTATTGATGCAGATTCGGAACAAAACCAGTCATTTCAATCTCGCTTGCATTTTCCATTGTTTTTGCTTCTTTAAGATTCCATGAACCGATGACTTCTAATGTAAAGTGGAAGTTCTTTTTGCGTAAGATAGGTATTATTTCAGATGCGAACCACTTCATTGCGTCATTATTAGGATAATGCCCTCCACTTCCTAAAAATGTTAGTCTGTTTGTTGTAATGGGTTGGAATATGTTGTTTTCACTCAATCGCACGATAGCCGGAGATGAGTATATGCTTTCTTTGTTTGTTAACTGCTTTAAAATGTTTTTATCTGTTTCTGTTAATGCTATGACATGTTTATATTGTAGTAATGCGGCTCTTTCATAATCTTTTGCCAATTGAAAATACATTTTTTCTCTTTCGGTAAGATTGTTGAAAAGAGCCATTTCATTTTCATTGCGGATATATCTTATTTCATGATGTACAAAAACAGATTCAGTATCTGGAGGCAGAATATATCCTAAAGATATTAATTCAAAAAACTCTACTTGGATAATATCAAATCCGCTTCTTGATATTTTAGCTACATAATCTAAATATTGAGAAGGAAGTTCTGGATAATAAGATTGTGAAAGTAAGGATTTTTCTCTTATAGGATCATTCTCTTGTTTGATTAAATGTCTGCGTATTTTTCTGGTTGCACTTGCTTTAATTTTTTGTAAAACAGATACATATAGTGAATTTCTGAATTGGGGGGCATCTAATTTGAATACAAAGAAATGAACGTTAGTCCATACTTTTTTAAGTTCTTCGATATTAATCAAATCTTGTCCAGTCTTAGGATATAGCAGAATAGATACAGACATTTTTTCTTTTATGTATTCTACCATATTAAAAAAAGCCTGGTTTCCTCCTGAATTTAGGGGATAAGGAACATAAGGAATAATGAATAATATCTTTTTCATAAATAATGTTGTTTTTTTTATTATATGTTATTTACAAAGATAATGTTTAAGTTTTTCATTTACTGCATAGAATTTTTTTTTTTTGTAAATGGCTATATTGAATAGATACATATGGAAGAGAGAAATACTTCCTTGTTTTGTTTCGCGAAACAGTTATAGAATGCCAGAAGTGAAAAACTGATGTCTCCAATATTAGCAGATATATTCTTTTCAATTTTGACATGTCTTTTTTTAATATTTTCATCTTTTTCCCTTTTGTACAGATCTATGGAACTATTCTACAGAGAGAAAAATAAAAGGTCTTGTACTTTTCTTTTTTATACAAGACCTTTTGGCATATTATGTGTTTGGTATGGTAAGAATCTACAGAGCCTGCATATCGTTCAAACGTTTATAGTAACCGTTTTTCTGAAGCAGTTCTTCGTGTCTGCCGCTTTCTACGATACGGCCTTCATAGAGTACATAAATGCAGTCGGCATTCTTGATAGTCGACAAGCGATGTGCGATAGCAATAGTAGTGCGGGTCTTCATCAAACGTTCCAAAGCTTCTTGTACCAGGCGTTCACTTTCTGTATCAAGGGCAGAAGTAGCTTCGTCCAAAATCAAGATGGCTGGGTTTTTCAAGATGGCACGGGCTATCGAGATACGTTGACGCTGTCCTCCTGAAAGACGGCAGCCGCGGTCGCCGATGTTGGTGTCGTAGCCTTTTTCACTTTCCATAATGAAATCGTGGGCATTGGCTATCTTGGCAGCGGCAACGACTTGTTCCATGGTGGCATTGTCTACACCAAAAGCAATGTTGTTGAAGAAACTGTCGTTGAACAGGATGGCTTCCTGATTTACATTACCTATCAGTCCGCGGAGGTCTTTTACTACCAGATCTTTAATATTTTTTCCGTCTATCAGAATTTCACCAGCCTGCACATCGTGAAAGCGGGGAACTAAATCGACTAGTGTTGACTTTCCTGAACCACTTTGTCCTACCAGTGCAATAGTCTGTCCTTTGCGTACTTTCAGACTGACGTCGTGGAGTACTTCATGCGTGCCGTAGCTGAACGATATATTGCGGAACTCCAGTCCTTCTTTCATTTCGCTGATATGTTCGGCATCGGTACGTTCTACAATGTTGTTTGGAGCTTTCAGAATCTTGTCTACACGTTCCATTGAAGCGAGTCCCTTCGGGATATTGTAACTTGCCTTGGAGAAATCTTTCAGCGGGTTGATGATGCTGTAAAGTATCACCATATAGAAAATAAAGGTAGAAGCATTAATGGTAGAGTTCGCGCTCAAGATAAGCGAACCGCCGAACCATAGTGCAAGTACGATGAGTACAGTTCCCAAAAATTCACTCATCGGGTGGGCAAGGCTCTGGCGCATGGCTACACGATTGGTCGCGTCGCGGAATTCGTTACTACATTTCACGAAACGGTTTATCATCTTTTCTTCAGCAATAAATGCCTTGATAATACGCATTCCGCCCAATGTTTCTTCCAGCTGCGACATGGTTTCACTCCATTTGTTCTGGGCTTCGAGTGACTGGCGTTTCAGTTGACGTCCTACACGACCCATGATCCATCCCATACCCGGCAGTACGATGATGGTAAACAGGGTGAGCTGCCAACTGGTTACTATCAGGGTTGCAAAATATGAAATGATAAGAATCGGATTTTTCAGCAACATATCGAGTGAGCTGGTGATGGAGTTTTCTATTTCGCCAACGTCGCCGCTCATACGGGCGATGATGTCACCTTTTCGTTCGTCAGATAGGAAGCTGAGTGGGAGGTACATTACCTTTGAATAAACCATGATGCGGATATCGCGTACTACACCGGTACGAAGCGGAATCATGATGGCTGTAGAACCGAAATAGCATGCGGTTTTCAGCAGGGTCATTCCTGCAAGGAAAAGTCCCAGCCAGAGTAAAGTAGTGGAAGGACCGAATATCTCTATCAATTCGGATACGTAATAATAGAAATTATTTACGGCAACGTCTTTCAGTTCTCCGCTTCCCCATTCCATAAAATGATATACTTTTTCTGACTCTCCAGTCTTGAACAGGATGTTCAGAATCGGTATAAGAAGTGAAAAAGAGAAGACATTGAATATTGCCGACAGCAGATTAAGACCTATTGCTCCGACAACATACTTTTTGTAGGGCGAAATGAACCGCCGCATCATTTGGAAAAATTCTTTCATGCAGGAAAAATTTCTGTTATAATATAGTGCACAAAGATAGTGTAATTTATTGTTTTATTTTATATAAAGCAGGTGCTTTTGCATATTATTTTATAAATTTGCACTTTAACTGAAACATGGCAACTTAATGAAATTTATATACTATCTGGTTTTTTTCTTCTGGTATCTGCTCTCTTTGCTGCCGTTGAGGGTGCTTTATTTTATATCTGACGTGTTGTTTGTACCGTTGTTTTACGGACTGAAATACCGTCGGGATATCGTACACCGAAATATAGTCGGTTCATTTCCAGAAAAGACCGAAGAAGAGATTCTGAAAATAGAAAAAGAGTTTTATCATTTTTTCTGCGATTATGTAGTAGAAACCATCAAGTTATTTTCGATGTCGAAAAAGCAGATGATGAAGCGCATGACTTTCAGCGGACTGGATGAGGTACGCGCAGAGTTGGACAAGGCTGGGAAAAAATGTTGCTTCGTATATCTGGGACATTATTGCAACTGGGAGTATGTAGCTTCTCTGCAATACTGGTTTCCTGAAATTCATTGCGGACAGATTTATCATCCTTTATATAACAAGGCTTTCGATAAATTGTTTCTCCGGCTTCGCGGACAGTTCGGCGGTGAGTCTATTCCGATGAAGGAGACGTTACGCCGGCTGGTTACACTCAGCAGAGGAGAAAAGAAAGTGATGATAGGCTTTATTTCCGACCAGGCGCCTGGATGGGAAGGGATGAGCCACTGGACAAAGTTTTTGCATCGGGACACTGCTTTCTTTCAAGGAACGGAACGCATAGGGCGCCGGCTGGATGCTGCCGTTTACTACCTGAAAGTAACACGGGTAAAGCGCGGATACTATCATGCTTCTTTCGAACTGCTGACCTTGCATCCTGCCGAATTGCCTGAGTATCGGCTGACGGATATGTACTCGGAACATCTGGAGCAACAGATAAAGGAAGCTCCTGCGTATTGGCTGTGGAGTCATAACCGATGGAAACGGACAAAAGAAGAATGGTTGAAAATGTCGTGGAACACTCAAAATTCGTAGATATCATGCCCCCGAAAATTATTCATTTATGTTGGTTTAGTAAGGATCCTTATCCGCTGGAAATCAAGATTTGCCTGGCAAGCTGGAAGCGTGTTCTTCCTGATTATAAGGTACGTGTCTGGACGTACGAGGATGCAAAGGCTATCGGTTGTAAATATATAGACCAGGCGTTATCGGTCAGGAAATGGGCATTTGCGGCAGATGTAGTCCGTTTTTATGCTGTATATAAAGAAGGTGGCGTGTATATGGACAGTGATATTTATCTGCGTAAGCGTTTCGACCAGTTTATTCCTGAAACCGGATGTGCTACGTTTAATGAGCGGTGGGAAGAAGGAGAAACCGATTATGGTATTCAGGCCGCGTTCTTTATCGGTTCAAAGGGAAATGATTTCTGTAAGGAGGTCTTTGAGTATTATCAGGAACGGGACTTTATCCGTCCTGACGGTTCGCTGGACCAGACGATTTCTCCGTATATCATGCGAAGTGTTGCGGAACGTAGGGGATATGTCTGCAAGGAGGAGGAACAGCATTTGGATGGTATACATATATATCCTACTCATTGGTTGTCGCCAAGAAGCCGCTTCAAGCATAGTCCGGATGCTTTTGGGGAACATCGGGTGTACGGAAGCTGGCGTGACCATAAGTTTGGCAGGAAACTGGAACGTTCGTTCAAGCATTTCTGTAATGCCATGAAATTTTATCTGCTTGGCAGATAAGTTTTATACTGGATATATCCGCTTTTGGTGGTTCATGATTGCTGTTACGCTGGTAGGGATTCTGCTTCAGTTGAAACTGGAAAATCAAAAGAAAGGATAATTGCTTAATACGATATGGAAAAAGGATTTATGACACTTCAAAAGTCATAAATCCTTTTTCCATATTACATTTATTGGATATCTTTCCGCTGTTTATATTCATCTATTCGCTTCTGGAAGGCTTCTTCTTTTTTTCCGCCGTTGGAATGGAATATCAGTGCTTCGGGAATCTCTTTTCCACGGTCTTCCAGTCGGGATTTTCCGGTTTTATCTTTTATTATATCGACAGCATCGTATAAGTCATTGGTGGTGGCATCGTAGGCGTTCATGGTGAGGGTGTCGCCATGTACATGGATTTGCTGATAGTAACGGCTGCCTGTTCCGAACTTGTCGAACCGCTTGTCGAACTCAATGTAGTAGTTTTTGGGTGAGCAGTGACTGACTGTATAAACCGGTGCTTGGGCTTCTCCATTTTCACCGTGGGCAGTCATACGGGCATAAGCGTGTTCGTGTCCTTGTAGTACGAGATCGACTCCATATTCCTCAACCAGTGGGTTGAACATGGTACGTTGAAACAGGTTGTTCATACTGCCTTTAATGGAGTATAGCGGATGATGAAGTACGACGATCTTCCATCGTGCATTGCTTTTCTTGAGCTGTTCTTCTAACCATTTTTTCTGAGTCCACAGGTAGAAGAACTCTCGGTTACTGTCGAGACAGAAGATTTGCATGTCGTTATATTTCAGGGTATATACCTGATTTTCACCAACCATTGAGTCGAGATAGTATGAAAATACCAGTGAGAAGCGGCGTTCCAGTTTGCGAATGATGTATTTCAGGTATTCGTGGTTTCCTGTAACGGTGATGACAGGGTATTGTTGTCCGATGGAATCCAGTCCGCGATATGTTTCCTCCCAGCGTTGTTCAGTTGGACGTTCGGTCAGATCGCCTCCGAACACAAAAAACTCTGTATCGGGATGACGTTGCAATGCTTCACGGAAAAAATGGTTTGCTTTCCCGTTGATGCTGTCTTGCACATCGCCTACATACATGAATGAATAATCGTTGCGGGTAGACTGATTGTATGTACGGAAGCTATACCAGGATGAGGTCTTGCCTTCATTACAAACGCGGTAAGTATAATAGCGGTCAGGTTGTAAGGTACGGAGTTTGGCAACGTAGTATGCTGCCTTTCCGCTACGTGACTGGAAAATTTCTCCTTGTGCATCGATTTGTATGGTATCTTTCGAAAGTGTATCTACCAATTCGACATGCGACGGTACGACTATGGAGTCGTATTGCCAGCTGATATTGCGCGACAGTTCGTTTTCATCGCCGAAAGTGAGTAGTACTCGTCCGGGTTCTGACTGCGGTGCATAAGGAAGTTCTGCTTCGTTGTGGAACCATGCGCTCCAGCGTGAATTGATCCACAGTGCGAGTGCCGCGATGACGATCAATGTGATGCTAAGTCGGATGATAGTTTTCTTTTTCATGTTGTAACAGATTGTTATTCGGTTACAAAGATAGAAAATGGTACTTTAAATTTCTTATATTGTGTTCTGTTTTACAGAAAAGTTATTTTAAAATAAGGTCTTGAGAGGGTTTGGAAAATAATCGTTAACTTTGTCGCTCTTAACCTCCAAAAACATTGGCAATGAAAAAAGAATTGTTTTCGAATGTCTTTTCCTTGATATGGAATTTGTTCATTATCTATGTGTGTTATTCGCTTTGCCGTTTGACTTTTTTGCTTGAGAATTTCCGTCTGTTCAGTGAGAATCTGACAGGAGAATATGCGCTGAATATGTTCGGAGCAGGTATTATTTTTGATACGACGGCCATTTTGTATAGCAATGCCTTGTTTATTTTATTGTTTCTGCTGCCGTTTCATTGGAAAGAGAATGCTACCTTTTATAAGGTTGTCCGCTGGATTTTTACGGTAGTCAATGGCTTTTTCCTGATATCGAATCTGGTAGACTGTGTGTATTTCCGTTTTTCCGGACGGCGTACTACCATGAGTGTCTTTCAGGAATTTAGCAATGAGGGTGGGGGTAATCTGGCTTCTATCTTCATGGATGAGTTTATTTCGCACTGGTATCTGGTGGTATTGGCGGCAGTATTCTGTTATGCTATTTATAAATTGTATCGGGCACCACGGAATATTCCGGTATATAGCAAGTGGCAATATTATCTGATACAGACCGTTACTTTGCTGGTTGCCATACCGTTTACAGTATTTGGTATGCGTGGAGGTATGACAACTGCTACACGTCCGATTACCATTAGTAATGCCAATCAGTATGTCGACCGGCCACTGGATGCGGGGGTGGTGCTGAATACACCGTTTTCTATTTTCCGTACACTCGGGAAAAAGGCTTTTATTGTTCCCGACTATATGTCTGAAAGTGAAGCACTTGCCGTATATTCTCCGGTACATGTCCCTGCCGATTCAGTACAGTTCAAGCCGATGAATGTGGTTGTGATTATTTGGGAAAGCTTTACGAAAGAATTTGTAGGCAAGCTGAATCCTGATTTGGATAACGGGACATATAAGGGTTATACACCGTTTATCGATTCACTATTGACAAAAAGTCTGAGCTTTACATATACTTATGCCAACGGGCGAAAGAGTATCGAGGGAATGCCTTCGGTCTTGTCGTCCATACCGAGTTTTGTTGAGCCGTTCTTCCTTACACCGGCTTCGCTGAACGATGTATCCAGCATTGCAGGTGAGCTGACTAAGAACAAAGGATATTATTCGGCTTTCTTCCATGGGGCTATGAACGGTTCGATGGGATTTCAGGCCTTTGCTCGTTCAGTAGGATTTACTGATTATTACGGGCGTACGGAGTATAATGAAGATCCTCGCTATCACGGTGATGATGATTTCGACGGTACATGGGCTATCTGGGACGAAGAGTTTCTGCAATACTATTGTGATAAGATGACAGAATTTAAGCAACCGTTTGTTACTTCCGTATTTACGGCAAGTTCACATCATCCGTTTGCAATACCAGCACGTTATGAAGGAAAGTTTCCAGACGGACCAACTCCGCTTCAGCGTTGTATCGGCTACACGGATCATGCCTTGCAGCTCTTTTTTGAGAAAGCTTCCCGTCAGCCTTGGTTCAATAATACATTGTTTGTGATAACTGCCGATCATACCAGCTTTGGTACATATCCAGAGTATATGACCGACTTGGGTTTGTATAGTGTTCCTATCTTGTTTTATGCTCCCGGTATGCCGGAGCTTTGCGGTATGGAGGACAAGATTGTCGAGCAGATAGATATTATGCCGACTGTACTGGGATTGCTGGGTTATGATCGCCCATATATCAGTTTCGGACAGGATGCACTCCAGACTCCGGCTGCTGAGAAATTCTCAGTGAATAATGTAATGGGTACAAATGTCTATCAGTTTGTAAAGGGAGATTACATGATTCAGTTCGATGGAGAGAAAGTGCTGAAAGCTTATCGTTACCGTACCGACCGTTTACTGAAAGATGATGTGAAAGATACCATGCCTCAGGACACACTTCGGGCTATGGAAACACAAGTGAAATCGTTTATCCAGCAGTATATGCAACGTATGAACTCGAATAATCTGGTTTACAGAGAGTAAGTTCGCTTTGTGCCAAACGTGTATGAAAGGTAAAATCAAAATTGTTATTTGCTCGAAAAGAATATATAAAAAGAAGCATCAAGTCAGAACAGAGCTTTTGTGAAAGTAACAAAGCTGTAAAAGAAAGATAAAAGAGCCATATCAATTCCGTTATTGAGGGATAATGATATGGCTCTTTTTACTATCATGAAGGCCACCTGGTGTTAATTTAGAAATGTATCTTCATGGAAAACGAGTATTGCTGTTCAGTCATTGATGGGCTGTAGAATATTCCAGTCCGAAATACCGATTATAGGAAGATATTGTTTAAAGTATTCCTCTTCTTCTGCTGTTCCGGCTTTCTGGTAGGTGTACCATACTGGTTTAGGTTGTCCGGCTTCAGGCTTTCCTGTTCCTTCCTGAAAACGTAATCCTAAAAGTACGGCTTCGGCTGGATTATCATACCAGTTATGCCATTGAATTCCTTCGATACCTTCCAGTGCATTAATCTTTTTCCATCCATAGGCAAATCCGGCAGCCTGGTTTATGTTATCAGTTTCTGTAGGATTGACTGGTGTTCCTGTTCCTGTTTCAGAAAGCCATGCAGATCGATTGTGTATGCCTAGATATTTATTAGAGGATGTTAGTACCCATTTATTAAGCACTTCCAGGTTTTTTAAACTGACAAATTGTGTATTCATGCTGAATGTGGCATTGGCATCGTTCCAAACTTTGGGGTTGCCTAACTGTTCTGGATAACTATGGCATGCAGGAGCCCAGAAAAAGTCCCCTTCTGCTTTACTGTATGAATTTAACATATCGAGCATATCTGTGACATTATACCATCCTCCTCCTGCTGCTTTTGTCCAGCCATGGGTAAAAGGAATATAAACTCTTGCATTTTGATCGTATTGATGTACGATGTTATAGCACATTCTGACAGAACGCATATAGGTTTCCATAAATGTTGCAACCTCTACATTACCCATATTAACCCAGTTGATGGCCCCGTCAATTTCGTTATGCATGATCCAATGTGTAATACGCATTTCCTTCTGGCAATAACGTTGAGCCAAGAAGTCGAGTATTGCTGCATAATAGCTTGTAGACTCAATATTGGTCATGTTGGGCATAGTATAAGTACCTTGGGCGTTGTAGTCAGGGTGTTGCAGAATGGAAGCGATTGTCGGATCTGTTCCTGCTGTTGATTCAGGGTGAATCAAGATGATTCCTGCCACTGCTACATTGTATTTTGCTGCAATCTTTAAAGGAGTGTCCAGATTATTTTCTATAAAGCTTTTACTGAAATAGTAGGTTTTTCCATTATATTGATGTTCTATGTCATCAGCTTGTTTGGTAGCATGCATGAAAAGTACAGGACAAATATTAATGGTGGCACTTGTTATTCCTAAATCACGAATATCTGATTCAAGGTGTGCTGAGTTGATAATACCTCCTAATCCTTTTTTATTTGTTGGGTTTAGTGCCTCAATACTTCTGATTGGACTAATTTGGTCTGCATAATGAGCGTGTGATACAAGCTCGTCTTTTTCAGCACCTTCTTTAAAGATTGCCCAGCGGGATAATAGGCCGTCATAAACATATCCGTCGGTTGTACGCCGGCGGTTTACAGTCTGAGTAAAAGACTGTTGTGAGAGTGGAATTTTAAAGGCATTATCTACTTTTTTAAGGCTGAATAAGTCTACAAAAGTTGGAATTTCGGCCAAAAAGAAATTTCCTGTTCCTATATAATTTCCCTTGATAGTTATTTGATCGGATGTAACGTCTATGTGAGTTATTTTACATTCATATTCTTTGGCTAAGTAATCTTTAATAGACTGTTCGTATTTCTGCTTCTCGTTTTCAGCATTGTCTTCTTCTTCCTCGGCTTTTATCTCTTCAGCGTTCATCACACGGAATTTCATGTTTTTTATCTTCATTTGTGTACGGTCTGTTCCACCTATATCAATTCGCAGCTTTTCACCACAGAATCCCCAATTGAATTTATTGCGTGCCTTTTTCAGACGAAGGCTGTAAGTTGCCCAGTCTGATGACGATTTTATTGTACCGAAACTGCTTGAACAGGCCGGGTCGGGAGAACCTTTCTTGTCTATGAAAAATATTTCAAAGTTGTCGATATCCTCGGCCAGTGTATATTCAAATTCCAGAACACAGCATTCTTCTGGAATATCTTCTTCAAGTTTTTCCAGTAAGAAATAAGGATCTGTATTGCCGCTTCTGCCGGTTAGTGTATATGTTCCATCTTCGTCCGTTGTGATTTGTAATTGACTGTCGAATTTAGGGTCGATAAAAAGAGATATTGGTTCTTGGACCGGAAGATCGGGTGTGACAGGTATGTCTTCATCATTTTTACATGAAGTTATTGTCAATAACATGAAGAGCATGCTTAGTATACTCCAAAATTTAAGCTTTCTTTTTTCAATCATAACTTTGTTAGGTTTTTAATTAGGTTGATTAAAACGGATCAATAATATTCCAGTCTGAAATACCGATGACATCCAGAGATGGAGCAAATGCTTCATCTTCGGTTGGAGTGCCAGCTTGACGGTAGAGCTCCCATACAGGTTTGGGTTCACCATTATTTTTGTCAATGAATTTACGAAGTCCGAGTAATATACCTCCTCCATCTCCTTCATTGTCGAACCAATTATGCCATTGTAGTCCGTCAATACCTTCAAGTCCATTTAATTTCTTCCAGGCATATGCAAATCCTGCTGATTGTTCTTTGAAACTTTCTTCAGAATAGCTTCGTGAATTTATACCAGCTTCGGACAACCAGACAGAGCGTTTGATTTTTTTCAGATACATATTCTCTTTAGTCAGTGCCCATTTATTCAAAACTTCTAAATTTCGGAATGTAATAAATTCTGTATTCATGGAGAGAGTAGCGCGAGGATCATCCCAAGTGCGTGGATTGAATAAATCGTAGGGATAGCTATGATATGCTACTGCCCATTGAAAATCTCCTTCTGTCTGACTGTATTTATTCAAAAGAGTCAGTATATCTTTGGCGCTGTTCCATTCGGGACTGCAAGGGCTGGTCCAAGAATGGGTAAAGGATGCGAAAGTTTCACTATGGGCATCATATTGCCGTACGATATTGTAACAAAGACGCATGGATTTTAAATATGTATCGGTAAACACAGTTATCGGTTTTACTCCCATATTGACCCATTGTATTGAGGCATCTACTTCGTTATGTATAATCCAGTGAGCTATGCGCCCGTAGAGATTATCTTTGCGACAATAGCGTGAGGCCAAATAGTTCATTACTGCCGCATAGGCATGTACAGATTCTGGAGTCGTCATGTTGGGCATGGTATATGCTCCTCCATTATTGTCTGGGTGTTCCATCAATTTGCCGAATAAAGGGTCTATGCTGTCCTCTGCACGGTTGAATAATATGATGGCTGCTACAGAAATTTTTCTAGTGGCTGCAAGTATTAAAATTTTGTCGAGTGAGCTGTTTAAGTAGGGCTCGTTTACGTAATATGTCTTTCCTCCATATTCATAAGGAATATCTCCGCTCATCGGACTTAAATGGAAGAAATGATTGACAACAACATTTACGGTTGCACTGCTAATGTTTAAGTCGTCTATATCTGATACAAATTGATTATAAAAAAGGCCTCCAATACCTTTTTTATTGCGTAGTTTTAGTTGTTCCAGTTCTTGATTGGAGTAAATGATGTCTGCATAATGGGCGGATGAAACAATCTTGTCTGTTTTCTCTTCCGGAGTAAAGAGTATCCATTTAGATAAAAGCCGGTCGTATGTTGTATCCCCTTGTTTCAGGTATCTGTCTACTGTGATGGTAAAGTAATTTTCTGTTACTGGATATGAAGGAGAAAATTTATTTGCTTCCACAACATTTTCATAGGGAGCTATTTCACCCAAATAGATCGTTGGTAACTCTGAAGGTTTGTTTCCCTTGATGATTACATTGTCTTTTGTTACTTCGACAGAGGTAATGTTACAAGGGTAAGATTGGGATAAATAAGTTTGAAGCTTTGTTTCTAACTGGACATCTTCAGGTTTGAAAGAAGAAGAAGTTGGCAAATCGTCTTTACATGCTGTTGAAAAAAACGCGATAAGGTAAAAGGTCACTAAAAGGTATTTTGTTCTTCGGTTCATTGGATGTTAGTTTAGTGGTTGTATATTGTATAAAGAATATAAGCATAGAAATACTGCATCTGTCGGATAATTATTTATGGAATAAAAAAGAGGATGTATCGCTAGACACATCCTCTTTGTATTATAGAGTTCAGTATTAATATATGACTGTTCTATCAGTTCTTATTTGCACGCTTACGTTCTGTTTCATCCAGAATGACTTTACGCATACGCATGCTCTTTGGAGTTACTTCTACATATTCGTCTTCTTTGATGTATTCCAAAGCTTCTTCCAGTGAGAAGATTACCGGAGGAATGATACGAGCTTTATCATCCGATCCGGAAGCACGCATGTTTGTCAGTTTCTTCGATTTGGTAACGTTGATGACAAGGTCGTTTTCGTGAACATGTTCTCCTACTACCTGACCAGCATATACTTCATCCTGCGGGTAAATAAAGAATTTTCCACGGTCTTGCAGCTTGTCGATAGCATAAGCAAACGCTGTTCCGCTTTCCATTGCAATCATAGAACCATTGGTACGGCGAGGAATTTCACCCTTATATGGCTGATATTCTTTAAAGCGGTGAGCCATGATAGCTTCTCCCTGTGAAGCTGTCAGTACATTGGTACGCAGACCGATGATACCACGTGAAGGCATGTCGAATTCGATGTTTACGCGGTCACCCTGAGTTTCCATAGAAACCATTTCACCTTTACGTCGTGTTACCATATCAATCATCTTGCTGGCAAACTCTTCGGGTACGCTGATGGTCAGTTCTTCAATCGGTTCGCATTTTACACCGTCTATTTCTTTGAAGATAACCTGAGGCTGTCCTACCTGAAGTTCGTATCCTTCGCGGCGCATGGTTTCAATCAATACAGACAAGTGCAATACACCACGTCCGGAAACAATCCATTTTCCATCTTCATTTTCTGTCTTGCGTACACGTAATGCCAAGTTCTTGTCAAGCTCTTTCATCAGGCGGTCGTGGATGTGACGTGAAGTAACAAACTTACCTTCCTTACCAAAGAACGGAGAATCGTTGATAGTGAACAGCATACTCATGGTCGGTTCATCGATAGCAATAGGTGGCAGTGGTTCCGGATTTTCAAAATCGCAGATAGTATCGCCGATTTCGAATCCTTCTATACCGATAAGTGCACAGATATCACCTGAAGAAACTGATTCTACCTTTTTGCGGCCCAATCCTTCGAAAGTGTGAACTTCCTTGATCTTAGATTTCACCATTGTTCCGTCACGTTTAGCTAATGTGATATTCATGCCTTCGCGAAGTGTTCCGCGATGTACACGACCTACGGCTATACGTCCGGTATATGAAGAATAATCAAGAGAGGTAATCAGCATTTGTGGAGTACCATCCAATTGATGAGGAGCCGGTATATATTTAACGATAGCATCCAATAATGGAGTAATAGTGCCGGTAGGAGTTTTCCAGTCTTCGCCCATCCAGTTATTCTTTGCAGAACCGTAAAGAACAGGGAAGTCAAGCTGGTCTTCTGTAGCGTTGAGGCTGAACATCAGGTCGAATACCATTTCGTAAACTTCTTCCGGACGGCAGTTTGGCTTATCTACCTTGTTGACAACAACAATAGGTTTCAATCCGATCTGTAAAGCCTTTTGCAATACAAAGCGTGTCTGTGGCATCGGACCTTCGAACGCATCAACCAGCAGGATGCATCCGTCTGCCATGTTCAAAACTCGTTCTACTTCTCCACCGAAGTCGGCGTGTCCCGGAGTATCGATAATGTTGATTTTTGTACCGTTGTAATTGATGGATACGTTTTTAGAAAGGATAGTTATACCTCTTTCACGTTCCAGATCATTGTTATCCAGTACCAATTCGCCATTGGTTTGGTCATTGCGGAATAAGTGTCCCGCCAGCATCATTTTGTCCACCAGTGTAGTCTTTCCGTGGTCTACGTGGGCAATAATGGCAATGTTTCTAATATCTTGCATACTATACCTATAATTTGGTTGCAAATTTACTACTTTTTTATTGAACGCAAAAACGTAAAGATACAGAAGTTTTTATTTATTCTGATATGAGCGTAATAAACTGTGTCTTTAGAGTTTGTCTAAGTCTATTTTCATATATTTTATAAGTTCTCTGCGCCAGGTAAAGGTGATATGTAGTTTTCCATCTTTTCCTTGTATGATTGCAGGATAGGAGTATTCACGTATCGGAGAATCTTCCAAAATAAGTACAGGTTTCCAGTGAATACCATCCTCGGATAAAGCAAGGTTGAGTGGAGTACGCACTGCTTTTTTTGCACGAAGCTGTGGCTTTGAGTTATTGTAGACTAATACATGTCTTCCATCTTTCAATGTAACAGCATCGGTTCCGGAGTTATTGTTGGGAAGTTCGTCGATCAGAGTCACTTTGCTCCAGGTTGTTCCATTATCTTTGCTCCATGAGGTTGCCAGATGGGAGTTTCGTGTACGGCAGATTACTTGCAGCGTTCCATCCTTATGTTTGAGTATACTGGGCTGGATAACTTGTATGGGACGTTTCAAGGAATCATCAGCTCCAATACCTTGATGCTGGCTGAGAAACTCTTGTTCTGCATCTATCGGACCTGTTGTTTTCCATGTCTTTCCCATGTCGTCAGAATATTCCATATGTATGCGCCAGCCGGCATTTCCTTCCGTGCTTGACGGACAAATGATTCTTCCGTTTATGAATTCAGGTTTATTTTTAATGGGACCTAAAAAGCCTTTGGGAAGCGGTTCACGTTTGCTCCAGGTTTTTCCTCCATCCTTTGAACGTACCAACCAGCCCGTCCAGTCGGGAACGTTTAATCCTATTTTGAAGAAAAGTAGCAGGTCGCCTCCCGGAACTTGAAACAGGACTGGGTTCCAACAAGCTTTACGATGATCTTTTATGTCGGCGGTTACACCGGCTATGGCTGCATCAGGATCGTCTAAATCGAACACACCGTCGGCTGCTTTTATCGGTGCAGTCCATGTATTGCTGTCATGAGATTTACGGCATACCCAGATACATACATCGGGATTGCGTTCTTTTGTGCCACCGAAGAAAGCAGTTACCAAATCGCCATTGTCGAGTTCTGCAATCGTAGAGGCATGACATTCAGGGAAAGGAGCCTTTTCGTATAGAAATTCATTTTGAATAACAGCGGGATGAATAGCGGGTATTTCTACGGCATAATGATATTTTCCCGATCCTATTTGCTGTATGCTGCCATCAGGGAAATGGACTTCTGCTGTGGTATTGCACGGGATGGTGATGTTCCACTCTACATGAGTCAGTGTCTTTTTCCACCGGCTTTCTATTTTGCCATACAATGAACGATAAGAGGCGTTTACCCAGAATAAGTTCTGGATGCTGAAATCAGGTTTTAATATAATGTGTTTGAATCCTGTCTTTTCACGGTCACTACGTATTCCAGCTGCGTTTTCATAACACCATGGCAGTAAGTCGCCCAGCAGCATAACATGATTTCCGCTATTCATTGCTGGGTTAGCGGTATTGCCATTCCATAATTCCCATATTGTAGTAGCTCCTTGCTGAGCCATATATCCCCAGGAAGGGTAGGTTTTGTTTGATGCAAGTAAGAATGCTACATCGGAAAAACTTCTTCGGGAGAGTTCACGCAAGAGCCATTGTACTCCTATGACTCCGCAACCTATATGACCTCCGTTTCGGAGAATGGTATTGGCTATGATTTGGCCTGTAACATCTTTCTGGCAATCTTCTGGTACGATATCGAATGCCAAAGGCAACAGATTGGCTGTGACAGTATTATTACTGTAGCGGATGCTATCCGGATAGAGTGGGTTACCGGGTTTTTGTGAAGTCCCGCGTTCGATGTGCAGATATTTTTTATTGAAAGCATCTTTCATTTCTTTGGCCCATGCTTGCCATTGGTTTCTATCCTCTTCAAGATTCTGGAGGGATGCAAAACGACTCATCATATCAAGAAGCTTAATGTAATATGCTGTAGATATCAGGGTTCCGTCGGTTATACGTGCAGAATCTTTGCTGTGAATCAGTTCCAGAGATTCTGGTGGAACACACCAGTCACCGTATCTGTCTTTGGTAATTAATCCGTCTTTTAGATATTCTTTATGGAGATGTAACATCCACTTGCGAATGTAAGGATAACAGCGTTCTATGGGTTCACGATTTCCAAACTGTGTATACAGCATGTCGCAGGCAAAAGGCAAAGCTGCCGGCCATGTAACATTGTCGCTGTAGTACATCCAGAAGGCTGGGGCCACATCGGGAATGCAGCCATCTTCGCGTTGGGCCTCACAGATGTCGCGTGTCCATTTACTATATAATGTGCTGTTATCGAATAAAAAGCTTTCTCCCCAGCAGCCCATTGTACGGTCGCCGAGCCAAGGTTGACGTTCGTCACGCTGCGGACAGTCTACTGGCATACCTTTATAATTATCGAGTATTCCCCACCATGCATTTTGGTGAATGCGGTTTAATGTGGTATCAGAACATTCGAATGTTCCGATTGGTTCCAGGTTATCACTGACAACTTCTCCTGTGAAATCAGACAGTTTAGCATTTTTGTAGCCACTGATTTCTACAAAACGGAATCCGTGATAAACGAATCGTGGAGCCCATGTCGCCCCATTCTCTTTTCCGTTACATATATAAAAGTCGGTAGATTCCGCATGTCGGAAATTATCCCGGTACAGTTCGCCGTTAGCGGAGAGTGTTTCAGAAAAACGCAGTCGGATTGTATCGCCCGCATTTCCCTTTATTTTCATACGAATCCATCCGGCGATGTTTTGTCCTAAATCGAGTATGTATTTATCTCCTAGAGGAGAGATTTTGATGGGCTTAATTGTTTGTACGATAGTCATTGGGGGAGTCATTTGAGAGCGGGGAGTACCTCCTGGCATACCTACTCGTTCGGCTTCGAGCCACTGACTGTCATCGTAACCGGGTTTTGTCCAGTCGCCTAATTCATAGCGTGCATCGTAAATTTCTCCATCATATTCGTTATTGCTGCGTATGGGACCATTGGCTGTAATGCGCCAGCTGGTATCAGTTGCAATTGTTTCTTTGCTGCCATCAGTATATTCTATAAGCAGGTTGAGGCGTAGTTTGGGATAACCGAAATTGACAATCTTATATGATTTGTATTTTTGTTGCATGGTGTAATAACGTCCATTGCCTAATGTAACTCCTATGGCGTTATTGGTTGTCAGCAGGGAAGTAACATCGAATGTATTATATAACACCGTTTTCCGATAGTCAGTGGGTGCAGGTGTCAAGACTTGATTGCCTATATGCTGACCATTGATAAAAAGTTCGTAGAGTCCGAGTCCGCAAATAAATACAGTAGCTCTCTTTATCGGTTTACTGATGGAAAACTCTTTGCGTAAATAGCGTGCGCTGAGGCGGCTGTGGGCTGTTTCTTTTTCCCATGGGAAAACTTTGTCCAGTCCTATCCACCGGCCTTTCCATTTTACTTCCCCTAGTAATCCGATGCTCCATGTTGCAGGCTGGCTCCATTCACTTTCTCCTACAGTAGTGTAACTCTTTACTTTCCAGTAGCATAAATCATTGCTCTTTAATGGTTTTCCTGCATACTGAATCCACTGAGAATGGGATGACTGAACTTTTCCTGAATTCCATATGTCGCCTTTGTCTTGTGCCAGAAGCTCGGGCGAAGAAGCTACCAGAATATGATAGGCTGTTTGCATCACATTTTGTTTGTCCGATTCCAGTTGCCATCCTAGGCGTGGACTGGCAGTATCAATTCCCATCGGATTGCTAAGCTGTTCTGTCTTTAATTGGGTGACTGATACATTTTCGGCAAGCATGATAGCCGGAATAAGACAGCAAGTGAGCAGCAGTGTCTTGATGAAATAAGTAGTTTTCATAATACGGTTTTATTGTGTTTTTGGATTGTTTGTATTTTCAAAGCTTTAAATATAATGAAAATCTGCATGTTTCTTTCATTTTTTGTGTATAAAAAAGAAGAAAAATGTTGTATAACGGAAGATTATCACTATCTTTGCACCCGCAAATCAATTTAGTATATTAAAAAATAGTCAAAATTATGTATTTAGACGCAGCTAAAAAACAAGAAATCTTTGAAAAGTACGGAAAGTCTAACACTGATACTGGCTCACCTGAAGCACAGATTGCATTGTTTTCATACCGTATTTCTCACCTGACTGAGCACATGAAGCTCAACAGAAAAGATTATAGCACTGAAAGAGCTCTGACAACACTGGTAGGTAAGCGTCGTTCTTTGCTGACTTACTTGAAGAACCGCGATATCGAAAGATACCGTGCTATTGTTAAGGAACTCGGTCTGCGTAAGTAATTCATTACTTGCTGCAACAAAACACAAATCGAGCCGCCTCTTCGAAAGAAGGACGGCTCGATTTGTGTTTTGTTGTTAAAGAAAAAATTAACCGAGCTTTTATTGATGAACCAATTTTTACCTTGCTAACCTTCTTGTAAATTTGTTGAATTATTTAAACTCATTGATTCCTATAGAATTACATTTTTTATATCCCAAATTGTATACAAAAAAGAATAAATAGTTCACTTTATAAAAAATGTGGTAGCTTAAATTTGTTTGCAAAAACGAAAAGAACTTAAAATCTTATAGCTTATTGATTTTAATATATCTCAATTATTGAGGAGAAATATTTTCCATATTTATATTATATCAATTTGTTATAGTGGTTTTATCCAATTGATTTTGTTGAACTAAAATAATACTATCATGAAAAAGGAAGTGAAAAGAAGCTGGCTATTTTTTTTATGGGTGTTATGTTTTATGATACCGATAGAGGCTCTAGCCCAGCGTATTACTGTGGAAGGAATCGTAACAGACTCAAACGGTGAACCTATTATTGGTGCTACTGTCATTGAAAAGGGCAATAAAACAAATGGTGTAGTTACGGATCTGGATGGAAAGTTTTCTATTACGGTTTCTGAGAAGAAAAAGGTACTTGTTATTACCTATATTGGAATGAAACCTCAAGAAGTTGTATCTCAGCCTGGTAAACTTTTGAAGGTTAAGATGGAGGATGAATCTCAGTTGCTTGATGAGGTAGTGGTTGTTTCCGTTGGTTATGGTAATGCTCGTAAACGTGATTTGACGGGAGCTATATCTTCTGTAGGTGAAAATACATTGAAGAATATTCCTGTGACTTCTGCTTCAAGTGCACTTACAGGTCGTTTGGCTGGTGTTAGCGTAATTACCTCCGAAGGTTCTCCTGATGCTTCTGTCAGTATTCGTGTACGTGGTGGTGGTTCTATTACTCAAAGTAATGAGCCGCTCTTTATAGTAGATGGATTTGAAGTTAGTGGTATTGATGATATACCACCTACAGATATTGAAAGTATTGATGTATTAAAGGATGCTTCCTCTACGGCAATTTATGGTGCGAAAGGTGCTAATGGAGTTATTTTGGTAACAACTAAGAGTGGACGTACTGGACGTACAGAAGTTTCGTTTAACGCTTCGGTTGGCTTTAGCCGGATGTATAATCAGACGGAAGTGCTTTCTCCTTATGAATATGTGTATTTACAGCGTGAATTGGATTCTTCTGATAATGCAGGTTTCTTTGACAAATTTGGTCGTTGGGAGGATATTAATAATTATAAGGCTCGTGTTGGAACGAATTGGCAGGATATGTTATTCGGAAATACAGGTATTAAGCAGAATTACAATTTGAATATCAGTGGAGGTAGTAAAGATTTGATCTATAGTCTAAGCTATACGCATGATGATGAAAGCTATATAATGTCTGTTTCTAATTTTAAACGTGATAATTTGAATTTAAAGTTGACTAAAAAGTTTGGAGATAAATTACGCTTAGACTTTAATGCAAAAATGACCAATAGGGTGGTTGATGGCCCAAGTGTATCTAGCGGCTCAAAACTTCGTGATGCGATTAAATATCCTAATATCGGAACATTGACAGACCTCTCGGATGAGGATTTGGCTGGTGATGATGAAATACTGATAGAAAATATTAGTAACTTGAATGATCCGATGTTTAATATTACAAATGAGTATAAAAAACAGACTAAGTTTAACAATAACTATAATGTAGCTTTAATTTGGAATATTATCAAAGGTTTGGAGTGGCGTGCAGAAGGTACATATGGTTATTCTTATGATCGTACGGATAATATTTGGTTAGCAAATACAGGTGAAGCTAATAGTAAGGCAGGACAGCCTGTTGCTCGACGTCAGTATTGGAATGGAAATAACTGGACATTACGTACTGTATTGAATTATAAATTTGATATTCAGAAGAAACATAGATTTGATATTATGGCAGGTTGGGAAGCTAAACATTCTCAACGTGATGAAATGGAAATAAATGCAGATTATTATCCTGCAGATTATACAGTAGATAATATTCTAGCAATGTGGAATAACGGTACTTCTGAACCGACTTATACTACTATTGAGGAACCTAGTCGTAGCATGTCTTATTTTGGACGTTTAAATTACATTTTTAATGACCGCTATTATTTGACTTTTACATTACGTTCGGATGGTACAAATGTTTTTGCTCCAGGTAATAAATGGGGAATTTTTCCTGCTGGTTCGTTAGCATGGCGAATTAGTGACGAGAAGTTTATGGATTCTGTTCGGAACTGGTTTAATAACTTAAAATTGCGTGCTAGTTATGGTAAGTCTGGTAATGCTCGTGTAGGATCTTATTGGCGTCAGACTTATAGCCCTGTAACTAATACAAAGAATCTTTATTATCAGAATGAAATAGGACAAAGCAGCTTGCAGCCATCAACTCGTTTGCGTAACGAAAATTTAACCTGGGAGTCAAAGTATTCTACCAATCTTGGATTGGATATGACTTTTTGGAATAGATTAAATGTTACTTTCGATTTTTATAATGATGTAACAAAGGATTTGATCATGGAGATACAGCTGCCTTCTGTTTCTGGTTATCGAACTCAATATCAGAATTTAGGACAGACTACAAACCGTGGTGTCGAACTTTCATTGAATGCCAATTTAATAAATAAGAAAGATTTCTTTTTAGATTTTAATTTTAATATAGCTTTCAATAAAAATAGAGTAGATGCGCTTTATGGCTCAGAGGATACTGAAATGATTATTAATGGTGATAAAGTAGAAGTTGGTAGTGATAATTATCGTGTATTTGTTGGGCAGGAAGTTGGTTTGATGTATGGCTATGTTTGTGACGGTATGTATACTTTTGATGATTTTAATTTTGACGAAACAACTCAGCGTTGGGTTTTAAAAGAAGGAGTGCCCGATGTGACAGAAGAGCTGTTAACTAATAGTGGTCAGTATTTTGGTCCAGGTCATTTGAAATTAAAAGACTTAAATGGAGATGGGCATCTTGATGCAGATAACGATCGTCAGGTAATAGGTCATGCATTACCTAAACATACTGGAGGTTTTGGTATTTCAGCAGGATGGAAGGGATTTGACCTCACTGCTTTATTTAACTGGTCTTATGGAAATGATGTGTTCAATGCTAATAAAATAGATTACACCTCGTTTGTTGGTTCAAAACGTTATCAAAATATGAGTTCGGAAATGAGTCTGGCAAATCGTTTTACTACAATTGATCCGGAAACTGGATATAATATCTATTATGGTGCACATGCAGATCCTGTTCGTTTACAAGAACTTAATGCAAATGCTACAATCTGGCATCCTTTGATGAATAACTCGATTATGACAGATTGGGCAATAGAAGATGGTTCCTTCTTGCGTCTAGGAACATTAACACTTGGTTATACGCTTCCTCAAAATTTAACTCGAAAGTTTGGAGTACGTAATTTACGATTGTATGCTACAGGTAGTAATTTGTTGTGTATTACAGGATACAGTGGACAAGATCCGGAAGTGAATACAAGTTCTAATAAGATGGTTATGGGATTTGATTATTCAGCTTATCCCAAATCACGTTCTTATATAGTAGGAGTAAATGTAACATTTTAAATAAAATAGAATAATGAAAAAATATAAATCAATAATATTACTATTTGGATGCCTGTGTATGGCTTCATGTAGTGATTTCCTAGATACGGAGTCTTTGTCGGAACAGACAGGAGAGGTTATTTATGAGAATGAGGGTATGACACGGTCAGCTATAATGGGTATTTATTCTCAACTGTGTGATACTTATGTGTACGGACAAAAAATGTCTGTCAATTGGCAAGGTGTCTCTGATATAGAATTGGCTAGTGGCTATCAAAATGATCCTTCTACTGCAGGGGCAGATAATGGTATTGCTAATTATTGGTGTAATTGGTATTTGGAAAATACAAAATGGGAAGGTATTTTTAAAATGGCAGAATTAGCAAGTACTACAGTTGATGGTTTACGTAAATCTACTAAGTTATCTGAATCTAAGACTTTACAGGGATATTTAGGTGAGGCCTTGGTGCTGCGTTCATTAGCTTATTTTGAATTGGTACGTCGCTATGGAGATGTTCCTTATAAAGAAGGTATGTCTAATTCTGATCTTTCGAATGTGTATATGGGAAAGACTGATCGTGACAGTATCTATTCTTGTATAATAAAAGATATGAAAGAAGCGATAAACTATTTGCCTTGGATGGGAACTTCAGATTATAATAGTGAGCGTGTAACTAAAGGTTTTGCAAAAGGTTTATTGGCACGTATTGCTTTGTTTGCAGGTGGTTGGTCTGTACGTGATGGAAATGCTTTTGATGATACGAATGTAGAACATTATCCTAATATTGAAGGTAATCCTGGGATGGAAGAAACAAACGGTTTTTATGTAGGACGTCCTAAAAACTGGCGTGATTATTATGAAATTGCTGAGCAGCAATGTGCAGAGCTGATTGCAGATCCAGAGAATCCTCATGCACTGGACCCCGATTATGGAGATATATGGAAAACAGTTTGTGGGTTAGGTTATAATGCATATAACGAGAACTTATTTGAAGTTGCTAATGGTGTTGGATATAGTGGGGATATAGGAACATTGATGGGACGTGCCATGGATGGAAATATAGGTTATGGACAACGTGGATTCGGTGGTACTTATGTAAGTACGAATGCTTATTATTTCTATTCATTCGATAGAGCTGATAAGCGTCGTGACTATGCATGTTATTGGCCTACTTATAAAAAAGATTCGGATGTGGATGGTGGAAACCGTGAAATAATGAATAATGATATAATGAATGTGCGTTTAGGTAAATGGAGTTTTTGGTGGACTTCTGACACTTACCGCAGTATTGCAGCTACTGCAACTAGTCGAACTCCGACCGGTATAAATTGGATTATTATGCGCTATTCTGATGTGCTGTTAATGTTTGCGGAAGCTGGTTATGCATTGAATGGTAGTGCCGATATGATAAACTCAGTAGCCGGAATCAGTCCTCGTCAGGCTTTGGAAGCTGTACGTCAACGTGCATTTGGAGCTGATTCTCCACAAGTTTCATCATATGATTCAGATTTCTTTGAGGCTATAGTTAATGAACGTGCTTGGGAATTTGGAGGTGAAGGTATCCGTAAATTAGATTTAGTACGCTGGGGATTATTGGATAGTAAAATCGAAGATATGAAGAAGGCTATGCTATATATGATGGATGGTACAAAGACCGTGCAGATTTTTGATAAAACTTATAATCCAAGCGATTTTCCGCAAGTATTATATTATACTTATGAAGGAAGCAATTTAAATGGTGAGTTTATTGACTGGTCTTCTGTTAATTTCTATATGAATCGAAATGCCAATCCGAATCCTAAGATTTATCGAGAAATACGGTGGTTCCCCGGAAACTATTGGGAACGCGAAGATGAGAGTGCAGCAAAAACTTTAATTCAGAACTCAGCTAAAGTGTGTGCTTGTGCATCTGGATTACGTGCATCCTATGATTATACAGGATTATTACAAGAACTACAATGGGGAGCACAGATTCAAGATTATATTTTAAAGAATATAAGCCAGATGGGAAATGGCAAATGTAATTATCGCCATCTTTATCCTATTTATTATGAAGATGTTTATAAATCGAATGGATATTTGTCCAATTCGTATGGATATTGATACTTGTTTTATTAAAATTGAGAATTATGAAACTAAATAGGTTATTGATTTTATTGGGTCTGCTCAATCTTTTGATTGTTTCTTGTGAAGACCCTAATAACTGGGGATATGACCCAAATTATGATAATATGTATCGTCCTATTCATTTTGATATAGTGGAGGAAAGGCCTACATCTGTAATTGTTAGTTTTACAGGGGTTATAGATGCTACCAAATATGTATTTGAATTTAGTGAGGGAGACAGCCTTCTTTTTAATAATATTGTACGTACTGAAACGGCATTAGTTGATACACTGACCGCTTATAAAGAGGAAAGTACAGTAACAGCTACCGAATATCGTTTATTATTTGAAGATCTTCATGGCACTAGCCGTTATTCAATTAGAGTGAAAGGTGTGGATGATCTTACTGGTAAAGAGTCTGGATGGACAGCTCTTTGCTTTGATACACCTGCTGAGCAAATCTTTACTAAGGTTGTTCCAGGAATTACTAGTGCTACATTGCAGTGGGATATTGAAAAGGAAGCAACAAATATTAAGTATGGCCAATTAATACAAAATGATGAACCTGAGCTTGATACGGATACTCTTTGGATTGAAGATCATCAATTGACAGATACCGAATTACAGAATGGGCAATTAGTTATCTCTGATTTGCAAATTGGAACTAATTATATTGCTCAAATATTAAATGATGGAATCTTACGAGGCACGTATACTTTCCGAACTTTAGGCTCATCTACTTCAACCTTGATTAATGTCACTCCTCAAGATGATATTAATATAGTTTTAGCTAACGTTGCTGGTACAGTTGAAGCACCTGTAGATGTGACTCTTGCTTTTGAGGGAGGGTTGGTTTACAAGGCTGATGAAATAATTATTCCTGAAGGAATCAAGAATATTTATTTATCAGGTAATATTGTGAATGGAATAAATCCTGTTTTGGAAATGAGTAAGTTTACTTTCTCTGCTCCAATGGGTAACTTCTATGTTCAGTATATGGATGTATTAAGTAATGGAGGATCACAATTCCTTATCGAAATAGGTAATGGTAATTGCTTTACGAATATCAGTTTTACTGGATGTACAGTTCGTGAAGTTCCTCGTAGCATTATTCGAATGAATTCTAATGACGCAATGGCTGAAAGTATAAATATTGATAATTGTATATTAAAGAATATTGGTTTAAGTGGATATGGTTTATTGAATATAGGGAAAGCTGGAACGTTAAATTCCATTTCTATAACAGACTGTACATTATGGGAAATCGGCGATCAGATTATTGACCTGCGTGTAGCTTTATCTGAATTTGAGTTCTCTAACTGTACCTTCTATAATAATGAAACAGGTATTCCTAAGATGTTCCGTTTAGATAAGCAACCTAAGATGATTACTATCACTAATTGTATTTTCTCTGGTCCTAATGGAGGAAGTAAAGTTAATTCAGGTAATAGTGATTATTCCGGTTGGCTAAGTTATGCTGGTTGTTATGTGACATCTGATATGGTAATTGATAGTAGAGAATTTAATGATGCCATTAGTTTGGAATACACAAGCGATGATCTGTTTATCGATCCTACCAATGGTGATTTCCGTTTTAAACCAGAACTGAAATTTGACGGTGAAGGTGTTGCTGGAGATCCGCGTTGGTGGGCTAATTAAACCTTCTAGTTACCTAATTTGAGTTCTTCTTAAATTAGGTAACTAAAAACTCCCTTATATTTGATTGTATATTATCATTAATAATCAAATATAAGGGAGTTTCTTTTTTTATTATCTATTTTATTCCGGATACTGAAGTTGTGCTTCGGTAATATTCTCTAATACTTCGTGAAGATATTTTGCAGCTTCCCAGCGGGCCATCGGAAGATTCATCATCAGATAGTTGCCACAGTCTTTAGCACTGGCTCCGGGTACATCACCTTCATAACCGGCAATGAAGCGGAAGGTTTCCTGCATCAATGGAAGGATATCTTTCGATTCGAGATCACCTTTTACAACCAGATAGTTGCCGGTAAGGCAACCCATCGGGCCCCAGTAGATAATTTTGTCGGCCCATACAGGATGATTGCGCAGGAAAGTTGCAGCCAGATGTTCCATGGTATGGATGGCCGATGGACTGAGGCAAGGCTCACGGTTCGGCTCCTTCATACGGATATCGAATGTTGTTACGATTTCGTTTCCTACCGTATCTTTGCGTGATACATAAATACCGCGTAACAGACGGATATGATCGACAGTAAAACTTGGGATTTTCTTCATAATCTTCTTGTCTTTTATTATAATTTGTTTGGCAAAGCCTTTAAGAATGTTTCAGTAACATGGAATGAACGGTCGGCCATTTCGCCCCAGAAATTCTGGTACTGTTCGAAATGTTTGTCTGCTCCCGGAGTGTCACTGATAATGCGGAAGCTGATGAAAGGTACTTTGTACAGGTAGCAAACTTGGGCAATCGCAGCGGATTCCATGTCTACTGCAAGACCTTCGGGGAAGTTTCCCTTGATTGTTTCCAGTTCACTGCGATCTGTAATGAACTTATCACCGCTACAGATTAGTCCACCGTGGATGGCTGTTTCTGTATCGAGTGACAGAGCACAGTTGTAAAGTGTTTCATTACCGTCGAAAAAAGTCGGAAGTCCTTGAATTTGTCCGTAAGCATTTCCTTCGCCACACCATACATCGTGATACACAATCTGTCGGCTTGCTACTACATCCATGACTTTAAGGCAAGAATCAATGCCTCCGGCTACTCCTGTACTGATAATGCAGTCAGGTTCAAAATTGCGGATAAGCTCTACAGCTCCGGCGGCAGCATTTACTTTACCGATACCGCATTGCATCAGTATGATTGTATTGTTCTTGATTGTTCCTTCAATGTAGTTAAAGGGACCTTTGGTACATTCTGTCTTGTCTCTCAGTTGGTTTGCCAGTTGCTTCTGCTCTGAAGACATGGCGGTTATGATTCCTATTTTCATATTATTTTTATGATTTTCGATGGCAAAGTTACTATTTTTCATGGACTATTGTGTTATCTTTGCTGCCTGAAAACATTAATTAATAAACTATTTCTGTATGAATCAATTAAAGAAACTTGTCCCTGATATTGTGGCGATTGTACTCTTTGCAATTATATCAGTTGCCTATTTCTTTCCGGCTATTACCGAGGGACGTATCCTGGCACAACATGATGCTGTAGCAGGTATCGGAGCGGGAAGAGAACATCAGGAATACTATGAAAAGCATGGTAAGGCTACCCGATGGACAAACTCATTGTTTAGCGGTATGCCGACTTATCAGCTGGCTCCGGGATATGAGTCGAGTCGTACATTGAACTTTGTTCAGGAAATCTACCGGCTGTTTCTTCCTACCTATGCCGGATATATTTTTATCATGCTGCTGGGTTTTTACATCCTGCTTCGTGCATTCAATTTTAAAGTCTGGCTATCTGCTCTGGGAGCTATTATCTGGGCTTTTTCTTCTTATTTCTTTATTATTATTGCTGCCGGACATATCTGGAAGTTTGTAACGCTTGCTTATATACCGCCTACTATCGCAGGTATGGTTTTGATATATAGAGGAAAATATTTGTGGGGTGGTTTGCTGACTGCATTGTTTGTTGCTTTACAAATCGTGTCAAACCATGTGCAGATGACTTACTATTTCCTTTTTGTCATGCTGTTCATTGCAATAGCCTATGGTGTTTCGGCATGGAAGGAGAAACGTTTTCCGCAATTCTTGAAATCGACTGGAGTATTGGTTGTTGCCGGAATATTGGGAATATGTGTGAATCTGTCGAATATATATCATACATATCAGTATAGTAAGGAAAGTATGCGCGGAAAGAGTGAACTGGTAAAAGAACACTCTGCCAATCAGACCGGAAGTGGACTGGAGCGTGATTATATTACTCAGTGGAGCTATGGTATAGGAGAAACTTTTTCATTGCTTGTTCCTAATGTAAAGGGTGGGGCATCTGTTCCTCTTTCACAGAATGAAACGGCTATGAAGAAAGCAGATCCGACATACATGGGACTGTACAGTCAGATAGGGCAGTACTGGGGTGAACAGCCTGGAACTTCGGGACCGGTATATGTGGGAGCTTTCGTAATGTTCCTGTTTATTTTGGGCTGCTTTATAGTAAAAGGTCCGATGAAATGGGCTTTGCTGGGCGGTACACTGTTCTCTATTTTACTGTCGTGGGGAAAGAATTTCATGGGACTGACCGATTTCTTTATCGATTATATCCCGATGTACAATAAGTTCCGTGCTGTATCATCTATTCTTGTAATAGCAGAATTTACCATTCCGCTGTTGGCTGTCATGGCATTGAAGGAAGTGATTGAACACCCTTCTGTATTAAAAGAAAAAGCAAAAGCTTTTTATATCAGTCTGGGACTGACAGGCGGACTGGCCTTGTTATTTGCTGTTGCTCCGCGTGTATTCTTCCCGTCGTATGTTTCGAGCATGGAAATGAGCGCTTTGCAAAACGCTATTCCGGCAGAACAGCTTGCTCCGATTCTGATGAACCTGGAAGATATGCGTGTAGCTATCTTTACGTCGGATGCTTGGAGAAGTTTTGTTATCATATTGATTGGTGTGGCATTACTTTGGGCTTATTGTGCCGGAAAACTGAAAGCCGGGTTGCTTGTCTCTACGCTGACTATATTGTGTCTGGTAGATATGTGGAGCGTGAATAAGCGTTATTTGTACGACGAACAGTTTGTGGCTAAAGGAACAGAGATGCAGCCTTTCCTGCAACCTTCGGAAGCGGATAAGAAGATTCTGGAAGACAAGACACTCGATTATCGTGTGCTGAATCTGGCTAGCAATACATTTAATGAAAACCAGACTTCGTACTGGCATAAGAGTATCGGAGGTTATCACGCAGCCAAGTTGCGCCGTTATCAGGAAATGATAGAAGAGCATATCCAGGGTGAAATGACTGCCTTGTTTAAAGAACTTCCGGCAGCAGGTGGAGATATGACAAAGGTAGATCCCGTTCATTTCCCTGTGCTGAACATGCTGAATACCCGTTACTTTATTTTCCCGCTTCAGGGTGGTTCTACAGCTCCTATATTCAATCCGTATGCCTTGGGCAACGCTTGGTTTGTAGATAAGGTTCAGTATGTGAACAATGCCAACGAAGAAATAGAGGCTATTCATCAGATTGATCCTGCCAAAGTGGCTGTAGTAGACAAACGCTTTGCCGAAGCTGTAAAAGATTCGGGAGCAGGAAAAGACAGCTTGAGTACAGTTGTTCTGAAAAGTTATGAACCGAATGAACTGGTTTATGAAGTTAATTCTCAGAATGGTGGAGTAGTAGTATTTTCTGAAATCTATTATCCGGGTTGGGAATCTTACATAGACGATAAGGAAACAGTTCACGGACGTGCCGACTATATTCTTCGTGCAATGAATGTTCCGGCCGGTAAACATACAGTACGTTTTGTTTTCGATCCGAAATCATTGCATGTTACCGAAACTATTGCCTTTGTTGCTTTGGGAATATTGGCTGTTGTAGCAGTTATTGCTGTCGTCTTGCAGCTTCGTAAACGAAGAAAAGAATAAGTATGACACCGCTTGTCTGATATAAATGTTTGTCAGACTAACATAAGATATGTCCTTTACTTTTTATACTATTGAGTTTGTATAAAGAAGTAAAGGGCATATTATTTTCTCTCGAAGAGCTCTCTGAAAACTCTTCCTTTTCTTCTGAAAAATATTTGTACGAAAAATAAAAAAATATCAGCATGTTTGGAGGAAAACATGCTGATATTTTCTTGTTATTATGCTGATGAATTTTTTCTTGTAGTAATCCTTTTATTTTGAGAGAATTACAGAATATATAACTGTTTCATCAACGTGGTAGCCCAATGGTATTCTTTTGCCAGCCATAGTTCATCAGTTTCGCTATGAGGAGTCTGTTTGATATCATTCAACATTTGGATGTATTGATTGACTTCGGCAACGGCATCTTTTTGTTTATTGTCGCGCAACAATAAGAGAATCTTCTGTTTTGAGATATTCACATTAGAAAACTCACTCAGTGATTCGGCTTTCTTCAGCATTTCCCAACTTTTCAGGTTGCTTTCTGCACTGTTATCTTGTTTCATGATACACTTTGCCATGACTACATAGTCATCGGATGAAGCCATCTTGTTATTTATATTTTTCTGGGCTAACTTCATGGCTTGTATATAATCCCGATTGTATTCCATCATGGTTGCAGAGAAGCTGATCAATCCGCTTGTACGTTTCAGGTAGATAGGATCTTTTCCCGTTTCCTTTAGTGGGTATTTTTTCTGCAATCTGGTAAGTCTTTCTTCCAGACTACTATATATACCGTATTTTTCCAATACGCTTTTATCCTTTATTTCCAGATAATATTGCAGGATTTTGTTCTGTGCTGAAATCAGTGCGGAAGGATCTTTTTTCATGAATTGCATAAACTGGACAGCAACGTCGTCGGCTTCCTTTTCCTGTTGTTTGGAATAATCCAGTCCCATGCGGTTGTATATATCATAATTGACCAGTGTCTGTACAATGGCATTGGTTGTAAAGATAGCTCCTGGTACATAGTTTTCATATTTGTTGTAAAGCGAAGCTTCGATGGCCAAGCCTGCAACATCGGCTACACCACCCCAGAAGGCAGCCCGATTGGCGCGGTTGATATTTTTGTTGACGGTTATTATAGCATGGTCGAGAACATAATGTGCTGTTTCTCTGGCAAGCATGCCAAATAATTCATCTTCCGTATCGAGCAGTGTAAGCAATCCGCTTGAAACCAGCATACAATTATTGCTTAGCATCAAGATATCTGGATTGGGAGATTTCAGTATACGTATATAAGGCATTCCATATCGTTCGGCTATGAATTCTTTGGGAATCATACTCAACATGATGCAGTGTACGTAGTCTTCCATGGCAGCGTCCTCATAAATCATTCCTGCTTTTTCCAACTCGTCGAGATAGGTGTTGGCTTCATTTTCCATTTCTTTTCTCATGGTTTCCTGAAGTCCTTTGGTTTCGTAATACTGTACCAGTCTGGAGTTGATTTGTGCGGCCAGCCAGAACGTGTTCGGATCGGTAGGAGTAAACTCCAGCTTATACATATCGTTGAGGCCGACACCTTGTTGTTGTCCGTTGACAATCAATACTGCTTGCCGGTAATTGGGATCGCTTGGTTGGTATTGTGTCAGTTTTACAAAGCGCTGGAGAGTAAAAGGAGTGCCGGCTTTTATCTCTCTGATATCTTCTTTCACTACTCCTTTGATGTTGATAGTCGGACTAAGGCTAGTGATATTTTTCTGCGCGGATAGTTCTGTACATATAGTACATAAAAAGAACAAAATTAGGACAAGTTGTTTCATTATTGCGATAAGTTTATAGTTTCTGTATCGCAATGTAGTGTTTTTTACTGGACCATCAAAAGAAACATCGTTATTATTTGTGAAGTATCAGTCGCAATGCAAACCATAGATGTCTCATGACAGTTGATACATATCCGTAGTGTTTGCACATAATGCGAAAGCGTTCTTTCAGCGATGCCTTGTGGTTGCGTGTGGTCATCCCTTCGTTCAGGTAGTCTATTAAAGTAAGGTGAGTATTATGAAGTATCTTACTTTGTTTCATGATACGGATGCACCAGTCGAAGTCGGCAGAGAAACGATAGTGCAAATCGTATTTGACTGCGCGGTCACGACGGGCAAAGAAAGCTTGATGACAGACCAGCATACCTTCACGGAAACTTTTCCATGTAAGTTGTTCAGGAGCAGAAAGTCTCCGCATCCGTAAGAAATGTCCTTCTTCATCCACGATGGCTGTTTCTCCGTATATTACGTCCGGCAGTTCGTTAAGTCCTGCCAGTGAATGTACCATCAACTGTAAGGTATCATCTTCATGCAGTTCGTCGCCGGCATTCAGAAAACATACATAATCTCCCGTGGCTAAGGCTATGCCTTTGTTCATGGCATCATATAATCCTTTATCGCGTTCGCTTACAACTGTATGGATATGCTCCTTGTATCGGCCGACTATTTCCATTGTCTTGTCGGTCGATTTGCCGTCTACGATGATATATTCTACATTTTTATAAGTCTGGGTTATGACACTTTGAATAGTATCTTCCAGAACGTTTTCGGCATTATAGGTTACAGTAATAATGGAAAACTTCGGATGCAGATGTGTGATATTATGCATTTTCCCCTGTAATATGGTTGTAAATCTTGATATATTTCATGGCGACAATCTGTTCTGAATATGTATCTACAGCCTTTCGCCGTGCCTCTTCGCTGAGGCTTGCATAATCTCCTTCATTCAGCGACCAGCATATACCATTGGCGAGATCTTCTGATGATTTGTATTGGGCTACATAGCCGTTGTGCAGGTGGTCAATCATTTGCGGAATGCCGCCAATGTTAAATCCTACACATGGAATGCCGCACGACATTGCTTCTACAATCGTGTTAGGCAGATTTTCCTGTAGCGAAGGTGTTACAAACAAATCTACAGCATTGTAAATGTTTACCAGTTCTTTTTCGTTTCCTACATAACTCAGACAATAGATAGGGAAGGGAAAAAGATCGGCATATTGTTGTGACTCTTTTCCGACGACTACCACTCCCAGTGAACTGCAGAAATCAGGATGCTGTTGCTGGATCAGCTTGCATGCTTCTACCAGATAATCTATACCTTTCTTCGGGTCGGTTATTTTCATCGAGCTGAACAAAAGCAGTTTCTTGTCAGTCGGTAAATTCAGGTTCTTACGTACCTGTGTTTTGTTTAACGGACGGAAAAGATTGGTATTAATGGGGTTAGGTATATTGGTAACCGAATGTCCCAAAGCCAGTACACTATGTCTGGCAAGTCCTTCGAGCCATTGGCTGCAAGCAACGAACGTTATATTGGCTTTTTTGTATAGTTTCTGTTTTTTCAGGAAAACCTGATATGAAAGGTCGTGCTTGGAGCCTTTATAGAGCAACGGACAAGTATGACACTGAGTCTGATACTTTGTACAGTCTTGTGCGTGGTGACAGATGCCCGTGATAGGCCACATATCGTGCATGGTCCATACGACCGGTTTTCCGGAATCAATGATTTTCTGTATATCTTTCAGCGAAAGCATTCCTTGATTGATCCAATGTAAATGTATGACATCGGCTTGCTGAAATTCCGGCAATGAAGTAATATCCGTTCCCATGTTCGCAATATCAACAGCAAAAAGGTTGTGCTTTTTGAAATGGTTTGCTTTCCAGATAATTACACGTTCCCAAACAAACTGCCAGATATGTCTCCATGATTTTTTCAGTGGTACGACTGTAACCTGATCTGTCTGTTTGTCGCGCACCAGCATTTTGGCTTTTATACCTTTGCCTTTGAGTGCCTCCATTAAACGATTTGCCGCTATCGCTGCCCCTCCGATTCGCTCGGAAGTATTGATGATTAATACTCTCATTGCTTCCTGAATTTTGTGCAAAGGTAATTCATTTTATTTTTTTTCTTCCGAATCAGGCGCCAAAATCTCCCTTTAACGTGCGTTTGATACGTCGAATTGCTTTTGCCCAGAAACAATTTGTCCGGTGATAGTATCTTTCGAATACCTTTCGTGCTGTCTGGTTTTCTTCTGTCGGGGAAATAAGTGTTACAGGAAGAGGTTGTTGCCATAGAGTAGAGTCGTACAGACCACCTCCACCACAGTTTGTTCCACTTCCGTCGAATCCGGTATTTTGTATCAGTGATTTCCCTACATTCAACGATAAGATATCAGCTAGAAAAAGGCTGGCGTTCCAGCGAATAGCCCATGAGTTATTTTTCCCTTCTATTTGCCGGCGTAGCATTCGGGTGAAAGGGTAATTGCCGTTAAAGTCGAAGTATCGTGTCAGGTTACGTGCTTCCAGTTGTGCAAGCAGTTCTTTGCCGTCAGGGTTGAAATACTTCCATGCCCGGCTCCATGTTGCCCATCCCCAGCTGCCTGTCCACTTGATAAGGAAAGTATCGGGCAGTGATGTATCTTTTGTAAAGTCACATGCCTGAATATGTCCCACCCGCTGTTCGTCCTTATAAACCTCCAGTGCATCATTCATAAATTTCAGAAAATAGGGAGCTACTATCAAGTCATCTTCCAGTACAATAACCCTTCCGAAGTGATTGACTTGTGTTGTTACCCCATCGATGATGTTGCGTGCAAGTCCCCAGTTCGTTTCACGTTCGATAATGGTTATTGTTTTAAATCCGCTGATACTATGAATATATCGGCGTACCTCTTGTACGGCAGCATCACTTTCAGGGTTTTTGCTTTGGTCGGCATAGATAAATAAAGGGCTGTCTGCTGCTTCTTTGTTGCGTAGCAGAGAAGAAACAACCTGTCGGGTATGCTCCGGACGGTTGTAGACGAATAACAGAATAGGTGCGTATGTCATGGTTTAAAGATAACTGGCGTGAATTTGTTTGGTTTGCTTACGAACTTGAATTACAGCTTTACTCTGTTTGAGTAAACTGAAAACGGTAGAAGCATATCCTTTGGCATATTTGATATTTCCTTTTAAAAAGGCTATTGTAAGCTTCTTGATTCCTGCCAAAATACCGTAAGCAAATGCTTGTGTGAAGCGATAATTGATATTGGCATATTCTGAAAGCAGATAGACACGTTCCGCACGCAAGAAGCCTTCGAAAGAAACTTTGCGGAATTCTCTGTCGTGACAACCATATACGGTCGGAATATAGCCTATCTTATATTGATGGAAGTGCAGGCGGTTTACATAATCTTTATCTTCCCCGTAATGATAGAAGAGAGGAGAAAATCCTCCTGTCCGCTGTAAAGTGCTGACTGGAATAAACCAAAAAGCAGCATTGATGAACGGGCATGATATGGGCTCATGTCTGTGGGGAAGGTTATTGATGCTTGCGAGCCGAGCGTATGAAGCAAATCCTTTGTCGAGTTCTTCTCCGCTTCCGTTTAAATGTACGGGAGAAAGAATGCCAAACTCAGGATGCTTTACAGACTGTTCTGCTAGTGTCGCAAGCGTATCACTTCCTATCCATGCGTCTTGGTTCAGCAGAAAAACTGCATCATATCCTTCCCTTAATGCAAGCTGCATACCGATATTATTAGCCTTGCCGAATCCTAAATTGGCATGGTTTTCTATCAGTCTTACATGAGTATATTGGGTTTTAATAATCTCTACCGTCCGGTCATTCGAACAGTTGTCTATCACGATAATATCGGTAGGATGTGATGATGTTTTCAAGCTGCCTAAACATCGCTCTATCCATTTTTCGAAATTATATGAAACAATGATTGTCAGGATTTTCATCATGCTAGTCGTTTATCGTGATAAATTATTTGAATTTCATCCATAATGTGGTAAGACGGTCTTTTACTTTTTTCTTCAGACTGATATGAGGAATGCCTGTATATTTTCCTGCTTTTTCCCAGAAATCGGCTTCATCTGTAATTTCACTCTTTTCTCCTATCAATCTGTACAGGTAGTATAATCCCCGCTTTTTCTCATATGGCAAATGCCATACCGGATAGTTTTCATCACCGGGTTGCACGTTGTTGAAATGAGGAGTAGTCCACATACGTTTCACATATCGGTTTGCCGTTGTGTTTCGTATGCTCAAATGTTCGGCAAGTAAACTCAATATATGGGCTTCTTCATTCAGCTTGAACGGATGTTGTTTTCCGTATTCCAGATTGAATGCCCACAGTTGAGGATAAGCGATATTTATTTTGCTGATTATATCTTTGCGTAAGGCAACGAACTCCCCTCCATAATACGTGATAGAGCTTGTTGCCTCCTTGCCGTAGCACGACTGGTATACCTCTTCCATCTGGGGAAGTGTAATACCGTTGATGGAGTATACTCTGTCGGTAATGAACTCATAAAGTGCACTTCCATCTTTACGGACTGCGTCGAAGAGCGTATTCAAAGGTGTACGGCACAAGCAATCGGCATCACTGATGAGTAATGTATCATTTTCCTGCATCCGGCCGTCCATGTACTTCAGAATATCGTACAAGTAAAATTGGTTCTGCCATGCCGGATACCAGTCTTTAGGTGGTTTGCATGTATAGGGTAATGTTACGACCTCTACATTCAGTTTATGGAAAAGCCGGATGAGATAGTCGGGCAACTCTTTCTGATTTAAATTGGTGAAGAAGATAAATTGGGCATCTGGATTATAATGCTTGAACGTTACGAAGAAAGGTACTTGTATCTGCATGTAAATGGAGTGTACAAGTGAGGAACTTCCTTTCTGTCCCAGTTGGGGGTAGAAACTGGCTTCTTCTTTCGATTCTTTGTAGAACCAGGTTGTTATATAGTTAACTGGTGTATGCATGGCTTTCAAGGTAAATATTGGTCAATCCATGTATTAATATCGTATTGCTGTCGTATCTGTTCGGGTATTTTGTCAACAGGACTTTTTACGAACTCTTTGAGAGATTCGGATGAGTCTATCCCAAAAATAAATATATTTTTTGGATTATAGAAGTTGTATCGCCGGATATCTGCATTGTTTGTTATCAGCTTCTTATTATAAAACAAAGCTTCTAACGGCCTTCGGGTCAGCCCTGTTTGATTGGATTGGTTAATATCTATCACGCAGCGTGACAGCGACAGTTGTTTCAGATATTCTGCATATGAAATTCCTTCTTTAGCAGTTTCGGGTATAATGAAGTTGCATGTTAATGCGCTTGTTTTCAGCAGCTCTTTTAATGCCTGTAATTCATGGATGCGGTTTTTAGCTAAGCCACAAAAAAAACAGTCGGAAGTTGGTTCTTCTGGTATATCTTCTGCCGGATATCTGAAATACTGGTTAGCGAATTTTATATTGTACCGTTCTGCATCTTTCGGATCGAATGTACTGAGTTCATATCCCAGCCGTTGTATTTTCTTTAAATCTTCTGATGGATTTTTGAATGTAGTATGAATCGGATTGCAATAATAAATATGGCATGTTACTCCGGATGGTATTAAAGAACGGATTGCCTTCAATACATTTACATTACATCCCTCATATATCAGAATGGCATCACCTGCTTTGGCCTGAAGCATCTGGTCCAGATATTCTTTCTGAAACCAGGTATATAGTATTTTCTTAGGCAGGTGTATACGTCCGACAAGTAATGCTCTTGTCAGTTGCTTGAAGCGAGTTTTCGGGAAACTTAAAAAGTCGGGAAGATATACGATTCTCTCTTGCCTGTCGGGAGTGAGTCCGTCGAAGATAAATCGCGGAGCACTGACGATATACAGTTTACCTTTCATGATACTTTTTTCTTTAGCAAGTAATTGATACATTCATGCATGATTTCTGCATTGCTTAGTTTCATAATTCCCATGTAACAGATTGCAGCTACTAATATCTTAATGATAAAAGTCACAATGATATGTCCTCCAATTAATGAAGCTGCTATTCCTCCAATACAGCAGGCAATAATAGCTGGTAACATGAAAGGAAGCAAGTCGGACATGAGCATACGAAACTTAAGACCGATGAATCGATGGGCATAGGTGCGCCAGACAAACAGCCATATGATATTGATACATACATAAACTATCACCATTGTTTGTATACTGCCTTTCATCATGATGATGCAGAGTACTGTTATCAACTGTAGAACTACTTGTGATATGATGTTCCACATATAGATGTTTGATTTCCCTTGACTGATAATAAGATTTGAAAACAGTGTGCTGATAGGGATGAAAGCTCCTCCTATGCATAATAGTTGCATCAGAGAAATACTGCCTGTCCATTTTTCTCCTACCGTGATAAGAATAAGTTCACGTGTAACCGTTGATAAGCCAAACATGGCAGGGAAAGCTATGAAAGCTACGAACCGGAGTATTTTCCGGAAAACCCGTAATTCTCGTTCTTGGTCGTCGCGTACCTTTACTAATATAGGTTGTGCTACACTGTTTAGCATGCCTGTGATAAACTGATGCCCTGTTGCATTCCATTTATTGGCCTGATTATAGTTTCCGACTGATTGCGAAGTAAAGAATTTACCTAGTACAACCGATAGGATGTTGTTGTTTATCTGATTGGCAATGTTAGTTATCAAAATTTTGCTGCTGAATGAAAAAAGAGGTTTCAGCGGACTGAAATCGATATGCAATGTTGGACGCCATGATGAAAAATGCCAGGAGCAGAGAGTTACAACTATCAGGTAAGTAAGGCTTTGAGTGGCGATACCCCAATAGGAAAACCCATAAAAGGCTAATGTGACTCCCAGACATCCTGATATGATGTGTGCGAGTATTCCTGATATGGCTTGCTGCCGTACTTTCAGATTGCGGAAGAGATATGCTCCTTGTACGGTTCCTAAGCTGGCTATCGGTATGGCGAGAAAGCAATAACGGGATAATGGCAACAATTCCGGCTCTCCGTAAAAGCGAGCTATTAACGGGGCACAGAAGAATAAAATCAGGTATGCTGCTATTCCGATAAACGTGCTGCACCAGAATACAGCGTTATAGTCCTCATACCTGATTTCCTTCAGATTAACCAATGCGGCACGAAATCCGCTTTCTTGTAGCGAGTTACCAATCAGGGTAAATATTGTAAGCATACCTACCATACCGTATTCGGATGGAGAAAGCAATCGCCCTAAAATAATGCCAAAAGCAAGAACAAGAATTTGCTGAACTCCGTTGTTGATCGCACCCCACAGAAGTCCTTTGGCGGTTTTTTCTTTAAGTGATTGTTCGGGCATGTGTTACAAGCGTTTTAGTGTGGATAGGTGTAGTGGTAATGAAAGCGAAGAATCTCAAGTTTTGAGGATTTGAGATTCTCCGCTTACTAATATTGCAGAAGGAAGAATTATTTCACTTCACTTCCTGGTTTTACTTCTTTCAATACTGAAGTTACGGCAAGCGAGCCATCGAAGTTTTCGGCAGAAAGAATCATACCTTCACTGACCAGTCCGTTCTTAAACTGACGTGGAGCAAGGTTGGCAATAAATAAGACTTGCTTACCTACCAGTTCTTCCGGTTTGTAGTGCTGGGCAATACCGCTCACGATTGTACGGTTCTCCAGACCGTCGGCAATCTTGAACTTCAGCAGTTTCTTCATTTTAGGAACTACTTCACATTCCAATACAGTTCCTACTCGGATATCAAGTTTTTCAAATTCTTCGAATGCAATGGTTGGCTTGATTGGATTAGCTTTATAATTAGCTTCTTCGTTTGCCTTTTTAGTTGCAAGCAATTTGTCTACTTGTGCTTGAATTGTTTCGTCTTCTATTTTTTCGAACAACAATTCAGGCTTGTTGAGCTGATGACCTTCTGATAACAAGTCGGTACGTCCCAGTTGTTCCCATTCGAAACTTTCCATATTCAGCATATGACGTAACTTTTCACTGCTGAAAGGCAGGAACGGTTCGAAAGCAATTGCCAGGTTAGCAACCAACTGCAATGAAATGTTCAAAATAGTAGCAACACGGTTCATATCTGTCTTGGCAAGCTTCCAAGGTTCTGTATCGGCAAGATATTTGTTTCCGATACGTGCCAGATTCATTGCTTCTTTCTGTGCATCACGGAACTTAAAGACATTCAGTAGTTTTTCTACTTCTGCTTTTACGTCAGCAAATTCTTTCAGTGTATCACGGTCGTAATCATTCAATTCACCACAAGCAGGAACTTTACCATCGAAGTACTTGTTAGTAAGTACCATCGCACGGTTTACGAAGTTTCCGTATACAGCTACCAGTTCATTATTGTTGCGAGCCTGGAAATCTTTCCATGTAAAGTCGTTGTCTTTTGTTTCTGGAGCATTGGCTGTCAGAACATAACGCAATACATCCTGCTTTCCTGGGAAATCTTGCAGATATTCGTGCAACCATACTGCCCAGTTGCGTGATGTTGAAATCTTGTCACCTTCCAGATTCAGGAATTCATTGGCTGGAACGTTGTCAGGCAAGATATAGCTACCCTCTGCTTTCAGCATAGCCGGGAATACGATACAGTGGAATACGATATTATCTTTTCCGATGAAGTGGATAAGACGTGTTTCCGGATCCTTCCACCATTTTTCCCATGAGTCAGGCAATAATTCTTTGGTATTTGAAATATATCCGATGGGAGCATCGAACCAAACATAAAGCACTTTACCGTCGGCTCCTTCTACCGGTACAGGAATACCCCAGTCCAAGTCACGGCTTACGGCACGTGGTTGAAGGCCCATATCCAGCCAGCTCTTACATTGTCCATATACATTCGGACGCCATTCTTTGTGATCTTCCAGGATCCACTGGCGCAACCAACTTTCGTGTTTGTCGAGTGGCAGATACCAGTGTTTAGTTTCTTTCATTACAGGCTGACTTCCGCTGATTGCACTTTTCGGGTTAATCAGTTCAGTAGGAGAGAGTGTACTTCCACATTTTTCACATTGGTCGCCATAAGCTCCTTCTGCGTGACAGCGTGGGCATTCTCCAGTGATATAACGGTCTGCAAGGAATGTATGAGCTTCTTCATCGTAATACTGCATGGAAGTCTTTTCGATAAATTCATTTTTATCGTACAGCTTACGGAAGAAGTCAGATGCGGTATCATGATGAATTTTAGAAGAGGTACGTCCATACACGTCAAACGAAATTCCGAACTCTTTGAATGAGTCGCGAATCAGTGTGTGGTAGCGGTCTACGATATCTTGCGGAGTAACTCCTTCTTTTTTTGCACGGATAGTGATAGGTACTCCGTGTTCATCCGATCCTCCGATAAATAAAACATCTTCTTTTTTCAGGCGCAGGTAGCGCACATAGATGTCCGCTGGTACATAAACTCCAGCCAGATGTCCGATATGAACCGGACCGTTAGCATATGGTAGAGCTGATGTAACGGTTGTTCGTTTGAATTTTTTTTCCATATACGTATATAGTTTATTTTAAGTTGCAAACTTATGATGCGCAAAGATAAGGATTATTTGGGAATTATCATTGATGGAAAATGGCTAAGAGAATTTTCTCTTTTCTTTTTATCTGGGTTATCGTATTTATCGTTATAAGAAAGATCGAAATTTCTTTAAAAAGGTTTGGAATGTCTTGGAACATACGGCGTTGATTGTTGTTTGACTTTTCTAGAAATCTGTATCCGACTGCTAAAGTTATTGCAATGCTTTTTATGCATTTCTACAAATTCTGTCTAATAATCACTTGCCATACAATAAATCTATGTAATTTTAACTGCTGAAACGACAGTGAAAATCTTTTATTATTAGTAATACTTTAAGCTTTATATTCTGATTTTCAATGATATCAAAACCTTAAATTTAAAATCTAATAAAATGAAACATCTGATTTTATTTGGTATAATGTGGTTATGCGGGTTGATGACAGTTGTAGCTCAAAACGTACCACAAGTAATTCCTGCATTGCAGCAGTGGAAACCGGCCAAAGGCAAAATGGTATTGCCGGAATCGGGCAAAGTGATTATATCTTCAGATGAGGAAGGGGCATTAAAGCAAAGTGCTGAGATTCTGGTGCAAGATCTGAAAGAGATGTTTGGCTGGAATTATCGTGTGGTAATTGGTAAACAAGAAAAAGGGGCTGTGTTTTTGACTTTAAGTAAACCAGATAAGATATTAGGTGATGAAGGATATCGGATGGATGTACGTAATGGAGTAACTATTGAAGCTCCTACTGCTAAAGGTGTATTTTGGGGGACGAGAACCTTGTTGCAGATGATTCATAATCAGCCGGAGGGGTTGATGAGAGGGCAGGCTATAGATTTTCCATTGTATCCGAATCGAGGATTCATGATTGATGTGGCACGTAAGTTCTTTACAATGGATTACCTGCGTGATTATGTAAAAATTCTTTCATTCTATAAACTGAATGAGTTACAAGTTCATTTGAATGACAATGGTTTTGTTGAGTTTTTCGGAAATGACTGGGACAAGACGTATGCGGCCTTTCGGTTGGAAAGTGAGCGTTATCCCGGTCTGACTGCAAAGGATGGATCTTATACAAAGGCTGAGTTTCGGGATTTTCAGAAAATGGCCGCTACCTATGGAGTGAATGTGATTCCGGAAATAGACGTACCGGCTCATTCCTTAGCTTTTACCCATTATAATCCTCGATTAGCAGCTGACAACAAAGAGTATGGTATGGATCATCTGGATTTGTATAAACAGGAAGTATACGATTTTGTGGATTCTCTCTTTGATGAATATCTGTCTGGCGAAGATCCGGTATTTGTTGGCCCGGAAGTACATATTGGGACCGATGAATATAATAAGAAGGAATCCGAACAGTTCCGTCATTTTACAAATCATTATCTGAATTTTGTATCCAAGTATGGCAAGACTCCACGTTTATGGGGAAGTTTGAAAGTGATGACAGGAGAAACTCCCGTCGATTTGACTGGAAAAGTGGTGAGTGCCTGGAATTATAATTGGATGGACGTGAATACATGTCTGAAAGCAGGAGCAAAGGTCGTGAATCTTTGTGACTGGCTTCTGTATTTGGTTCCTAGTGTAAATTATTATCATGATTTTCTGGATTATCAGTGGCTGTATGAATCTTGGATGCCCGAAATGATGAAAAAGGATGATCCGAAAGTAGAAAAACGCCATCCTAATTTCTTGGGAGCTATGTTGGCAGTATGGAATGATCGTGTAGGAAATGGTATCAGTCAGCAGGATGTACATGTGCGTACTTTCCCGGCATTACAAGTTGTATGCGAAAAAATGTGGAAAGGAGAAAATGCGGAGCATGTATCGTATGCGCAGTTTAAGGCTCTTTGTCAATCCACTCCCGAAGCTCCAGGAGTGAATCTGCTTGCGAAAGTGCCACAACGCACAATTTTAACTGATATAGGTAAAGAGGTTACACTTTCGGGTACAGATGTGGTGACTACTTCTGTTGACGAAATAGGTTATCTTTATGCTGTGGAGTTTGAAATTTGTCCGGATTCTATTCCAAACATTGATGCTATATTGTTCAAGGGGCCTCATTCGGAATTTATAACGAACTGGCAAAATACAGGCAAGTTTGCTTTCCGTCGTGATGGCTATGAATTTGTATTTCATGCTTATCGTTTGCCAGTAGAAAAGTGGACTAAGATACGGATAGAAGGAGATATAAAAGGCACTTCTTTGTTTGTAGACGGGCAACTTCTGGAAAGACTGGAAGGACGCATAGGTGAAGTATTCAATGTTAAGCATCAGAGAAAAGACCGTATATGGTATCAGGAAACGTTGATATTCCCATTGAAGCAATTAGGAGATACTCAAATGGGATTCAATGGGAAAGTGAAAAATTTAATATGTACTCCACGTTGATACAATATAATTTTATGATAAGAGTTTGATCTCGTTTTGTATAGTGACCCGAAAGTTAATGGAATATATCGGGCTTTTCTAAAAGTAACCGAAAGTAGATTGGCCAAACTATACAATAAGTTAAAAACGGCTACCTGAAGTCTTCACAGATTTGGGTAGCCGTTGTTTTTGTCAGTGGGTATAATAAGGTTTTGTTACCACACTGAATCTTAAATTTACCTTTTCCAACATCCGATTTTCATTATTAAAGGTTAGTCATCATATTACTTTGTTGATATGTAAGCGGCGTAGATCAGGTGTGAGAGAAGTAATCTAATCACAGCTGAAAACGATATGCTTTTTATCTGGTGTGGTTGTCAGCTTTTATTTTATTACCAGAGGCAGTATATCGTTCAGCTGTGAATTTATTGTTATCAATCTTTAAGTTGCTGTACTCAAAGATGATATGGCTCATGCTATATCCACATTCTTATTTGTAGAAAAGCATGTGTTCATCAGAATGGGTTATTTTTTCAGTATATTGATAGGACTTTGCAGATGCAATATATTATTAGTCTTTTCAACTCCACCAGTAACTACTACATCTAATGTAGCTTTGATATCACGTGAAGAAGCTCCTATCAAGAATTGATAATTACCACCGTCTATTACCCATGCAGAAGAATTCTCGTTGTAAGAAGCCAGATCGAATGCTTTTACTTCCATTGTAACGGATGTTGTTTCGCCAGGATTTAATTCTTTAGTCTTGGCAAATGCTTTTAATTCTTTTTCTGGTTTATTCAATTCTCCTCCTTTAGGTGCAGAAATATAAAGTTCTACGATTTCCTTTCCTGGCTGTGTGCCTGTATTTTTAACATCTACGGTTACGGTATAGATTCCATTTTCAGTTTTCACTTTTGGATTTCCGTATTCAAATGTTGTATATGACAAACCATATCCGAATGGATAAGAAACCTGTTTTTCAAAACTGTCAAAATAACGGTAACCTACGTAGATATCTTCTTCATAATCTGTATAGTCCCACAGTTTTACATCAGACTTCTTTTCTTTAGGATCGGCCATGTTACTCAGATTGCCCATAGCACCTTCTGTCGGGAAGTTGGCAGATGAAGCTGCATCTTCAAATTTAACAGGGAAAGTCATTGTCAGTTTACCTGATGGATAAGCCTTTCCGCTCAAGATGTCTGCTACACTATTACCACCTTCTTGTCCTGCCTGCCAGGCACAGAGGATAGCATCCGGCAGATTTTTCCATGAATCGGTTTCAATCACTCCACCGATATTCAAGATAACTACAACTTTTTTACCTGCGGCATGGAAGGTTCTGCATACGTCATTGATCAATTTAGATTCTTCTTTTGATAGATTGAAATCAGAAACCTTTCTGTCAACAAATTCTCCCGACATACGTCCTAAAGTAATTAATGCAATATCTGTCTGAGTAGCCCAGTTACTTAATTGATCTGCTGACAGAGCCATTTCAGTAGGTAATGGAGTGGGTAAGAATTTTACTAATGGGTTATCTCCTTTAGGTTTATTACGCTCATTTTCTTCTGCAATATATTTCAGGTAGATGTTTTTCAACTCATCGTTTACCTGGAAATTAGCATTCTTCAATCCATCGAGCAAAGAAACTGTATAGGCACGGTTGACATTTCCAGAACCAGTTCCTCCTGCAATGAAATTATACGAAGTACATCCAAACAATGCAACTTTCTGAATGTTGGAATTCAATGGTAAAGTCTGATTGTCATTTTTCAGTAAAACCATACCTTCGGTAGCCGATTGGCGGGTAACGTTGGCATGAGCCTGCAAATCGGGTTTGTTGGAATAGTTGTATTTTTTGAAATGAGGAGTTTGCAGAATCATGTTAAGAATACGTTCTACATTGCGGTTTAAGATTGCCTCATCCAATTTTCCTTCTTTTACTGCGTTGACTATTGCTTCATACTGTCTGTCGAGTCCTGGTTGCAGCATGTCATTTCCAGCTTCCATTTGTGCTACTGCATCCTTACCTCCAAACCAGTCTGTCATAACCATACCTTTAAATCCCCATTCATCACGCAAAAGGGTAGTAAGCAGTTCTGGGTTTTCTGAAGTATAGACTCCGTTCAGATAGTTGTAAGAAGACATTACGGTCCATGGATTCGATTCTTTTACTGCAATTTCGAATCCTTTCAGGTAGATTTCGCGTAAGGCTCTTGGCGATACATGCGCATCTACAGCCATACGATTACTTTCCTGATTGTTTACAGCAAAGTGTTTGATGGATGTTCCCACTCCGTTGCTCTGTACACCTCTTACATAAGCAGCAGCAATTTTTCCAGATACCAGCGGATCTTCTGAGTAATATTCAAAGTTACGTCCGCAAAGAGGATTACGATGAATATTCAGTGCTGGTGCCAGCAAAACGTCGGCTCCATATTCCAAAACCTCATTACCGATGGCTTTACCAACGTTTTCTACCAGTTCCTGATTCCAGGTAGAAGCCAATAATGTTCCGATAGGGAAGTGTGTACAATAGTAAGTTGCTGAATCTCCTTCACGAGTGGGGTCAATGCGCAATCCGGCAGGACCGTCAGCTAGTACGACAGCCGGAATACCCAATCGTTCGATTGGGTAAGTTGTTCCAGCTGCACCAGGTACTAACTTTTTAGTTTTTCCGATAACAGCACTGTCGCCGGAAAATCCTGCCATACCTGTACCGATTACCAGATGTGCTTTTTCTTCCAGAGTCATTGCATTGATGACTTCATTGATGGGAGATTTTCCTAATTGAGGAGTTGTAGGACCGCATGAACTCAGTATTGCTGCCGAAAAGGCCATTCCTATAATTAATTCTTTTTTCATGTCTATATTAATTATTTAAATAACAAAGGAGCAAATTCTGTCAGGTATATACGCCAGTTTCTCCAGATATGTCCTCCATCTGTTTCTACGTAAGTATATTTATATCCTTTTTCGTCAAGTTGTTTACGGAAGTCAATGTTATCCTTGTATAGAAAATCTGTTTTACCGATTCCTATCCAATACAAGCGAGGTGGATTACTGAACTGGGTAGCAAGTTTCTGATCTAAGTTCTCGTATACATCGGATGTATTTTTGTTGTTGATTTGCTTGCTGGTAGCAGCAGAGAACAGACCTACATAACCAAACTTGTTTGGATAATATGCTGATATATACAGAGAATGGAATCCTCCCATAGACAATCCGCAGATAGCACGGTTGTTCTTATCTTTTTTTACCCGATATGTTTTTTCAACAAACTTTATAATATCAGGAAAAGCTTTCTCTATTTCTCCGTCCATTGTTTTAGGATTCATGAACTGAGGTTTAACCATGCTGTTGGGAGCTTCACCCGGAGCTGCTTGTTGTGCACCGTTTCCGTTAGGCATAACTACAATCATTGGTTCGGCTTTACCTTGAGCAATCAGATTATCCATGATTTGTGCTGCACGTCCTTGTTCTACCCAGGCATTTTCATCTCCTCCGGCTCCATGCAACAAGTATAAGACTGGATATTTCTTGTTGCTGCTTTCATAACCGGCAGGAGTATAGACTGTCAGACGACGCTCCATACCCAGGGTAGGGCAGTTATACCATACTTTCGATACAGTTCCATGAGGTACATCCTGTACCATGTATAAATCAGCTTGTCCGTTTCCTATCAGGAAGTAATTGGTAATGGTAGCAATATCGCGATTCTGGTATACGTTGCTCGGATCGGTTGTTTTAAAATCGTTGACATATACCGAATAGTTATACATTTCGCTTGGAAGAATAGACGATGTATATTCCCAAACCCCATTCTTACCTTCTTTCAGCTGAACTCTTCCCGGAGCTTCTACTTCTCCAAAAGGAGTCTTGATTTTTTGTGCAGGTAGAAAGTCCCCTTCAATCTCTACTTTAGATGCTTTAGGAGCAAGAATGCGGAATGTTACTGAATTATCTTTGTTTATCTGGGGGGAAACGATATCGCCCCCACCCCATAAAGCTTGTTGTGCATATCCAGCGATACTGAATAAAAATGCACCTACATATAATACTATTTTTTTCATAACTATAATATTTTTAATTGATTATATTCTTTTTTACCAGCCTGGGTTTTGTGTCATGTTAGGATTCAATGACATTTCTTTTTCAGGAATAGGTAATAATTCACTCTTGTTTTTCTTAAATCCATAGCCTTGCTGATTGACAAAGCCTTCTTTCTTTACAGTCGGTTCTTCGGATACTTTTTTGTCCATAACCAATGAAGGAACATAGTGTCCTTGCTCTTTCAATACTTCTTCGGCATCTCCCCAGCGTATAAGGTCTTGGTAACGGACACCTTCCATACATAATTCCAGACGTTTTTCTGTCTTGATGTCATCTAAAGTGACTGTCGACAAAGGAGCCAGCTGTGCACGTTGTCTGATTTCATTGATATAGTTCAGAGCCTTGTCCTGTCCGCTTCCTGCCTGTACATGAGCTTCGGCTGCCATCAGTAAGACTTCTGCATAGCGCATGAAGCGCAAATTGATGTATTGATAGAACTGAAGTCCCGGATTATCGTACATGCAATCTTCTTTCAGAGCGCGGTATTTCCATGAAAAATAGCCTTCGTTACCTACCATGATGTTACCGTCTCTTAATGAGATTCCTAAACTTTCCAATTGTTTATAGGTAATGATAGTCTGGTTCAAGCGGTAACCATCGGCAGTTTCTTCAGCTACAAATGCATCATACAGTGATTTTGTAGGGTTACCGAAACCGTAGCAGCCTTGTGAAAAGGCTGAGGCCGACTGATCAAAATTGAGCATTGAGGAACGCCATCCCAACATACAGTATAGCTGAGTAAACTGGTTCCACATCTGTTCCGGGTCATTACGCATTTGTGCTTCCAGAATAGATTCTCTGCAATTATTTGCTTTTACGTGTGCCAGATCGCCATATTCTCCTTGATACAGTCCATATTTGTTTGAACTGATAACTTTATCCAATATGTTAGCAGCTTCACTGTATTTTCCCTGGAACAGATAAGCTTTACCCAGATAAGCCATGGCAGCTTCCTTTGTCACTCTGATATTGGTTACATCATCGTCTATGTTTTCTTTAGAAGGCAGGTCGCTTGCTCCGTCAGGATCTCCCACTGCTGCATTCAAGTCTGATTCGATGAAAGCCCACAATTCTTCTGCGGGTGTATTCCCTTTTCTATATTCATCTGGAGTAAGCAGATGGTCTACTTTAGGTACATTTCCCCAGAGAGTAACCAGCTCGAAGTATGAGAAGGCGCGGAAGAATTTAGCTTCGGCAATGGCTCTGCGTTTTACTTCACTATCGGGTGCTACTTTTTCTATTATCAGGTTGGCATTATATACGATATTGTATAGTCCGGAATACAGACTGGTAATCATGCCATGATCTGAACCAAATGTCATTTCGTTCAGACGTTCCATTTCTCCATTGTCACCTCGTGCACCTCCGCCAGTATACATATCATCTGATAACAGATTCTTGACAAAGAACCAGTTGTAATGTTGTGATCTGACAGATAAGTATAAGGCAGCTGCGGCAGCTTCGGCTTCATCGTCTGTCTGGTAATATGTTTCCTGGCTTCCTACATCTCCATGTTTTGCAATATTGAGTCTGTCTTCGCATCCGGTTGCCAATGTCATGCAAAACATTCCTGCAGCAAGTGCTATATATAGTTTCTTTTTCATAATATTATTCGATTAAAATTCAACATTAAAGCCTAACATAACTTTCTTTGCGCTTGGATATGTACCCATATCAATACCCATACCGCTTGTAGCGTTTGCTGATGCTTCAGGATCGAAGCCTGGATAATTGGTGAAAGTAAAGAAATCTTCCAATGATACATACAGACGCAGGTTATTGATGAATACCTTATTTATCCATTGTTTTGGTAATGAATATCCCAGCTGAATCTGTTTGATTTTGAAATATGAACCGTCGAATACCATGGCATCAGATACGGTATATTTGTCCAGGCTCAAAGCGTTAGCTCTTGGAGCAGTAGCATTGGTATGTTCAGGAGTCCAACGGTCTTTATAGAATACTTCACTCAGTTTGTTGGCAGAAGCATGGTCTGGACGGTTGATACAGCTGAATACGTCATTTCCGTAACTTCCTGAACCAAAGATTGTCAGGTCAAGTCCTTTCCATGCTGCTGTCAGTGTCAAGCCATATGTGAAATCAGGAATAGCATCGCCGATGTAAGTCTTGTCATCTTCGTTGATGATGCCATTGTTATCCAAATCAGCGAAAATCGGTTCTCCATCTTCTGGGTTGATACCTTCGCAGCGATAACCGCGGAAGTAGTAAACCGGATATCCTTCTTCGAAATAGGTAATTGTATTTGTATGGAATGTTGTTCCGTTAGCTCTGGTGAGTGACGGATCCAGATAAGTAACTTTGTTCTTCAAGGTTGCCAGATTTCCTTTGATGCTATAATTGAAATCACCGATGTTATCTCTCCATCCTATTTCAAATTCAAAACCTTTGTTGCTTACATTACCGGCATTGATCGGTGAAGTTGTTCCGCCAATAATGAGTGAAGGAGTTGTACCAGTGATAAGCAAATCTTTAGTCTTCTTGTTAAACCAGTCCATAGAAAGAGTCAGGCGATCGTTGAATAAACGAGCATCCAGACCGACGTTAATTTGTTCAGAAGTTTCCCATTTCAATTCATCGTTACCTAAGCTGTTCGGACGAATACCTGTTGTATAGTTATTACCTGGAACGAACGGATAATATCCGGCTGTTACCATGGTAGTTCCGTAACCGTAAAGGTTGCTTGCTAATGCAGCAAGGCTACCATTCTGTCCCCAGCTGGCACGTAGTTTCAGGTTTGATACTACATCTCTCAACGGAGTGAAGAAGTTTTCTTCAGAGATAGTCCATCCGGCAGATACGGCAGGGAAGTATCCCCAGCGTTTTTCCAAAGGAAGGTAAGACAAATCGGCTGCATCGGCACGAAGTGAAGCTTGCAACATATATTTTCCGGCAAAGTCATATCCTACACGTCCGAAATATGAATATTTGGCTGTACGGGTCTTTTCACCTTGGATTGATTTACTTGCTGAAGGGTCTCCATAATTCAGATACCAGAATGACGGATCTCTGTTGGTGATGGCGTCTGCTCCGTTTGCGCTGAATCCACTGGTAATGTAGTCGTATGTAGATTCCTGGTAAGACATACCCAGCATGGCGTTGATGGTATGTTTATCGAAAGTCTTGATGTAGTTGGCGAAGTTTTCCCATTGCCAATAGATAGAAGTGCTTGATGTACCGCTGATAGACATATAATCATTGTTCTGAACAGAGTTGCCGTAAAATGGCAGGTTGACTGTTGAAGAGCGAGTACCAGACAAGCGGTAACCGAAACGTGAGGTAAATACGAATCCGTCGAATGGTTTCAGTTCTCCGTATACAGAACCGTTTACATTGAATCCACTGTTTTTAGGTACAGTATTGTCGCGCATAATCATCGGATGATAGTTCTCCGATTCTACAAAGTTGGAAACTGCATAGTAATTTCCATTTTCGTCAGTCAGCAGAGTTTTGCCATTATCGAGTGCTGCCTGCATATTAGCTGGTAAATTATCCGGACTATATGTACTTGGAGTGAGCGGATCAAGTTCCATAACGGCCTGGAAGAAACTACCGTAAGCGTTGTTTCCTGACAGTTTGCGGTAATTGTATTTTTCAATCTGGTTGGTTGTTCCTACTTTTAACCAGTCTTTAATCTGATAATCTGCGTTGACAGAACCTGTCAGACGTTTGTAGAAGTCTGCATCTCCTCTGACAATACCATTGTTGTCCAGATATGATAAAGAAAGATAATAGTTCCCTTTTTCATTTCCATTAGAGAATGACACGTTATGCTTTTGCATCTGGCCTTTGCCAAATACTACATCAGCCCAGTTGGTATCTGTAACACCATCCCAGTCGTTGTTAATCTTTGACTGTTCGAATACGCCACCTTCTACCATGTATGTAGCATATTCCTCTGCATTCATCAGCTTCGGCATTTTGCCAAGTGACTGAATGGAGTACTGGAAGTCGTAAACGACTTTTCCTTGTCCGGTTTTGCCCTTTTTGGTACTAATCAGAATAACACCGTTACCAGCTTCTGCACCATAGATGGCAGCTGAAGCTGCGTCCTTCAATACTTCTATAGAAGCGATATCGTTAGGATCGATACCTGAAATATCAGAAAGGCGTACACCATCTACTACATAAAGAGGGTCTGAAGCTACGTTAGAAGAAAAACCACGTACACGGATAGTAGGAGCTTCTCCCGGAGCTGCAGATGAAGAAATGACCTGTACACCCGAGGTCTTACCTTGTAAAGCGGACTGTACGGTAGTAACCGAACGGTTTTCCATATCTTCAGCTTTTACCTGTGAGATAGAACCAGTAACAGAACTCTTTTTCTGTACACCATATCCTACAACTACAACCTCGTTTAGGGTTTGCGTGTCTTCTTTCAGCGAAACGGTTAAAGAAGGTTGGTTGACTGCGATTTCCTGAGTGGTATAACCTACATAAGAGAATACAAGGATACGTCCTTTTGCAACGTTCAATACATAATTTCCGTCGAAGTCAGTAATTGTACCGTTGGTCGTACCTTTTTCAAGCACACTTACACCGATTAAAGGTTCTTTGCTCTTTGCATCCAGAACCTGACCTTTTACGGTAATACTTTGCGCCAATGCAGATGATAGTCCCATCCACATAACCAGAACAATAAAGGCAATCGCTCTGGTCCATTGTTTGTCATTTGTCTTTTCCATATAGTTAAGAATTAGGGTTAGTAATTAGAATCCTCTCATTGGAAATTTTGAAATGAACTGCATCAGTTCTTTGTCTTGATTGTATTTGATCTCGCTTTGGTTGTTGAAAATCATTGTTGCACCTTTCTCTACTGTATACGGTTCCCATGTTGGAAGACCTTCTACATTAGGATTTCCTGTACGTGCAAACTGTATCCATGCACTGCTCATTTTGTCTGCCAGTGCTTGTGCATCTTTACCTCCACCTGTCATTGAGGCGCATCGAGCGATGTTGTCGAAAACAAAAGCTATTTCCATGCAATGAGTAGAACGGAGAATTCCATCCATTACGGGTGATTCCCATGCAAACTGATACATGTAAACAGGAGCGGCGTGCTGGGCAGCTTTCCAGTTTCCTTGTTCGATTGCTGCTGGACGGAATGTTACGTCAAAATCGATCATGTCTTGAGGAGTCGCAGCCGGATATACTTTTTTGAATATTTCGATATAGTTATCGGTCTTCTCTCCATATTTAGCTTTCAGCATTTCTTTTGCCTGATCGAGAGTTGCATTTCTCAGTTCGGGAACATATGTACTGATACAGAACTCATGTAAGGTTGTACCGATCATCATTGGAATATCTTTTGATAATTCGGCTTGCTTTTCGGGCTGTTGGGGGAGGATATTTCCGTCAACGGTAGGTCCCCATCCGAATATAAAAGAATGGATGCCTTCTTTTTCGGCTTCTTTGCGGACATTGGCTATTGCTTTTTCGCCTGCAGCCAGTAATGTTTTATAAGGTATGGTCTGAAGTTTATCAATCTCTTCAGCTTTGATATCCAGTTCTTCTAATGTAGCCGCAGCTATCCTTTGGGAGTATTTGCTTTCCATTGTCCGCTGCATGGAACCACTTTGTACGATGGCTTTTTGGAAAAGACCTTTTGCAGAGGGAGTAGCGAGTAGTGTAGATACTTTTCCTCCGCCACCTGACTGTCCGAATATGGTGACATTTGATGGGTCACCTCCAAAGTTTTCGATATTTTCGTTTACCCAGCGAAGTGCAGCTACCAGATCCAGCAAACCTACGTTTACACTTTGGGCATACTTACCTCCGTAAGCTGATAAATCGAGAAAACCAAGTACGTTTAATCTGTGGTTTAAGGTTACTACTACCACATCTCCTTTTCTTGACAGAGCAGCACCGTCATATGAAGGTAGTTCCTGACCTGAACCGGCAGCGTAGCCTCCGCCGTGCAGCCATACCATTACAGGGCGCTTTTTCCCGTCTTTTAATCCTTGAGTCCAAATGTTTACACGCAGACAATCTTCACCTGGAAAACCGTCATCCCAGTTGAATGCGAAAGCTTGTTCGTCTGATTGCCATCCCATACGTTCTGCTTGTGGACAAGTAGGTCCGTATGCCCGTGAACTACGGATGCCTTTCCATTGGTCTGGTGCTGTAGGAGGCATAAATCTTTCAGCTTTGGCGTAAGGAATACCTTTAAAGGTAAATACATTATTTTCAAGATAACCACCCACTTTACCATATTGGGTTTGTGTGACGGCAATATTCGATGATGCGGAAATTTCATCGCATGGCTCATTGTACTTGCCGGCAGCACTTGCATTTCCTGTATATAATGCAAGCAGTGAAATGAAGATTAAGGTAGAGAATTTGTGTTTTATCATAAATTTATTGTTTTAGGTTTTCCAATTGCAATATTACGATGTTCCTTTCTCTACAGTTATTTTATTTATTTTTAATGTTTGTTGCAGCGTTCAATCCTCCTGTCTTATTTGTTTAAATGTTTGTTCATTTGTTCAAAATGTGCTTTTGGGGTACTTTATACATTGTTTTTTGCTTATATTTGTGTCTGTAATTTTGTTAACTAGCGATACTTAAAATGAAAACATTAAGTCTTTTGTTTTTTATTTTTTTATTGTTCTCATCATGCACTCGCAGTGGGAAAGATTTGGTTTCAGAAGTAGAAAGACAAAGTCCTCTTGTCACCAATGATATATCCAATCAACAGATTACGGCATTCGGTGAAGACGGGAAGGGACATATATGGATAGGTACTTTCCGTGGGTTGAATAAATTCAGCGTAAATGAATATCATCAGTATTTTTGTACGGATGACTCTCTTGATATTCCCGACAATCATATTCAGGATATTTTTCTTGATTCAAAAAAGCGCTTGTGGATATCGACAGTAAACGGTGTGTGCCAGTATACCGATAAGGATAATTTTAAGAATATCCGCTTGAGTGGAAATAACAGAAACGGATTGCGTTTGTCTGAATCTTCCAAAGGTGATATTTTGCTTACTACACTGACAGATATTTGTCTGTATAATTCATCGGAAGAGTGTTTTGAACCGGCTATTTATGATTTTGATACATCATCTATGTTTATTATCAACAGCTTTGTCGATGCACAAGATAATTGCTGGGTAATAACTTCCAAGGATATGCGGTGCTATTCTTTGTCCAATTATAAAAGAACATTCTCGATGAAACGAGAAGAGTATTGTCGTGCTTCTTATTTACTGAAAAATGGAGAACTCTGGATGGCAGGCAATCAGTCGGTATCTATATTCGATGTAAGCCAGTGCAAGTATTTGTCATTGCCCGAGGCGATAGCTTCTCATCCGGTTTTGTCACATGTTCCTGTTGAGTATATTTATCCTTATGAAAACGGTGTCTTGCTGTGTACGCAGGGAAGGGGAGTGTTTTATTACGACAAAACATCGAAGACAGTCATTCATCAGGGTGAGAATGGTTTTCCTTTTGAAGTCCCGAATTTTAAGATTAGCCGTATGTTTAATGATTCACAAGGCAATTTATGGATTGGTTCGGTAGATCAGGGGTATGCAGTACATTATCGTTATAAGAAACTGTTTAACAATAATAACTACTTGAGTTCTTATTTTAAGGATAAGTCTGTTATTTCTTTGTCGGCAGATAAACATCAGAATTTATGGATTGCAACACTGATGGATGGGGTATTTGTCTATCGGTTTGGCAATCAGCAGTTGGAAAAGATAGACCGTAATGAGCTCTTTGGCAGAGGTGAAGGGAATACTGCTTATGTCAATCAGTTGTATGTCAGCGATATAGATGGAACTGTCTGGATGACAGCTACATCCAATGAAGTATTGAAATGTAAGTATGAAGAAGGACGTTTTCGGGTAGAGCAGCGATATATGGTGAATGTTCCCATGTCTATAGTGGAAGATGATAAACAGAATCTGTGGATTGGCACAGCGAGTAGTTTCCTATATGTATTGCGTAAAGGAGATAAAGCGTTTTCTCGTTTCCCGGTTTTCAGCGGCTATACATTTATTCCAGGACTTTTACCTATAGGTAATGGAACTATTCTTGCTTCAGCATTTTACCAGCCTTTAAAACTGGTATCTGCAGATGGAACAATATCTGAGCCTAAAGTAAATATACAAGACTTTGAACGTTGTATTCAGCGTTCTGTTTTTATTCCGACCGATTTGTATAAAGACAGTTCTGGTAATATATGGATAGGAACCGTAAGTAACGGACTGATGTGTTATTCGCCTGAATCAGGAAAAGTTACTCCGTTCCCGGGGACAACTTGTACAGATATATCCAGTATCGAGGAAGATAGACAAGGAAATTTATGGATAAGTACATTGTACGGCTTAAGCAAATATATTCCTCAAACTGATAAATGGATAAATTATTATGAAGCCGACGGGTTAGGTGGCAATCAGTTTTATGACAGAGCTTCATGCTGTCTGGATGATGGTACACTTGTTTTTGGCGGTACACATGGGGTGACAATATTCCAGCCAACTAACATGCAGGTCAGACATGATATACCTCTGCTGTTTGAAGATATTAAAATACATAATACGTTGGTCCGTCCGGGAAAAGGAGCCTGTATAGATCGTCATTTATCTTATAATCCGGATATTAATCTGAAGTACGATCAAAATGGTTTCAGTATCTCTTTTGCCGCACTCGACTATAGTGAAAGTGAACGTCTGCACCATTATTATAAATTGGATGGATTCGACCAATATTGGATTAACGCTCATAACAATAAAGAAGCCTATTATGCAAATCTTCCTGCTGGAACTTATACTTTTAGGGTTCGGATTACTCAAAATGATCAGAGTACTATCGTAGGAGAAAATGCTATTCGGGTTATTGTACATCCTGCTCCGTGGGCTACATGGTGGGCATATACTTTTTACCTGATAGCGGGGATTACTATCTTGGCCTTCTTTATAAGAGCCATGTGGCGTATACGTGAGGAGAAGCAGGCTGTGCTTCGTGCAGAACAGGCAAAGGCGCAAGAGCAGTTTATCAATAAGATGAATATGAGTTTCTTTGCCAATATTTCTCATGAATTCCGTACGCCTCTGACAATGATCTCCGGTCCGGTTTCTCTATTGTATAGCAGTCCGGATATAACCGGTGAGAATAAAAATCTGCTTCGTATCGTACAGCGTAGTGTAAACCGTATGCTGAGGCTGGTAAACCAAATGCTTGATTTTAATAAACTGGAAAATGATACGTTGAAACTCAAGGTACGTCCTACTGAGATTGTTGTGCTTCTGAAAGAGTTGACAGATATATTCCGTGTTAATGCTGAAAGTAAGTCGATTACAATGATAACCAACGGCTTGGAAGGAAGTTTCATTGCCTGGATAGATGAAGATAAAATAGATAAGATATTTACTAATCTGATGTCGAATGCCTTGAAATATACTCCAGCTGGTGGACGTATCAATGTGAATTTTGATATTGTATCGGGGGAGGATGCTGTACAAGCTGTAAAGATAGAAGTTATTAATACCGGACAGATACCGGATGATAAACTGGAAAAGATATTCGAACGTTATTATCAGATTTCGGATGAGCATGGAGGAATATATAACTGGGGAACGGGTATTGGACTTTATTATGCCCGCAGTCTTGCCCGACTTCATCATGGGAGCTTGACTGCCTCTAATCTGAAAGACGACAATAAAGTAATGTTTACACTTATTGTACCTGTTGGTCAGTCGGCTTATTCGGAAGCAGAGCGATCGCATGAACAAGTCAATCAGCTGGAAGCTTTCCCGCTTGAGGAAAATCCACTTCCTGTAAAACCTGATCCGGATCTTGACAAGGAGAAAAAAACAATCATGGTTGTTGATGATGATTCTGAAGTTGCTTATTATCTGGAGATGCTGCTTGGCTCCGATTATCAGGTCGTTTGCCGTTTTAATGCAGAGAGTGCACTCGAAGCTATTACAGAGAATGCTCCCGATCTGATCCTGAGTGATGTGGTCATGCCGGGAAAGGATGGTTATTGGCTTTGCCGCGAGATAAAGGAGAGTTTACAGCTTTGTCATATTCCGGTCATTCTGGTTACGGCAAAGACAACCATAGAAAATCAGGTGGAAGGACTGAATGTAGGTGCTGATGCTTATGTGACAAAACCTTTTGAGCCGCATTATCTGATGGCTCTTATCAAGTCATTGCTCAATAACCGGGAAAAGACACGTAGTTTGCTTAGCCGTTCTACTCAGACAGACAAGATGGACGAGAATGTGCTTTCACCGCAGGATAATATGTTTATGACGGAATTATATCATCTGATGGAGAGTGAGCTTTCTAATCCTGAGCTGGATGTAACAAGAATGACTCAGCTTCTGAAAATATCACGAACTAAATTTTATTATAAGGTAAAAGGACTGACAGGAGAAAATCCGAGTGTCTTTTTCAAAACGTATAAATTAAATCGTGCGGCGGAACTTTTGAAGGAGGGTAAATATACAATCTCTGAAATAGCTGATATGACAGGTTTCAATACATTGTCTCATTTCTCGAAGAGCTTTAAACAGCAGTTCGGAATACCTCCTAGTGAGTATCTTAAATAGTTGGTTAATAGGAGTTTAAAAACATCAGCATGTTTCCTGTATTTTTTGTACGAATTTAAAAAAAATATCTCGATGAATTTGTGAAAAGATGCTGATATTTTTGGAGAAGGAATGTGTTGTTTTTTGCCTTTCACGGCTTTCACCGGTTCTTGATGCCAGTAATCCGGTGGAAGCCGTGAAGGGTAAAAAGAAACTTTTATTGATAAATACAATATTTTCCAGTCTGTTAAAGGCCAGATCCTATCTTTTTGTTTTGGCAATCATAAAGGTTATGGCTGCTATGGAAAGTAAAATTCCGACAATGATATTGGTTGTGAGAGCTTCTCCAAAGACAACAGTTCCAATGAGAATAGCTGTAACGGGTTCGAATACCCCAAGGACGGATGCTTTGGTGGCTCCGATGTTTCGTGTCGCAATAGCCAATGTAGCGGTTGATACGACAGTCGGAAGAATCGCAAGACCGACAAGGTTCAACCAGGCCATGTTTCCTGTAAGTCCGGTTGTTATATGAATGTCGGATAATGTAATTTTCCCTAAGAAGATAATTGCACCTACTGTCAGTGCATAGAATGTAAGCAGGCTGTTTGATATATTGCTGATAATTTTGCTTCGGTTGATGATGACTATAAATAGTGCATAGACTAAAGCCGAACCTAACGAAAGGATGACTCCTATCGGATTGATGGTCTGTGTAGAATCGCTCTGTGTCATGATCACTACCCCTACAAAGGTAAGAATGATGGAAAGCCAGACCGGCCAGGAGGGAACGACTCGCAAAAAGACCATGATGATAGCTACAAGAACCGGATAGAGAAATATAATAGTTGTTGCAAGTCCTGAGGCTATATAGTTGTATGCTTCGAACAAGAATACACTACTTGATGTGTAAAGTAGTCCGAGTATAAGTAACACGCCAGCTTGTTTCCATGAAATCTTGAAACTTTGTCTGCTCAATAAGAGAAATCCGCCTAAGAATAATACGGCAATGGCATAACGGAAGAAAAGAATGGATTCGATGGCTGCACCTTCTTTCATTAAAGGAACTCCGAACAACGGATTTAATCCATAGGTTATACCGGTGATAATTCCGGCGGGATACCCGATAATTGCATTTTTACTGATATTTTTCATATTGGTTGAATAGATATAAATCGTAAAATTTTATATGTGTTTTTTGATTGTTGATGACTGAATAAAATTCTTGTTCCTGAACTGTCATGCCTCAGAACCTTTAGCCGTTTTTGTATCCTGATAGGGGGCTTTCTATTCATGAAGATACTTATGTATCAGGAGAAGGCCGGTTGTAACCGAGAAACTATCCTGCCCAATTCTCGCGGTCAAGGTTACGGTAACTGATGGCTTCTGCCAAATGACGAGGCTGTATGTGTTCGGCATTTTCCAGGTCAGCGATGGTTCTCGATACTTTCAGAATGCGGTCGTAGGCACGTGCTGAAAGATGGAAACGCTCCATGGCATTGCGAAGTAATGAGAGCCCTTTTTCGTCTGGAAGTGCATATTGGTGTAACAGACGTGATGACATTTGTGCATTGCAGTGGACTCCTGCGTCATGAGCAAATCGGCTGGCTTGTATCTGTCTTGCCCGGATAACTCGTTCGCGTATAGCTGCACTCGACTCACCTTTAGTCTGTTCAGACAGTTTTTCGAAAGGGACAGGGACTATTTCAATTTGTATGTCGATACGGTCGAGTAGCGGACCGGATATTTTGTTCAGATAACGTTGAACTTGTCCGGGGCTGCATACGCAGTGACGCGTTGGGTGATTATAATAGCCACATGGACACGGGTTCATGGAGGCTATGAGCGTAAAGCTGGCAGGATATTCTAATGTATATTTAGAACGTGAAATAGTTATCCGACGGTCCTCAAGTGGCTGACGAAGGACTTCGAGTACGCTCCGGTTGAATTCAGGCAGCTCGTCAAGAAAGAGTACACCGTTGTGGGCAAGGCTGATTTCTCCAGGCTGGGGACTGCTCCCGCCACCTACCATGGCAACTTGTGAGATTGTGTGATGAGGGCTGCGGAAAGGGCGTACAGCTATCAATGAAGAATCTTTACCAAGCTTTCCGGCAACTGAGTGTATCTTAGTTGTTTCCAGGCTTTCTGCCAGTGTCAGAGGGGGAAGAATACTTGGAAGGCATTTCGCCATCATTGATTTTCCACTACCCGGTGCACCTATCATAATGAGGTTGTGTCCGCCTGCTGCTGCAACTTCAAGTGCGCGCTTTACATTTTCTTGTCCTTTTACGTCGGCAAAATCGAAAGGGAAGTTATCCTGGCTTCGATAAAACTCCTCTCGGGTATTGACTATTGTTGGTTCTAAGGTACGAATCCCGTTGAAGAATTCAATTACCTCAGTAATATTTTCTACTCCATATACTTTCACGTTGTTGACAACAGCAGCTTCTCGGGCATTCTGCTTGGGAAGAATTAATCCTTCCAGTCCTTGTTCACGGGCGCATATAGCAATAGGAAGTGCTCCTTTGATAGGCTGCAAATTACCGTCTAATCCTAGCTCTCCGATGATTAGGTAACGGTTCAGTTTGTCGGATGACACAGTTCCTGTAGCAGCAAGTATACCGATAGCCAGGGGAAGATCGTATGATGATCCTTCCTTTCGGATATCAGCAGGTGCCATGTTTACAACAATCTGGCAGGTGGGAAATTTATAACCGTTGACTTGCAGTGCAGACATGATGCGTTCATGACTCTCTTTTACGGCAGAATCGGGTAAACCGACTAGAAAAAATTTAATACCGCGTGAACTGTTGACTTCAATGGTCACAATTGTTGCGTCGATACCTTGTACCGCTGCTCCGAATAATTTGGTTAACATGAAGAGATTATTTTATTTCTTTTCCTCTTTTTTGATAAGTTGCTCTACTGTCGTATACAGATCTTTTTCCGTTAAGTCTTTACCAAGGACTTTTCGGTTGCGGTCTATTAAAATATTTGCAGGCAGTTTATGTATGTTATTCTGTTTGACAACCTGATTGCTCCAGCCTTTGTAGTCGCAGACTTCAATCCATTGTTTGCTGTCTTCTTTACAAGCTTCAAGCCATTTCTTTTTTTCGTAGTCGAGTGAGATGTTGAGCACTCTGAATTTCTTTTCCGGAAATTCCTTTACCATTTTGGCTAGTGAATCACGTACGGATACACTTGCTTTATCCCAACTGGCCCAGAAGTTCAAAAGTGTGTAATTATTCTCTGAACTACTCCATGTCACATATTTGCCACTACGGTTTTTGCATGAAAAATATGTGAGGTATTTTTCATTTCTTTCTGTTTTGTCTTTAGGAGGTATTGACTTTAAAGCCATACTTAATATGCGGCTGTCTTTTATGTTTCCTCCAAGTGGCTCTATCAGACTTCTGGTCTTTTCAATGTCAGGCTGAGGTACTTGTACGAAATAATCGTTGATGAGATAGGCTGATACAAATGAGTGCGGATGTTGTACAATAAACTCTTCTGCTTTTTGAGTGATAGCCGTACTATCTTTTAGGTTTTGCAAACTTTCCAGAAATTTTCCATATACACCATTCTCTCCGTCACCGCTAATAACCGGATTTTCAAAACTTCCCTTAAAAGTCATATGCAGTGTCTTATCTGCAAATACAGGTATCGTTTTTAACATATCGGGTGAAACTAGCCGGAATAATGTTAATGTATCAGGTGAAAAAGTATATGTAAACTTTCCGTCCTTGAGAATAATAGTATCAAGCTTGGAAACAGGATCGTCATAAACAACCAGAATTTCGTTGGAACTACAATTTTGCAGTTCGCCTTGTAAAACAAACTCTGGTTTCTTTTTACATGAAGCCAAGCAGATTGCAATCGTCAGGAAGAATACTATTTTTCTCATGTTTCCATATTTATTTTCTGCGAAAGTACTAAATTATTTGTAATAAAAAAACCGGAATACAAGGGAATGTATTCCGGTTTTCCAAAAGATATGATAAAATCAATTACTTGATTTCGTTAGCATATTTAGCAAATTCGCGGTCGATCTGAGCTTTTGCAGCCAGAGTTGCATCTTTCTGAGCAACCTTAGCCATGCTAGTCTTAACCAAATCAGCGTTGTTTGTTCTTGCACCTACGATAGCCATCAAGTAGTCAGTGTAAGCATCAGGATTCTTAACTGCATTCAAAGTATTTTTAGCTTTGTTGTAGTCTTTAGCCAGAATCTGAGCCAAAGCAGCTGAGTTAGTCTTGGTATCACCGAATGCCTGTACAGCGCGATCGTACTGACCTTGTTTGATATACAAGTTACCCAGAGCTTCATTAGCTGTGTTAGCACCAGTTGATTTGCTTAAGTAAGTTTCAGCGTTAGCTACATTACCCTTAACCAATTCGATGTAACCAAGGTTAGTGTTAACTTCAGGAGCGTTAGCGTCTTTGCTAGCAGCTTGTTTGAAGTAGTTTTCAGCTGTAGTGAAGTCACCGTTAGCATAAGCCATCATACCCAAGTTGTTGTATGCACGGAAATCGTTAGGATACAATTCTGTAGTTTTCTTGTAGATAGCTTCCTGACGAGCTTTGTCGTTTGTCAGAGTAGCAGCGTACAGCAATTCGTTTGCACTTAATACCTTAGCATCAGTATCGAATGCTTCGTTGATTTCTTCATCGCTACGACCGATAACGTCATAGTTTGCAGTCAAGCGAGCACGACGCAACTGAGGAAGGATTTCGTCAGCCAAAGTCTTGTAAACTGAAGAAATGTTCTTGATTTCAGTTTCACGCTGTTCTGGATCGTTATACATAGAAAGAACACGCAAGATCAGGTCTTTATCCTGGATGTTTGATTTAGAAACCAATTCCTGGAAACCATCCCAGTCCTGAGCAGTATACTTAGTGTCTACTGTAGTTTCGATCTTACCTTTCTTCAATTCTTTGTTCAAATACTTTTCAGTGTTGTTCTGACGATTTTCAGCCAAAGTAGTATTCAATTTAACACCACCATCAGGAGAAGCATAAGCAGAAACTTCGATGTTGTTCAACTTATAGTTCTTAGTATCGCCTGCAACTGTTACAACCTGCTTGTTGAAGTCTTTCAAACCTTCAGACTTCAATTCGCTTGCGCGAAGGTTAGCCTGCTGGATCAAGAACATGATCTGTGCTTCTTTAGCTTGTTTGATGATACGCTGGAATGCGTCTGGAGCCAAAGCTGCGTTAGCAGAGTTTACAGTAGGAAGTTCTGAAGTAGCGATAACACCATCAGCAATCTTTACAGAAGGAATAGTGTATTCTTTTTTACCTTTTTTGATCTTGAAATCAAGATACAATTCAGATTTAGCCATTTCAGGAACATAGTCGAAAGAGGCTTTCATTGTATAAGTACCACCAGTCTTGTAAGAGATTGTCTGGTCGTTACCTTGTACTTTTTCACCCTGGAATGTAGCTGGCTGGCCTTTAGCTTCACCGCCATCCCATCTCAATACTGGAGTTACTTCAACGATAGCGTTCTTTTTGAAGTACTTTTCGGGGAACTTACCTGTGATAGTAACAGGAACTTTACCTCCGACAGCTTCTAACACTTCTGGATTTGTTGTGAAGTAGTCAGCGGATAATTCGCCCATCTTGCTACATGAAGAGAAAGCAAGGACTAACAATGCCACTAAAGGCAAATACAACTTCTTAATCATGATTTTTTAAATATTAGGTTTGTTATAAAAATATAATCTAGCTGTTTTTTTATTCTTTTGGGGGCAAAGATAAGAAAAACTCTATTAGGTGTGGATGTTTTAACCTCCTTTTTTTTAAGAGATATTAAAAAAAAGATTAAATTAAGTCATTTTCTCTTTCTCTGCACCTTGATACTTAATGTTTCTAGGATGATGCCCGATGATTTCTTGTCGTAATCTATTCTTGTCTATGTGTGTATAAATTTCAGTTGTTCCGATGCTCTCATGTCCTAACATGCATTGTATTGCACGTAAGTTCGCTCCACCTTCTAATAAATGAGTAGCAAAGGAATGCCGGAATGTATGTGGACTTATTTTCTTTTTTAATCCGATCAGGCTGGCTAATTCCTTTATAATATGGAATACCATAATACGGGAAATGTTTTTTCCGAAACGGCTGATAAATACAAAGTCTTCATATTCCGGTTTGATGAGTCCCTGGTTCCGTTCGATAAAATAGTTCCGGATTTCATTGATGGCACGAGGAGATATAGGTACAAGGCGTTGTTTGCTCCCTTTCCCTTCGACTTTTATAAAGCCTTCGTCAAAATACAGATCGGATATTTTCAGGTTGCATAACTCAGAAACTCGGAGCCCGCAGCTGTATAAGGTTTCTAGAATCGCACAATTTCGCTGTCCTTCACGGGTGCTTCGGTCTATACTTCCGATGAGGGCATCGATCTCTTCTACGCTTAGGACATCGGGAAGATGTTTTCCGATTTGAGGAGATTCCAGTAGTTCTGTAGGATCTTGCTGGATATAGTCATCCAGTACCAGAAAATGGTAAAAAGAACGTATGCCGGAAAGTATGCGCGCCTGTGACCGCGGGTGAATTCCGATATCATGAAGTCCGGCGGAAAATGTTTCCAGGTCTTGTAAGGTAACTTGGGTATAATCGATATTCTCTAATGTCAGGTATGCGAATAATTTATCCAAATCTGTGAGGTAAGCCTGTACTGTATTTTCAGAGAGAGATTTTTCTAATTTCAGATATTGCTTATACTTTATTATTATCTTCTCTCTTTTCACATAAGTTTTCATTTCTTTTTCGTATCTTTGTGCCAAATTTCTCAACAAAGGTATTAAAAAGTTTTAGTTTGAATAGGTATGAGAATACAAATAATCAATGGTCCCAATATCAATTTATTGGGGAAACGAGAACCTTCAATTTACGGTGCTGTTTCTTTTGAAGATTATTTGGTGACGCTGAAAGCACAGTATCCCGATGTACAGATAGAATACTATCAGTCGAATATAGAGGGGGAATTGATTAATAAAATCCATGAAATAGGGTTTTCTTATGATGGAATTGTGCTGAATGCAGGAGCTTATACGCACACTTCTATAGCTTTGCAAGATGCTATCCGTGCTGTAACAACTCCTGTCATTGAAGTACATATCTCGAATGTACATACCCGGGAAGAGTTCCGGCATAAATCTATGATCTCTTGTGCTTGTAAAGGAGTGATATGTGGCTTCGGACTTGATTCGTACAGACTTGCTTTGGAAGCACTTTTATATACAAAGAAATAATACATTTAGAATAAGAACAAAATATGATGCTCAAACAAACAAAAATCGTTGCGTCCATTTCGGACTTACGTTGTGAAGTAGATTTTATCAGAGACCTTTTTAATGCCGGTATGAATGTTGTTCGTATGAATACAGCTCATGCCAGTCGTGAAGGATTCGAAAAATTAATCAGTAACGTGCGTGCGGTATCAAACCGTATCGCTATCCTGATGGATACAAAAGGTCCGGAAGTACGTACTACTGCAAGCGCAGAAGGTCCTATTGATTTTAAAACAGGAGATAAAGTACGTATTGTTGGCAATCCTGCACAGGAAACTACTCGTGAATGCATTGCTGTGACCTATCCGGGCTTTGTACACGATTTGTCGGTTGGTGCCGATGTATTGATTGATGACGGTGAACTGGAACTGAAGGTTGTAGAAAAGAGTGAAGATACTTTGTTTTGCGAGGTTTGTAACGACGCTACACTGGGAAGCCGTAAGAGCGTGAATGTTCCGGGTGTACGTATAAACCTTCCTTCACTGACTGAAAAAGACAGAAATAATATTCTTTATGCAATCGAAAAGGATATTGATTTCATCGCACATTCATTTGTACGCAATAAGCAAGATGTACTTGACATTCGTGAAATATTGGATGCACACAAGAGCGACATTAAGATTATTGCAAAAATTGAAAATCAGGAAGGTGTAGATAATATTGATGAAATACTTGAGGTAGCTGACGGAGTTATGGTTGCTCGTGGTGACTTAGGTATTGAAGTTCCTCAGGAACGTATTCCGGGTATTCAGCGTCAGCTTATCAAGAAATGTATTTTGGCAAAGAAACCGGTTATCGTAGCAACTCAGATGCTGCATACCATGATTAACAATCCACGTCCAACTCGTGCAGAGGTTACAGATATTGCAAATGCAATCTATTATCGTACAGACGCGCTGATGTTGAGTGGTGAAACTGCATATGGAAAATATCCGGTAGAAGCTGTTAAGACAATGGCCAAGATTGCTGCACAGGCTGAAAAGGATAAAATGGAAGAAAATGATATTCAGATTCCTTTGACTCCGGAAAATACAGATGTTACTGCATTCCTTGCTAAACAGGCTGTACGTTCTACTACATTGATGCCGATTCGTGCTATCATTACTGACTGTTTCAGTGGTTTGACTGCTCGTAACCTGGCAGCTTTCCGTGGAAAATATCCTGTGTTGGCTGTATGTTATAAGGAAAAGACTATGCGTCATCTGGCATTATCTTATGGAGTGGAAGCTATCTATATGCCAGAAAAAGCCAGTGGTCAGGAATATTATTTCACAGCATTGCGTAAATTGATTGCTGATGGAGTTCTTTCAGATAAAGACATGGTGGCTTATTTGAGCGGAGGAAAGAAAGGTACTCATACTTCATTCCTTGAAATCAATCAGGTAGGCGATGTGTTGGAGAGTGAAGATGAATATGTTTTACCCAACCGTAACCGTTACTTATAATATATATGAAAGAAACGGACGCTCTGGACGACTATATACTTCAGCATATAGATGAAGAAGGAGAATACTTGAAGGCTTTATACCGGGCGACGCATGTTAAACTTTTGCGTCCCCGTATGGCTTCAGGGCATCTGCAAGGACGTATGCTGAAAATGTTTGTACAGATGATACGTCCGAAACAAGTGCTTGAGATAGGTACTTACAGCGGATATTCCGCTCTCTGTCTGGCAGAAGGACTGGAAGAAGGGGCTATGCTCCATACTTTCGAGATAAATGATGAGCAAGAGGATTTTACACGTCCGTGGCTGGAAAATTCATTGTATGCCGATAAAATAAAGTTCTATATAGGTGATGCCTTGAAGATTGTGCCTGATATGGACGTAACATTTGATCTTGCTTTTGTTGACGGTAATAAGCGTTTTTATGTAGAGTATTATGAGATGATTCTGAAAAAGATGAATTCAGGAGGCTATATTATAGCCGATAATACTTTGTGGGACGGACATGTACTTGAACCCGAACCTCATCATACAGATACGCAAACTATCGGTATTAAGAAGTTTAATGATTTGGTGGCGGCCGATACACGTGTAGAAAAAGTTATATTGCCTTTGCGTGACGGCTTAACCATCATACGTAAAAAGTAATTATTTATATGGAAACAACCAGACAAAATAAAATCGCTCGGCTCATTCAGAAAGAGCTGAGTGATATTTTCTTGCTGCAAACAAAGGCGATGCACGGTGTATTGGTTTCAGTCAGTGTTGTGCGTATTAGCCCGGATATGAGTTACGCTCGTGTATATCTTAGCGTGTTCCCATCGGAACGTAGTGAGGAAATCGTAAAAAATATCAATGACAATATGAAGTCGATTCGTTTTGAGTTGGGAAATCGGGTACGTCATCAGTTGCGTATTATTCCGGAACTTAAATTCTTTGTCGACGATTCGCTGGATTATGCTGCTCATATCGATGAGCTGCTTAAGAAATAAACTCTCTTGTTCACCACAGGTTGCATTATTCTATTTCTTTTTGTTATAGAAGTGCGGTCTGTGGTGAAAAATTAATACACCATGAATTTCCCCTTTTACATAGCTCGAAGATATTTGTTTTCCAAGAAATCGCATAATGCTATCAATGTGATTTCGGCTATTTCCGTATGTGGAGTGGCACTTGCTACGCTGGCACTGGTATGTACGTTGTCTGTATTCAATGGGTTTCAAGATTTGGTAACTACATTTTTTACAGCCTTCGATCCGCAATTGAAGATTACTGCTGTTCGCGGAAAGGTATTTGACGGGCAAGATAAGCGAGTGCTTCAGCTCAAAAAAATGCCAGACGTAGAAGTTTATTCCGAGTCTTTGGAAGACAATGTAATGGTGCAATATCAAGGCAGACAGGCTATGGCAGTGGTGAAAGGAGTTGAAGATAACTTTGATCAGCTGACTCCCATAGACAGTATTCTTTTTGGAAGAGGTGATTTACTGCTTCATGATGAGGTTGTTGATTATGCTATTCCCGGTATTCAATTGCTTTCTACATTAGGCTCAGGTATCCGTTTTCTGGATCCGTTGGAAATATACGCTCCCCGTCGTGGTGCAAAGGTAAATATGGCAAATCCTTCTACAGCTTTTGTTACCGGTAATTTATTTTCATCGGGACTGGTTTTTGCTGTAAACCAGGAAAAATATGATGCTTCTTACATACTGACATCAATAGATTTTGCCCGACGTTTATTTCAATATACTACAGAGGTCAGTGCAATAAATCTGAAACTGAAAGCTGGAGCAGATACGGATGCAGTAAAAAAACATATACAAGATTTGTTAGGTGATGATTTCCTGGTACAAGACCGTTACGAGCAGCAGGCAGATACCTATCGTATAATGGAGATAGAAAAGCTTATTTCTTACCTGTTTCTTACCTTCATCCTGATGATTGCATGTTTCAATGTGATAGGCTCTCTCTCGATGCTCATTATTGATAAGCGCGATGATGTTGTGACCTTGCGCAATTTGGGTGCGAGCGATCGGCAGATAGTGCGTATCTTTTTGTTCGAAGGACGTATGATATCGTTTTTCGGAGCGTTTGCAGGAGTTGTGTTAGGTTTGCTGCTTTGTTGGTTGCAGCAAGAATATGGCCTGATAGCTTTGGGAAGCTCTGGAAGCTTTGTAGTTGATGCTTATCCGGTAAGTGTACATGCATCAGATGTACTTCTTATTTTTATCACCGTATTATTGATTGGCTTTCTGTCGGTATGGTATCCTGTACGTTTTCTTAGTAAACGGTTGCTGAATAAGTAGGAATTGATTTATATCTGCAATAGAAAGTCAATAAAGACATTATAAAAAAACGGACCTGTAGAGCTTTCTGCACAGGTCCGTTTTTGTGTATTACACTGTTTCTTTATTCGTCAGCAAGGATGAAATCAAGCTGCTTCTTTTCCAGGTTAGCACGGGCTACCTTAATTTTTACCGGGTCGCCAAGACTGAATTTGCGATGATGACGCCGTCCGATAAGACAGTAGTTCTTCTCGTCGAACTCATAGTAGTCGTTACCCAGATCACGCATAGAAACCATACCTTCACATTTATTCTCGTTGACTTCTACATAAAGTCCCCATTCAGTGACTCCTGATATAACTCCATCATAAACGTTTCCGATACGCTCACTCATAAATTCTACTTGTTTGTATTTGATGGATGCACGTTCGGCACTGGCAGCAGTCTGCTCCATAGCAGAGCTATGTTCGCATAATTCTTCATACTTATCAGCTTGTGCAGTTCTTCCTCCTGCAAGGTAGCGTGTAAGTAACCGGTGAACCATCAAGTCCGGATAACGGCGAATTGGAGAAGTGAAATGTGTATAGAAATCGAATGCCAGTCCATAGTGCCCGATGTTATAAATAGAATATCTTGCTTTCTGCATGGCACGTAATGAAACGGTTTCTATCAGATTTTGTTCTTTTTTACCTTCAATGTCGCTCAGCAGTCGGTTGATTGACTTAGATACATCTGTTTTACTTCCTCCTGTACGTATCTTGTAGCCAAAACGTGCTATAAACTGACTCAGGTTATCCAGTTTGTCCGGATCAGGTAAGTCGTGGATACGGTAAGGAAATACCTTCGGCTTTTTATTCTTAGGAACTTTTCCGATATGTTCGGCTACCGTACGATTTGCCAGCAACATGAATTCCTCTATCAGCTTGTTTGCCTCTTTGGAAACCTTGAAGTATACACTCAAAGGCTTTCCTTTTTCATCTATTTCAAATTTTACTTCACAACGGTCGAAGTTAATGGCACCGGCAGCCATTCGCTTTTCACGGAGAATTTGTGCAAGCTTATTCAGTTGAAGTATTTCTTCCTTATAATCTCCTTCTCCCGTCTCGATGATGTTTTGTGCTTCTTCATAAGTGAAACGGCGATTCGATTTGATGACTGTATGACGAATACGGTAATCTTTTATTTCTGCCTTTTCGTTCATATTGAAAATAACAGAATAAGCCAGCTTCTCTTCGTCTGGACGCAGTGAACAGATAAAATTGCAAAGACGTTCGGGCAGCATCGGAATAGTACGGTCTACCAGATACACGGAAGTAGCTCGTTTTACAGCTTCTTTATCGATGATGCTACCTTCTTTTACATAATGTGAAACATCAGCAATGTGTACACCTACTTCCCATAATCCAGGTTTCAACTGACGGATAGAAAGTGCGTCGTCGAAGTCTTTGGCATCTTTGGGGTCGATGGTAAAAGTTACGATATCGCGGAAGTCTTCACGTTCTGCATAGTCTTCAGGAGTTATTTCTGCCGATATCTTTTCGGCTGCAGCCTCTACAGCTTGCGGATAGACATAAGGCAATCCGTATTCAGCAAGAATGGCATGCATTTCTGTTGTGTTCTCACCTGCTTTCCCTAAAATATCTATAACTTCTCCAAACGGATTTTTTGCTTCTTCGGGCCATTCGGTTATCTTGACCACAGCTTTATCTCCGTTTTTCCCTCCCTTCAACTTTTCTTTAGGAATGAAGATGTCATTGGCAAGTGTATTGCTTTCTGTAAGAAGGAATGCATAGTTTTTGCTGACTTTCAGAGTTCCTACGAAATTGGTATTGGCATGCTCGAGAATTTCAATAACTTGTCCTTCTATTTCATGACGACGGCGTTTGGCACAAAGGATAATCTTAACTTTGTCATTATTCATGGCATGAGCAGAATTGCGTTCTGCTACAAAGACAGGCTCTCCACCATCTTCCGGAATAAAAAGATTTTTTCCGTTGCTTTTACGCTGGAATGTTCCGGTCATAATCTGACCTTTATCATTCAGCTTATAATGTCCTTTTTCTGTTTCTATCAGAAAATTATCTTCTGCCATTTCCTGAACGATATCGGCACAAAGCATTTTCAATGGATGAGTAGTTAATTTCAGTCCTGTGAACAACTGTTTCATACCGAAACTTTCCATTGGCTTCATACGGAAATAATTGACCAGCATCTCTGCCAGTTCTTTTTTCTTCATATATTTTCCGCCTTTTTTTTCTTTCTTTTTCTTTGCCATAATCGTAATGTTTTAATTTGCTGCTGTAACCTTTGGAATAATCAGCCTGATACAACAACTGTTTCTTTCACAAAGTAAACAAAATAAATGGAATAAAGGAGCAATAACTCGCTATATTTTAAGGTAGAAAGGTGAGAAACTATTATCTTTGCCGCATGGAGAAAAAAGTATTGGTAACCGGAGCAAGCGGCTTTATCGGAAGCTTTTTGGTAGAAGGAGGGCTGGAGCGCGGTATGCAGGTATGGGCTGGTGTACGCAAGAGCAGTAGCAGGAAATATTTGCAAGATAGCCGTATCAGTTTTGCTGAGCTTGATTTTACTGATTCCGACCGTTTGGAAGAACAATTGAAGCAACATAAACTGGAGCATGGTGGATGGAATTACATCATTCATTGTGCAGGGGTGACGAAGTGCCGTGACAAAGCAGATTTTGAAATAGGTAATTATTGGGCCACTCGTCATTTTATTGAAACATTGATGCGTTTGGAGATGCTTCCCGAACAATTCATTTATATCAGTTCGTTGAGTATCTTCGGACCGATAAGGGAAAAAGACTATTCTCCCATTTGTGAACAAGATACGCCTCGCCCTAATACAGCTTATGGGGTAAGTAAGCTGCATTCGGAAGAATACTTGCAGAAGCTGAAGGATTTTCCGTATGTCATATTCCGTCCGACAGGAGTTTATGGTCCTCGGGAGAAAGACTATTTCCTGATGGTCGAATCGATTTCCCGTCATGTTGATTTTGCTGCCGGATTTCGTCGGCAGGATATAACATTTGTGTATGTCAAGGACCTGGTTCAAGCTGTATATCGCGCTATTGATAAGAAAGTAGTGCGCAGAGCTTATTTTGTAAGTGACGGATATGTATATAATAGCCGGACATTTTCTGATTTAATCCAAAAAGAGTTAGGCAATCCGTGGTTGATACGTTTTACATGTCCGTTGGCTTTGCTTAAAGTAATATCTTTCTTTGCTGAAAACATAGCCCGACTGTTTCATAAATCGAGCACATTGAATCTGGATAAGTATAAAATAATGAAGCAGCGTAACTGGCAATGTGATATTACTCCATTGGAAAAAGAATTAGGCTATCGGGCAGAATACCCGTTAGAGAGAGGTGTAAAAGAGATTATTGCATGGTATAAAAAGGAGAAATGGCTATAAAATTGTTTGAACGTGTAGATAGTGGAAGGGGATTGTTTGCAGTAGAAACAATTAGCTTGATATACAATGCTTTAACATCTTTGCTGATTTTATTGCTTTTTCCTCGTATGGATCATCCGGGCATGATGCTGCTGGAGCGTCTGGGTATTGTTATTCTGACGTTTGTCCTGATATTTCTGTATCAGGCTTTTCCCTGTCGTCTGACGGCTTTTGTCCGTATGGCTGTGCAGATGAGTCTGCTCGCTTACTGGTATCCGGATACATTTGAGTTTAACCGTCTGTTTCCTAACCTGGATTATTTATTTGCTCATGCTGAGCAGATATTGTTTGGCTGTCAGCCTGCTGTTGAATTCAGCAAGCTCTGTCCTTCCATATGGTTCAGTGAACCTTTCAATATGGGCTACTTCTTTTATTATCCGATGATACTGGTGGTAGTGGTATATTATTTTCTGAACCGGTTTGAATGGTTCGAAAAGATTTGCTTCGTACTGGTTACCTCATTTTTCATTTATTATTTTGTCTATATAATGTTACCCGTAGCAGGACCTCAGTTCTATTTTCCGGCTATCGGGATGGATAAGGTAAACGCCTGCATTTTCCCTGCTATTGGGGACTACTTTAATACCAATGATTATCTGATACCTGGTCCGGGCTTTGAGCACGGTTTGTTCTATCAGCTTGTCGAGGCTTCACAGGAAGTTGGAGAACGTCCTACCGCAGCTTTTCCCAGTTCACATGTAGGAATATCTACTATTGTAATGATAATGGCATGGCGTGTAAACAAGAAACTGGCTTATGTGCTGGCTCCTTTCTATATTCTTCTTTGCTGCGCTACTGTATATATTCAGGCGCATTATCTGATAGATGCCATCGTAGGTTTTGTATCGGCATTCTTTGTTTACCAGCTTGCTACATTGATGTATAAAAGATGGTTTATCTCACCAGTTTTTAAGCTGATGGGATAAACTGTTCTATTATTCTCCTCCGAAAGTGCTTTCTATATGATCGAGTATTCCGTTCAGCTCCGGCAATGTTTCTGCGCGAAGCATGGCTATACGTGTATCCTTAAAATTAGGAATGCCTTTAAACAATGGAGATGCAGCCAGATGACGGCGGACATGAAGAATACCCCGGCGTTCGTCGAGCAGATTGACACTATCTTGTACTTCACGGCGTAAGACGTCCATTTTCCATTTGAATGACAAAGGAGGAAGTTCTTCTCCAGTTTTCAGGTAATGTTTTACTTCTTTGAATATCCATGGGCGTCCGAAGCTGGCACGGCCTATCATAATGGCATCCACTCCGTAACGGTCGAAGCATTCTTGTGCACGCTGTGGAGTTGTAACATCGCCATTACCGATAATAGGAATATGCATACGTGGATTATTCTTGACCTCACCGATCAGTGTCCAGTCGGCTTCACCTGTATACATTTGTGCTCGTGTACGTCCGTGTATGGTTAAAGCTTCGATACCACAGTCTTGCAGCTGTTCTGCCAGTTCGACGATGATTTTGTGTTCCGCATCCCATCCCAGACGGGTCTTTACCGTTACCGGAATTTTTACGGCATCAACAACAGCCTTGGTTATCTCCAGCATTTTCGGAACATTCTGCAACATTCCGGAACCAGCTCCTTTACCTGCTACACGTTTTACCGGGCAACCGAAATTCAAGTCCAGAATATCTGGATTGGCTTGTTCCACAATACGGGCAGCTTCTACCATGGTATCAGTATCTTTCCCATATATTTGAATGGCAACAGGACGTTCTGCATCACTGATGTTCAGTTTTAACATGGTTTTTCCAACTGAGCGAATCAAGGCATCGCTCGATACAAATTCGGTATATACCATGTCTGCTCCAAATTCTTTGCACAGCAAGCGGAATGCGGGGTCTGTCACGTCCTCCATAGGAGCAAGCAGTACAGGCTTGTCGCCCAGATCAATATTTCTTATTTTCATCGTTATGTTTTATAGGGTTTCACTGCAAGCAGTGCAGGTAAAAATTTGAGTACAATTATAAACAGATTGTTGAATATCGCTGCAAAATTAATAAATAAAAGAAATCCTCCCAAACCGGAAGGATTACCTTTCGTCTGGGAGGATTAAGTATTGTTTGAACTACCACTTATCGGTAGATGCTCAATTTAGGATGATCGTTGTACAGATTTTGATTTTGCAGTTCTTCTTTTTCTGTGATACGGAACAGGTAATATTTGCTGTTCACTTCGAAATCAGAACCGTCAGGGAACTTCAATGTAGAATGTCCGCTGATAAGCATACAATTTTTTTCTTTATACTCGTCACTTGCATCTTCCGGAGCTAATATTACATCACCGTTTTCATCCAGTTTTGGAGTTCTTATTTCCTGGCCTTTGCTGTCGTGTGTAATATCTGCCATTGCGTACTTCTCAAATTTCTTACGTTCTACTGATTGCTGGTTACGGATGATATCGGTCAGTGAGAAACCTTCTCCCCACAGCTCTTTACGGCGTTCCAGCCAGATTTCTTTCAACAGTTCATCACCAGTAGCGGTAACGGCTGGCGATTCGAATCCCTCTTTCATGCGGGCATCACGAAGTTCTTTCAGAAGTGTCTGTGCTTCACCAGTTTTTCCACTGATATGTGCAGCTGCTTCTGCCTTGATCAGGTACATTTCTGCCACACGCATCATGATGACATCTCCTAACATATTATTGATATCAGCGAACAGGAATTTATAGTTAAGCATGGCACACTCGCCGTAACCTGTATTCAAACCCCATTTAAACAGATCTCTACGGTAGTCATTCTTATCAAACAGTTCCTTGAAGTAAGGGTCTGTGTTGAAGTTTGTATAACCACCACCTGGAGTTGTTGTATCTTTATAATAGAAGTTATAAGCTGGAAGGTTATCATCCAACGTACAAGAGTATCCCCACATCCATTCTTTGTTCAGTGCGTTGTTGAAACCTGACTTATATTCTGCTTCGCTCATCAGGTAGCTATTTTTCAGCTTCATAGCCTCATCTGCATATTTGTATGCATCTTCCCACTTACGTGCATATAAGCTTGCACGTGCTCTCAGACCGGTTACAACAGTATGGTCGATTTTGTACTGATCTGTTGCATTCGAACCGCGATTGTAGTCTTCCGGAATCAGGTCATAACCCCATTTCAAATCGTTTAATGCCTGTTCGTATACTTCCGATACACTTGCAGCCGGCTTTCCGGTTGTCGCCATATCGTAATTGGTTGGTTCTGTATAGATAGGTACACAAACAGCGTTCGGATCTTTATCGATAGCGAAAGAATAATGGCTTGCCAGTAACATGTACAAGAAACCACGAGTAGCATAAGCTTGTCCCTTGATGCGATTCTTTTCTGCCTGATCTCCTGAAATACCATCGATATTCTTGATAACGGCATTACAGTTGTTAATCGGGTCGTAAACCATGTCCCACATTACATCGTTTATTTCTCCACGTCCGTAACCATTGGTCAGATTATAACTGGAAGAATAACCATAGCTGGTTGTTCTTACGACATCCGAACCTGCAAAATCATCATTGAGCATGATAGCTCCATATCCGATAGATGCGTAAGTAGAACCAGAGTTAAAGATATAGTTCCAGGATCCTCTGATTATACGGTCAGCGTTTTCCAGATTTTTGAATACAACATCTGCTTCAAGTGAAGTTGTAGGAGCTGTATCTAGGTCACAGGCTGTTACAGAGCAAGCAGCCAGTGCAGCAAGGCATATATTTTTATAATTGAGTTTCATATCTAGTCTATTTATTAAAGAGTTACATTAATACCAAATGAGAATGTTTTCATTGCCGGATAGCGGTATGATACGACACCGCTGATAGGCTGTTCAGGATCAAGACCCTGCTGGTGACTGAATGTCAACAGGTTCTCTCCCTGAACGAAGATGCTGGCATCTTTCAGTGTGGCAAAATGTATCCAGTTTTTAGGCAAAGTATAGCTTAATGTAACAGTTTTCAAACGCAGGAATGAGCGGTTTACCAACCAGCGGCTTGAACTGCTTGTGAAATAGCTTGTCTGGTTGTACGACAGACGTGGAATGTCTGTGTATCGGTTTTCCGGTGTCCAGCGGTTCAGCATATCTTCACTCATAGAGCTACCGTTTCCACCTTTTACGCTCATCATGCTAATCTTGTCGTTGTTATACAGCTTACCTCCGATTGCATAAGAGAACAGCATAGATAATGACAGGTTTTTCCAGCTAAGATCTGACTGGAAACCACCACTCAACTTAGGCAGTGAGCTGCCTACCTTCACCTTATCGTCTGGTGTCAGGCTAGAGTAGTCTTCGGTTACCTGACGACTGCCATCTTCTGCGGTGTAATACCACTGTGGTTTACCGTTATCCGGATTTACACCAGCCCATTCATACAACCAGAAATCATATAATGAGCCACCTTTTACCCATTTCTTTGAGCTCTGCCACATAACATCGGTTGGCAGTTCTACGATTTCATTCTTATAAGTAGTTGCATTCAAGCTCAGTTTCCAAGTCCAGTCTTTTGTCATAACTGGAGTACCACTGATTGTAAATTCCCAACCGTAGTTTTTCAGTTTACCGATGTTGGCATCGATACTTGAGAATCCGCTTGAAGGAACCAGGTCGCGGGCAAACAACAAATCTTTAGAAGACCGTTGGAAGAATTCGATAGTACCGTTCAAACGGTTGCTCCAGAATCCAAAGTCCAGACCTACGTTCAAGTTCAAGTTTGTTTCCCAGCTCAATTCCGGAGTTTCCAAACGTGATGCGTGCAGAGTAGACTCACCCAGTGAGCTGCCGATTGAATAGAGAGCCTTATATGCATAGTAACCTACATTGTCATTACCTTGTGCACCGTAACTTGCACGAAGGGTCAGGTTGCTCAGCCAGTTATTGCTTGCTTCTTCCAGGAATTTCTCACGTGAGATTTTCCATGAACCTCCGAATGACCAGAAAGTACCCCAGCGATGATCCGGATGGAAACGTGAAGAGCCGTCGGTACGAACTGAAGCCGATACAAAATATTTGCTCTTATAAGAATATTCGGCACTTCCGAAGAAACTCAGCAATTTATACTGGTCGCTGTTTCCGCCGAAGCTGCTCAATGTAGAAGCTACATCTGGTTCAAAATAACCGTCAGTAATGACACCCGTTCTTGATCCGCTGAAATTTGATGTGTTAAATTCGTAATATTCCTGACCTGCCATCAGACGAACATCATGGTCTTCTTTGAAAGTATGGTTCCAGTTGATAACGTTATTGTATGTCATACCGGTAGTACGGTCGTTTCCTTTTTCTACACTACCTGTCAACGGTTGTTTACCGTAGGTTGGGTTGTTATAGTTGTGAGTAAACTTGCTGTCATAGTCAATGTTCAAAGACATTTTGTAGCTTAAACCTTCGATCGGAGTAATTTGCAAGTAACCACGTATAGATGCTGCATCACGTTTGTACTCTTTCTTGTCGTACAGCATAGACTGTGCGAAGTTGTAACCGTTGTATGAACCTTTACGGTAAGTACCATAATCGTAAACACGGTTTCCATTTTCATCCAGGATATATTCTCCTGTTGTCATATCACGTTCATAAACAGGATAGAAAGAAGGAATGTCGCGTGCTGCCAATACAATATTGCCGATAGCTGTATCATTCTGCTTCGGGTAATTTTGTATAGAATGGCTGGCTGCTACATTCAGTCCGACCTGTAACCATTTACGCAGATCGGTTGTGATGTTAGAACGCAAGTTGTAACGTTTGAATCCTGAACAGATGTAAGCACCCTGATCGTCCAGATAACCTAATGAGAAATAGTATTTTGTTTTCTCGCTACCACCAGAAACACTTGCATTCAAGTCTGTATAGTGAGCGTCTTGTGTCAGGGCATCTTCCCAACTGTCGTCCCACAGAGGAGTTGCGCCGGCTACAATTTTTCCGTCTGTTCCTACAGGCTGCGGATAATTTGTTCCGTAAGGGTTAATACCCAGACCGCCTGTTTGTGTAGTAGCAACGATAGAAGAAGCTTTTTGTGCTGCTTCAACAGGGTCTGATCCGTTGTCAATATAGCTGTTGCGCAAAGCTTCCCATTGCAGCATAAAATAATCGTTTGTACTCAACTGGTCGTAATCGCGTACGGCACGGCTTGAGAAACCATATTTTGCTGATAACTGAATTGTCGGAGCAGAACCGTTCTGTCCTTGCTTCGTTGTAATCATGATAACACCGTTTGCTGCACGAGAACCGTAAAGAGAGGCAGCAGCGGCATCCTTCAGAACTGTAACTGAAGCGATATCCTGTGAAGAAATAGAAGACAATTTACCATCATACGGAACACCATCGACTACATATAACGGTGTCTGAGACGCATTGGCAGAACCTACACCACGAATGTAAATGTCGGCATCTTCTCCCGGCTGTCCGCTTGTAGAGAATGACTGCAAACCTGCCACTGTTCCCTGTAATGCTTTTGATACACTTGAAACCTGTGAAGCTGCTACAATTTTCTTGTCGATAACGCTGGCAGAACCTGTAAAAGTAGATTTTTTGGCAGTACCATATGGCACGGCAATAACTACTTCTTCGATGGCTACAGAAGATTCCTTCAAATCAACGTTGATGACTTTTTGTCCTTTTACCGGCATTTCTACGGTTTCATATCCGATGAATGAGAACACCAGTGTGCTTTTTGCTTCAACTTGTAGTGAATAACTACCGTCTATGGAGGTAATTGTACCATGTGTTCCTCCTTTGACTGCCACTGTTACTCCCGGCATCTCTTCGCCGTTGGCCGTAACTTTTCCGTTCACAGTAATTTCCTGTGCGTAAGTCGCTACACAGATTAGCAAGCTGCATAGCAGTGATAAGAATTTACTCATAAATCTCTCTCTTAATGATTTTGGGTTAATATAATTTTTCGGTTCTTTCTTAGCTTATGCCTTATGTTTTCTTGTTTTCATCTCAATGAAAACATTGATACTTTTTTATAGTTTTTGTGTCTTTTTGCCTTATGTTTTGTGTCGGGCGACAAAAATATAAAATAATTCATATAATATGTAATAAAAAGTAATATTTCTTGTATGTTTATCTACTTTCTGCATGCTGGCACTATATGTATGCTTTATTTGTGTACTGTTTTAGAAAGATCGTTCAGGGGTTTCTGTCCGCTTGTTCGTGTGTTTGCCGGAAATTCGTTACCTTTGCATCCGAAACCAATAAGAAAAGATGAATTACTCAATAAAGGACTTCGAAATTATGGCACCGGTCGGCTCTCGAGAGTCGCTGGCTGCGGCTATTCATGCAGGAGCAGATTCTATCTATTTCGGCATTGAAAGCCTGAATATGCGTGCCCGTTCTGCAAATACGTTTACTGTTGACGACTTGCGTGAGATTGCGAAAGTATGTGACGAGAATGGGGTGAAAAGCTACCTTACGGTAAATACTATTATTTATGATGAGGATCTGGCTCTGATGCGGAAAATTGTAGATGCTGCAAAAGAAGCTGGTATTAGCGCTGTGATTGCTGCCGACGTAGCTGTCATGGCATACTGTAATCAGATAGGACAGGAGGTACATTTGTCTACTCAGCTGAATATCAGTAATGCGGAAGCTTTGAAATTTTATTCGCAGTTTGCCGATGTAGTAGTCTTGGCCCGTGAATTGAATCTGAAGCAAGTACGTAAAATTTATGATGCTATTCAGGAACAGCATATTACGGGACCTATGGGGCAGCCTGTACGTATCGAAATGTTCTGTCACGGAGCTTTGTGTATGGCCGTATCGGGTAAATGTTATCTGAGCTTGAATGAATTGAATGCTTCGGCAAACCGTGGAGCTTGTATGCAGGTATGCCGTCGTTCGTATATTGTGAAGGATAAGGAAAGCGATATCGAACTGGAAATAGATAACCAGTATATCATGTCGCCCAAGGACTTGAAGACTATTCATTTCATGGATGAGATGATAGAGGCTGGAGTGCGGGTGTTCAAAATCGAAGGTCGTGCACGTGGACCTGAGTATGTGCGAACTGTAGTGGAATGTTATAAGGAGGCTATACGCTCGTATCTGGAAGGTACTTTTACAGAAGAGAAGAAAGCTGACTGGGATACGCGTCTCAAGACTGTATTCAACCGTGGATTCTGGAACGGTTATTATCTGGGACAACGTCTGGGTGAATGGAGCAAGAACTATGGTTCGGAGGCTACCGAACGTAAGGTATATGCCGGACGTGGTATCAAATATTTCTCGAATATTGGGGTAGCTGAATTCCTGATCGAAGCTTCCGAAATAAAAGTTGGAGATAAACTTCTGATTACAGGTCCTACTACGGGAGCCATGTATGTTACTTTGGAAGAAGCACGTGTTGACCTGAAACCGGTAGATGTGGTAAAGAAGGGGGTACATGTTTCGTTTAAGGTACCCGACCGTATTCGTCCTAGCGACAAGCTTTATCGTATAGTTCCTGCCGATGAGTTGAAAAAGAAATAATTTCTATTATTATCACATTGCAATATCCTCTTTATACATTATTCTCCAATGAAAAAAGTATAAAGAGGATATTTTATTTTTTTCTGTGCATACTTTGCAAAAAACAACAGCATCTTTTACTGAAAACATCGAGAATTTTTAATTTTTTTTGTACGAAGGCTCGTCGAGTTTGTACAAAAAAACAGGGCTCATGCCGACATTTTGAGAGGAACTTTGTCATCTAAGTAGCATGAGCCCGTTATATCTTTATTAGTGAATGATAAGTCTTTCGGCTTTGGTTACAATGTGCCTTTTCTGATAGCTTCCATGATATTGGCAGGTGGACGCTGAGCCAGTAATTCTTTTTTCATAAAATCCATGTAAGGAGCTACATGATCGAAATACTGATAGTAACCTTTGCATAAGTAATTTAGTCCGGTTTCTCCGGAAGCTGTTTTGCAAAAACGGTTTTTGGGACATTCTCCGTTACATGCAAAGAGATACTGACATTCCTTGCATTGTGTCGGCAGTTTTTCAGATTTATCCCGGCCGAACTGTAATTGCTTTTCACTGTACATCATTTCTACCAGCGATTTTGAATAAATGTTTCCTAATTTGTACTGTGGAAATACGAAGTGGTCGCAAGCATATACATCGCCGTTGAATTCGATTACTCCGGCATGGCCACAATTTTTTGCCAAAGAGCAAACTCCAGGTTGCTCACCTACCCAGTTGGCAAGTGTAGCATCGAATAATTGTATAAAATATTCGCCGACATCATTTCGTACCCATTCATCGAAAATGGTACAGAGAAAGTTTCCCCACTGTTCGGGAGTAACGGAAAAATCGGTTACGGTTTCTGTTGCTCCTTCCTCTACCGAGGCCAGATAACGCCCGTCGGAATGTTGGAATATACGCTCTACAATGGGAGTAAACTGTATGTATCGGCACCCTATTTCCTTAAAGAAGTGATAGAAATCGAGCGGATAGTCGGCATTGAAATCATTTACTACTGCAAGTGCATTCCATTCTACCTGATGTTTGTTTAACAGGTTGATACCTTGCATTACTTTTACAAATGAAGGTTTTCCCTGCTTGTTCTTCCGGTATTCGTCGTGAAACTCCTGCGGCCCGTCAATAGAAACACCTACCAGCCAGTGATTGTCGTGGAAAAAACGGCACCAGTCATCGGTCAGGAGAGTTCCGTTGGTCTGAATACAGTTGTCGATTGTTCTGCCTCCTGCATATTTTCTTTGTAAGGCAATTACCTTCTTATAGAAGTCGAGTGGGCGCATCAGTGTTTCTCCACCATGCCAGGTGAAGAGGATTTGTGGCATAGTCTGACTTTCGATATATTCTTTGATAAACTTTTCCAATAGTTCATCTGTCATTATCTGCCTGGGGTTGTCCTGGTAAAGTTTAGCCTTTTCCAGGTAGTAGCAGTAATGGCATGCCAGGTTGCAAAGAGAACCCACTGGTTTTGCCATGATATACATCGGGCGTGCAAACGGGGCGAATGTGTTCATTATTGTATGATATTAGGTTAGGAATGATTCTATTTATCAGGTATTATTCTAGTGTAATACTTTTTACATGTACTTTCTGATGCAGGAAGATGGATGCTGCTTCCTGAAACTTTTCAACAGATTCGGTTGTGAGAAACTCACAGGTTCCGCCTGCTGTGCAACGTGTTCTTATCTCCGAGTGACGGCGGAGGTAATCTTTTAAACTGGCTGCTACGTATTCTCCTTGAGCTACCAGACGGATATGTGGGGGAGTGAACTGGCGTATTTTCTCTATCAGCAAGGGATAATGTGTACAGCCTAAGATGATGGTATCTATTTTCGGATCTTGTTCCAAAAGTTGATTAATATATTCCTGTACAAAATAATCTGCTCCCGGAGAGTTGAATTCGTTGTTTTCCACTAGCGGAACCCAAAGCGGACAGGCTACACCAGTGAGTTGTATATCCGGAAAGAGCTTATGCAGTTCTATCGGGTATGACTGGGATTTTACTGTTCCGGCTGTGGCAAGCAAGCCAACATGGCGCGAAACTGTGATGTCACCGATACATTCTGCTGTAGGACGGATTACTCCCAAAACTCTACGGGTTGCATCTATATGTGGAAGATCGTTTTCCTGAATACTTCTCAGGGCCTTTGCCGAAGCTGTATTGCAGGCCAGAATGACTAATGGGCAGCCTAAATCGAACAGCTTGCGTACAGCTTGCAGTGTAAATTCATAAACAACTTCGAATGATCTTGTTCCGTATGGGGTGCGGGCATTGTCCCCCAGATAGATATAATCGTACTGAGGCAGTAATTCACGGATTTTATCAAGGATTGTCAGCCCTCCATATCCGGAATCAAATACTCCGATTGGTCCTGTGGCAGAAAGCATGGATATGACTTGATTAAGTGTGAAAAAATAATTGTCATTGACCTCACCCTTTTGGCTGGAGGTGAGAGCCAATGACAACTTTATTTTGTTACGTTGAAAACGTATTTCTTATTGAGCAGGAGCTGCTGCTGGTGCTGCTGCAGGAACAGCTGTCAGGCTGATACCTAATTTTGTTTTGATATCATTTGTAACGTCCTTAGACATAGTGTCGTTGATGTAAGGAATGTCTGTACGGTTCAGGTCGAATACATAAGTATAACCACCTGCTGCACCGATTGCTTTTACTGCATCTTCCAGTTTCTTATAGATAGGTTCCATCATATCTGCATAAGCTTTTTGCAACTGCTGCTGTGCATCTTGCTGGAACTGCATTCCTTTGTCAGACAGCTCTTGTAATTCTTTCTGACGACGTTCCTGGATATTTTGTGGAAGAGTTTTCTGTTCTTGTTGATATTCAGCAAACTTTTTGTTGAATTCATCAGAAGCACGTTTGATTTCGTCTTCATACTGTTTCTGCAATGCCTGAATGTCTGTCTGAGCTTTTGTATATTCTGGCATTACTGGGATAATGTCCATAGACTTGAAGTGTGCGAACTTCTGTGCGAATACGCTCATAGGAGCGATAAGTAAAAGTAATAAAGCAATTTTTTTCAACATAATCTTATTATTTCTATTTGTTATTAATTTATTTCCGTTTTTTATTTGCTGTCTTTCTTAGACTTTGCAAAAGTATAAAATTAATTTGAATATCCTAATTTAGCGAGCACTTCGTTGCTGATGTCTATACGTGGAGAAGCAAAAATCATGCTTTGTGCTGATGCTCGGTCGATTACTGCATCATAATTTTTCTGTGTTGCAATATCTTTAATAGCATTGTATATGGCATCCTGAATAGGAGTAATCAGTTCCTGACGTTTTTTCATGCCTTCACCCTCGGGACCAAAATACTTTTTCCGTAAATCTGCTGCTTCTTTTTCTTTGGCGATAATGGCATTTTCTTGTGCGGTTTTTTGAGTAGCCGATAAGTTAGAAGCGTTTTTCTGATACTCATCATACATTGTTTTCGCTTCTTGAGCTTTAGCTTCTACTTCACTTTGCCATTGTTTTGACAGGCTTTCCATTTGCTGGTTTGCTTGTTCATAGGCAGGGATTTGTTTCAGGATATACTCCATATCCACCAAAGCAAATCGCTGAGCTTGTGCTGCTATACTGCACACGAGCAATGCTGCTAGAAAGAAAACTTTTTTCATAAGCAATGTTTTTTTTAAATGTAATGAAGAATGATAAATGAAGAACTGGCTGTTAGCCATGGCTTTGGATTCTTCATTTCTCATTCTTCTATTCTTCATTAAATTGGTTTGTCTGTATTAGAACTCTTGTCCGATGATGAAGTGGAACTGGCTTCCGCTATATTGAGTAGAACCGTTGATCTTATCGAAACCATAAGCCCAGTCAATACCCATCATACCAATCATCGGCAGGAAGATACGTACACCTACTCCGGCAGAACGTTTCAACTGGAACGGGTTGAAGTTACTTACATCATTCCAAGCGTTACCTGCTTCTACAAATCCCAAAGCATAGATACTTGTTGAATTTTCCAACATCAACGGATAACGTAATTCAGCTCCCAGGCGGATGTAAGCATAACCTTCACTGCCGTACGGAGTTAAAGATCCGTTTTCGTAACCACGCAATGCGATTGTTTCTGAAGCGTAGTTGTAACTATATCCTGTCATACCGTCACCACCTACATAGAATGTTTCAAACGGTGAGCGTTTGTATTTGTTGAAGTGTCCCAGAATACCAAACTCTGTACGTGTCATGATAACCGGACATTTCTGGATATCCATCAGGGCTGTATAAGTTTTTGCTTTGAATTTCCATTTGTGGTATTCAATCCACTTATACATGCTGGCTGCTTCATCATAATTATTCTTTCCATAAGTAGAATAATCTTTCTTACTGAACAGTGAGTAAGGCGGAGTAATCTGCAAAGAAGCGCTGAATTCAGAACCGTAACGCGGGAATATCGGGTTATCGGTTGAGTTACGTGATAATGTCAGGTTCAGGCTTAAGCTGTTACAGTTACCGGTATTCATATACTGTCCGTTGTTCAGCATGATATACAGATAGCTCCAGTCTTTCAACATGAATCGCTGGTAAGATAATTCTGCCATTAATGTAAAGTAGTCGTCCGGCCAGCGTAGACGTTTACCCCAACCTAATGACAATCCGAACATCTTGATAGACTTGTCAGGGTCGTAATATGATTCGTAATTGTCATAATAACCACCATAGTAGTTTCCATATCCACTTAAGTAGTTATAGTAGTTGTTCATATATGCAGAGTTGTAATACTGACTGCTGACGTCTGTCTGTACAGAGTAGAATGCTGATACAGACAATGAATTAGGACGTTTTCCACCAAACCAAGGATCAAGGAATGATATACTGTATGACTGGTAGTACTGTCCGTTGGTTTGTCCACTGATGGTCAATGTCTGACCGTCACCTTGTGGAAGGAATCCACGGAAGTTATCATTCTTTCGGAACAAGTTTGCAAATGAGAAGTTTGTAAACTTCAAACTCAATTTACCAATAATACCTGTTTGTCCCCAACCAGCTGAGAATTCTACCTGGTCGTTTGCTTTTGATTCAAGTCCCCAGTTAATATCAACCGTTCCATTTTCGTAATTTGGCTGAACATCTGGTTTGATATTTTCCGGATTGAAGTGTCCCATTTGTGCAATTTCACGGTAAGAACGTTCAAGAGCTTCTTTACTGAACAAGTCTCCCGGACGGGTACGAAGTTCACGGCGGACTACATTTTCATACAATCGGTCGTTACCGTTGATACGTACATGACTGATACTTGCCTGTGGACCTTCTACGATACGCATTTCCAAGTCGATAGAGTCACCGTCGATATTAACTTCTACCGGATCAAGGTGATAGAATACGTAACCACGGTTGTAATAATTGTTACCGATAGCATCTTCATCGTTACTGATACGGTCATTCAACAGTTTCTGGTTGTATACATCTCCTCGCTTCATTCGAAGTTGTTCATTCAGGAGGTCTGAAGGATAAACTGTATTACCTACCCATGTAATATCTCGCAGATAATATTTGTTACCTTCATAAATCTTCATGTAGACATCTACTGTCTTTTCATCATAGGGAGTAACGCTGTCTATCTCGATGATTGCATCACGATATCCCAGCTCATTATATTTGTCTATGATCTTCTGCTTGTCTTCTTGGTATCTTTCATCGATGAACTTCTTGGCACGGAATAAGTTGACCAGTTTTCCTTTTTCATTGGTCTTTTTCATAACGCGCTTCAATTTCTTGTCTGTCAGTACACTGTTGCCATCGATTGTAATCTTGTGGACTTTTACTTTATCTTTCTTATCGATGTTTACATCAACATATACCTGTTCCTTGTTTGCAGGATCTTCGCTTTCTACAATATTGATTTCTGCGTTTTTGAAACCTTTATCATCGAAATGTCTTTTGATAATGATCTTTGCACGGTCTATCAGGTTAGGAGTAACCTGGCTTCCTTTTGCCATACCCAATTTTGCCTGCAAGTCTTCACGTTCGCTTTTCTTTACTCCGTGGAATCGGATATCAGTAATACGTGGGCGTAAAGACAAATGGATATACAGATAGATTTTATTGTCTTCTATTTTTTCTGCTGTGATTTTAACATCAGAGAATAACCCGTGACGCCAGTAGCGTTTGATAGCACTGGTAATGTCATCACCCGGTACAGTGATTGTCTGTCCTACGGCAAGTCCTGAGATTCCAATCAAGACATAGTCTTCGTAGTTTTCAATATCTGTAACTTTTATGTCGGCAATTTCATACTTTTTGGGTGTTCCATTATACAAAATTACCGGCTGGTCGTTTTCTGTTTTGTTATTTTCTTGTGCATTAACAGTTGAATAGCTGAAAATGCAAGCCAAAGCCAATAGAATGATAGAAAGACAGTATCGCATTTTTTACTTCAATATTTGTTCACTTGTTTTGCCAAATCGGCGTTCTCTTCGTTGATAATCACAGATTGCTTTACATAATTCTTCTTCCTTGAAGTCAGGCCAGAATGTATCGCAAAAATAAAGTTCGGAATAGGCACATTGCCATAGCATATAGTTGCTGAGGCGGATTTCTCCTCCTGTCCGTATCAGCAGGTCGGGATCAGGCATAAAGTTGGTTGCCAGATATTGGCTGACCGTTTGATCGGTTATATCATTTATATTCAGTTCTCCACAAGCCACCTTCTCTGATATTTCTTTGACTGCTTTGGTTATTTCCCATTTTGAAGAATAACTCAATGCCAATACCAGACACATACCGGTGTTTTTTGAAGTTCGTTGTACACATTGATTCAGACGATTCAGTACATCGGCTGGTAATTTTTCAGTTTCTCCAATAATACGGAAACTGATATTGTTTTTCATAAAGGTTTCTTCTTCGATAGAATCTATCAGAAGACTCATTAATGCTGCTACTTCGTCTGCTGGGCGATTCCAGTTCTCGGTAGAAAAAGTATAAAGTGTGAGATATTTTACTCCCAGATTTGATGCTTCTTCTGCAATGACATGAACAGTTTCTGCACCCGCCTGATGTCCGAGCGAACGAACTAGTCCTCGCTGTTTTGCCCATCGCCCGTTTCCATCCATGATGATGGCGATGTGGGCGGGGATTCGTGTCTTATCCACTTGGTCTTTATATAGCATAGCTTTCGGATTATAAATGTATTATTCCCATTTAGGAAGGAATCCAAAATGGTTAATTCGTCCTCTACTCATGTATCCGTTGTTCCAGATTATCCAAATAAAGTTATCTTTGTCAACAACACACGAATAACTTCCTTCACCCTTAACTTTTCCTCTGTTATACAATTCTACGAAAGATGTACCTTCTGTAGCAAATGTCATATCTTCTTTAACGGTTTCCCATGTCAGACCGTTATCTGTAGAACAGAAGAGTGTACTGAACGGATTCTTATAGTCTGTATAATCTTTACTTGTAATTTCACCGCCGAATACATATAGCTTCTTGTTATAATAAATCAATGAAGGATCAACAATATTCGGGCATCTGAATGTGTCTGCTTCTTCATAATTATAAGTGCTCCATGTATTATCGTTTGTCAGGCGTGTAGAAACGATACCAGAACCATCTGCTTTTTCTGTATTATATCCCATAACGACAGCACGGGTCAGGCTGGTATTGTAAGAAACCGGAATATTTACCGATAATGTTCTTGTACCTTTGCTAGGAAAATCTGTTATATTATAATTTTCTGTTGCTCCACTATTGGCTTGTACATCATATACATACGATTCATCTTTGGCAGTGCGTGCATATAACAGATTGTCTATGCCAGCAATAAGTTGAGACAAATTAGAAACCGAAGACGCTTCGTAACCATTATCTGTCAGTTTATACAAAACCTGTTCTACGAGGAAGTAAATATTACCTTGGCAAAGTGTTGCAGAGTAAGTATCTGTAGCATCAGGCAAATTAATTGTTGTCCATGATGTTCCAGGCGTTCCGTTTGAAACAGACGTGTATTCAACTACCTGTTTGCCATTCTGTGTAGTTCCGAATACATAAATCTTATCATTGGCATAAACTGCTTTTTGCTTGATTAAAGTGCCGGAAGTGAATCCTGCTCCGATGGGTTCTTTTGTCCATTGTAAAGAGTCAGGTTCCTGATTGTGAACATTGATTTTTACACGATAAGCCTTACCCATTACGCCGCTATAAGCTAAAACTTTGAAGGAAAGTCCTTCTGTTGGAGCAAATGCAAAGTTGATAGAATCGCTTGAAGTCCAGAGAGTATCTTTGGCTTCAGCTCCTTCTGAATCGATTTTACCATACAGAATGTAATCAGTGTCAGCTGTGATTTTTGTGAGCACTCTTGAGATATCAGTTCCAACAGGAAGTGAATCTTTATTCTCAATGGTTCTCATAGCCTGATTGATGGTGAAAGGATAATTTGCCATGGAAATGGTATCTGTATATGTAGAATCTTCTCCCTTCGAGTCTTTTCCAACTCTCTTGACATGCAGTGTACCAAGTGAGAATGAAGTAATGCTTGTTTCAGAACTATAAGTAACCTGCTCAATATCATTGTCCAGACATGAAGTCATTGCAGACATCGTGACGAGTAAGCTAACTAGCAGTATGGGTAAAAACTTTATTTTCATTTATAAAATTGTCTTTGATTACAAGTTGCAAAAGTAGAAAGTTTTTTTTCGAATAGGAACTTTTATATCAAGTTTTATATAAAATTATGGATAAGCGTAACTTTTTTATCTGTGAATTGGCATATTTTTGTGCTTATTTTTCATAATGAATGATTGTGTTTTTATCTCTTGACAAAACCTGTTTGCCATATCCTGCAGGAACAACAGGGTGTTTTACTCCTTTATGGAGTAGTGCTTCAGAGTATTCTATATAAATTTCATCCCATATTTCTTCGTCAATAAACGATTGCAAGAGTTGACTGCCTCCTTCTACGAGTAATGACTGAAGTTTGTTTTCGTATAATATTTGTAATATTTGTGGCAGAATATTCTGATTGAAATCCAGTTTGTAGTAAATAATATTTGTCGTCGATTCTTTTTCTAAAGCTGTAAATACCCATGTCGGGGTCTTACCGTCGAATAATTTTAAGTTCAAAGGCAGAGTCAGCTCTTTATCTATAACCAGTCGGATAGGATTTTTACCATACCAGTTGCGTGTTGTGAGTGAAGGGTTATCCAGTAAGGCTGTTTTACGTCCGACCAGGATAGCTTGATGTTCTGCCCGTTGCTTATGTACATACATAGATGTTATTGGAGTAGAAAGTATAACAGGCTGGCCGCTTTCACGATTCACATCAATAAATCCGTCTGCCGATTCTGCCCATTTTAAAGTTATGTATGGGCGTTTCTGGATATTGAAAGTTACGAAACGTTTTATTAATGCCCGACATTCATTCTCCAGAACTCCGACTGTTACCTCGATTCCGGCATCTCTTAATTTCTGTATACCTCTGCCTGAAACAAGTGAAAAAGGATCGACACATCCTACTACTACGCGAGGAATTCCTTTACTTATAATTAAATCGGCACAAGGAGGTGTTTTCCCATAGTGAGAGCATGGTTCCAGACTGACATAAATAGTAGATTTTTTAAGCAAGCTCTCATCTTTTACAGAACGGATTGCGTTGACTTCGGCATGGCCTTCTCCGCAACGTACGTGGTAACCTTCACCGATAATACGATCGTTGCAGACAATTACGGCTCCTACCATTGGATTTGGTGCAGCATTGCACATCCCGTTACGCGCCAGCTGTATGCAGCGGCGGATATATTTTTCATCTTTTGTCATATTCGGTTTGTTTTTTATTCTTACATTTGTACCTATGCATCCTATTTATACTTACATCAGGCAGACGCTTGCAGGAGTTTACCCGGAAGAGGAAACAGCGGCATTAGCAAAGTGGATATTGACAGATGTATTTTGTCTGTCTACCACGGAACTCTATGCGGGCAAAGATATGAATTTTTCTAAGAACGAGTGTGACAGGCTGGAAGATATTCTTTCCCGCCTGAAACGATATGAGCCTTTACAATACATATTGGGTAAGGTCGATTTTTGTGGATTACCTTTTGAAGTGGCACCTGGAGCCTTAATCCCCCGGCCCGAAACTGCTGAACTGATAGACTGGATTATCTCGGATTACACAGATAAAGCCGGAGTACGGATTTTGGATGTAGGAACGGGTAGTGGCTGTATACCTATCGTATTGGGCAAAAAATTAAAACAAAGTAAAATAACTTCATGGGACGTGTCAGAAAAAGCATTGGATATTGCTCGGCGGAATAAACTTCTCAACCAGGTTGATATCACTTTAGCTCAAGTCGATATATTCGATACTGCGTTACCGGATATTCATGTCGATGTTCTGGTGAGTAATCCTCCGTATATTACAGAGAAAGAACGTAGCGGGATGGAGCGAAACGTATTGGATTGGGAGCCTGAACTCGCTTTGTTTGTTCCGGATAGTGATCCGCTTTTATTCTACCGACGGATAGCAGAAGTAGGTTGTGACATTTTAGTTTCAGGTGGTACTTTGTATTATGAGATTAATCGGGCATATGGCAAAGAAACAGTGCAGTTGCTTGAAGGAATGGGGTATCAATCTGTAGAATTAAGAAAAGATATGTTTGGCAACGACCGTATGATAAAAGCATTCAGACCATGAAAGAATATACCGAAGATGAATTGAAATATAAAGCCGAAGCATATTGCTCAACGGCCGAACATTGCCCTTCTGAAGTAATATCTAAGTTGAATCTTTGGGGAGCCGATGATGTAGTGACAGAACATATTCTGGAGCATTTGAAAAAAGAACGTTATCTGGATACTCAGCGCTTTTGTAAAGCTTTTGTTCGCGATAAATATCGGTTTGCGCGTTGGGGTAGGATGAAAATTGCTCAGGCACTTCGTCAGAAGCAACTTTCCTCGGAAGATATTGCTGCAGGTCTGGATGAAATAGACGAAACCGAATACTGTGAGAACTTGAAAGAACTATTGCGTCAGAAGAGTAAAACTGTTTCGGGGAAAAACGAATACGAACGCAATACAAAACTTATTCGTTTTGCTGTAGGCAGAGGGTTTACAGTAGATGAGGTGTTGCGCTATATTAAACAGAAAGATCCTGATGAATTTATGGACTGACATACGGGATTTCCTTTTTCCTCGCTTATGCCTGTCGTGTGGGAAGAAACTCTTGCAAAGCGAAGACGGACTTTGTATATCCTGTTTTTCGTCATTACCATATACGCATTTAGGTAATACTTCAGGCAATGAAATGGAGAAATGCTTTTGGGGACGTTTCCCGGTTGTTCGTGCTTCTTCACTTTTTTATTATGCAAAAGGAGGAGATGTAGCTCAGATTTTATATGCCATGAAATATCATGCGCGGAAAAAACTTTGTTGCAAGATGGGTGAATATATGGCTGGAGAATTGTGTGATTCTGGCTTTTTTGAAGGAATAGATTATCTGCTTCCGGTTCCTTTGTTCTCTTCCCGATTGCGTCAGCGAGGATATAACCAAAGTGAACTTCTGGCGCGGGGTATATCACGTGTAACGGGTATCCCTCTCTGTACAGATGCAGTAGTGCGCTCTCGTAATAATGCGACTCAAACCCACAAAAGCGGTTATGCACGTTGGCAAAATGTAGACCGGCTGTTTTTGTCTACACCCCATGCTGCAAACTTGCATGATAAACATATTTTGCTGGTTGATGATGTTCTTACTACAGGAGCTACGCTGGTAGCTTGTGCCGACGCACTGCTTGGAGTGGAAAATATAAAGATTAGTGTGTTGACTTTGGCATGGGCCCGATAAACAAAATGATTTCTTTAACTAAAAAAGATACACATATATTTCCTAATCACGTAGGATTTACATAATTTTGCACCAACGTTTATCAGATATATTAAGGTTATGAAAGCTTTGGAAAGATTATTTGCAGAAAAATTGCTGAAAGTAAAAGCCGTAAAGATTCAGCCGGCTAACCCGTTTACTTGGGCTTCTGGTTGGAAATCGCCTATTTATTGCGACAACCGCAAGACTTTGTCTTATCCAGCATTACGTAATTTCGTGAAGTTGGAGCTTTGTCGCGTTATTCTTGAAAAGTTTGGTGAGGTAGACGCTATTGCCGGTGTAGCAACAGGAGCTATCGCTCAGGGTGCTTTGGTGGCAGAAGAATTGAACCTCCCGTTTGTATATGTACGTTCAAGTCCAAAAGATCATGGACTCGAAAACTTGATTGAAGGTGAACTTCGTCCGGGTATGAAAGTTGTTGTAGTAGAAGATTTGATTTCTACAGGTGGCAGCAGCTTGAAGGCTGTTGATGCTATTCGTCGTAATGGATGCGATGTTATCGGTATGGTAGCTTCGTTCACTTACGGTTTCGATGTATCAGCAGAAGCATTCAAGAATGCAAAAGTAGAGCTGGTTACATTGACTAACTACAATGCAGTGTTGGATGCAGCTTTGAAGACTGATTATATTGACGAACAGGATATACCGGTTCTTCAGGCTTGGAGAGAAGATCCTGCACACTGGACTGGAAAATAATTGAAATTAAATAATTATACTGAGCACGGATTACACGGAGTGCACGGTTTTTGTCAGCAAACCGTGTTTTCTGTGTAATCCGTGCTCTTTTTTTATAAAAGATTATGGTACAATTTGAAAGCACAGTAAAACATATACCTTATAGCCAAGAGCGGGTATATAATAAATTGTCGGATTTAAGCAATCTGGAATCAGTGCGCGACCGTCTGGATATGATGAAAGATAAGTTGGGTGGTAAAATAGAGGACTTGTCTTTCGACCGTGATTCATTAACATTAAAAGTACAAGGTATCAATTTGACATTGCGCATCATTGAACGTGAACCGATGAAGTGTGTTAAGTTCGAAGGTGACAAAACTCCTGTTCCATTGAATTTATGGATACAAATACTTCCGGTAACAGAAGCAGAGGCTAAAATTAAGGTCACCATTCGTGCCGAAGTGAATATGTTTATGAAAGCTATGATTTCTAAACCGTTGCAGGAAGGAGTAGAAAGACTGGCGGATATGTTAGCTATGATACCTTATTAAAAAATAGAACTATGGCTCAGAAACTTTGGGAAAAAAGCGTTCAGGTAAATGAGGAAATAGACCGTTTTACCGTAGGAAAAGACCGTGAGCTGGACCTTTATCTGGCTAAGCATGATGTTTTAGGTTCGATGGCTCATATTACTATGCTTGAAAGTATTGGTCTGTTGTCGGCAGATGAGTTGCAGGTTCTATTGGCAGAACTGAAGAATATTTACGCTTCTGCCGAACGTGGCGAGTTTGTCATCGAAGACGGAATAGAAGATGTACATTCACAAGTAGAGCTGATGCTGACTCGCAAGTTGGGAGATGTTGGAAAAAAGATACATAGCGGGCGCTCGCGAAATGATCAGGTACTGGTCGATTTGAAACTCTTTACTCGCGAGCAACTTAAGCAGATTGCTGAGGCTGTGGAAGATTTGTTCCATGTATTGATTTCTCAGAGTAATAAATATAAAGATGTATTGATGCCGGGATATACCCATTTGCAGATAGCTATGCCTTCTTCATTTGGTTTGTGGTTTGGTGCTTATGCCGAGAGCCTGGTTGACGACATGATGTTTTTGCAGGCAGCATATAAAATGTGTAACCGCAATCCTTTAGGTTCGGCAGCCGGTTATGGTTCATCTTTCCCGCTCGATCGCGAAATGACGACCCGCCTTTTGGGATTCGACTCAATGAATTATAATGTGGTTTATGCTCAGATGGGACGTGGAAAGATGGAGCGCAATGTGGCATTTGCATTGGCTTCTATCGCCGGAACCATTTCGAAAATGGCTTTCGATGCTTGTATGTTCAGCAGCCAGAACTTTGGCTTTGTGAAGCTCCCCGACGAATGTACCACAGGTTCTAGTATCATGCCTCATAAAAAGAATCCGGATGTATTTGAGTTGACTCGTGCAAAATGTAACAAGTTGCAGTCACTCCCTCAGCAGATTATGATGATAATGAATAATCTTCCTTCCGGATATTTCCGTGATTTGCAAATCATCAAAGAGGTTTTCCTTCCCGCATTCGAAGAATTGAAAGATTGTCTGCGTATGTCTGCTTACATTATGGATAAGATAAAGGTAAATGAGCATATATTGGACGATGATAAATATCTGTATATATTCAGTGTGGAAGAAGTTAACCGTCTGGCAGCAGAAGGTATGCCTTTCCGTGATGCTTATAAGAAAGTAGGATTGGATATTGAAGCTGGCAAATTTACTCATAACAAACAGGTGCATCATACCCATGCTGGAAGTATAGGTAATTTATGCAATGATAAAATAGTCGGTTTAATGGAAGAAATATCGAAAGGGTTTAACTTCTCAGCAGTAGAACAAGCTGAAAAAAGCCTTTTAGGTCGATAAAATATATTTTTTTGTAAAGAAAACGGGAGAAATGTTTGGAGCTTATTATAAAACTCCCTACATTTGCACCCGTAAACGCGGAAATAGCTCAGTTGGTAGAGCATAACCTTGCCAAG
>UMHM01095557.1_pt1 | contig 183873 bp, 176 predicted proteins | sample 1965501 | NCBI WGS metagenome assembly UMHM01 (sample SAMEA4836095, study PRJEB28245) | human gut metagenome | biome: gut microbiome; material: fecal sample | place: Denmark | collected 2008
CCCGGTTTTTAGAGGTTACCTTATGAAAAATGACGAATTTTCGTATTGACGTTAAAAAAATAAAAAAGACCTTGACCTATACAATAAAATGTGCTATAATAAATTATATTCACAATTTATTGTGGTTATTTATTATTTTGAAAAGAGAGTGCTTCAGATGATACAGATTATCAAGAAGGATAATACGCGCGAGGATTTTAATGTGCGGAAAGTTGTAAACGCTGTTAATAAATCTGCAACGCGAGTTATGTACAAGTTTACGCCGGACGAGCTGAATTATATCTGTAAGTTCGTGACTGACAAGGCGCAGGAATTCGGTTCGGACGAAATTCCGATTGCGAAAATGCACAATATCGTTGAGGGCGCTCTCGAAGCCACAAATCCCGCCGTTGCCAAGAGCTACAAGGATTACCGCAACTACAAGCAGGATTTCGTGCATATGCTCGACGAGGTTTATGTGAAATCTCAGTCGATTATGTACATCGGCGATAAGGAAAATTCAAATTCCGACTCCGCGCTCGTTTCAACAAAGCGCTCTCTTATCTTCAACGAGCTTAACAAGGAGCTTTACAAGAAATTCTTTATGACCGCCGAGGAGCTTCAGGCTTGCCGCGACGGGTATATTTACGTTCACGATATGAGCGCGAGGCGCGATACGATGAACTGCTGCCTTTTCGATATGAAAAGCGTTATGGAAGGCGGCTTTGAGATGGGAAATCTCTGGTATAACGAGCCGAAAACGCTTGCTGTTGCGTTTGACGTTATCGGAGATGTAACGCTTGCGGCGGCTTCTCAGCAATACGGCGGATTTACGGTTGCGAGCGTGGACGAGCTTCTCGAACCGTATGCCGAGAAAACCTACAAAAAGCAGTATGAGCGCTATCTCAGCCTTGGTTTGTCCGAGGAAATCGCCGACAGAGAGGCGATGAAGGACGTTGAGGTTGACTTCAGACAGGGCTTTCAGGGCTGGGAATACAAGTTCAATTCCGTTTCTTCAAGCCGCGGAGATTACCCGTTTATCACAATGACGTGCGGCGTTGGGAGAGGTAAATTCGCGAAAATGGCGAGTATTTTAATGCTCGAAGTGAGGAAGAACGGTCAGGGCAAAAAGACCTGCAAAAAGCCCGTTCTTTTCCCGAAAATCGTCTTTTTGTATGATGAAAAGCTGCACGGCGAGGGCGGCGAGCTTGAGGACGTGTTCGAGGCGGGAATTGCCTGCTCGCAGAAAGCGATGTATCCCGATTGGCTTTCGCTCACGGGGGACGGTTACGTTGCGGAAATGTACAAGAAATACGGCAGGATTATAAGTCCTATGGGCTGCCGCGCGTTCTTGTCGCCATGGTATGAACGCGGGGGAATAAAGCCCGCCGATGAGAACGACAAGCCGATTTTTGTCGGCAGGTTCAATATCGGCGCGGTTTCGCTGCATTTGCCGATGATTTACGCGAAAGCGCAGCAGGAAAGCCGCGACTTTTTTGAGGTTCTCGACTACTATCTGAACCTTATCCGCAGAATACACTGCCGCACATACGAGTATCTCGGCGAGATGAAAGCTTCGACAAACCCGCTTGCATACTGCGAGGGCGGCTTCCTCGGCGGACATCTCGGCATTCACGATAAAATCAAGCCGCTTCTCTGCTCGGCGACTGCTTCTTTCGGCATAACCGCGCTGAACGAGCTTGAACAGCTTGCCGATAAGAAATCAATCGCCGAGGACGGTGATTTCGCGATAAAAACAATGGAATTTATCAACAAGCGTATCAGTGAGTTCAAGGAAGAGGACGGTCATCTTTACGCGATTTACGGAACTCCCGCCGAAAATCTCTGCGGTTTGCAAATCCAGCAGTTCCGCAAGAAATACGGCATTGTCGAGAACGTTTCCGACAGGGAATATGTTTCAAATTCTTTCCACTGCCATGTTTCGGAGGACATTACTCCTATCCGCAAGCAGGACAGGGAAGAGCGCTTCTGGAACTTGTTCAACGGCGGAAAAATTCAATATGTGCGCTATCCTATCGACTACAACAAGGGCGCTGTTAAATCGCTTGTCAGAAGGGCTATGCAAAAGGGATTTTACGAAGGCGTGAACCTTTCGCTTGCTTATTGCGACGATTGCGGCTATCAGCAGCTTGAAATGGACGTCTGCCCGAAATGCGGCTCGAAGAACCTGACCAAAATTGACCGAATGAACGGATATCTGAGCTATTCGAGGGTTAAGGGCGATACGAGGCTTAATGCGGCGAAAATGGCTGAAATTGCTGACAGAAAGAGTATGTGATTATGCGGTATCATAATATTACAACCGATGATATGCTCAACGGCGACGGGCTGAGAACCGTGCTTTGGGTTGCGGGGTGCAGTCATCGCTGCGAGGGCTGCCACAACCCGATAACGTGGGATATCGACGGCGGTCTGCCCTTTGACGAGAACGCCGAAAACGAGCTTTTCGAGAAGCTGAAGCCCGATTATATCAGCGGGATTACGTTCAGCGGCGGCGACCCGCTTCACCCGAAAAACCGCGATGAAATCACGCGTCTTGCGAAAAAAACGCGAGCGCTTTTCCCGAAAAAGACCGTCTGGCTTTATACGGGATATTCATTTGACGAGATAAAGGAACTTGAGGTAATGCAGTATCTTGACGTTCTCGTTGACGGCGAGTTCAAAAAGGAGCTGCACGACGATAAGCTTCACTGGAAAGGAAGCGCAAATCAGCGCGTTATAGAAGTTCCCGAAACGCTCAAAGTTGGAAGAATTGTGCTTTTTGATGATTAATTGCTCAAAAATGTATTGACATTTTTTTTAAATGTGATATAATATAAGAGTGATTTTGCACAGTTGGGGTTGAAAGGGGATTGAACAAAAATGCCTGAAGAAAAGAAAAAGCACGATGCCGACAGAAGAGTTGTGCGTACAAAAAAAGCTATTAAAACGGCGCATCTGAGCCTTATGGAAGAAAAGGATATTTCCGATATAACCATAAGCGAGCTTACAAGAAAAGCGGGTATTAACCGCCGCACGTTTTACACGCATTACCGCAGCGTAAGCGATATAATCGACGAGATTGAGAGCGATATGGTTTCGCTTCTGGGAGAAATTGTACTCAAAGTCGATGTGAACGATATCCGCCAGAGCATATCGAATATTTTCCTTGAGCTTAACGAGATGATTTCCGTTGATTTCGAGTATTATTTTCACCGCGTGAGAATGGATATGCGCGGAGTGTTTATGACGCGGCTTAAAAAGATTTCGAGAGAACTTGCGGAGAGATTTCTGGAAGAAAACGCAAACTTAAAGCGTGAAACAGTGGAAACGATGGCGGAGTTTATTATAGGCGGGTTTTTCAACGTTTTTGTCGAGTGGAGAAGCCGCGGAGATATGTCCGCAGAAGAAGCCGCAAGGCTTGCGGGACTTATGGTTGAGGGCTGTGCAAACAGCGTTAAATAACGAAAAGCGGGTGATAAATCGCCCGCTTTGCTTTATAAATCCTGAAGGTCGGCTTCGGGAATGTCGTTTTCAAGATTGTCGCGCGCGAGGTCTGTGTCAATGACGGGATAAACGTTTGAAATCGGCTTTTCCGTGCCTTCGGTAAGCGGCTTTGCGGCGCTTTCGGGAAGAACGGCGTTATGCCGGACTTTTTGCGCGGGCGGTTTGGTTCCCGCAATAATGGGGTTTGCGCGCTGCTTTGTGGTTTTTGCCTTGCCCTGAAGTTCGGGAACAGGCGTTCCGTCCTTTTGACCGTGAGTGTAATGACGCTTCATATCCTTTTTAGCCAAGAAAATCACCTCGGTGTTATTTTTTCGGAAAAAAACCGATTTATTCGCGAAAGCCCTTGAAATTAGACGGATAATATTGTATAATATCCTTATGTATGTAAAAGAAATTTACTCGTAAAAGGAGAAAAATATGCAGGTTGGAAAAATTATCGTCGGGCAGTCCGGAGGGCCGACTTCGGTTATAAATTCAAGTCTTGCCGGTGTGTTCAAGACGGCGAAAGATTTGGGTTGTCCCACAGTTTACGGTATGCGTAACGGAATAGAGGGACTTTTGCAGGAGAGAATAGTCGATTTGTCCGAGCATATCAGAAGCGGGATTGACATTGAGCTTCTAAAGCGCACACCGTCGTCGTACCTCGGAACTTGCCGCTATAAAATGCCCGATTTTAACAAGGACGACGAGCCATACAGGAAGATTTTTTCCATTCTTAAAAAGATGGATATAAAGCATTTTCTGTACATAGGCGGAAACGACTCTATGGATACGATTGACAAGCTGTCGGCGTATTCAAAGGCGATAAACAGCGATATTACTTTCGTCGGTATTCCCAAAACGATTGACAACGACATTGTGATGACCGACCACACGCCCGGGTATGGAAGCGCGGCGAAGTATATTGCGGCGGCGGTTAAGGAGCTTATCTGCGACGCCAAGATTTACGAGCTTGAATCGGTGAATGTTGTCGAGATTATGGGACGCGACGCGGGTTGGCTTACCTGCGCGGCGGCGCTCTCGCGTTCGGAGGACTGCGAGGGACCTGATATAATCTGCCTGCCGGAAACGGTTTTTGACTTTGACGGATTTATGAACAAAATCGCTGAAATCCGCAAACAGAAAAAGGTAATCACAATTGCGGTTTCCGAGGGAATAAAGACCGCTGACGGAAAATACGTCTGCGAGGAAACAAATCATTCGCTCACACAGGACGTTTTCGGTCACAAAATGCTCGGCGGCACGGCGCTTTATCTCTCCGACCTGATAGCAAGGGAGCTTGGCGTTAAATCGAGAGGAATTGTGTTCTCAACGCTTCAGAGATGCGCTTCGCACCTTGTTTCGCGGCGCGATATCACCGAGGCGTACACGGCGGGCGCAGAGGGCGTCAAGCGTTCGTTTGGCGGCGAAACGGGAACGATGATAACCTTTGAGAGAATTTCAGACGACCCCTATCTGCTCAAGACAGGCTCGTGCTCGGCTTCAGCTGTTGCGAACGCAGAAAAGAAAGTTCCGCTTGACTGGATAACAAACGATAATTATTACGTTTCCGAGAACTTTTTCACCTATGCGCGGCCGCTTATTATCGGAGAACTTACGCCGTTTATGGTTGACGGACTTCCGCGCCACCTGTCGATAGACTGATTTTACAGAAAATCAAATCCCGAATGAGCCTTTTGGTTAATTCGGGAATTTGTTTGCGGAAAAATACTTGAAATTGTGAACAGATTGTGATATAATATAAGGGAATTAAGAGTCAAAAGAGGTTTTGATATGATTTCCGCAGCGCTTGCTGTTCTTGAAACCGAGGAACAGCGAAATGAGTTATCCGATATGTATCAGCAAAACGAGAACAGATTTTTTTCAATCGCTTTTTCAAAGCTTCACAATAAACAAGACGCAGAAGAGGCTATTCAGGAAGCCTTTCTTGCAATCGCCAACAGTCCCGAATGTTTTTTTGAGTTACCTTTAGAAAAAAGAGCGTCGTACGTTAGCGTAATAGTAAGAAACCACTCCATAAAAATATGGAATATGAGGAATAAAATCGAGGAAAACGAGATTGAACTGAAGGGTGATATTCCCGATAAGAACATTTCGTTTGAAGATAATATGTGCGCTGAATGTTCCTGTGAAGAAATATACCGGTTTATCGATACTCTTTCTGAAACGGCAAAAACGGCTTTATATTTTAGGTTATCACTTAATATGAGTTATGCGGATATAGGAAATGAACTGGGAATAACGGAGGAGGCGGCTAAAAAACGAATTGTAAGAGCGGCCGGTAAGATAATGGAATTTATGGAGAGGAAAGGTAAATGAACGGGTGTTTTACGATTGAAGAACTGATTTCCGGATATTACGAGAGGGAGTTTTCGCAGGTCGAGAGCGCTTCTCCGCCGCATTTTTCCCGCAGGCATAAGCGCAGAATGAAAGAGATTTTATCCGTTAAAGCGGAAAATGAAGCGGGCGGTAAGACTTATGCGGGAAAAGTGTTCCGAAAGCCGATGAGCATAAGAAAACGGATTATAATTGCCGCGGTTATTGTGATATTTATGGCAATTTTGACGGGCGCAGTCAGCGCGTTTGTTTCGGGAAATTTTGGCGCTACGATTTCCGGCGACAGCGTTTATATTACCGTTAATCTTGACGATAGCTGTCCGAGAGTAATAGAAAACGTCTATTATCTTGCGGATTTGCCGGGAGGTTACACCGAAAAGCGGAAAGTTCAGGGAGGAAAGTACAACAGAAACATTTCTTACTATGACGACGAGTATAATATGATTTCGCTTAGTCAGTTTACAAGAGAAAACTTTATTATGCGCTTTACCGTTGCGAAGGATATGATTGAAAAGACGAGCGTAAACGGTTCTGACGCGCTTTGCGCTGACTTAAATTCAAGCACTTGGCCACATTCGTTTGTTATCTGGGCAAACGACGGGTACATATTCGTCTTAATCGGGGAGAATATTCCGAGCGGTGAAATTGTGGAAATCGCCGAAGAATGTGTGCAAAGATGGGAATAAAAACAGCCGACGGTGGAAAGCCGTCGGCGTTTTTGCGTTTTAAAGCGGCGCGGGTTATTTCGCTTCGGGGAAAATCGCGGTTTCCTCTCCCGCAGAGCGCTTTGCGATAAGGTCTGCAAGCGTTTTTTGCATAATGTCCATATCAACCGGCTTTGTTAAGTGAGCGTTCATTCCTGCCTGAACAGTGCGAATGATATCTTCCGAGAAATAGTTTGCCGTGAGCGCGATAATAAGCACCCATTTTGCGTCGTCACGGTCGATTTCGCGGATTTTCACGGTGGTTTCGCAGCCGTCCATTTCAGGCATCTGCATATCCATTATTATAGCGTCGATACCAAACAGTTCCGAGTTCTCAAATTCAGAGATTGCGTCCTTTCCGTTCGATACGGCTTTAACGTTTGCGCCGTGTTCCGCAAACAAATCAACCATAAGCTCGCGGTTAAGCTCGTTATCATCGACTACAAGGATATTCAGACCCTTAACGCTGTCGGAGGTATCGGTTTTGCGCTTGATAAAATCGGATTCTTCGGCAGCCGCAAACGGCAGGGTTACGATTACGTTCGTGCCTTTGCCGAGTTTGCTGTTTATTTGAATCGTTCCGCCTTTCTGTGAAACAAGGCTTTTTACGATTGCGAGTCCCAGTCCACCGCCTGAGCCGGAGCGGTCGCGGAAATTTGCGTCGCGGTAATACGGCAGGAATATATCGGGAAGCCGTTCTTCGGCGATGCCTATTCCGGTATCCTCAATCGTGAAAACGTAATTATCGCTGTCAGCGCCTGCCTGACGCATAGAAACGGTTATGCTGTCGTTTTTGTTTGTAAACTGAAGCGCGTTTGAGATGAGATTGTTGAGAATTTGCGAGAGCTTAAGCGTATCTCCGAGAACCAGCGTTGTTTTAACGTCAATGTTTATTGTGAAGCGCTTTCCTTCGCGCAGCGCCTGCTCCTTGAACGGCTGAACGATATTTCCGAATTCCTCGCAGAGATTGAATTCCTTCCTCTCGATAGGCATAAGCCCGTCCTCAATACGCGAAATCCGAAGAATATTGTTTATAAGCTTGAGCATATCGGTTCCCGCATATTCAATTTTCTGCTGATAATCAAGGCGTTTTTTCTGAGTGCAGTCGGGGCGCATCGCAAGTTCATTCATTCCGAGAATGATATTGAGCGGAGTTCGCATTTCGTGGCTCATTTTCGAGAAAAAGCGTTTTTGCGATTTTTCGCTTTCATCTGCTGCGGCAAGCGCCGATTCAAGCAGTTTTGTGTGACGAAGCTGCTGTTGTTTTTCATTGTCAATCTGTCTGAACGCGATAACGGCTTCCTCATTCGGATTTGAGTCGTCGAGAATTAGCCCAATATTAATCCACTGGTTTACTCCGTCAACATTTCTTACAAAATCGCCGCCAAAGTCCCTCACGTTCTCTGAAACAAGCTTTTTGATATGCTCAAGAGAAAACGCTTTCGCCATTTTGCTTCCTGTTTTCTCGTCAATGGCGTGTGCAAAGGCGTTGAGCATATCGTTGTATTTCCCGCTTTTGGGGATAACGTGTTGGATATCTTCCGAGCCTTTTATCATATCGTAGGTTTCGTCTTTCAGATTTATACGATAAATCGCGTAATAAGTGTTGCAAAGCGCGCTGATTGTTGTGTCCGTTTTAACTACACGTCGTCCGAGTGCTCTGTCGTGGAATGTGATAATGCAAATTACCGCAAAAATTATAATATATGCGATAGAATACATCAGAATTATGTCGTCCAAGTCACTGAAAAGAGTTGAGTGCGGGATTGTCATAACGCAGACGCTTCCGTTGCTTGTTTTGCTGTAATACAGTCCGCAGGAAACGTTGTTCAGGTCTTTAATTCTCTCGCCGATATTTGCTTCGCTGAGGTTTAACGCTCTGTTGAAAAGCTCTTTCTCATACGAGGCGACAACGCTTTCATCTTCGCTGAACGGCGTTCTGCTGTACAAAAGCTCGCCGTTCTCGCTGAACAGGTAGTAAGAACTGAGCGCCGGCAAATTAATATCATTGTGAGTTCTGTCATAATCCTGTCTGCGCAGATTAACAAACACGGCGTTTCCGTTTTCGGGATTTGCCCGAGCGGCAACGCTTAAAATTCTTTCTCCATTTGACGTGGTATTAACATCGGCGAATACAATTTCTCCGTTTGCGTTTAATGCGTTCTGATACCATTCTGCGCTGCGGAAATCGAATTTTTCCGTTTCGGGATAATTCTGAAGCGACAAAAGCTTTCCTCTGTAAATCGCGTAGAAATCAATACTTGAGTCGTTGAGAGAAGACGACGCGCTTTGCATAAAATGCCTGATTTGTTGTTCCGCTTCCGGAAAGCCGCAGCTGTCGCTTTCAAGCTTATCGATATAGTTAAGCCCCATACTTATAATTGTTTTGTAAGCGGCGATATCGCGTTCTTCGTCCGCCGCGTAGCTTTTTATAAACTCAACGCCCATGTTTCTCGCGCTTTTCAAAAGCGCGGCATAAGTGCTTATTAAGCCGGAAACAACGATGAAAATTGCAATCGCAAGCGTTATAAACGTGCGTAAATTGTTGTTTTGAAGCCTTCTTCTGGTAATATTGTTAATTCCGTTCATTGTTTTCCCATTCAATAATCAAATTTGGTTAAAGCGAACTTTGATTTCGTCCAATTGTAATTATATCACACATTGTGCCTAATGTCAAATAAATTAAGTGATAATTATCTGAAAAATAAGCAGTATTTGGTTATTTTTAATATATTCACAAAGCAACAGTCTGTTGCTTGATTTATTTGCTTTGAGGTGTTATAATAAAACGGAGGTGAAAAATAATGGAAACAAAAAATATTATACTTGAATTGCGGACGAAAAAAGGAATGTCGCAGGACGAACTTGCCGAGAAAGTTTTCGTGACGAGGCAGGCTGTTTCGCGCTGGGAAACAGGTAAAACCATTCCCGATACGGAAACTCTGAAGCTGCTCTCAAAGCTGTTTGACGTGTCAATCAACACGCTTCTCGGCTCGCCCAGAAAGCTGATATGTCAGTGCTGCGGTATGCCGCTTGAGGACGAATCGACAAGCAAAGAGCCGGACGGCGCGTTTAACGAGGACTACTGCAAGTGGTGCTATACGGACGGAAAGTTTACTTACACAAGCCTTGAAGCGCTCACGGACTTCCTGGTTGAGCATATGTCGAACGAGCAATTTCCGCCCGAACAGGCTAGAGCGTACTTTGAAGCGCAGCTTCTCCGGCTTAAACACTGGAAAAAATCATAATTGCCATACTAAGGAGCGGGAAACCGCTCTTTTTTTGTGATAATGCACAAATGTGAGATTAAACGTGCCTGAGAAAATAGTAAAAAATATTCTTGAAAAAAGGAAAATGCCGTGATATAATTAGAGCGTGTTCACATAAACCGAAATACTCAGATTGCGAAGCAAATTTTTTGCAGAGCAAGGCAATTTTTCGCAGGCGTACTGTATGTACGTCAAGAAAAATTAACGCAGCTATGCGGAAAATTTGCCGCAAGATGAGCGTTGAGCGTTAATGTGAACACGCTCTAGTGTGTATAAATACAGGGCGACGCCGCCCGCGAAAAAGAACGGGAGAATGACGATGAGTACGGAAAAGAAGAAGCAAACGCCGATTGAAAAGCTCGCTGCGCTTATTGTTGACAAGCGAAAGGCTTTTTATCTGTTCTACATCATAGCGGGAATTTTCTGCGCGGTTTCGATGAACTGGACAAAGGTGAATAACGACATTACAAGCTATCTTCCCGACAGTTCGGAAACGCGCGTGGGACTTGACCTGATGAACGAGCAGTTCATAACGTATGGTTCCGGAAGCATAATGCTGGAGAATATCACCTTTGAAAAGGCGCAGGAGGTTGCGTCCGAGTTGGAGAAAATCGACGGTGTAACTACTGTCAAGGTGGAGGATAACAGCGACAGCTATAAAAACGGCTCTGCGCTGCTTTCGGTAACGTTTGACGGCGAGGAGAGCGACGAGATATCGAAAAAGGCGATGAATGAAATCAAGGAAAGGCTTGAGCCTTACGACGAGTACATAAACAGCGCCGTCGGAAACAGTTCGTCCGAAACGATTGCGGCGGAAATGCATGTTGTAATCGTGATTGTGCTTGTGATAATCATTGCCGTTTTGTTTTTTACATCTCATACATATATGGAAATACCCGTTCTTCTGATGACGTTCGGAATGGCGGCGCTGCTGAATATGGGAACAAACTTCATATTCGGCGAAATTTCGTTTGTATCAAACTCAATCGCGGTCGTTCTTCAGCTTGCGCTTGCAATAGACTATGCGATAATCCTCTGCAACCGCTATACCGAGGAACGCGCGACCATGGACGCCCGCGACGCTGTTGTAACGGCGCTCAGCAAGGCAATTCCGGAGATTTCGTCAAGCTGCCTTACAACGCTTTCGGGTATGGTTGCGATGATGCTTATGCAGTTCAAGCTGGGTTTTGACCTCGGAATTGTGCTCTGCAAGGCTATTTTCTTCAGTATTTTCGTTGTTTTTACGCTTATGCCGGGACTTCTGATGTCGTTTTCGACGCTTATCGACAAAACGCATCACAGAAACTTTGTCCCGAACATAACGGCGGTCGGAAAGTTTGACGTAAAGACGAAATATGTGATACCGCCGCTGTTTGCGGTAGTGCTTGTCGCGGGATTTATCCTGTCGAATCAGACGAATTACGTTTACGGTTATTCGACGCTCTCGACTTATACAAAAAACACCGCGCAGATTGCCGAGGAGCGGATTGACGAAGAATTTGGCTCGAACAATCTTGTCGTGGTAATGGTTCCCGCGGGCAATTACGACAAGGAGCACAAGCTGCTTGAACGAATGGAGAAAATGCCGCAGGTTGATTCCGCAATGGGACTTGCGAATATTGAGGCGATGGACGGCTATGTGCTGACGGACGCGCTTACGCCAAGACAATTCGCCGAGCTTACGGATATGGATATCGAGGTTGTTCGGCTCGCTTACGCCGCCTACGCCGCAGACAAGGAGGATTACGGTCAGATTGTCGGCTCTGTGACGGGTTCCGCGATAACCAACTATTCCGTCCCGCTCATTGATATGTTTACGTTTATTTACAACGAAAAGGAAGCGGGCTATGTAACGCTTGACGATGAGCTTAACGATAAGATTGACGACCTCCACAAGCAGCTTGAGGACGCGAAAAAGCAGCTCGGAACGGAGGAATACAGCAGAATGCTGCTCTACACGAACGTTCCGGAAGAGGGAACGCAGACGTTTGAGTTTCTTGACGAACTTCACGAAGTAGTCAGGGAATATTATCCCGAAGGCAGTTATATTGTCGGCGATTCAACCTCGGATTACGACCTCTCGAACGTATTTTCAACGGATAACCTTATGGTAAGCATACTGTCGTTCCTGTTCGTACTTGTAATACTTGTATTCACGTTCAAATCTGCGGGTTTGCCGGTGCTTTTGCTTGCGATAATTCAGGGCGCCGTTTGGATAAACTTCTCCGTACCCGTTGTAACGCACACAAACATCTTTTTCCTGAGCTATCTTATCGTAAGCTCAATTCAGATGGGCGCGAACATCGACTACGCGATAGTAATTTCAAGTCGCTACACGGAACTCAAGAAAACCATGTCGATTAAGGACGCGATGATTGAAACGCTTAATCAGGCGTTCCCGACAATTATAACTTCCGGCGCAATTCTCGCGATTGCGGGCTTGCTTATAGGCTTTTTGTCGTCTGACGTTGCGATTTCGTCCGTCGGAATTTGCCTTGGACGCGGAACGCTGATTTCGATATTCCTTGTAATGTTCGTTTTGCCGCAGATTTTGCTTCTCGGCGACACGATTATCGAGAAAACGTCCTTTACGCTCAAGCACAGGGAACTTATTCAGAAACGTTCGGGCAATATGCGGGTAAACGGCAGGGTCCGCGGATATGTCTGCGGTATAGTTGACGCGAATATTTCGGGCGTAATCCACGGTGAAATAAGCGCTCAGCTTGATTCCGACGGCGCCGATGAAGCGAAAGACAAAGCCGAGGCTGCCTGTGCGGCTGTAGGTGAAAATGCGGAAGGAACGGAGGGTTAACGCCATGAAAATAACGAAAAAAATCATCTCCGTTTTTGCTGCGGCGGCGCTTGCGGCTACAATTCCCGTGCAGACTTTTGCGGTAACGTCGTCGCAGGCTAGTTCCGCAAGCCGCACGCTCACGATAACGGACGAGGAGGGTTTTGCGGAATTTGCAAAGGCTTGCCGTATCGACTCGTACAGCGAGGGGCTTTATGTAACGCTCGGCGCGGATATTACGCTTTCGGGCGAATACACGCCGATTTCGGTGTTCGGCGGCACCTTTGACGGAAACGGACGCACAATCTCCGGCGTTGATATCACGGAAAGCGGCTCGTATAGCGGACTTTTCCGGTATATTTCGCGCGGCGGTCTTGTGAAGAATTTGACGGTTAAGGGCAATATTTCTCCTGCGGGAAGCGCCGAAAATGTCGGCGGTATCGCGGGAAGCAACGCGGGGAGCATAACCGCGTGCAGTTTCGAGGGAACGGTTAATGGAGAAACGAACGTCGGCGGAATTGTCGGAATAAACGAGAAAAGCGGTCTTGTCGCGAACAGCAGCGTTTTCGGAGCGATGAGCGGTTCTCACGCGGTCGGCGGCATTTCGGGAACGAACTCCGGTACAATCCTCAACAGCAAGAGCAGAATGAGCGTAAATACCACGGCAACCGAGGCTAAGCTCTCAATCAAGGATATCGATTGGGACAGCCTTATGTCGTCTGAAGAACCGTCCTCGATGACGGACGTAGGCGGAATTGCGGGTTATTCGGACGGGATTGTGCGGGGCTGCGAGAATTACGGCACTGTCGGTTATCCGCATATCGGCTATAATATCGGCGGAATTATCGGCAGACAGTGCGGTTTTGTCGCGGTTTGCACTAACAGCGGCGAGATTTTCGGGCGAAAGGACGTCGGCGGAATTGTCGGACAAATGGAGCCGTACCGCAGCATTGACTTTGATAAAGACAGCGTTGATAAGCTGCTTGACGAGCTTGACGTTTTGAGCGGACTTGTCGATAATCTCATAAACGACGCGGAAAACGCAGGAAAAGACGTTGATAATAAGGTTCAGAACCTGACTTGGCAGATGGAAAAACTGCGAAAATCCGCAGACGATATCTCCGACAGGACAGAAGAGCTGTATAACGGCTGGACGAGCGGCATAAACGAGATTTCTTCGCGCGTTGACGAGGCGCTTGACGGCGTAACGCCCGCGCTGGAGGGCTTCCGCGACGGACTTGACCTGCTGAGTAGGTTCAGCGAGGCGCTCGGAAAGACGTTTGACGGGATAGACGCTTCGTCCGATGATATCAAAAACGCGATTAATTCGGGCAAAGAGGGTCTTGATATAGTTGACGGCGCTGTGAAAAAGATATCGTCTGCGCTTGACGACATAGCGGAAGCCGCCGATGAAATTGCCGAGGGCATGGGCGATACCGACCGTATTCAGGCTGCCGTAAAGAGCGTAATAAAGTCGCTTGACAGCATAAACGGCGAGGTTAAGAACATCTCGGACGCTTTCACGAAAATAGGAGAAGCCTGCGACAAGCTGAAAGATTTTGTTGAGGGCGAGGATTTCGATAATCTTTCGGACGGCTTGATAAAACTCGGCGAGAGTATGCAGGAGGTTACGAGCGCGCTTAGCAAGATGAGCGACGCGCTCCGGAAGATATCGGGCGCGATTGACGCGGACGAGCTTCAGCAAGGGCTTGACGAATACGCGGCGGCTTCGGAGGAACTCGGAAAGGCTGCCGAGCACGCAGCAGCGGCGCTGAAAGAGGCTTCGGCGACAATCCCCGATAACAATAAGGTGAAAGAGGAACTAGGCGCCGCTTCGGATAATATTCAGGCTGCGGGGGAACACGTTTCCGCTGCCGCCGACCATATCAGCAAGGCTGTTGACGCGGCGCAGCTGAACGAGGGTCTTAAAGAAATGGAGACCGCCGCAGACGAGCTGAGCAAGGCTCTCGGCGAGGCGGAAACCGCGATTAAGGAGATAACCGATGCGCTGAAAAATATCAACAGTTCGGAAGTGCCGAAAGAGGTTTATGATGAAATTTCCGCACAGCTTGAGATTATCAACAAGTCAATCGCGAATATTTCGGACAGCGCAGATGTTATAAACAAGGCGCTTGACGAGATAAACTCGCAGATTGACGCGGGAAAGCTGAAAGACGGTGTTGAGTCGATTGCGGACGCTGCAAAGGAGCTTTCGGACGCTGCGGATATCATTTCTTCCGCGAACGAAAGCTTCGATAAGGCAGCAGACAGTTTGAGCGCGGCTGTCGACAAGCTGAGCGAGTCCTCAAAAGCGGCTTCTGAAGCCACGGAGTATCTCACGAAGGCTTGCGATGTGTTCTCGGACGCGTTCGACAAGCTTTCGCAGACAACGAAAAATCTCGGAGATAAGCCGAAAGTTGAGTTTCCTGCGGCTGACGAGGATTTTACAGCCGCTGTGAACGGCTTCTCGAACAATTTTGCGGGGATTACAAACGCGATTTCTTCGATAAGCAATACCGCCGAGTCTGAGAGCGAGGTTTTGCTTGAGGATTTGCGGGAGATTAACGATGAGTTCGGGAAGATAACCGATATTCTGCGCGAACTTAAGGACAAAACGCTGAATACCGATGAAAAGGACGGCATAACAACCGACGTTTCCGAGGACAATTCAAGCAGCAGACAGGGAAAAGCGTATTCCTGCACGAACAGCGGCGGGGTACAGGGCGATGTTAATGTAGGCGGAATAACCGGCTCAATGGCGATTGATTTTGACTTTGACCCGGAGGACGATATAACTTCCGAGGGTGAGCGTTCGTACAGCTTTTCCTATAATGTCCGCGATATAATCGAAAACTGCACGAATACCGGCGAAATCACGGCGAAAAAGAACTATTGCGGCGGAATTGTCGGAAAGCAGGATATGGGCGCGGTTCGCGGGTGCATTGAGAACGGAAAGGTTACGAGCACTTCGGGAAGCTACGCGGGCGGAATTGCGGGATATTCGGTTTCTGCGATAAGAAACTGTATCTCAAAGGTTACGATAAGCGCAGCCGATTATGTCGGAGGAATTGCGGGTCAGGGAGTAATTCTCACCGATAACGCCGCGATACTCGACGTTTACGACTGCACGGAGCGCAAGGGCGCAATTGCGGGATTTGTTGATTTCACGGACAAGAACGCCGATATTCGTGAAAACAGCTTCGTTGACCGCGGAGTTGCGGGAATTGACGGCATAAGCTATTCGGGAAAGGCTTCTCCCGTTGATTTTGATCGTTTCCGCATTCTTGCGGGAAGCGCGGCGGTGATTGATGTTACATTTGTCGTTGACGGAAAAACAGTCGGCACGGTTGCCGTGGAGTACGGCGGCGCACTGAAAGAGAGCGATTTCCCCGAAATTCCCGCAAAATCGGGTTGTTTTGCAGAATGGAGCGATTTTGACAGTGCCTGCATTACGTTCCCCGTGACGGTTGAAGCGGTTTATACGCCGTATGTGACGGTAATCGAAAGCGCCGAAAAGTCCGAAAACGGCTTTGGGCTTGTGCTTGCGGACGGTTTGTTCGGAAGCGGTGCGTCGCTTTCCGTTGACACGGAGAGCAGCAGCGTTTTCGCTCCCGACGGAAGCGAACTGCGGATTGTTAAAGTTGATTGCGCGATACCGGACGGAGCGGTAACGGGACTGCGTTTTCTCATTCCGGAAGGCAGCGGAAATCCATCTGTTATGCAGTTTGTGAACGGAGCGTGGAAAGAGGTCGAGTTCACGGAAAACGGGCATTATCTCATTGTGAACAATCCCGCTTTGGAAAACGGTTCGGGCAGCTTCTGCGTTCGCCTGAATACGCTTAATCTTGTTCCGATTTTGGTAATAAGCGGCTGCGCGCTGATTGCGGTAATAAACATAGTCCTCTGGACGATTTTGATTAAACGTAAACGCGCAGAAAAGAAAGCAGCAAAATCCGCGGAAAAAATTGAAGATAAAACAGATGAACCGACGTTAAATAAATAAAAAAAATCCGTTCTGAATTTACTCAGAACGGATTTTTTGTGTTTTGCAGTGTTTTTCAGTTGAAAACGCGTCGTTTTGCAGTATTTTGCAGCAAAAACAGACGGATTTTTCAGAAATAGCTTACCTTAATCCGCTTGCCCATAAGCTTCAGGCACTTTGAAAGCTCCTCGACGAGGTTCATTTTAATGTTGAAGTTAATGGGGAGGTCGGGATTCTGGTGAGCGGGGTTTACGGCTCTTCCGACATAGAAGTTAATATCGGTCGCTTCCTCAAAAAGAAGCTGGCAGATAAGCGCCGCGCCGTCTTTTTTCGTGCTCCACTTGTCGTAAAGCTCGTTGTCTGCGAGGTAATCCTTCGCATAGGTGAGAACCTTGTTTACCGTGATAACACCCTCGGTTACAAGGTCAACTCCCTCGATAAAAGCAATCGGCGGCACGTCCGAGCTTTCAAAGCTCAGGCTCGCCTTAATCGGCTTTCCGAGGTATTTTGCGGCAATGGACGACGTTGTTCCGCCGCAGATAATGTGCTTTCCTTGTTTTGAGAAAAACAGCGACATCATTCTGTCGCAGTCGTCGCGGTTTGACGGCGGACCGAAAAGAATGTTCATCGGCTCGCGCTTGCGTATTTTTACAACGCAGGCTGTCGCGTCGTCGCCGGGCTTGTTTCCGTAGAGCCTTGCACATTCGTCAACGAGAATTGTGGAAATCGTTTTCGCCGTGTATCCCGCAAGCGAAATCGGCTCCATAAACGCGGTTATATCCTTCATTTCCCAGCCGAAATTATATCCCTCGCCTATTCCCGCGTGCGGGCAGCCGTCGCTTACCGCGATAAAATGGTCGTTTTCGCGCAGCTTAATTGACGAGCGGAAAATCTTTTTCCCGCCGATATGAAGCTCGGTCCTCGGATAATCGTAGTTTTCGCCGTCGCGTATAAGGATAACCTTAGGATTGTCGTATTGAATAAGCTCGGCGGTTTCGTTTTCTATCAGATGGATTATCGTGAACGTGGAATAGGCAACGCCGCGCTGACTGTCAATAGGCAGGGTAGCCGCGATTGTTTCAACGCAGTCCTCTATTGAAAGTCCCTCCGCCATCATCGTTGAGATGATTTTTGAAGTGAGCGTTGAGAGGATACTCGCCTTAACGCCGCTTCCAAGACCGTCCGCAAGCACGATTACCGCAGAACCGTCCTCCTGTTCAACAACGTCAACGTGGTCGCCGCAAAGCTGCTCTCCGTAATGGTTTATGCTCTTGTAACCAATATCCACGCAAAGGTTATTCATCGGAAATACTCTCCTTAAGCTTTGAAAGCGCAATCTTTGTTTCCGCGGCGGTTTCACCGAGCAGCGACGCGATTTCCTGAACAATTCTCATTTGCTTGTCGATAACCTTATCCGCGATTTCAACCGTCTGTCTGCTTATATCTTCCTTTTTCAGACGCGCGGTCTGTTCCTCTGTTTCATCGCGCATTATGCAGATAAGCAGGTGATAGTCCTTATCGTGAATTATTGTGTACTTAACGTACTTGTTATATTCGGCAAGATAAGTGCGGAAGTCGCGTAAATCTCTTCCTGTCTGAAGAACGTCCATAAACGGCTTCGGGTCCATAATCCGGATAACCTGCTCGCCGAGAACGTCGCTTTCCGAGCGTATATTCATAATATTTCTCGCAGAAGCGTTTATTTGCTGAACTTCGAGGTTTTCGTTCAGAACAAACAGACCGTTCGGGGTGTTTTTGACGATATTGTCCGAGAAGCTCTCCGCTTTATCTTTCAGGAACGGCAGGCACATTGAAATTTCCGCCTTGCCCTGGAAAATCGCGATTGCTTTTTCGCGGCAGGAATCATATCCGCACGAACCGCAGTTCAGTTCGTCCGATTCCTTGAATTTGCCCATTTGACGGAGTATCGAGCGAATTTCGCTCTCCGAGGGCATAGGAAGCTTCTTTTCGATAACGCCGAAAGACTTTCTGATTTCAACCGAGTCCGGCATATCGACGTCGAAGTCCTCTTTTCCCGCATAATCGGAAATCGCCGCAAAATCCTTGACGGGGGAGCGATGATTTTTCTCCATAACAGGACCGCCGATACAGCTTCCCGTACACGCAGACATCTCGATAAACGCGTGTTTTATGCCGCCGTTTTCGATTTCACGAAGCGCCGCTATGCAGTTTTCAACGCCGTCGATTGCCATATATGTATAATCAGCGGCGTCGCAGTTCATACTTTTCAGCACTCCGCCCGTTGTCGGGAAAATTCTTGCGCGGCTCTTTTCCTCGTGGTCGATTTCCGCTTTGAGTTCAATATGCTCTGCGGCAAGCCACTTTGTGAGGTCCTCGAACGTCAAAACCGCGTCCGTTATTCCCGCGTAATAATCCGCTTCGTCCTTTTTGGAGAGGCACGGACCGATGAAAACGGTTTTTGCGAGGGGATTGCGCTTTTTGATATCCTTGCAGTGCGCCTGCATAGGCGAAAGCACGTCGGCAAGGTACGGAAGAACCGTCGGGAAATACTTCTGAATAAGCAGATTTACCGAGTGGCAGCACGATGAAATCACGATATCGCGATGTTCCTCTTTAAGAAGCTTTTCGTATTCCGTTTTTACGATTGTTGCGCCGATTGCCGTTTCCTCAACGTCGAAAAAGCCGAGCTTTTTTAGCGCCTCGCGCATTTCCTCAATTCCCACGCCCTTATAGTTTGCCGCAAACGACGGCGCAAGGCTTACATAAACGGGCGCACCGCTTTGCAGAAGAACTTTTACCTTCTCGGTGTCGTCCTTAATCTGTTTTGCGTTCTGGGGACAGACGACAAAGCACTGTCCGCAGAGAATACACTCGTTTCCTATGATATGCGCCTGATTGCCCGAAAACCGAATTGATTTAACGTTGCAGTGGCGAATGCATTTATAGCAGTTTTTGCAGTTGGATTTTTTCAGAGTGAGATAATCCGCCATAAATCAGTTTCCTCCTTGGCGAATATGATTATTTGCTTACCTTCGCGAGGATATTTTCTTTGAAGAACTGGTCTACGGTTTCCGGTGAAACGGAAAAGAATTCGTCGTCAACGGTCACACAGACACCCTGCTGACATTTTCCCATACAGAATGTTCCGCCAAGCTCAACAACGTCCGAGAGACTGTTTTCGCTTACGAGAGACTGAAGTCTTTCAACAACCTGTCTTGAACCCTTTAAGTGGCAGGAACTGCCGATGCAGATAGTAACCTTCATTTCATATTCTCCTTTTCAATGGTAATAAAATATAATCTGCCGCGCCGCCTTTTCGTAAACGGCGCGGCAATAACTTATATATCGCGGTATTATTCGTAATCTACTACGTCAACCCATGAGAGCAGGAATTCGCGTTCCTTTGCATTGCCCTTTACGGACTGAGAAGCCGCTACAATCGGCATCCACTTCTGAACGTACTGTCTTGCGGTGTCGCTCTTCTTGCAGAACAGGTCGAGATACTTCTTTGCGCCGTCGATATCGCCGTTGAGCCAGAACAGAAGGTAGGTTCTCGCAGCGTCTGCGGAAGCGTTGCCCTGGGTTGCGTGCGACCAGTCGAGAATGTAGGGCATATTGTCGTCGGAAATTATGATATTCGACATCCAGAAGTCGCCGTGGCAGAGCTTATTGTGTTTGGGCATACCCTCAAGGCGCGTGTGGAGGTCATAGCGCGTTGTTGCGTCAATTTCAGCCTGTGCAATCTTACGGTTCATCTTGTCCTTGAGCTTGTTAAGCATAGGGCAGGTCTTGGACTGAACCAGAAGCTGAAGGTCAACGAACTCTTCAAGATATCTTTCCTTTTCAGCGGGATTTTCCTTCATAAGCTGAGAAAGCGTCTTGCCCTTGATAAACTCGGAAACGATAGCCCACTTGCCGTCAATCGTTGTAACTTCGATGATTTTCGGGATATTCAGACCCGTTTCCTCAACTCGCGCCTGATTAAGAGCCTCGTTGAGAACGTCAGCCTTTGAATAGTCCTCGTTGAACAGCTTAATGCACTTGTCGCCGTCGCGATAGATTGTTTTTGTGTTGCGTACTGCAATTACCTTATCGAGATTCATAAATTGTCCTCCTTACTTGCTCTTCTTGCCGCTTTTCTTAGCGGTTGATGCGGGAGTTTCAACTTCCGTGAAGTGATTTTTTCCATAGTAAGCGTTCAGATACATCTGCTTGATTTCGCTCATAAGCGGATATCTCGGATTTGCGCCGGTGCACTGGTCGTCGAACGCCTGCTCGGTCATATCGTCGAGTCTTGCAAGGAAGTCCTTCTCGTCGATACCGTACTCCTGAATGGAGTGCTTAATGCCAATCTTATCCTTAAGCTCGTTTATAGCCTTGATAAGTCCTTCAAGCTTCTCCTCGTCGTTCTTGCCGGTAATTCCGAGAGCCTCGGCAACCTCGGCATAACGGGCGAGAGTGTGCGGGTGGTCGTACTGGGAGAACGTACCCATCTTTGTGGGAACTTCGGCTGCGTTGAAGCGGAGAACCTCTTCAATCATAAGAGCGTTTGCAACGCCGTGCGGCAGGTGGTGGAACGCGCCGAGCTTGTGAGCCATGGAGTGGCATACGCCGAGGAATGCGTTCGCGAACGCCATACCTGCCATTGTAGCCGCATTTGCCATCTTCTCGCGCGCTTCAACGTCGGTCTGACCGTTTTCATAAGCGCGGGGGAGATACTTGAAGATAACCTGAAGCGCTCTGATTGCAAGACCGTCGGTGTAATCGGTTGCCATAATGGAAGCGTACGCTTCAAGAGCGTGAGTAACTGCGTCGATACCGGAAGCGGAAGTCAGACCCTTGGGTGCGCTCATATGGAAATCGGTGTCGATAATCGCCATATTCGGAAGCAGCTCGTAATCCGCGAGAGGATACTTGATGCCGCTCTTTTCATCTGTGATAACCGCGAAAGGCGTAACCTCGGAACCTGTACCCGCGGAGGTAGGAACTGCGATGAAGTAAGCCTTTTCGCCCATCTTCGGGAACGTGTAGATACGCTTTCTGATATCCATAAAGCGCATTGCCATATCCATAAAGTCAGCCTCGGGGTGTTCGTAGAGAACCCACATAATCTTGCCTGCGTCCATTGCGGAACCGCCGCCGAGCGCGATAATGCAGTCGGGAGCGAACGCTCTCATCTGCTCTGCGCCCTTGATTGCGCAAGCGAGAGTCGGGTCGGGTTCAACGTCGAAGAACGCCGCGTGCTCAATTCCAAGCTCGTTGAGCTTATCGATAATCGGCTGTGCATAGCCGTTTTTGTAAAGGAAGCTGTCCGTTACGATAAACGCCTTTTTCTTGCCCATAACGTTCTTGAGTTCTTCAAGAGCAACAGGCAGGCAGCCTTTCTTTATATAAACCTTTTCAGGCGCTCTGAACCAAAGCATATTCTCTCTCCTTTCGGCAACCGTTTTAATGTTAAGCAGATGCTTTACTCCGACGTTTTCCGAAACGGAGTTTCCGCCCCAAGAGCCGCAGCCCAGAGTAAGCGAGGGCTTGAGCTTGAAGTTGTACAGGTCGCCGATACCGCCGTGAGAAGAAGGCGTGTTTATGAGAATACGGCAGGTCTTCATTCTCTCTGCAAATTCGTGGATTTTTTCTTCGCCGGTTGCAACGTCGAGGTAGATTGACGAAGTGTGACCATAGCCGCCGTCCGCGATGAGGTGTTCAGCCTTTGCAAACGCGTCCTGAATATCCTTTGCCTTGTACATTGCGAGAACGGGGGAGAGCTTTTCGTGAGCGAATTCCTCGGAAATATCAACGCTCTCAACCTCGCCGATGATGATTTTTGTTCCTTCGGGAACGTCGACTCCCGCGAGTTTTGCGATTGTGTGAGCCTTCTGACCAACAATCTTTGCGTTGAGCGCGCCGTTTATGATGATGGTCTTGCGAACCTTTTCGGTTTCATCGGGATTGAGGAAGTAGCAGCCGCGAGCGATAAATTCCTTTTTAACAGCGTCATAGACGTTCTTGTGAACGATAACAGACTGCTCGGAAGCGCAAATCATACCGTTATCGAATGTCTTTGAATGAATGATAGAACTTACCGCAAGGAGAATATCCGCAGTTTCGTCGATGATAGCGGGAGTATTTCCTGCGCCGACGCCGAGAGCGGGCTTTCCGCTTGAATAAGCAGCCTTAACCATTCCGGGACCGCCTGTTGCGAGGATAATGTCCGCTTCTTTCATAACGAGGTTCGTCATCTCAAGGGAAGGAACGTCAATCCACGCGATAATTCCCTCGGGCGCGCCCGCTTCAACAGCCGCTTCGAGAACAACCTTTGCAGCTTCGATTGTCGACTTCTTTGCACGGGGGTGAGGGCTGATGATGATACCGTTGCGGGTCTTGAGGCAGATAAGCGTCTTGAAAATCGCGGTAGAAGTGGGGTTTGTGGTCGGAATAACCGCCGCAACAACGCCGATTGATTCCGCAACCTTCTTGATACCGTAAGCCTTGTCCTCTTCAATAACGCCGCAGGTTTTGGTGTTCTTGTACGCATTGTAGATGTACTCGGCAGCGTAGTGATTCTTGATAACCTTATCCTCAACCACGCCCATTCCGGTTTCCTCGACAGCCATTTTTGCGAGCGGAATTCTCATTTTATCCGCTGCAACCGCAGCCGCCAGAAAGATTTTGTCAACCTGCTCCTGTGTGTACTCGGCGAACTTCTTCTGCGCTTCTCTTACGCGAGCGAGCGCCTGTTCAAGCTTTTCCACGCCGTCAACAATTTCATAGGTTTTGTTCTTCACGTTCTGTTACCTCCGTAAATTATATTTGTTTGTTAAGATGAGCCAAAGATAATGCCAGATTTTCCTGTCTTACGGCAACGCCCTCAGGCACATTGAGTTTAATCGGCGCGAAGCTCCAGACAGCCGTTATTCCGTTCTGAACCATCATATCGCAGACCTCCTGCGCCGCTTCCTTGGGAACTGTGATTATGCCGATTTTTATGCCGTTTTCGCGGCAGAACTCCCGCATTTGTTCGAGCGGATATATCGGTTTTCCCGCTTCCGAAATATCCTTTTCCTCAACGCGGTCGAAAGCGGCGGCGATTTCCAGACCGTAGTCCGCAAAGCCCTCGTAATCGAGAAGCGCTCGTCCGAGCTTTCCCGCGCCGGCAAGAATTGCCCGACAGTGGTTTTTCTGCCCAAGACAAACCTCAAGGCGTTCAATAAGCGCCGCGGTTTCATAGCCGATTTTCGGCCGTCCCTTTCCGCTTGCCGCCGCTAAGTCTTTGCGTACCTGAACCTCGCCGAACCCAAGCTCTTCCGCTATTTTTGTCGCGGAAATCGTTTTGGCTTCAACGCTTTTCAGATATTTCAGATATACCGGCAGTCTGCCGAGAGCAGCTCTTGATACTTCTGAGTTCATTTCGCCTCCTCCTTCATTGATTATATTATAACATACTCTGTCGAAAAAGGGAATTGCTTTTTTGATATATCGGTATTATTTATATCAATATATCGAATATTGATACATCTCAGACCGATAATCCGCGCCGTATGTTTTGTTCGCCAAGCCAAATCCCGCTGTTTTGGCGGCAGCGGGACTTTAGTTTATTCTGTTCAGCCGAGAGCATTTCTGAGGTCGTCTTCGGGGTGCGTTCCGACGGGAATAATGTTGAATTTTTCAACAAGCGTATCAATAACGTTCTTCGACAAAAACGCGGGAAGCGTCGGTCCGAGGCGGATATTTTTAATTCCGAGATAAAGCAGCGTTATGAGAATACATACGGCTTTCTGTTCGTACCACGACAAAACAAGCGTGAGCGGAAGCTCGTTTACCGTGCAGTTGAACGCGTCTGCGAGGGCGAGCGCGATTTTAACGGCACTGTAAGCGTCGTTGCACTGACCGCAGTCGAGAATACGCGGAATACCCTCGATATCGCCGAGGTCGAGGTCGTTCAGCCTGTATTTTCCGCAGGCGAGCGTGAGAATAACGGTATCGGGCGGGGTAAGCTTCGCAAAATCCGTGTAATAGCTTCTGCTTGGCGAAGCTCCGTCGCACCCGCCGATAAGGAAGAAATGCTTGATTTTGCCGGCTTTTACAAGCTCGATGATTTTCTCCGCGTGAGAGAGAACGGAATTGTGCGCGAAGCCCGTTGTAACCGTCTTTCCGCCGTTCATTCCGGTCATTTCTCTGTCCTCGGAATAGCCTCCGCATTCAAGCGCTTTGTTTATCACGGGCGTGAAATCCTTGTCCTCGCCGATGTGAACGAGTTCGGGATACGCGACAATCGAGGTTGTGAACACCCTGTCCGCATAGCTCTCGCGAACGGGCATAATGCAGTTTGTCGTGAAAAGCACGGGCGCGGGAATGTTGTGGAACTCGGACTGCTGATTTTGCCAGCCCGTTCCGAAGTTTCCCTTTAAGTGCGGGTATTTTTTAAGCTCGGGATAACCGTGAGCGGGGAGCATTTCGCTGTGCGTGTAGATGTTTATTCCGCGGTCTTTCGTCTGTTCGAGAAGCAGCTTCATATCGTGCAAATCGTGACCGCTCACCACGATAAACGGACCTTTTTCAATGGTAAGCGGCACTTCGGTCGGCACGGGATTTCCGAAAGCTTCGGTATTCGCGCTGTCAAGCGTCGCCATACACTTGAAATTTACCTCGCCCGTTTTCATCACGAGCCTGAACAAATCATCGGGCGATTTGTTCTCGGCGACAGCGCGCAGTCCCTCGTAAAAGAACGCGTTCACTTCGGGGTCGTACTTTCCGAGCGCGTGGCAGTGATAAGCGTAAGCCGCCATTCCTTTCAGCCCGAACAGAATGAGCGATTTGAGCGAGCGGATATCCTCGTGCTCGTTCCAGAGCAGCTTCATATCAAAATCATCGAATTTTTCCGCGTTAATTCTGCCTTTTTCCTTTTCGGCTTCGGTTTTGAGCTTCTTGATTGAGGAATCGTTGAAATTGACGTTCGTGAGGGTCGTGAACAGCCCTTTCATCATAAGAATATCGGTTTCGCGCGTTGGAGAGCCGTTTTCCGCAGCCCGCGCAACGCCTATCAGCGCGCCGATAAGCTCGTCCTGCAAATTCGCGGTGTCGGCTTTTTTGCCGCAAACGCCGACTTTGTTGTCGCAGGCGCGGTTGTGGGCGGTCTGCTGGCATTGAAAGCAAAACATTTCGTTCATTTTTATATCCTTTCTTTGGCTGAAAATCCGTTTTCGGCAGCCTCGGTAATATTTTCTCCCGCTATTTCCGTATTATCCCATCGCTTCACCGCAATTATAAATCAGAGCAAAAATCAAGGCGAAAATTTGTGAAAATTCACGATTGTATTTTTTAAGTGAAATATGCTATAATGTATTCAATAATAAAAGCTATATGAACAAAGTGGGCGATGAGAATGAGCGTTTATATATGTATAGATTTAAAGTCGTTTTACGCGTCGGTCGAGTGCGTTGAACGGGGGCTTGACCCGCTTGGGACAAACCTTGTCGTCGCGGACGAAAGCAGAACGGAAAAGACGATATGCCTTGCGGTTTCGCCGCCGCTGAAGGCTTACGGGATTTCGGGAAGGGCGAGGCTTTTCGAGGTCGTGCAGAAGATGCGCGAGGTGAACGGCGCGCGCCGCCGCCAAACTCCCGGAAAGATGTTTTCGGGAAAGTCCTGTTTTGACGCCGAACTTAAGAAAAATCCGTGGCTTATGGCGGATTATATCGTTGCGCCGCCGCGAATGGCTCATTATATTGAATACAGCACGAAAATCTACGAAATTTATCTGAAATACGCGTCCGCCGATGATATTCACGTTTACTCGATAGACGAGGTTTTTATTGACGCGACGGATTATCTTGCCGCGGGAAAAACGACCGCGCATGAGTTTGCAAGGGAGATTATGCGCGATGTTTACGTTTCTACGGGAATAACGGCGACTGCGGGCGTCGGCGCTAATATGTATCTTGCGAAGATTGCAATGGATATAGTCGCGAAGAAAATGCCTGCGGACGAGGACGGAGCGCGGATTGCGGAGCTTGACGAAAAAAGCTACCGAAAGCGGCTCTGGGAGCATACGCCGATTACGGATTTCTGGAGAATAGGCGGCGGTTATGCGAAAAAACTCGCCGAAAACGGAATGTTCACAATGGGTGATGTGGCGAGGCGTTCTCTTGAGGATTATTCTTCGCTGTACAAACTGTTTGGAGTGAACGCAGAGCTTCTTGTCGACCACGCTTGGGGCTATGAACCCTGCACGATGAGCGACATCAAGCGTTATCGTCCGTCCGCGAACAGCATAAGCAGCGGTCAGGTACTTCAGTGTCCTTATGATTGTGAAAAAACGCGGCTTATCGTAAAGGAAATGGCGGACGCACTGGCGCTTGAGCTTGCGGGAAAGCGCCTTGTCACCGCGCAGCTTACGCTTACGCTCGGTTATGACAGGGAAAACTGCGGCGGGGAATACGCGGGCAAGGTTTCCGAGGACCGCTATGGGAGAATAACTCCTACGCACGCTCATGGAACTGTAAATCTTCCGCGCGAAACGTTCTCGTCAAGGCTGATAAGCGGCGCTGTAACGGGACTGTTCGAGCGGATTGCCGACAGGAATATGACTGTGAGGCGAGTTAATATCTGCGCGTGCGGGGTTGTTCCCGAAGAAAGAAAGCGCGAGGGCTTCGAGCAGCTTAATCTGTTCACCGACTACGAAAAAATCGCCGCCGAAAACGCCGCTTTGGAGCGCGAGAAAAATATGCAGCTTGCCGTGATTGCGATTAAGGAAAAATACGGAAAAAACGCGGTTTTTCGCGGAATGAGCCTTGAAGAGGGCGCGACCGCCCGCAGCCGAAACGTGCAGATAGGCGGACACAGAGCGTAAAAGCCGAAAACTGCGTTTGCGATAATATGTTAAGGTTAGATGGAAAAAATGGTATGACGGGTATGACGGGTTTATATAACCTTTTGCATAGTTTTTTGAAAACAAATAAAAAAAGTTACTACAAGCCGTCATACCTGTCACAACCGCTTTGTTATGCGAAATGTTAGAGCGTGTTCACATTAACGCTCAACGCTCATCTTGCGGCAAATTTTCCGCATAGCTGCGTTAATTTTTCTTGACGTACATACAGTACGCCTGCGAAAAATTGCCTTGCTCTGCAAAAAATTTGCTTTGCAATCTGAGCATTTCAGTTTATGTGAACACGCTCTAATTATCACAATGCCGTCGTTACGGCAAGGGAGCGAAAAATGGAAAAATATGACAATATGATTGATATGCCGCGTCCCGAACCGCCACGCGAGCGTATGAGCGCTTCCGAACGCGCCGCGCAGTTCGCGCCATTTTCCGCGCTTGCGGGGTTTGGCGAGGCGATAGGTGAAGCGGGGCGGCGTTTTGACGAGAATGTTGAGGGTTCGGAACGGTTTCAGCAGACAGAGCCGCGCTGACAAGCCAAGCAATAAGAAATTATCCGCGCTTTTTCCGACTATATCAAAAAAGATAAGGATAATATGCATAAAAAGCATTTAACAAGTTGAAAAAGATGTGTTATAATTACATACAGAAAGGGAAATAAAACGGTTTCCCCGATGAAAAAAAGTGAAAATAACGGAGGTACTTATTATGGCACGTTTTACTCTTCCTCGTGACGTTTACCACGGAAAAGGTGCGCTTGAGGCACTGAAATCGTTCAAAGGCAAGAAGGCGATAATCTGCGTCGGCGGCGGCTCTATGAAGCGTTTTGGCTTCCTTGACAGGGCTGAGGCATATCTGAAAGAAGCAGGTATGGAGGTTAAGATTTTTGACGGAATTGAGCCTGACCCTTCCGTTGAAACCGTAATGAGAGGCGCGGACGCAATGCTCGAATTCCAGCCCGACTGGATTGTTGCAATCGGCGGCGGTTCTCCTATCGACGCGGCTAAGGCTATGTGGATTAAGTACGAATATCCCGACTGCACATTCGAGGATATGTGCAAGGTTTTCGGTATTCCCGAGCTTCGCAAAAAGGCTCATTTCTGCGCTGTTTCCTCGACTTCCGGCACGGCGACCGAAGTCACCGCGTTTTCTATCATAACCGATTACAGCAAGGGAATAAAGTATCCTATCGCTGACTTTGAGATTACGCCCGATGTTGCGATTGTTGACCCCGAACTTGCCGAAACAATGCCGCAGAAGCTTGTCGCTCATACCGGTATGGACGCTATGACCCACGCAATCGAGGCTTATGTTTCTACCGCAAACTGCGATTTTACCGACCCGCTCGCTATTCACGCTATCGAGATGATTATGAAGGACCTTGTTCCTTCGTACAACGGCGATATGGCGGCAAGGGACAGAATGCACAACGCCCAGTGCCTCGCAGGAATGGCGTTCTCAAACGCGCTTCTCGGTATCGTACACTCTATGGCGCATAAAACCGGCGCGGCTTTCGCGGATTATGGCGCTCACATTATCCACGGCGCTGCAAACGCTATGTATCTTCCCAAGGTAATCGCGTTTAACGCTAAGGACGAAACCGCAAAGAAGCGTTACGGCGTTATCGTTGACTATATGGAAATTGCGGACAAGAACGCTTCCGACGACGAAAAGGTAAAGGCGCTTATCGCTTATCTGCGCAAGATGAACGACGACCTTAAAATCCCGCACTGCATCAAGAATTACGGCGCGGACAGCTATCCCACCGAGCAGGGCTTCGTTCCCGAGAATGTGTTCCTCGAAAGACTTCCCGAAATTGCGAAAAACGCAATCGGCGACGCCTGCACGGGTTCAAATCCCCGTCAGCCTTCGCAGGAAGAAATGGAAAAGCTGCTTAAGTGCTGCTACTATGATACCGAAGTCGACTTTTAATTATAAGAGTTCTGTTATTCTGCCTGTTTAAATAAATTTGAGCCTCGCTTGCGGGGCTCTTTTTTTGCTTCGGCTTAAGAAGCGCAAGAAAAAATCCGCCCTCGAAAAGAGCGGATTTTGATTTTTCCTTTGATTAAGCTGAAATTACTTAAGCTCAATCTTAGCGCCTGCTTCTTCAAGCTTAGCCTTGAGTTCCTCAGCCTCTGCCTTAGCAACGCCTTCCTTGATAGCCTTAGGAGCAGCCTCAACAAGCTCCTTAGCCTCCTTGAGTCCAAGACCGCAGATATCCTTAACAGCCTTGATAACAGCCATCTTTGCGTCGCCGAAGGAAGCGAGAACTACGTCGAACTCAGTCTTTTCCTCAGCAGCAGCGGCACCTGCGCCTGCGCCTGCAGCGGGAGCAGCGGCAACAGCGGCAGCGGATACGCCGAATTCCTCTTCAAGAGCCTTTACAAGCTCGTTAAGTTCAAGAACAGAAAGCTCTTTTACTTCGTCAATCATCTTTGTAATCTTTTCAGAAGCCATTTTAATTTACCTCCATAATATGTTTTGATTTTTTGTTGTTACGCGGCGATTAAGCCGCCGATTTTCCGCAGATTAAGCGGATTCGCCCTGTTTTTTCTCGATTTCGCTGATAGCGATAGCGAGGCGCTGAATGGGCGACTGCAGCATAAATACAAGCTGAGAGAGCAGCGTTTCCTTGGAAGGAAGCTTTGCGTAAGCCTCGACCTCTTCCTTGGAGATAGCCTTTCCGTCTACGAAACCGAGCTTGATAGCAAACGCACCCTTTGAATCCTCAGCCTTCTTGTTGAGAATTTTGGGAGCAATGATGATATCTTCGCTTGACAGCGCGATAGCGGTTGTGCCTTCAAGAGCGGAATCAAGTCCCTCAATACCTGCAGCCTTGCACGCGCGCTTGAGAAGGGTATTCTTAACTACGAAATAGTCAACGCCGTTTTCACGAAGCTCTTTTCTGAGCTTGGTATCGTCTTCAACGGTGATTCCCTTGTAGTCAACCAATACGCCGCCTGCCGCGCCTTTCAGCTTTTCCGTCAATTCCTCAACGAACTGCTGCTTTTTTGCGAGAACGCTTTCACTAGGCATTTTTTTCACTCCTTACATAGAATTTGCTGTCAAAAAACAAAATCCCCTCTGCAAAGACAGAAAGGGAGAACAGATTTCATAAAAATCAAATCCCGTTCTTCGGCAGGCGCGGAAACCGCATTATAGAACTACTTCCACCTGCTGTCTTTAGAACAGCAAATATATTATACCACGACAAATAAATTTTGTCAAGAGATTTTTCAAAAAAACTTGACTTTTTTTGAAAATTATATTAAAATGTGATTATACATTTAATAAGGCGGTGATAATCTGAAACGAGGAATATTTGCGATAGTAAGCGCAATTTCGGCGGTAATGCTGACTTCCTGCGCGAACTCTCCGACAAAATCGCAGGAGAATTTTTTCGCGATGGACACTTATATGACCGTTGAGGCATACGGTGAAAACGCGGAAAAAGCCGTGCTTGAGGCGAAAGAAGCCGTTGTTAATCTGGAGAAGCTCTTGTCGGTGAACGATGAAAACAGTGAAATTTACGCGGTAAATCACGGAAAATCGCCCGATTTATCGGAAGAAACTTTTGATTTGATAACGCTTTCGCTTGATATCGCCGAAAAGACGCACGGCGCGTTTGACCCGACGGTTTACCCGATAACGGTGGCGTGGGGCTTCACGACAGACGAAAAGCACGTTCCCGAAAGCGGGGAAATCGTTTCGCTTCTGGAGAAGGTCGGCTATGAAAAAGCTGCGGTTTCGGGGAAAAAAGTCGTTTTGCAGGAGGGAATGAAGCTTGATTTCGGCGGAATTGCAAAGGGCTATGCGAGCGACAAATGTGCGGAAATAATGCGAGAAAACGGCGTAGAATCCGCGATAATCAATCTCGGCGGCAATGTTTACGCGATCGGAAAGCGCCCCGATGGGAATTTGTGGAGGATAGGCGTTGCCGACCCGTCCGGCGAAGGCGTTGAGGACAGAGCGGGTTTGCTGAGCGTTTCGGATTGCGCTGTTGTGACGTCGGGAAATTATCAGCGCAGCTTCACGCAGAACGGCATAACCTACGGTCATATAATCGACCCGAAAACGGGTTATCCCGCCGACAACGACCTGCTTTCGGTAACGGTTGTCGCGGCTGACGGAACGCTCTGCGATGCGCTTTCGACCGCTTTGTTCGTTATGGGACTTGAAGAAGCCGAGAAATTCTGCCGCGAAAACGGCGGCTTCGACGTTATTCTGATTGCAAAAGACGGCGAAATATACGTCACCGAGGGGCTTAGCGACAAGTTCACGTCTGAAAGAACAGTTCATACCATAAGCTGATTTTAACCGCAGTATCGTGTTTTGTCGCGACATTGCGGTTTTTGTTCGGGCAATTTTGTCAATATTTGTCATAAGAGATATGTGATTTTGCACAAAAAGTTATTTGCCTTTGTGGAAATTACTTGACAAATTGACAAAAAAGGGATATAATATTATTATAAAAAATTTTGAAAAGGAGTTTTTGCCATGAGCAATTTTCAGAACAAGTGCTTTGGAACGTCCGATATGCCGATTTTAAGCGGCGCTGAGGACAGTTTTTGCACCGAGGCGTACATAGACGGTCTTTGCGGTTACATCAGGAGCTGCGAAACGCCGATGACGATTTCCATTCAGGGCGGCGGCGGAAGCGGCAGAACGAGTATGCTCAAGATGATGAGCGAGAAGCTGCTTGAGCCTTCGGGAAAGGAAAAAATCACAGTTATCGGCATAAACGCGTGGCAGTCCTCTCAGTTTAACGTCGGGCTGACGTTTTCCGTTATTTCGCTTTTGATAAAGGAGCTGAACGAGGGCGGCGCGCATTTCCGCAATGTTATGAATTTGTTCTCAAGCATTGCCGAAAAGCCGAGAAAGGCGGAGGAAGCGTGCGCTGTCGCAGATGAAATCCGCGAGCTGAAAAACGAGTTTCAGGCGGCTGTCGACCAGAAGCTGAGCGATACGGGCTGCGATAGGATTGCGTTCTTTATCGACGACCTTGACCGTTTGCAGCCGGTAAAAGCGGTTGACCTGCTTGAATATCTGAAAATGTTCATCGACTGCGAAAAGTGCGTTTTCGTGCTTGCGGTTAACAGCGAAACCGTAACCGAGGGCGTTCGCCAGAAATACGGCGTTGACGAGGGCAGAGATTTCTTTGATAAGATGATTCAGCTTCCGTTCAACGTTCCCGTTGAGAAATACGATATCGACAAGTTTGTAAGAGCGGAATTTGATTCTTGGGACGAAAATATACTCAAAAAGAACGACATCAACCTTTTCAAGAGCCTTATCGGCAACTCAATCGGCTTTAATCCGCGCGGAATGAAGCGTCTGTTCAACACGTTCCGTCTGCTTGACGCAACGATTGACATTGAAACCGAGAACGCTGAAAAAGCCGCGATTGAGAGAGGCGAAAAGAAAACCTCGACAGAGCCTGAAATCAGCAAGATTTCAAGGCAGCGCGCATTGTTTGCGGTAATCTGCCTGCAAACGAGCTTCCAGAAGCTTTATTGGTTCCTGCTTTCATCGAGCAGTCTGCTTGACGCGAACTCGCTTACTGTGTTTATGAACGACGAGGAGCTTAGAAGCAACGCGGAGATAATGAACGTTGTGTTCACGGACCGCGAGGGCAAGACCGACAACGATATGATAAGGAGAGTGCGTAAATTTATTCCGCACTTCCAGAGAGCAATCCGCGCGGGATATTACGATAATGTAAGCGATGATGAAATTCTGCGTACTATTATCAGAGAAGCGACCGTAACGTCCGTTGGCAATATGATAGTATCGAACGACGAGGATAAGCAGGACGAAAACCGCAAGCTTGTCGAGGTTATTAACGCCGAGCTTAAATCGCACTACAAAAACAGCGTTTACTTCCAGCCGTACTATCAGAGCGGAACGACCGAAGCGTGCGGATATTCTGCATTCAAGGCTTACGCGGGCTTTGAATTCTCGGTTGTTTATTCGATAAGACACACGATAAAGAACACGCGCGTTGTTAAGTTTATGGTGAAAAACCTCACAAAACCCGTAAACGGCGCGGCTGTTGACGAGGATTTGTGGAAATACTGCAAGAACGAGGTTATGTTTGATACGCTCGGAACCGACCCGCTCAATCTCGGAAGAAAAGCCGAGTGCAGTTTCTCCGGAAAGAAGCTCAGTATGGACTATGATTATGTCGGAGAGTTTGCCGTGAGGGACAGCGACGGAATTATGAAAACCATTATTGACGTTATGGAAAAGGCAATCGAAACCGTAAAGGTTCACGAACAGCCCACAGTTCTGAATTAAACAAAAAAATTAGCCGGCGGAGTGAAAACTTCGCCGGTTCAGACTGTCGATAAAGGCACATCTGCGTTGTCAGCGCCGTTTTGGCAGGCACAAAGCCTAGCCAAAACGGCGCTTCCCAGCATCTGCACCTTTCTTGACAGTCTGGGTGAATAATCTATAACCGGCGGAGTGAAAACTTCGCCGGTTTTTTTGTCTTTTTCGGGTTTTTGCAGAGATTTGCAGTTAACATCACGCCGTTTTGCAGTGTTTTGCAGTCATTTTGGGCTGATTTCGGCTTTTTTCATCGCCTTGAATTCCGCAGCAGCCATCAAGAACGCGACAACCGCGGAAATAAAATCCGCGACGGGTCCGGTGTACAGAATACCGTCGATATCAAAGAAAATCGGAAGTACAATCAAAAGCGGCAGGAAAAAGATTATTTGCCTTGTAAGCGAGAGGAAAACACCCTTAATCGGCTTTCCGATTGACGTGAAGAAGGTCGAGGTTATCGGCTGAATACAGACAAGCGGTGTGAGAAGCAGGAAAATACGGAAGAATTTCGCGCCGAATTCAAAGTAAAGCTCCGATTCGTTGCTCCCGAAAAGCGACAAAATCTCGCGCGGAATAAGCTGAAAAGCGATAAACGACACCATTGAAATCGCCGCGGCTATAATAAGCGCAAGCTTGTACGCTTTCCTTACGCGGCCGTATTTCCGCGCGCCGTAGTTGAAGCTCTCGATAGGCTGCGAGCCTTGTCCAAGACCGATTACGATTGAGAAGATAACCTGATTGACTTTCATTACAATTCCCGCGCAGGCTATGGGAATTTCCTCGCCGTAAACCGAAAGCGCGCCGTAATGTTTGAGCGAGTTGTTCAGGACAATCTGCACGACCATTATCGCAAGCTGATTGAAAAAAGAAGCCATTCCGATTGACGCGGTTCTGAGCGTATATTTCAGCTTGATTTTGAAGTGCGAAAGCGAGAGCTTAACCGTCTTGAAGCGGAATAGATACGCGATTACGACAGCCGAGGACACAATCTGACCGATAATCGTGGCGAGCGCCGCGCCTTTCATTTTCCAGTCGAAGCCGAAAATGAAAAGAGCGTCCAGTCCCGTGTTTATAACAGCGCCGATGAGGTTGCTGAACATTGTCATTCGCGGGCTTCCGTCCGCTCTGATGAGGTGTCCGCCGCCTACCGAAAGCACTAGAAACGGGAAACCATACGCCGATATTCGCACATAATCCTCCGCGTAGGGGAGAACGTTTTCGGGTGAACCAAACAGCTTCAGAAGCGGCGTGAGAAAGCAGAGCGTGATTACAGACAAAACAAGTCCGCATATTATCAGCATTGTTACCGCGTTTCCTATAAAATAAGGCGCGTCTTTTTTTTCGCCTTTGCCCATCGCGAGGTTAAAGCAGGACGCTCCGCCTATTCCGAACAGCAGCGACAGCGCGATGCAGGACGTTGAAAACGGGAACGCAATGTTTGTCGCGGAATTACCGAGAAGTCCCACCGCCTGTCCGATAAAAAGCTGGTCGACTATGTTATAGAGCGCGCCGACAAGCATTGCGATTATGCTCGGAACGGCAAATTTTACCATAAGCTTACCCACGGGTTCCGAACCGAGCAGATTTTCATTTGTTTTTTCTTCCATTTATATCTTCCTTATCTTTTTTGCAAACCGAAGCGGGGATTTTATCCCCGCTTTTTATTATTGCGATTTATCAAGCGCATTTTTTATAAAATCGCCCAGATTTCCATCTTTCAGAAGCGCTCTCACGATATCAATATAGCTGAAAACGGGAACCGCTCCCTCGCGTATAAGCTCCGTTGTTCCCGCATAATGCGCTTCAAGTATGCTGTGCGGCGGAACCGCAAAAATCTCTCTTCCTTGTTCAAGAGCGTGCTGAGCCGTCAGCATACACCCGCTGATTTCTCCCGCTTCAAGAACAAGCGTTCCGAGAGATATGCCGGAAATAATCCTGTTTCTGTGCTGAAAATAGCCGCCGAACGGCTTTTGAAAGGGGAGAAGTTCGCTTATCAGAGCGCCGCCGTTTTCGACAATTTTCCGTTTCAGCGGACCGCTTCCTTTCGGATAATCGACAAGCATTCCGCAGCCGCATACGCCGACTGTTTTCCCTCCTGCGTCAAGACAGGCGCGGTGCGTTTCTGCGTCAAGTCCGACCGCAAGACCGCTTGTAATCACAGCTCCAAGCCTTGCAAGCGAAGAAATCAGCGCTTTTGTCACCGCATAGCCGTATTCCGAGGCGTTTCGCGTGCCGACCGCCGAAACCGTAAACTCGCTGTTCAGACACTCCGGATTTCCCGCGCAGAACAGCACAATCGGCGGATTTTCTATGTTTTTCAGCAGTTTCGGGTAACGTTCATCGTCAAGCGTAATTATCGTGATATCGTTTTCAGTGCAGATATCCAGAATGTTTTGAACAGCGCTGCTTCTGATATCCGAGGCTCTTTGACGTTCGCCTTCGCTGAGAAACGGAATTTTTCCGTCGCGGATTGCTTTCGCGGCAGCCGAAGGGTCGCCGTCGAACTGCGACAGAATAAGCGTTGTTTTGGAATTGTACGGCGTCATCACCATAAGCAGCCAGAGCCATACTTCAATCGGGCTTGTTTTTGCGTTTTCGGATAAATCAATATGCCGAGCCACAGGCAATCCCTCCCGAACTTTTTTCAGCGGTTCATCTCGCTCTGAGGTCCCGTCGAGTTGTGCTCCTCAATGATACGCTTGATTTCCTTGAGGTCGGACGAGGGAAGGTCGCCGACAATCGTGTTTTTAACAGAGCCTGTCGCATTTCCGTACTGCAATGCCGTGCGGCAGGAAAGTCCGCTCGAAAGAAGTCCCGCGAGTACGCCCGAAATGTAAGCGTCGCCGCTTCCTATTCTGTCTACAACTTCGATATTGCGATAAGGCTCTTCTTCGTAGAATTTATCCTCTTTCGCGTTGTAGATAACCGAGCCGAATGTGTGAATTTTCGGGCTGTGGACAATTCTCTGCGTTGAAGCCATAATCGAAATCGGATAATCGCGGCAGAAGCTTCTCATTATCTCGTAAACATCGCCTGTTTTGCCGAAAGTAAGGCGGGCGGTGTCCTCGGAGCAGAAGAAAATGTCGATATACGGCAAAATCTGCTCGATACATTCGCGCGCTTCCTCGCCGCTCCAGAGGTTAAGTCTGAAGTTTACGTCGAACGAAATTAACGCTCCGTTTGCCTTGAAGCGCTTTATCATCTCGATTGCGGCTTCTCTTGTGTTTGTTCCGAGCGCAAGGGTAATTCCCGTGGTGTGAAAGCAGCGCGCGGACTTGAACATATCCTCGTCGTAATCGCCGAGATTAATGCTGTTAACCGAGGTGTTCTGTCTGTCGTACACAATTCCGGGCTTTCTCGGATGAGCGCCGTTCTCATAGTAGTAAATGCCAAGACGAGAATGTCTATTGTCGTCATAGGTTATGTAGTCGTCGCTGACGCCGCCGAAACGAATACGGTTCTTGACGTATTTTCCGATATCGTTTGAGGGAAGCTTTGTGATAATGCCTGTTCTCAGCCCCAGAAGCGCCGCTCCCGAAACAACGTTAAGCTCCGCGCCGCCGACCTGCTTGTTGAAAATATCGCAGCTTACAAGTCTTTCGTTGTTGGGCGGAGAAAGTCTGAGAAGAAGTTCTCCGAACGCGAGCAAATCAAATGATTTTTCCATAGTTTATCTCCTTAAATTTTAACGTATAACTGAATGTAATCGTATACTTATGGAAATAATTATATCACAACTCAAAGAAAAAATCAAGGGGATAATCGGGGAATTATTTGAATTGTGTTGACAAAGCGAAAAATATGTGATATACTTTAGGCGTAAAGGCAGAAAAGTCTTTATATATCGATTAATGAAGGCGGTGAAACAATGAAGATTACTCTTAATCCCGACAAGGAAACCGTAAAGGTTGTAAGGGAGGGTCTGAAGCGAACGGGCGGCTATTGCCCGTGCAGGAGAGAGCGGAACGAGAATACAAAATGTATGTGCGAGGAGTTCAGAAAGCAGATTGACGACCCGAATTTCGAGGGCTTCTGTCATTGTATGCTTTATTATAAGTCATTGGAAGGAGATAAGAAAAATGGCTGAGATTACTTTAAACAAGGACAATTTCACAAGCGAGGTTCTGGAGTCGGACAAGCCTGTGCTGGTTGATTTCTGGGCTGAGTGGTGCGGACCGTGCAGAATGCTTGCGCCCGTCGTCGAGGAAATTGCCGAGGAATTCGACGGCAGCGTCAAGGTCGGAAAAGTCAATATTGACGAAGAACCGGAGCTTGCAAATAAATATCGCGTGGAATTTATTCCCACGCTGATTGTATTCAGAAACGGAAAGCCCGAAAGCACGTCGACGGGCTATGTGCCCAAGGAAAAAATCGAGGAAATGCTCGGATAACGCTCAAACCGTGACATAATCGCGGATTTTCGCAAGCGTTTTCTCGCCTATTCCCGAAACGTTTATTAATTCATCAACGCTTTTGAAGCCGCCGTTTTCATTCCTGTACCGAATGATTGCGGCGGCTTTCGCTTCGCCTATGCCGTATAGCTTAACAAGCTGGCCTGCGGGAGCTTCGTTTATGTTGATTTTAGGTGAAACGGCGGGTTCGGTTACGGGCGAATCCGAGCTGTTTTCAATAATATCGAAGCTGCTTTGGATAATTTCGGAATTATCGGGCGGGAAATAATCTTCTGCTGACGAAAAAGCGCTTTCCGCTATCGGAGAGCTTTCAGGCAACGACAGAGCGCCGTTTCTGACGGGAATTTCGGACTGAGCCGACGAAGCTTCTTCATCGATAACAATGGCTTGTTTCGTTTCGGGAAAAGCGTTTCTTGTGAACACAAGAACAATCGCCGCGCCTATTACAACTCGTATTGCCGTCTTAATAAAACGGGCTGTTTTATCCGTCTTATTTTTCACAAGAGCAACCTCCCGCAATAAAATTCATTGTAATTTTATCACAATTTTCGCCAAATGTCAATTTTTGGCAAACCTGCATTGCTTTATAAATCCTCGTCGTCCTTGTGAGAAAGCTTTTCGTGAAGCTCTTTAACCCTGTCGCGAAGGCGCTTTTTCTGTTCCGTTTCAATGACCGGTTCTTTTTCGGCGACAAAATTATCCGGGTCGTCGCAAACGTAATCCGGCGTTATATAATCGACATTTCCAACGTAAGATGCAGTTTGTTTCGGGAGATTTCGCTTTTTCAGGCGATTTTCGATAAATTCTTTTATAAGCATATAAATTACAGCGCATACGGGAACGCCGAGGAGCATTCCGAGAACGCCGAAGAAACCGCCGCCGATTATAATTGCAACCAAAATCCACACTGCCGGCAGTCCCGTCTGGTCGCCGAGAATCCAAGGCGCGATGATATTTCCGTCAATTGTCTGAAGAATTACGACAAAAATGATGAACCAAAGCGCGTTTATGGGGTTTTCGCTCAGCAAAAGCAGCAAACAGCAGGGAACCGCGCCGATAAACGGTCCGACAAACGGAATGAGGTTAAATACGAACATAATTACAGCAATCAGCGGAGCGAACGGCAAATTCATACATACGCTTCCGATGAAGAACAGAACCGCGACAAGAAAAGCCTCGATGATTTTTCCCACGATAGAGCCAAGAAATTTCTCGGAAGCTTCGCGGCAAACTCTAAGAAAACGCTGAGCACGTTCGGGTTTAAGAAACGCGAACATAAACTTTTTCATCTGACCGACAAACATTTCTTTTCTTGCGAGGAGGTATATTGAGAGAATAAGTCCGATAAACACGTCTTTCAGAACGTTTATCACCGACCAGATACCCGAAGCGACGTTCTGTGCAAATCCGAGAAGCTGGTCGGAATACTGCTTCCAGATGTCGTTTATAAACTTATCAAAATTATTGAGCGGGGTGTCGAGAAACTGCGCAAGAGTGGGGTTTTTCTCGGAGATATTTTCGAGAAAATTGCGGATTGTGGCAATATATCCGTCCATATTGTTGAAAATCGCGATTAAGTTCGTGACGAGCTGGGGGATTACGAGCATAATCACCAAAGTCAGAAACGCAACAATAATCAGCATTGTTATAACGAGCGAAAAAATACGCGCTCTGCTTTTAAGCTTTTTATCGCCCGAATGCGTCCATTTTCGGAACAGCCTGTTCTCGAACTTCATCATAAGCGGATTAAGGAGGTAAGCGCAGAAAATACCGATTATAATAGGAGTTGCAACGGCTGTAAAGCCCGAAAGCTTCTGGGAAACAACGTCGAAGTTGAATATCAGAAGAATGGCAAGCTCGCTTGCAATGATTGTACACAAGGCGTAAAAAGCGATTGTAAAATACTTTGAGTTCCAGTTTATTTTCATAATCAGACCCCGTTTTCAGACAAATTTTACCTGTTAAAATAATCTTATCATAGTATTGCCCAAAAGTCAATAGTTTTCTCCGAGAAGCCGAAGCGCGTTTTCGCCTAAAATCATATTTTGTTCTCGCTCTGAGAGCGGAATTTTGCGAAAACGCTCAAGCTCCTCGGCGGAACTCCACATCGGGTAATCCGTTCCCCAGAGAACTTTGTCCGCACCGAATTTCGCAATAAGCTCGGCGGCGTGTTCGGGGGTAAGCGCATAAAGCGAGCTTGAGCAATCGGTGTAAATTCCCGTTCCGCCGAGAACGGAAGCAGCTCTGTCCCAAAGCGACCAACCCGCGAAATGCGCGCCGATAACCGTAAGCCGCGGGAATTTCTCGATAACCCGCAAAAGGCGTTCGGGAGCGGAATAATCGTACCTCTCATCGCCCATATGAAACAAAATCGGCAGGCGGCCTTCAGCTGCTTCATAGATAGGAAAAGCGCGTTCATCGTCGATGTTGAAGCGCTGAAAATCGCTGTGAAGTTTAATTCCCTTTAAGCCAAGCGAGGAAAGTCTGTCGATTTCGCCCGAAATATCGGGAAAATCGGGGTGAATTGTGCCGAAACCGATAAGTTTATCCGGATAATCCGATACGCTTTGCGCGATGAAGTTATTGATTGTCTGAACCTGCTCCGGCACAGTCGCCACGGACTGCACGATAAACCGCGAAACTCCTGCGTTTTCGCCGTCCGCGAGTAGTCCCGAAACCGTTCCGTCAAGTTCAACGTTGATGTTATAGAAGCTCGCAATACCGTTAATAGCGCGTTCTGCGATTTTATCGGGATAAATGTGAGCGTGAGCATTGATTATCATAGACTATTCCTCAGAATATCGCCGTGCAGTCGCCGAATGAGAAGAATCGATATTTTTCTTCAATTGCGACTTTATATGCATTAAGCGTTTTTTCTCTGCCGAGGAACGCGGAAACAAGCATTATCAGAGTGCTTTCGGGAAGATGAAAATTTGTAATCAGCCCGTCCACGCACTTAAACTCATATCCAGGATAAATGAAAATCCCCGTGTTATCTGTCAGTTTTCCGCTCTGCGCCGCGCTTTCGAGCGTTCGGCAGGAGGTTGTTCCGACCGCGATAACGCGTCCGCCGCGCGCTTTTGTCTGTTTTATTTTCTCGGCGGTTTCATCGGGAATTGTGTAATGCTCGACGTGCATTTTGTGGTCGAGAATGTTGTCCTCTTTCACGGGACGGAACGTTCCAAGCCCAACGTGAAGCGTGACAAACGCCGTATCAACGCCCTTTTCGCGCGCCTCGGCAAGTTCTTTCTCCGTGAAGTGCAGACCCGCCGTGGGAGCCGCCGCAGAGCCTGTTTCGCGGCAATAAATCGTGTTGTAGCGGTCTTTATCCTTGAGTTTTTCCGTGATATACGGCGGAAGCGGCATCTGACCTATCCTGTCGAGAATATCGAAGAAATCGCCCTCGAACTTAAATCTTACAAGTCTGTTTCCGCCGTCCTCATTGCCGATAATCTCGGCGGAAAGCCCTTCGGGAAAATCAACGACAACGCCCGGCTTTAAGCGCTTTCCGGGTTTTACCATAGCTTCCCAGTCTGTCAGGCTTTTTCTGTTAAGCAGAAGAAATTCAACGGCGGCTCCCGTTTCGCGCTTAATTCCGTAAATTCTTGCGGGAAACACCTTGCTGTCGTTCATTACAAGCAAATCACCTTTATTGAGGTAATTGCATATATTGAAAAAACGGTCGTGCGTAATTTCACCCGTTTTTCTCGAAATAACCATAAGTCTGGAGCTGTCGCGCGGTTCGGCGGGAGTTTGAGCGATAAGTTCCTGCGGCAGGTCGTAGTAAAAATCACTTTTAAGCATTGTTTTAACCTCTTTTTCTTTGACGCTGCCTTAATTGTAACACTTTTCGGAAATTTTGTCAACCGCGGAAAGGAAAAAATCGCACAAATCTCTTGACAAATGCGAATAGATGTGGTAAAATAATATATATTCAATTTTTCGCTAATGAAAATTTGCGGTTGAATATAAAATCCGGTAGAGGCGCGGTGATGAAAAGTAGCGGCGATACGGCTTGTCGGAAAGCCGCCGTGAAAGGCTGAACCGCCGAGGAGCACGCGTTCCGATGTGCGTGTTATCCGGTTGTGCGTTGAATATGCGTACGACTGTCATCGAGTTGCTTGATGGAGCGCTGCCGCAAAATATTGATTTTTGCAGTATTTTGCAGTTATTTGCAGTATAAAAGCGTTCCGATGACTTCTTCATCGGTTTTTTGTTATAAAATAATATAAATTAAGGAAGGGTAAGGCAATGAAAGAAAAGTATAATGTAGGCATTATCGGAGCGACGGGAATGGTGGGACAGCGTTTTGCTGTTCTTCTTGAAAATCACCCGTGGTTTAACGTAAAGGTTCTGGCGGCTTCCTCGCGTTCTGCGGGAAAGACTTATAAGGAAGCTGTCGGCGACCGTTGGTTTATGGACGTTCCTATGCCCAAGAGCATGGAAAATATCGTAATTAAAGACGCCGAGGCTGATGTTGATGAAATCGCTTCCGAGGTCGATTTCGTGTTCTGCGCGGTTAATATGAAGAAAGACGAAATCAAGGCTCTTGAGGAAAAGTACGCAAAGGCTGAGTGCCCCGTTATGTCGAACAATTCGGCAAACAGAGGCGTTCCCGATGTTCCTATGATTATTCCGGAGGTTAACGCAGACCACGCCGCTGTTATCGAAACGCAGAAAAAGCGTCTTGGCACAAAGCGCGGCTTTATCTCGGTTAAGTCGAACTGCTCCATTCAGAGCTATGTTCCCGCACTTTCTCCGCTCAGAAAGTTCGGAATTACCGAAGTTCTTGCCTGCACATATCAGGCTATTTCCGGCGCAGGAAAGACCTTTGCGACTTGGCCCGAAATGGTTGACAACGTTATCCCCTACATCGGCGGAGAAGAAGAAAAATCCGAGCAGGAGCCGCTTAAAGTCTGGGGTCACATCGAAAACGGCGTTATCGTGAACGCGGATAAACCCGCAATTACAACCCAGTGCTTGAGAGTTCCCGTATCAAACGGACATTTTGCGGCTGTTTTCGTAAGATTTGAGAATAAACCCACTATCGAGGAAATCAAGAAAATCTGGGCTGAATATAAGGCGGAGCCGCAGGAGCTGAAGCTTCCTTCCGCTCCCAAGCAGTTCCTGCACTACTTTGAGGAGGACAATATGCCTCAGGCGACGCTTCACCGCAATCTTGAAGGCGGTATGGCGGTTTCTATCGGCAGACTTCGCCCCGATACGCAGTATGACTACAAGTTTGTCTGCCTGTCGCACAATACGCTCAGAGGCGCAGCGGGCGGCGCGGTTGAAATGGCGGAGCTTCTCGCGGCAAAGGGCTATCTTGACTGATTTTAGTTAAAGAAGTACCGCGGAATTGCCGAAAATTTCGCGGTATTTTTATGGTATAGTTACAGAAAGGTGATATTATGAGCAATTCAATCTTCACGGGCTGCGCCACGGCGATAGCTACACCGATGAATTCGGACGGAAGTATAAATTATGACGAGTTCGGCAGACTTATAGATTGGCAGATTGATAATAAAATCGACGCGCTGGTTATCTGCGGAACAACGGGCGAAAGCGCGACAATGACCGACGACGAGCACGTCGAGGTTCTTCGCTATGGTATAAATCGCGTTGCTAAGCGCGTTCCCGTAATCGCAGGCGCAGGCTCGAACGACACGAAATATGCGGTTGACCTGTCGGTTGAAGCCGAAAAGCTCGGCGCGGACGCTCTTCTGCACGTTACGCCTTACTACAATAAGGCTTCTCAGCGCGGTCTTATAAAGCACTTTACGGCAATCGCGGACGCTGTGAATATCCCGATAATGCTGTACAATGTCCCTTCAAGAACGGGCTGCAATATTTCTCTCGATACATACGTCGAGCTTGCAAAACACCCGAATATCAGGGCTGTCAAGGAAGCGAGCGCGAATATGAAAACTGTTATGGGAATTTCCGCGAACACCGACCTTGACATTTACTCCGGCAACGACGACGAGGCGCTTTGCTGTCTTGCGCTTGGCGGAAAGGGACTTGTTTCGGTAACGTCGAACGTTGCTCCGCTTCAGAAGCACAATGAGATTTCATGCTATCTTGAGGGCAGGAGAGAAGAAGCGCTTGAAATCGCGAAGAAGCTGTTTGCGCTCGATATGGCGATGTTTATGGACGTAAACCCCATTCCCGTAAAGGAAGCGCTTAATCTCGCGGGATTTAAGGCGGGAGAGTGCAGACTTCCTCTCTGCTCAATGAGCGATGAAATGAAGGCAAAGCTTAAGTCTGTAATGGAAGAAAACGGACTTCTTAACATTGTCTGAGCATAGAAGGAGTATAAAATGACAAGGATTTCAATTTCAGGCGCAAGCGGACGAATGGGAAAAGTTATCGCTTCTCTCGTAAAGGAACGCGCCGATTGTGAAATTATTTCGGGAATTGATAAGATTACAGAGAAATACGATGAGTTCCCGATTGTGGAAAATGTGTTCGATTTACCCGAAAAGCCCGATGTAATAATCGATTTTTCGCACCCGTCCGCGCTTTCTGATTTGCTTTCGTACTGCAAGATGAACGGTGTGCCGCTTGTTATCGCGACAACGGGCTATTCGGACGAGGAACGCTCGAAAATCGCTGCGGCAGCGGCTCAAACGCCGATTTTCTTCACATTTAATATGTCGCTCGGAATAAATCTGCTTGCGGAGCTTGCAAAAAAGGCTGCGCAGATTTTGGGTTCGCAGTTCGATATCGAAATTGTCGAAAAACACCACAATCAGAAAAAGGACGCTCCGTCGGGAACGGCGATTATGCTTGCGGAAGTGATTAACGAGGAACTCGGAAACACCAAGCGTTATATTTATGACCGCCATTCTGTTCGTCAGCCTCGCGGTAAGGACGAAATCGGAATGCATTCCGTTCGCGGTGGAACGATTGTCGGCGAGCACGATATCATTTTCGCGGGACATGACGAGGTTATCACTTTGTCGCACAGCGCGCAGTCGAGAGAGGTTTTCGCTGCGGGCGCGGTAAACGCGGCTGTATTTCTCGCGGGGAAACCTGCAGGGCTTTACGCCATGAGCGACTTGATTAAGGAGGGCTGAAAATGAAGCTTGATATTACGGAAAACGTATCGGGAGTATCTTTCAACAACGTTCCGCTTGACAGGACGATTATGGAGGATACGCTGAAAATTGTAGCTGAGGCGGGAATAAACGTTGATATGATTTCAATGACCGCGCCGACTTCGGAGATTTTCAGCTTCGGATTTACGGTTAACGATGATGATATTCCAAAGCTTCTTGGCGTTGTAAAGGTGCTTCGCGACAAGGAATGCGTCGCTCCGATGATAAACAGCGGAAACAGAAAAATCGTGATAAAGACGGACGAAATGAAGAAATCTGTCGGTTATGCGGCAAGGGTCTTTGAAATTCTCAACCGCCTTAACGCGATGATTTTGATGATAACGACCGGCGAGGACGAAATTTCAGTGCTTATCAGAAACGCTGACGCCGACGCTGTTTGCGCGACGTTTGAAAAGGAGCTTAAATGAGCGTTCTGACAGCATTTCTCGCGGGAACGGCTTCTGCTGCGGAGAGTGTTTCGGATAATACGCTTGACGAGGCTTTTTCCGAACTCACGCACGACCCGCAGCACGCTCTTACCGCAATCGGTAATTTTTTCAAGGGCTTGTTTGACGCGTTTGTCGGAGCGATGCCGTCAATTATAATCGCGATTATTGTTCTGATTGTGGGATTAATTCTCACGAAAATCAGCATAAAGCTGATGACAAAGGGATTTTCCAAAACAAAGCTTGACCTTACTGTCGTTAAATTCACGACCCAGGTTGTGAAGATTGTGCTTTATGTGCTGTTGGCAACTATCGTGCTGAGCCTTATCGGAATACCGTCAACCTCGATTATTACGATAATCGGCACGGCGGGAGTTGCAATCGGTCTTGCGCTTCAGAATTCGCTGTCAAACGTTGCCGGCGGATTTCTGCTGATGATAACAAAGCCGTTTAAAATCGGCGATTATATCATCTCAAACGGCGTTGAAGGCACTGTTTCGCAGATTTCGATACTTCACACGCAGCTTAATTCCGCGACAAATCAGGTCATTCTTATTCCGAACGGACTTGCGATAAATGCGGTTGTGATAAACAATTCGCAGAACAGCGAGCGCAGGGTTGACTTGAATTTCTCAATATCCTATAACGACGATTTCGAGCTTGCGCGCAGAACGATAACAGAGCTTATCCAAGCGCACGAAAAGGTTGACAAGGACAAGGAAATCTTCGTTCGTATGAGCGAGCACGGCGACAGCGCGATTATAATTACATCACGGTGCTGGTGCAGAACAGAGGATTACTGGCAGGTTCATTTCGACCTTATCGAGCAGGTTCGCGCAGCGTTTATCGAGAAGAATATCGAAATTCCGTTCAATCAGCTTGACGTTAACATTACGGCAACACCGCAAAAATAACAGCAAAGTCCGCCTTTTTGGGGCGGACTTTTTATGGCTTGATGAAATTTATTCCGTTCTGAGGGCTTCAACCGGGTCTTTCTTTGAGGCAATTCTCGCAGGGAAAAGACCGGCAATAAGCGTCAGCAGCATACTGATGATAACAAGAATAACCGCGCCCTGCCACGGAAGCTGCGACATTCCGGAAATATCCGTAAGATGTTCTATGATAATATTAATCGGAATGTTAAGGATAACGGTCGCAATAATGCCGATTGCACCTGCCGAAAATCCGACAATAAGCGTTTCTGCGTTGAATACGTTTGAAACATCGCGTTTTGAAGCGCCGATTGCTCTGAGTATACCGATTTCCTTTGTTCTTTCGAGAACGGAAATGTAGGTGATTATTCCAATCATAATCGACGAAACCACAAGAGAAATCGCGACAAACGCTATCAGAATATACGAAATCGAGTCGATAATGGTCGAAACGGACGAAATCATAAGCCCGATATAGTCCGTGTAGTTAATTACGTCCTCGGTCTTTTCCTCTGCGGTTTTACGCTCGTTGTAATCGTTAATCAGCTTTGTGATTTTTTCCTTGCCGTCGAAATCCTTTGCGTAAATGGAGATTGACGAAGGCTCGGAAAGGTCGGCAAGACCAAGTTTTTCAAGGTTGCCGTCATACGTTGCTTCGGTTGTTTCAGGCTCCTGAGTGAGCTTCATAAGCTCGCTGATTTGGTCCGCCGTAAGAATTTTCATCATCGCGCCCGAAATAGCCGAGGGCGTTGACATTCCGATAACTGCTGTCTGCTGCTGTTCGGGAGGTAGCTGAGCAAGCTGCGCTAATTGTTCCTGCGAAAGGGAAGCCGCGAGAGCTTCGCCGAGTTTTTGCTGCTGTTCAGCCGAAAGCATCTGCATAATCTTCTCAAACGCTTCTTCCTGCGTCATCGGCTTCTTTTCAACGCCGTCAACCGTGAACTCAATCCCTGTGAAAACGTCAACTTTTGGGTTTTCAAGCTGCTTTTTCATAAGTTCGCTTTCGCGCGTGCGCTCAATCATATACTCGGTGAGAGCGTGCGTGTAGCCTATTCCGCCGCTGTTTGTCGAGGAAATGAGGCTGTCGCCGTTCGGACGGATAACTCCCACGACCTTGATTTCCGGCGCTTTTTCAAGAACGGCGTTCATATAGTCCTTATCAGCCGTCATATCGTCATATCCGCCCTTGTCGTTCGCCTTGTACATATCCGAAACGGTGAGCAGTCTGAACGTTTTCGACATAAGCTGGTCGTAAGTGAACGTCATATCGCCCGTATCAATGTCGATGCTTTCGCCCGCCATAAACTTCGACATCATATCCGAAAGCTCTTTTTGGTCGCGGAATCCAAGACTGTAAAGGGCGAGGTCTGACAGCTCGTTGTTTTTGTTTACGATAAAGACAACCTCGTTATAGCTTTCGGGAAGCCGTCCCGCAAGTATTTCATACTGCTCCTCGGTGGTTTTGTTGTTGAGAAGCTCGCTCCAGAAATTGGTTGAACTCATTTCGCCCCCGCCGCCGAAAATCGTGGAATAAGTTCCGCCCATCTGCGCGACATTCGCGGACATTTCCTTGCCGAGCATTGCTTCCATAACGGTTGACGGATTCATTCTCAGCACATTGTCGTTCAAATCCTTGCCGTAAATATAGAGCTTTGGCGAATAGCTGTACTGAATTTCGGTTATGCTGTCGAGAATATTCTCCGGGTCTGATTCAATGTACTCTTTGAAGTCCTTAAGATTGTTGGTCTTAATTTCCGAGAGCATTGATTTTACCATTTCCGTGGAAATGTCGTTTGTATAAACAAGATTAGGGTCGCGCTCTTCAATATTTGTTTCATTCTGACCCATCATAGATTCCATCAGTTTTGTATAGTCCATTGTTTCCTGCTGAATGGAAATGGGGTAGGAGGCGAGAGTTGAGTGTTCTACGCTGTCAATATAATTCTGAACGCCGTTTGAAAGCGAGAGAATAAGCGCAATTCCGATAATTCCGATGCTTCCCGCGAATGACGTGAGAAATGTTCTGCCCTTTTTCGTGAGAAGATTGTTTCTGGAAAGCGCAAGCGCGGTTGCAAATGACATCGAGGTCTTTTTTGAGCCTTTCTGCTTCTTCTCCTGAACCTTTTCTTCACCGTCAAAAGGATTTGAGTCGCTCTTAATCTTACCGTCAACAAGCTTTACAATTCTTGTTGCATACTGCTGGGCAAGTTCTGGATTATGCGTCACCATAATAACAAGTCTGTCGCTTGCGATTTCTTTGATAAGCTCCATAATCTGAACGGAAGTTTCGCTGTCGAGAGCGCCCGTCGGCTCGTCCGCGAGAAGAATATCCGGGTCGTTTACAAGTGCGCGTGCAATCGCAACTCTCTGCATCTGACCTCCGGACATTTGATTTGGGCGTTTGTTAAGCTGGTCGCCAAGCCCAACCTTTTCGAGAGCTTCCTTAGCGCGTTTTCTGCGCTCCGACTTTGAAACGCCCGACAGCGTAAGCGCAAGCTCGACGTTTGAAAGAACGGTCTGATGAGGAATAAGATTATAGCTCTGGAAAATAAATCCTACGGAATGATTTCTGTAAGTATCCCAGTCGCGGCTCTTAAACTTCTTTGTGGATTTGCCGTTTATCACAAGGTCGCCGGAAGTGTAGGAGTCAAGACCGCCGATAATGTTCAGAAGCGTTGTTTTACCGCAGCCCGAATGTCCGAGAACGGCTACAAGCTCGCTTTCACGAAAGCGAATTGAAACATCTCTGAGCGCGTGGACGGTTTCGCTTCCCGTTGCGTAATCCTTAACAATATTTTTTATTTCAAGCATAGTTTTTCCTTTCTTTATAAATACTATTTTAATTTTACATCATTTTGATGATTTTGTCAATAATATATTCTGTAATATATATTAAAATTGAGAGGCTGACTTGAAAGAAATAAAAAAATGCCCTGCGCTTTTCGTTGCTTTTTCCGTGATTGCCGCGGCGATAAGCGCATATTTGATTATTTTTTCGGAAAATCAAATCATAAGGCTCGGAATTGCCTTAGCGTTTATTATCATTGAAGCGATATCGTTTTGCCGTTACAAATCAATTTACTATGCTGTTTCGGACGAATTATTCATAAAGAAAAGCGGAATAGTTTTCAGAAAAACGAAAACAATTCCGCTTGATAAAATTGTGATGAAAAGCGTTTTTTTCGTGGGAAAAACCGCAGTTTTTACCTTAATCCGAACATCAGGCTCATTTTCTGTGATATTCGGCGAACTTTAGTCCTGCTCGATAAGAAGTTTAATCGCGTCGATAGCGCAGGATATCGCTCTTTCGCTGGAAGTGCAGAATGTGTCGGGGAGATTTTTCTTTGAGCGCTCGGCGTTCCAGAGCGCCGTGAGAACCGCGCCGCAGCGTATTTTCTTCTCATAAGTCGAGCGAACAAGCCCAACCGAATAAATCGCCGCACATTCCATTTCGCTTGTCAGACAGCCGCATTTTACATAGCTGTCCCAGCGGCTCATAATGTTATCGCAGACAGCGGAGCGTTCGGGATTTGTTTCACCGTAGAAACTATCCTTTGAGTGAACCGTTCCAACATGATAGCGCTTGCCGTTTTCATCGGAGGAAAGCGCTTCCGCGGCTTTCGCAAGGGCGGACGTTACCGTAAAATCTGCTGCTGCGGGATATCCCATCGGAAGATATTCGTAAGAAGTACCCTCAGCGCGGATTGCCGCCATTGCGATTACAAGGTCGCCGCCGAAAACCGACAAATCCACTCCGCCGCTTGTTCCCACACGGATAAACGTATCGGCGCCGCTGTCGATAAGCTCCTCAACCGCGATTGCAGCCGAAGGACCGCCTATTCCCGTGCTGCAAACGCTCACTTTTTTCCCGCAAAGCTCGCCCGTATAAACGTTATACTCGCGGTTCTGCGCAATCTGAACGGCATTATCAAGGCGTTCCGCAATAATCGGAACTCTTCCGGGGTCGCCCGGAAGAATTACATATCTCCCGACATCTCCCGTTCTAATTTTGAGGTGAAATCTCTCGTTTTCGTCAATCAGGCTTGCCATATTGCGACCTCCTTCGGTTATTTATCGCCGAGAATGCTCGGCGCTTTTTCGTTTTCTTTCATTTTCTTTGCTTTAAGCCGCTTTGGAACGTTTGTCAAAAGCGCAATCGTAATTGTAATCGCGGCTATTCCAAGACAAGGCAAAAAGTATCCGACAGGCGCGCTTGCTTCTTCATATTCCTTGAAAAGGTCGAGATATCGGAAAAGCGTAATCAGCGTGCCCGCTGCGGCGATTGAGTGAATAAGAGCTGCCGTTTTTGTGTTTCCGAGCATAAGAACGAATATTCCGAACGTATAAAGCAGAGATGAAACAAGCCACAGTATCGTGGAATAATCTCCGGAAAGCCCCGCGTCATCGGTGCCGATAATTATGCAGAGCGGAGCGAAAATTCCGATAAGAAGACCGAAAATCGACGTCATAACCACGTCCACTCCTCTCAGGAGCATAATCGCAGGCAAATACTTGTCGAGCGGCTTTTCCTTGTCAAACATTGCAAACGTGCTTACGAAAACGTTTGTTTTCTTTGCTTTTTTCATATTTTTTCCCATTTTATACCTCGCTTACTCCTTATAACCCCAGCGGTCGATTCCCGCTTTTCTCATTGCTCCGAAAATTCGCTCTTTTGTGCCTTTGTTATCGCGGTCGAGCGAGCGCAGAAGCTCTTTTGTCCATTGCCTGCGAGTTGTTTTATCGGCAGGACAGCGGCTTTTCACAATTTCAAGATTGTTTCTTTTCGCGCACGACATAACCGCCTGTTCCGGCGCGAAAACCAACGGTCTGATAACGGTGATATCCTTGCGCGAGAGATAAGAAATCGGCGAAAAACAGCCTATTCTGCCTTCGTTGAGAAGATTCATTACAAAAGTTTCAATTGCGTCGTCGTTGTTGTGACCGAGAGCAAGCTTATTACAGCCCATTGACTTTGCCGCGTCGTGAAGAGCGCCGCGGCGCATTTTCGCGCAAAGCGAGCAGGGATTAGGCTCTTTTCGTATATCAAAGACAATCTCGCCGATATCCGTTTTCACGAGCTTAAACTCAATCCCGTACTTCTCGCAAAGCCTTTCAACGGGAGAATAATCGGTTTCCTTGCCGCCGAAACGCGGGTCGAGCGTAATAGCGCAGATATCGTATTTTTTTTCGTAAAATCTTCGCATTTCAGCAAGTCCGCAGAGCAGAACAAGGCTGTCTTTTCCTCCGGAAACGCCTACCGCAATTTTATCGCCATCCTCAATCAGGTCAAATTCCTGACAAGCGCGGCGCATATATCCAAGAATTTTCTGCATAAGCCTCCCTCAACTTTATTATACAACATTTGATTTGTTTCGTCAAGATTTTTCAAAGATATCTGTCAAGCTCGGTCGGAACGCCGTTTTCTATGTAAATTCTCGGAACGCGCGTTCCAACGGCGCAGAGAAGCTCGTAATTTATCGTTCCGATTTTTTCCGCGGCGGCGGTAAAAGAGCTTCCTCCGTCGATTTCGTCGGAATATACCGTCACGACGTCGCCCGTCTGCACATCGGGAATTTCAGATACGTCGACAAGCGTCTGGTCCATACATATTCTTCCGCATACCGGAGCTTGTTTTCCGCGTATCAGGACGTCCCATTGCCCCGAAAGCCGCCTGTTGAAGCCGTCGGCATAACCGCAGGGAATAAGCGCGAGCTTAATGTCCTTATCGGCTTTAAAAGTCCTGCCGTAGCTCACGGTGTCGCCGGCGTGGATTGTTTTGAGCTGGCTTACAATGCTTTTTACGCTCATAACGGGCTTTATTCCGTCGGGAACAGGGAAACGCGGGTCGGGCTTCTGACCGTACATAATAATGCCCGCGCGTACAAAATCGCCCTCAAAATCTTTGTGATAGATAATGCCGCCGCTGTTCTGCGAGTGGAATTTCAGTCCCTTTTTACGGCAAAGAGAGAGAATTTTCCGCTGCTGAGCCTCTGTAAACTCAATATCATTCGCCTCAAGGCTGTCGGCAACGGCAAAATGGGTATACGCCGCTTCGCAGTCAAGCCCTTTCATCGACAAAATCTCATCGAGCTGCTCCTCGGTTGTTATTCCAACGCGGCTCATTCCCGTGTCTATTTTTATATGTACGGGAACCTTTTCGCTTCTTTTCAGCGCTTCCTCGGAAACTTTTTCCGCATAATCGACATCTCCGACTGTAAAAATGAAGTTTTTATCAAGATTGTCAAAAATTTCCTCAATTCTGCTATACCCGAAAATCAGGATTTTTCCGGAAATTCCGTTGTCAAAAAGCCGCTGAGCTTCCCAGAGATTGGAAACGGTAAATCGCGTGATACCGCATTTATTCAGCGTTCTTGCACAAAAAATGTCGCCGTGACCGTATGCGTTCGCTTTTACAACTGCGGCAATCTCCTTTTTGCCCGCAAGACCGCGTATAATCTCAATATTATCCCTCAGAACGTCGAGATTGACCTCCGCCCACGTTCTTCCATAAAAAATATTCATAAGCTTTACCTCTGCGCTTGAAATTTCTATAAAAATGTGTTATACTATTTATATCGGAATAGATATGACGTTTATTCCGACAAACATACATTTTTAATTATAACATAAGTTTGCGATAAAATCAATAATTTTTTTCCAAAAAGAAAGGATATCCATAAAATTATGTCAGTAAAAAGAAAAAGGAACTGGTATATCTATTTCATTTCGTTCGGGATTACGGCGGCGTTTGTAATTGTGGCGGTTTTTGCGTTCCGCTGGTATCTTTTTCCCGACAAAACCGAGTCTGCGGGCGTTTCGCAGGACAGCGTTTCGGACGAGGGCTTCAAAGCGACTTCCGCGCATAATTTCGTTACGCTGGCGATGCTTTCCGACGCAGACGCTCCGGAGCTTTTTATAATGGCTTCATACAATGCCGCGGACAATGATGTTTGCTTTATTCCGCTTCCTGCGGGACTTAGCGTTGAGTTAAACGGTAGAACGCTTTCTGCAATTTATTCTTCGGACGGCGGAGAAGCTGTGGTGAAAGCCGTTGAGGAAGCTGTCGGAGTAACCTGCGAAAGCTTTGTGAAAATGGACAGGGAAGCTTTTGTTTCGCTTGTTTCAAGCTTCGGAAACGTTGAATATAACGTCGGAAAAACCACGATAATAACAGATGGGATTTCCGTGGAAACGATTAATTCGGGCGAACAGCTTTTTACAGCGGAAAAGCTGTTCGGGTATATTATGAAGGCTGATTTCGACGATGGAGAGTTTTACAGGCTGAATGTCGTCGGAGATATTCTGACGGAACTGATTAATCAGAATTTCCGCAATCTCGACAGCTCAATTCTTGATGTTTACTACAGTATGATTGTTGAAAACTGCGATACAAACATCACCTCAGAGCAGTATCAGACGCGTAAACCCGCGCTTCTAAATACCGTTGAATACGGAAATTCGCCCGCCGAATATTACATTCCCTACGGCGAATACACCGAGGACGGCGGCTTCAGAATTTCTGAAAATTCGATTATTTCGATAAAGCAAAGAGCAGGAATTATGTAAAGGAGAAAGCTATGGACGAGAAAGTTTCAAAGACAATGGAAGCGCTTCGCAAAAACAAAATGAAGCCTTATTTCGCTGAAAACCGCGAAGAGCTTTTCGCAATTATCCGCGATTTAATCAAGAATGACAAGCTTATTACCGCAGGCGGTTCTATGACGCTTCGTGAAAGCGGCGTTACTGATATGCTGACGAGCGATTATAACGGGATTTATGTTGACCGTTCCGAGGCTAAAACTCCCGAAGAAGCGGGAGAAATTATGAGAAAAGCATTCATTTCCGATACGTTTTTTTCAAGCTCAAACGCAATTACGGAAAACGGCGAGCTTTATAACGTCGATGGAAACGGAAACCGCGTTTCTGCGATGATTTTCGGACCGAAACAGGTTATTATAGTTGCGGGAGTAAACAAAATCGTCAAGGATATCGACGCTGCGAGAGAACGCGTTGAACGTATCGCCGCTCCAAAAAACACGGTTAGGCTCGACTGTGCAACGCCTTGTTCAAAAACAGGCGTATGCGAAAAGCTCAGAAGCGGGTCGCCTTGCCACAGCGACGCGAGAATTTGCTGTTCTTACGTCACGCTTGGGCAGCAGCGTCACCCCGACAGAATTAAAGTTATTATCGTGAACGAAAATCTCGGCTATTGAGTACATAATGCAGCGCTTCACAATTAACTGTAAGGAGGCATTTATGGCTTATTACATAGGAATAGACGTTGGCGGGTCGAATATCGCCTGCGCGGTCGTGAACGAGGAATGTGAGATTATTTCGCGCTCAAAAGCGAAAACTCACGGCAAAAGCGGAATATCCGATTATTCCGAGGTGCTTGACGTTATCAAAAGAACCGTGATAAGCGCCTGCGAATCTGCGGGAATAGCGCCTAAGAACGCTTCTTCAATAGGGATAGGCTGTCCGGGTATATGCAACAGCGAGCTTGGAATTGTCGAATACACAAATAATCTCGGTTTTCGGAATGTTCCGCTTAAAACCGATATTGAAAAGGAATTTAACATTCCGGTTTATCTTGACAACGACGCAAACGCCGCGGCTTTCGGCGAATTTATAGCGGGCGCTGCGATAGGGTCGAGAAACGCAGTCGTCATAACTCTCGGAACGGGCGTTGGTTCGGGGATTATTATTGACGGGAAGATTTACCGCGGGACATATTTCGCGGCAGGCGAAATCGGACATACGGTTATTGTCGCGGACGGACTTCCTTGCTCCTGCGGAAGAAAGGGCTGTTTTGAGGCTTATTCTTCGGCAACGGGACTTGTGAATATGACGAAAAAAGCTGCCGCAGAACACCCGGAAAGCGCGCTTAACCGGCTGATTAAAGAGGACGGCAGAGTAAGCGCCAGAACAGCCTATAATGCCGCAAAGCTTGGCGACGAGGTTGGTAAAGCCGTCACGGAGCAATATGTGAAATATCTTTCCGTGGGCGTTGCAAACGTGATAAATACGTTTCAGCCCGACGTTCTGTGTATAGGCGGCGGCGTGTGCAACGAGGGAAGTTTGCTTCTTAATCCGCTCAGAGAAGCGGTTTACAGGGAAATTTACTCCCGCGACAGCAAAAAAACCACGCGTCTTGCAATCTGCACGCTTGGAAACGACGCGGGTATTATCGGCGCGGCAATGCTTCATAAAGCGCAATAACGGTTAAACCGTACAATAGAAAGGAATTTTGAAATGAGAAGTGATTTGATTAAAAAGGGCGTTGAAAAAACGCCTCACAGAGCGGTTCTGAAGTCGCTCGGAGTTATCGACAGCGAGATGAACAAGCCGTTTATCGCGGTTGTGTGCGCGGCAAGCGACTATGTTCCGGGTCATCAGCACCTTCACGAGATTTCCCGCTACGTTAAAGACGGAATAAGAAACGCGGGCGGCGTGCCTTTTGAGTTCTTCACAATCGGCGTTTGCGACGGTCTTGCGATGAACCACAAGGGAATGAGATATTCTCTTGCTTCGCGCGAGCTTATCGCCGACAGCATTGAGGTTATGCTCACGGCGCACCCGCTCGACGGAGTTGTTTTCATTCCGAACTGCGATAAAATCGTTCCCGGAATGGTTATGGCTGCCGCGAGAATGAATCTTCCGTCGATATTTGTAAGCGGCGGTCCTATGCTTCCGGGCTGCGTTCAGAACAAGAGAGTCGGCTATTCCGAGATTTATGAAGCAATCGGACAGTACTCCAACGGTGAAATCGGCGATGATGTAATTAAGGATTACGAGGACAACGCTTGTCCTACCTGCGGTTCGTGTTCGGGAATGTACACGGCGAACTCGATGAACTGCCTCAACGAGTCGATAGGAATGTCGCTGCCTTTCGGCGGAACCGAGCCTGCCGTTACTTCCGCGCGCAGACGTATTGCAAAAGAGAGTGGAGAGCGCGTTGTTGAGCTTGTGAAGCAGAATATTCGTCCTTCGGATATTCTCACGAAGAAGAATATGGAGAACGCGCTTGCTGTTGAAATGGCAATCGGTGCTTCTTCAAATACCGTTCTTCACCTGCTTGCAATCGCACACGAAGCAAAGGTTGACATCAAGCTTGACGATATCGACCAAATGAGCAGAAAAACTCCGCAGCTCGCAAAGCTCAACCCCGCTTCAAGCGTGTTCATAACCGACTTGAACGCTGTCGGCGGTATCCAGACTGTTATTAAGGAGCTTTCAAAGGGCGGTCATATCCATGAGGACGTTCTCACTGTAAGCGGCACTCAGGGTGATAGAATTAAGGCTGCGCGCGAGGCTGACGGCGTGATTATACACAAGCTTGACGACCCGTTCAGAAAGGACGGCGGTATTGCAATTCTCAGCGGAAATCTTGCGGTAAACGGTTCTGTTGTAAAGCAGGGCGCGGTTAAGCCGGAGATGATGGACTTCACGGGAACGGCGAGAGTGTTTAACGGCGAACAGCCTGCCTGCGACGCTATTCTCGGCGGTGAAATCAAGGCGGGAGATGTCGTTGTAATCAGATATGAGGGACCTAAGGGCGGTCCCGGAATGCCCGAAATGCTCGCGCCGACCGCAGCTATCGTCGGAAAGGGACTTGACGGCAACGTTGCGCTTATCACGGACGGACGTTTCAGCGGCGCTTCAAGAGGCGCGGCAATCGGTCATGTTTCTCCCGAAGCGGCAGAGGGCGGTCTAATTGCGTTTGTCGAGGACGGCGATAAAATTCACATCGATATTCCTAACCGTTCGCTTACGCTACTTGTCGATGACGCCGTTATCGAGGAGCGAAAAAAGAAAGGTATTCTTCCTCCGAAGGAGCTTGACGGCTATCTCAAGCGCTACGCGAAGATGGTTACGTCCTCAAACACAGGCGCGGTTTTTGAGGATTGATTGTACAAGATATAAGAAAACGCCGGCTGCGAAAACAGTCGGCGTGATTTTTTATGTACGATTAATCAGAGTTCCTTGATAATTTCGCCCATAAGGTTGGGAGTAGCGGAAATTGCGTTGCTCTCGTCGGTATCAATGTGCATGGCGTCAGCAAAATTCTCGCTTACTCTTACTACAACATCGCCGAGAATAGCGGCTCTGCCGTTTGTATTACATTTTACCCAGACAACATCCTTGTTCTTTACGCCAAGCTTCTCGGCGGTTTCGGGAACAAGGTGAATGTGGCGCTTAGCAACGATAACGCCCTCTTTGATAGTAACCTCGCCTGCGGGACCTCTGAGCGTGCAGCCGGGAGTACCTGCGATATCGCCGCTCTCACGGATAACGATGTCAACGCCGATAGAACGAGCGTCGGTAGCCGAAAGCTCAACCTGGTCTGCGGGACGGCACGGACCGAGAATAGAAACGTTTGCAAGTTCCTTCTTAGGGCCTACAACGGTAACTCTCTGCTCGCTTGCGAACTGTCCGGGCTGTGAAAGGTCCTTTTTCTTGGTAAGCTCAGCGCCCTTACCGAAAAGGACTTCAAGAGTTTCCTTAGTAACATGAACGTGTCTTGCCGATGTTTCAATAAGAATTTCCATACAGAAATACCTCCAAAAAAATTTATCATATTTATTATACAACTTTTCTCAAAAAAAATCAAGTAACCTATTGCATTTTTTGAAGAAATATGTTATAATCTGAAATTGAAAGTGAAAATCATTTTCATTTTACCGATAATATCAGCTATTTGGGTGATTAAATGGATAGAAATAATTACAATACGAAACAGCGCGATGAAATTGTTGAGTTTTTCTCAAAACACCGCGGAAAATGCTTCTCGGCAAAGGAAATTATCAAAAGCGGCGAAATAAAGTCCGGAGAAGCGACGGTTTACAGAACGCTTTCAAAGCTTGCCGAAAGCGGCGTTCTGAAGCGGTTTACGGACGGTTCGGCGGGCGCGTGCTATCAGCTTGCGGAGAGCGCCGACTGCGATAAACATTTTCATCTGAAGTGCGAGAAATGCGGAAAGCTTATTCACATCGACTGCGGATTTATGGCTGAAATAAAGGGGCATATAGAAGAAAATCACGATTTTTTCGTTGACCTCGGAAAAACCGTTTTTTATGGATTGTGCGGAGATTGCGCAAAAGGAGAAAGAAATGCTTAAGAAAATTTGCGCGTTTTTGCTGATAATCGGAGCGGCTTTGCTCTGCGGCTGCAAGAACGGCGTTGATAATAGCGGAAAACTGAAAATTGTCACAACGATTTTTCCCGCGTATGACTTTGCGAGAAGCGTTTTCGGCGATACCGCAGAAGTTACTATGCTGCTGAAACCGGGTATGGAAAGCCATTCCTACGACCCCTCCGCAAAGGATGTCGTTAAAATAGACGAGTGCGATTTGTTTATCTATAACGGCGGCGAGTCGGACAAGTGGGTTGAAAATATCCTCAAATCGACCGATAATGTTAACGCTATGAAGATGGTTGACGCGGTTCAGATGCTTGGCGAGGAGCACACCGAGGGCATGACCGCCGATGAAAACGACGACCATAATCACGATGATGAAGAATATGACGAACACGTCTGGACTTCGCCGAAAAATGCCGCGCTTATTGTAGCAAGCGTTCGTGATAAAGCAAAGGAGATTTCTCCCGAAAACGCCGCTGTTTTTGAAAAAAATGCCGCGGATTATATCGAAAAGATAAACTCTCTGGACAAGCGCTTTGAGGAGCTTTTGACAGGGGAGAAGCGATATTTTGTATTCGGCGACAGGTTTCCGCTGTTGTACTTTTTCAAGGAATACGGACTGAAATATTATGCGGCTTTTCCGGGATGCGGTTCCGAAACCGAACCCTCGGCGCAGACAATCTCGTTTCTTTCCAAAAAACTTGGCGAGAGCGACGCGGTAAAAACTGTGTTTTATATTGAGCTGTCAAATCACAAGCTTGCCGAAAATCTTGCAGCGGAGAACAATCTCCCTATTGCGGAATTTCACACCTGCCACAACATCACATCAGACGATTTCGAGGCGGGAGAAAACTATGTTTCGCTTATGGAGAGGAATTACGAAACGCTTAAAACTGCGCTTGGCAAGTAAAGCGTTTCTGGAGGTGCAGAGCTATGCTGATTAAGGTTGAAAACCTTACTTTGTCATATGAGAATATGACGGTTATTGAGAATTTAAGCTTTGATGTTGCGGACGGCGATTATCTTTGCATTGTCGGCGAAAACGGCTCCGGAAAAAGCACGCTTGTAAAGGCACTTTTGTCGCTGAAAAAGCCCGAAAAAGGCTCAATCACATTCGGCGATGGGCTGAAAAAGAATGAAATCGGCTATTTGCCGCAGCAGACCGCCGCGCAGAAGGATTTTCCCGCCAGCGTATATGAAGTTGTGATTTCAGGCTGCCTTAATTCGCGCGGAATACGCCCGTTCTATTCGTCAAGAGAACGCAAAATGGCGCTTGAAAATATGGAGCTTCTCGGTATAACCGACCTGAAAAACCGCAGTTACCGAGAGCTTTCGGGAGGGCAGCAGCAGCGCGTTCTGCTAAGCCGTGCGCTTTGCGCGACAAAGAAGCTTTTGCTGCTTGACGAGCCTGTCGCGGGACTTGACCCGATTGTAACGGCGGAACTGTACGAGCTTATCGACAAAATCAACAAGAGCGGCGTTACCGTGATTATGGTAACGCACGACCTGACAACTGCGCTGAAATACTCCCGCCACATTTTGTGTATGACCGAAAAAGACCATTTTTTTGGAAGCAGGGAGGAGTTCTTGAAAAGCAGATTTGCAAGCTTTATGAGGGGCGGTGAAGCTGATGCTTGAGATGATTTCGGAGATTTTTTCTTCGTCTATTCTAATTCGCGCGGTTATTGTCGGAGTTTTGGTATCGCTCTGCGCGGCGCTTCTCGGCGTAAGCCTTGTGCTGAAGCGTTTTTCGATGATAGGCGACGGTCTTTCGCACGTTGGGTTCGGAGCGCTTGCGATTGCCGCGGTGATGAATCTTGCGCCTATGGCGGTTGCAATTCCTGTTGTGCTTTTGTCGGCTTTTTTGCTTTTGCGGTTGTCGTCAAACGGCAAAATCAAAGGCGACGCGGCAATTGCGATGATATCGACAGGCGCGCTTGGCGTCGGAGTTATGGCGGTTTCGATGTCGAAAGGAATGAATATCGACCTCAACAGCTACCTTTTCGGAAGCATAATGTCTGTAAGCCGAGAAGATGTTGTGATAAGCGTAATTTTGGCTGTGCTTGTGCTGGTTATTTTTGTGTTCTTTTACACGAAAATTTTTGCGATAACCTTTGACGAGAGCTTCGCAAAAGCCACGGGAACCGCCGCGAATGTCTACAATATGCTTATTGCGCTGCTTACGGCAATGACTGTCGTTATCGGAATGAGATTAATGGGAAGTATGTTGATTTCAAGTCTTATTATTTTTCCGGCGCTCAGCTCAATGCGCGTGTTCAAGAGCTTTAAGTCGGTTACGATTTGTTCGGGAATAATCTCGATAGTTACGTTTCTTGCGGGAATGATTATTTCTTACGCCGCCGAAGCGCCCTGCGGAGCAAGCATAGTCTGCGTTAATGTTATTACGTTCTTGATATTCTTTATTGTAGGAAAAGTCAGAAAAACCGCATAAAAAAAGCTCCGAACTCAATCGGAGCTTTTTATCTGAATTTTTTGATTCTCAGAAAATACTTCCGAGAGCAAGAGCAGCTGGAATATTACCGTTCGCGTTAAGCGCGCCTGTCAAGATTGCGTCATTGAGCGTCAGCTTGCCGTTCAGGAAACGGATTATATTCTCATAGCTGATATACGCTTCAAAAGAAGCTGCGTTGTATTCATAAGGCGAAATTGCAAGAATACCGTCCTTGATTTCAATATAGAAGTGACGGTCAATTTCATCTGCCCAGCCCCAGACCTTTACGTCAACGGCAACGTTCATCTTGACGGCGGAAGCCTTCTGTTTATTTACAAGCTTTTCGAGCTTCTTGCACATCTCGTCAACACCGACAACCTTGGGCTTTCTTCCGACCTTTGCAGCGGGCTTTTCTGCCTTAGCGCTCTTTGCGGGGGCTTTCTTAGCGACAGCAGCTTTCTTTGCAGCAGGCTTTGCTGCGGCGCCGGTCTGAACCTTTACGGGCTTTTCAGCAGCCTTTTCAACTTTTTCCGCCTTCTTTGCGGGAGCTTTCTTAGCAGTGTCTTTAATCATAACAACTGTTCCTTTCGTAATTTATTCCGTTGATAAGCGGAATTTAGCTTCTAAACTAATAATAACATATATTTATTATTTTTGCAACAGTTTTTTTGAAAAAAATTAACAATTTTGAATATTTAAATCAAAAAGGCGCTTCAAAAGCAAGAAGCGCCTTATATAATTTGTGCTGTAAACTATCTATAATCCGCAAAATCACATTGCAAAATTACTTTTCGGGCGCCATGAGGCGAACCATAACCGCTTTTTGTGCGTGCAGACGGTTTTCAGCTTCGTCAAAGATTTCATTTGCGTGCTGTTCAAACACCTTTGCGGTGATTTCCTCCTCACGATGAGCGGGCAGACAGTGAAGAACGATAGCGTCGGACTTTGCAGCAGCCATAACTTCATCGTTAACCTGATAGCCCTTGAAATCAGCCTTGCGCTTTTCGATTTCTGCTTCCATTCCCATAGACGACCAAACGTCCGTGTAGATAACGTCCGCGTCCGCGGCAGCCTCGACGGGCCTGTTGACAAGCTTAAAGTTTGCGTAATCCTTTGTAAAGTCGAGAATCTGCTTGTCGGGATAATATCCCTCGGGGCAGGCGAGCGTTACGTTCATTCCGACCTTCAGGCAGCCTACGGCAAGAGAATTAGCCATATTGTTTCCGTCGCCGATAAAGCAGAAATTCAGACCATCAAACTTGTTTTTGTATTCACGGATTGTCTGCAAATCAGCAAGAACCTGACACGGGTGAGCGAAATCAGTAAGACCGTTGATTACGGGAATTGTGCCGTATTCGGCAAGATTTTCAACCTCAGCCTGCTCAAAGGTACGAATCATAATACCGTTGAGGTAACGCGAAAGAACGCGCGCGGTATCCTGAACAGGCTCTCCGCGGCCAATCTGGAGGTCTCTCGACGACAGGAAAAGCGCGTTTCCGCCAAGCTGATACATACCTGTTTCAAAGGAAACGCGGGTACGCGTCGAGGACTTCTGGAATATCATTCCGAGCGTCATTCCCTTGAGAATATTGTGCGGAATACCGTGCTTCTGCTCATATTTGAGCTGGTCTGCGAGGTTGAGGATATCAATGATTTCCTCTGTGCTAAGGTCAAGCAGCTTTAATAAATGCTTCATAGTGATTTCCCTTTCATGTGTTGTTTTTTTCAAGTGACAGATTGAAATAATTCAAATCGGTTCTGAGTTCCCAGCCAAGCGAGTTCCAGAAACCGTTTCCGAGTTCGTTTGAGGAAAAGCAGACAAGCGCGCATTTGTTTATTCCCTCGTTTTTCAGCGCTTGCAGAGCAAGTTCAACAAGTCGCTTTCCTGTGCCGTTTTTTCTGTATTCCGGAAGAACGCTGGTATGATAGATATATCCGCGCCTGCCGTCGTTGCCGCAGAGTATACAGCCGACAAGCTTATTTTCTTCAACCGCGCAAAATGAAGTTGAGGGATTTCTTTTGATGAACTTTTCGATACCCTCGCGGGAGTCGTCAAGACTGCGCAGCCCCACACCCTCAATGCTTTTCCACAGCGAAAAAAGCTCGTCATAATCTGCGGCGGTGATGTTTCTGTAATTCAAGTTAAACCTCCGTTGTACGAACGATAGAAAACGTGTAAACAGCGGGGAAGAGAAGAACGAGAATATCGCCGATTGTGAAATTATGCCCCAAGCTGAAAAGCAGGGATATCAGCGCAAGAAGCATTACGCAAACTCCCGAAATGAACGCGGGTTTCCTAGCTTTTTCCTTTTTTAAAAAAGTGAGCATAATTCCGAACCAACCCATTGAAGCAAATGCAAACGCCGTAATCAGCAAACCCAGAAGATTTCCGATAAAGCCCATTATTCCGCCGCTTCTGAGAATCGAGAAAATCGAAAATCCGAAGAAATAGTTATGACCGAAAAGAACTCTGAAATTCAAAACAATCGTAACAGCGGCAATAAACAAACTTAAAACCGAAATAACTTGTGTTATACGCTTCATTTTTTATCCTTTCGTCAGCCCTCAAGCAGCTTTATCAGTATATCAAGTCCCGCGTCAATTTCCTCGTAAGAGATAGTAAGCGGCGGCAGAAGTCTGACTTTCGTTTTTGCCGTGAGAACGAGCAGACCGTTTTCAAGGCAAGCCTTTGCGATATCCGCAGCTTTCTTTGTTTTCAGCTCAATTCCAATCATCAGCCCAATGCCCGAAAGCGACTGCACTTCACTGCATTTTGCGAGTTTTTCGCGGATATATTCGCCTTTTTTCGCCGCTTCTGCAAGAAATCCGTCAGAGTTCACTTTATTCAGAACCGCAAGTCCGCCCGCGCACGCAAGTGGATTTCCGCCAAAAGTCGAACCGTGAGTTCCGGGAGTTAGAACATTCGCGCATTTTTCACCCGAAAGGCAAACGCCTATGGGAACGCCGCCGGCAAGTCCTTTTGCAAGAGTTGTGAGGTCGGCTCTGTGACCGAAATGTTCGCCGCATAGGATTTTTCCCGTTCTGCCAACGCCCGTCTGAACCTCGTCCGCAATCGTCAATACGTCCTTTTCCTCGCAAATCTTGAATATCTCGTCTACAAAGTCCTTTTCAAGCGCGCAAACGCCGCCTTCGCCCTGAATATACTCGAACATAACCGCGCAAACGCTGTCGTCAAGCTTCTCGCGCAAATCCTCAATACTATTCGCTTCAACATTTACAAAGCCCTCGACGAACGGGAAAAAGTAATTGTGGAAAACGTCCTGACCTGTCGCGGAGAGCGTGCAGAGCGTTCTTCCGTGAAAGGAATTTTTGAGCGTTATGATATTGTGACGGCCTTTTCCGTACTTGTCGAAGCTGTATTTTCTTGCAATTTTAATTGCACATTCGTTCGCTTCCGCGCCGGAATTTCCGAAAAACATATCGGTATATCCGGTTGTTTCACAGAGCGCTTTCGCAAAATCAGCTTGAATTTTTGTATAATAGTAATTTGAAGTATGCTGAATTTTTCTCGCCTGAGCGCAGACCGCTTCAACCCACTCGTCGTTGCAGTATCCAAGCGAATTTACGCCTATTCCCGAACCAAAGTCAATATATTTCTTTCCGTTCTCGTCAACGGAAACCTCGTGTTCGCCGCTTTCCATAACAAGGTCATAGCGCCCGTATGAATGCATTATGTATTTGTTGAACTGTTCAATTGTACCCAAAAAATCACCTTCTTATGCAATAATCATTGTTCCCGCACCGAGGTCTGTGAGAAGCTCGATAAGAATGGAGTGCGGTATTCTTCCGTCGATGATGTTCGCCTGCTTAACGCCGCGCCTTACCGCCTCAACGCAGCAGTCAATCTTCGGTATCATTCCTCCCGAAATAATTCCTTGCTTCTTAAGATAGGGAACTTCGCTTACTCCAACTGTTCTGATAAGCGTATTTTCATCGTCCTTGTCCTCAAGAAGCCCCTTTATATCGGTGAGCAGGATAAGACTCGGCGCTTTCATTTCCGCGGCAATTCTCGCGGCGGCTGTATCGGCGTTTATGTTGTAAACCGTGCCGTCGGCGCCTCTGCCGATTGTTGAAATAACGGGAATATAGCCGTTATCAAGCGCGGTGTTGATTATCTCAGGGTGAATGGCGGTGATTTCTCCGACATAGCCGAGTTCGGGATTAAGCATTTCAGCTTCAATCATATTTCCGTCAAGTCCGCAAAGACCGATTGCCTTCCCATCGTGGCTTTCAAGCATCGAAACGAGGTCTTTATTGACCTTACCCGCAAGAACCATCTGGACAATATCAATCGTTTCTTCATCAGTGAAGCGCAGACCGTTTACAAACTTGCTTTCCTTGCCGATTTTGCCGAGCATTGTATTTATTTCCGGACCGCCGCCGTGAACGAGCACGACTTTAATTCCAACAATCGACAGCATAACGACGTCGCGCATAACCGCCTGTTTCAGGCGTTCGTTTGTCATTGCATTGCCGCCGTATTTCACGACAACAACTTTTCCGCTGTATTTCTGAAGATAGGGCAGAGCCTCTATCATAATATTTGCCCGAATATCGTAATCTATTTCCATATTATCGCCTCGATTTCCCCTTAAGTTCTGTATTCCGCGTTTATCTTGACATATTCAAACGTAAGGTCGCAGCCCCACGCAATCGCGCTTCTGCCGCCGCTGTTAAGATTAACAAGAATTTTAATTTCTTCCTCGGAGAGAATTTCCTTTGCCTTTTCCTCGGAAAAATCAACTACCGTGCCGTTTCTGCAAACGGAAATTACGCCCTTATCGCTCGCAAGGTCAACCGCAACTCGCTCAATGTCAAATTCTGCGTCCGTGTAACCGATAGCGCAGAGAATTCTGCCACAGTTTGCGTCAGCCGCGAAAAGCATCGCCTTTACAAGGCTCGACGAGATAACCGACTTTGCAACTTTTTTCGCGGTTTCTTCGGTATCAGCCCCGCTTACAACACATTCAATCAGTTTTGTCGCGCCCTCGCCGTCACGAGCCGTTTCGCGCGCAAGATTCATCATAACCGCATAAAGCGCGTTCTCGAAAATCTCGTAATTCTTGTCCTCGCAGATGATTTCCGCGTTGCCCGCAAGCCCCGACGACATCAGGAAAAGCGAGTCGTTTGTAGAAGTATCGCCGTCAACGCTTACCATATTGTAGGTGATGCTGTTTACTCTTACAAGCGCTTTTTTGAGGAGTTCGCCGTTTATCGCGACATCTGTTGTGATAAAAGCAAGCATTGTCGCCATATTTGGGTTAATCATTCCGCTGCCCTTGGAAATTCCGCCCAATCTGCACTTTTTCCCGTCAATCGTGAACTCGACCGCAAACTCTTTTTTTCGCGTATCGGTAGTCATAATGGCTTCACAGGCAAGCGTGCTGTTCTTTTCGGAAAGACCGTTAAGAAGGGCGGGAAAAGCGTTTTTTATGGGAGCGAGGTCAAGCTTCTGACCGATAACGCCCGTTGAGCCGACAAGAATATCTTCATTTGCAATATTCAGCCCCTCGGCTGCAAGAGCGCACATTCCCTCGGCGATTTCAATTCCGTTTGCATTGCAGGTGTTTGCATTTCCGCTGTTTACGACAACAGCCTGAGCGTATCCGTCTTTCAGATGCTCGCGCGAAACGATAATCGGAGCGCCCTTAACCTTATTTGTGGTGAAAAGCGCGGCAGCCTTGCAGCGTACATCGCAGGAAATCAGCGCAAGGTCGCGCTTTGTGGTATTTCCAGCCTTAATTCCCGCAATAACTCCCGAAGCCTTGAAGCCTTTTGCAGCGCAGACTCCGCCGTCAATAAACTCATATCCGTCAAATTTAACCATAATTATACCCCTCTATATACATCATCGTAAATCTGTTCCACGATAACCGACCAGAAGCTGTCGTCCTCGGAAAAAGCGTTTTTGTCAAGCTGCTTTATCTTATCTGTGAACTCACGCACATTTTCGCGGCGTTCCTCGTCGTTTTCGGAAGAAAAATCGCTTTCCGTGAACAATTTCAGCTCTCTCGCAAAAACAGCAAGCGCGTCTGCCGCATATCTTTTAAGGCTGTTTTCGGTTTCCAAAAGATAAACATTTCCGTCGCTTCCGAAGCCTAGAAGATTATTTGAATCGGAGCGCTCAGCAGTTATAATATAAGGCTTTCCGAGAAAATTCAGCACGAAAAATCTGTCGTGCCGAAGAAATTTCATTCCGAGAATTTCTTCATCGGGAACCCACACGCCGATATCCTTGTAATACATCAAATTAACCCCGTTTTTTCGTCAATTCCCATCATTATATTAAGGCATTGAACGGCAGCGCCCGAAGCACCTTTGCCGAGATTATCGAGCCGCGAACAAAGAATAAGCCGCTCGTTGTTTCCGTTCACGAAAATCTGCATATTATTTGTGCCGCTGATGTTATTTGCGCCGATAAATCCGTCCTCAGGCTCGCCGTCGGGCATTACTCTAACAAAATAGGAGTCTTTGTAAAATTCGGCAAGCGCTTTTCTCACATCATCGGGAGTGTATTTTTTTGTGAGAAGCCGCGTGAAAATCGGCAGAGAAACCACCATTCCGCTAAAATAATCGCACACAAGCGGATTAAACGCAGGAGCATAAGAAAGGCCGCAGATTTTCTGCATTTCGGGGAGATGTTTGTGCTGCTGAGTGAGCGCATACTGCCGCGGGCTGTCAAATTCCGCAGGACGGTTTTCGCCTTCATAAACAGCAATCGCTTTCTTGCCCGCGCCGCTGTATCCGGAAACTGCGTGACAGGTCACAGGGTAATCCGCGGGCATAATTCCGAGTTTAACGAGAGGGTAAACCATTGAGATAAATCCGCTCGCATAGCAGCCCGGAACGGCTGTTCTCGCGCTGTTGGCAATCTTACTTCTGAAATCCGCTCCAAGCTCGGGAAAACCGTAAGCCCAGTCGGGATTTGTTCTGTGAGCGGTTGAAGCGTCGATAATTCTAACCTTATCTCCCGCCATAGCGACAGCTTCTCTTGCCGCCGTGTCGGGCAGACAAAGAAAAGTGAAATCGGAAGAATTGATGAGTTTTTTGCGCTCATCGGCGTCTTTACGCTTGTCCTCGTCGATTTTCAGAAGCTCAATGTCGTTTCTGTTCTTGAAACGTTCCAGAATTTTAAGACCCGTTGTACCTTCCTGTCCGTCTATATATACCTTAACCATTGCAAAGCTCCTCTAATTTTTTCCTTACCGTTTCAACCTGCAGAATAACGCTTTCGGGCGAAGGTCCGCCGTAGGATTTGCGTTCTTTTACGCAGGTATCGAGGCTTATCGCCTTATAAACGTCCTCGTCAAACAGCTCGCTCTGCTGCTTGTATTCATCAAGCGGAAGTTCTTCAAGAGTCGTGTTTTTACTGATACAAAGCGCAACAAGTCCGCCTGTAATTTTATATGCTGTTCTGAACGGCATCCCTTTCTTTACGAGATAATCCGCGCAGTCTGTTGCGTTTATAAAGCCTTTAGCAGCCGCCTTGCGCATATTTTCCCTGATAATCGTCATTGTCGCAAGCATCGGAATAAATGTTGAAAGGCAAAGTTTGATGTTATCAACAGCGTCGAAAATCGCTTCCTTGTCCTCCTGCATATCCTTGTTATACGCGAGCGGAAGCCCTTTCATCATCGTCAGCAGCGTCATATTATCTCCGATAACGCGCGCCGTTTTTCCTCGGATAAGTTCGGTTATATCGGGATTTTTCTTTTGCGGCATAATGCTGGAGCCGGTTGAAAACGCGTCGTCAAGTTCAATGAACTTAAACTCCCACGAACACCAAAGAATTATTTCTTCGGAAAAACGTGAAAGATGAACCATACAGATTGAAATCGCCGAAGCAAGTTCCATACAGAAATCTCTGTCCGAAACGCCGTCAAGCGAGTTTGCCATAGGTTCGTCCATTCCGAGCAGGTAAGAAGTACGTTCGCGGTCGATATTGTAGGTCGTTCCCGCAAGAGCGCAGCTTCCGAGCGGATTTACGTTCATTCTCTTGTAAACGTCGTCAAGTCTGCCGATATCGCGCAGAAGCATCTGAGCGTAAGCCATCATATGATGACCGAAAGTAATCGGCTGAGCGCGCTGCAAATGCGTGTATCCGGGCATAATTACATCGGAGTTTTTCTCGGCAATATCACAGAGCGTTTCGATAAGCTTCTCAATAAGCGTCTTAATCTCGTTGATTTCATCGCGGAGGTAAAGTCTTATATCAAGAGCAACCTGGTCGTTTCTCGAACGCGATGTGTGAAGCCTTTTCCCTACGTCGCCAAGGCGCTTTGTAAGCTCCGCCTCGATAAACATATGAATATCTTCCGCGTTCGGGTCGAAAACAAGCCTACCCTCGTTGATATCACAGAGAATTTCTTTAAGTCCGCCGATTATTTCAAGGCTGTCGCTCATACTTATAATACCCTGTTCGCCGAGCATTGTCGCGTGAGCAATACTGCCCGCAATATCCTGCCTATACATTCTGGCGTCAAATGAAATTGAAGAATTGAACGCATTTACGCCCTCGTCAACCTCTTTTGAGAACCGTCCCGCCCACATTGCCATAGCAAAATCTCCTGTCTTAAAATACGCAAAGCGGGAAAAAATCCCGCCCTGCGGTTATTTGGGTTTTGGTTGGATTACTTGTTTCTTCCCTCGTCAAGAAGAGCCTTGACCTTAATCGGCAGACCAAACAGATTGATAAATCCGGCGCTGTCCTTCTGGTCGTAAACGTCGTCCTCGCCGAACGAAGCGAAGTCCTCGCTGTAAAGGGTGTACGGAGAGGTAACGCCCGCGTTGATGATATTACCCTTGTAGAGCTTCAGCTTAACGTCGCCGGTAACGGTTTCCTGGGTCTTGTCAACGAAAGCGTCCATAGCCTCGCGGAGAGGAGTATACCACTGACCGTTGTAAACGAGGTCGGCATACTTCTGAGCAAGACCGTACTTGTAGTGCTGAGTTTCTTTGTCAAGGCAGATGGTTTCAAGAACCTCGTGAGCGTGATAGAGGATAGTTCCGCCGGGAGTTTCGTAAACGCCGCGCGACTTCATACCTACAAGACGGTTCTCTACAACGTCAAACAGACCGATACCGTTTTCGCCGCCGATTTTATTCAAAGTCTTTATAAGCTTTACGCCGTCCATTTTTTCACCGTTGAGAGAAACGGGGATACCCTTTTCAAAGTGAAGCGTAATATAAGTAGGCTTATCGGGAGCCTGTTCCGGCGATACTCCGAGTTCAAGGAAACCCTCCTTGTTGTACTGCGGCTCGTTTGCGGGATCCTCGAGGTCAAGTCCCTCGTGAGAGAGATGCCACAGGTTCATATCCTTGGAGTAGTTGGTTTCACGGGTAATCTTTATCGGAACATTGTGCGCTTCAGCATAGTCGATTTCCTGGTCGCGCGACTTCAAATCCCAAATTCTCCAAGGAGCAATAATCGTCATATTCGGCGCGAGAGCCTTTATCGTAAGTTCGAAACGAACCTGGTCGTTGCCCTTGCCGGTGCAGCCGTGGCATATAGCGTCGGCGCCTTCTTTCTTGGCAATTTCAACAATTCTCTTAGCAATAGGAGGACGAGCGAAAGACGTACCGAGAAGATAACCCTCGTACTTAGCGCCTGCCTTAAGCGTGGGGAAAACGAAGTCGTTTACGAATTCGTCCTGAATATCCTCGATATAGAGCTTAGAAGCGCCTGTTTTCTTTGCTCTCTCCTCAAGACCCTCGATTTCAGCGTCCTGTCCAACGTTTCCCGCTACGCAGATAACCTCGCAGCCGGGATAAGTTTCTTTCAGCCACGGAATAATAATAGAGGTATCAAGACCTCCTGAATATGCCAGAACTACTTTTTTTATTTCCTTTGCCATGGTAAAAATCTCCTTTTCAGAATTTATTTTAATTTTATTATACACTTTTTTTTGAATTTGTCAAGCGTATTTATTCAGAAAAATGAATATCTTCAATGAATATACAATAATTTTCACGATATGTTAACAAATATTTTAAAATGTATGTATAATATGCATAATAATAAATATTTTCTGTAAATCTTGACAAATGCAAAGTTTACTGTTATAATAGTACTTGAACAAAATTAATTTAGGAGGATAATTTTTATGAAAATGAACGAAAAGCTTGATATTATGCTGGGTCGCCGTCACCTGAAGAGGGTCGAGTTTGCGGACAGCGTGGGAATTACCTACCGCGCGTTTGCTTACTATATGACCGGCTGCCGCAAGCCGCGCAGAAGCGTGCTTGAGAGAATGGCTAAGAAGCTTGAAGTTACTCCGGAATTTCTCCTTGACGACAACATTGATATGGAGCTTACAACCGAAGAAAAGTTCCTAAGCGGTCTTGCGAGCAAGGGCGAAAAAAAGACCGATGCCGTGAAGTTCCTTGCAAAGTCGAGAGGTTTGTTTGCGGGCAACTCCCTTTCTGACGAGGACAAGGAAAATCTTCTCGCTTGCCTCAACGAAATTTACCTTGATTCGCGCAAGGGAACAAAGAGCGGTAAGGGCGGCAAAAAAGCAAAATAATGCAATATATTCTTGATAAAGCGAAAAGCGTTCTCGAAGAATTCGGTGGGAGAGATGTGTTTGAAACCGCCGAAAATTCGGGGGTAAAGGTCTGGTTTCGCGCGCTTGGCGGGTTAAAGGGCTTTTATGTATTTGAGAATAATTGCAGATATATTGTTATAAACGACGAACTTGACGAAGTTACTCAAAGCGTAGTCTGCGCTCACGAACTGGGTCACGATATGCTTCACAGAGGACTTTCGGGCGGCGGTATCCGCGAGAACACCCTGTTTCTCGCAAACGACAAGACGGAGCGCGAGGCAAATCTTTTCGCTTCCGAGATACTTATATCCGATGATGATTTTTTGTCGGCGCTTTCGTACTGCGAAAACGTCGAAGCGTTGTCGGCACAGCTCGGCTATCCGCGCGAGCTTGTCGGGTACAAAACCGAGGCTATGAATATGAAGGGTCATAATCTCAGGCTCGGAGATGTGAGAAACGATTTTTTGAAATAAACGGGTGACTATGGATATTAAGGAAACTTTACGTCTGCTGACGAGCGCGGCGGGCGTTTCGGGAGAGGAATTTCCCGCTTCGGCTGTCGCTGCCGAACTTCTTGGAAAATACGCGGAGGATGTTAGAATTGACGCGTTCGGGAATGTGACGGGTTTTATCCGTTCGGAGAATCCCGCCGCAAAAACGCTTATGCTGGACGCTCATATCGACAGGGTAGGTCTTGTTGTTGCAAATATTGACGATAACGGCTTTATCGGAGTTGGAAAATGCGGTTCGCCGGATTTGCGGACGCTTCTCGCTCAGTCGGTGACTATCCACGGGAAAAAGGACGTTTTGGGCGTTATTTCAACGCTTCCGCCGCACGTTTCAAAGGATAAGGGCGTGCCTGAGATAGGCGATATTTTCATTGACGCAGGTTTTGCGAAAGAAGAAGCGGAAAATGTGATTTCGCTCGGTGATAAAATTACCGTAAATTCCTCGTTCAGGGAACTTTGCGGCGAACAAATATCCGCTTCCGCCGTTGATGACAGAAGCGGCGTTTGCGCTGTTCTGGAGGCTTTGGATATGCTTGAAAAGCCTGCGTATAATATCGCGATAAGCTTTTCGGCGTGTGAAGAAGTCGGCGAACGCGGCGCAAAAATGACAGCTTTCTCAATTCAGACCGATGAAGCGATTGTCGTTGACGTTTCGTTCGGCAACACACCGGACGGTTCGGCGAAAAGCACGGCTGTTCTCGGAAGCGGAGTTATGATAGGATTTTCTGCGGCTCTGGACAGAGAAATGTCTGAAAAACTCTGCAAAATCGCGGAAAACTCCCAAATTCCGTTTACGCGTGAAATTATGCCCGAATCAACGGGAACGAACGCTGACGCAATCGGAATAAGCGGCAAAGGCGTTAAGTGCTGCACCCTGTCTTTCCCGATAAGGTATATGCACACGTCCGTGGAAACTGTTGATTTGCGCGATATCAGAGCGACTGCGCGGCTTATCTGCGAATATGTGGGAGGCTGCAAATGAACGGATTGAGAGAATTGTGCCTTATAAACGGCGCTTCGGGCGATGAAAGCAGAGTTCGCAAGTATATTTCATCGAGGATATCGTCGGATGAAATGTTTGTCGATAACTTAGGCAATCTGATTGTCTTTAAAAAGGGAAAAAATCGCCCGAAGAACAAGATTATGTTCTCGGCGCATATGGACGAAGTCGGCTTTATGATAACGCATATCGGCGAGGACGGCTTTCTGTGCTTTAGCGAAGTTGGCGGAATAAATCCGTCTGTTGTTTTAGGGCGCGGAGTTCGTCTGGAAAGCGGAGTTTTGGGCGTTATCGGAACGAAAGCAATTCACCAGCAATCCGCCGAGGAGCGCAAATCATTTCCTGCGATAAGCGAACTTTTCATTGATATAGGAGCAAATTCACGCGAAGAAGCGGAAAAATTTGCCCCTTTGGGAAGTTATGCCTATTTTGACGATGATTTTTTCACTTTCGGGAATGGTTTTGTCAAAGGAAAGGCTATCGACGACCGTGCGGGCTGCCTTGTTATGATGAATATGATAAACGGCGAGCCTGAGTATGACGCGTGGTACGCTTTCACCGTGCAGGAAGAAATCGGAACTCGCGGCGCGGGTACAGCGGCGTTTACCGTTGCTCCTGACATTGCGTTTGTTCTCGAAACCACCACTGCGTGCGATATAGCGGGCGTTTCGGGTGCGAAAAAGGTCTGCGAACTTGGTAAAGGCGCTGTGGTTTCGTATATGGACAACGGCGCGATTTACGACAGAGGATTATATTCGCTCGCAATGAAAATTGCTTGTGAAAACAACATTCCCGCGCAGACAAAAACGCTTATCGCGGGCGGAAACGACAGCCGTTCCATACAAGTTTCACGCGGCGGAGTGAGAACCTGCGCGATTTCCGTGCCGTGCCGCTATCTTCATTCGCCGTCCTGTGTGATAAAAGAAAGCGATTTTTATGCGGTTGAACAGCTTGCCGAAAAAATGCTTTCGGCTGCCGCGGAACTATGATTAAGCGCGCGGTTTCAGCAGATGAGTTTTCTGCGCTGCCCGAAAATGGCGTTGAAGCGCAAAAAATTCGCTCGCTTCTGATGGCTTATGGAACAAAATACGATTTTTGCCGTTTTTATTTATCCGAAAACGCTTTTATAGCACAGCTTAACGGTGATTTTATAGTCTGCGGCTGCGGGGAAACCGACGCTGCGGAGTTTGCTGAATTTCTCGGATTTTGCGGCTTTTCGAGCGTTTTTTGCTCAAAAAAGCTTGGTGAAGTACTTTCAAAAAAGCTTTACGCAGAAGCGAAAATCGTTAATCTTATGAGGTTTGACCGCAATGTTGTGAATTACGGTTCGGATATTGTTACTCCGAAAACGCTTTCTCCAAGCGAAGCATATTCCGTAATAAAAACCGGATTTGAAATTGAATTTGAGCCGTGGTATCTCGATATGTCGCACCGCGTAAGGCACAATATTTCACGGCTTTACGGGCTTTGCGGCTCGGCGCTTGCAGTTCAGTATGCGGTAAACGGCGAAGCGCTGATATCACAGGTTGCGACTTTACCCGACCAGCGAGGAAAAGGCTTTGCTTCACGGCTTATTCTGTCTGTTTGCAGAGAATTGCGCGATTATTCGGTTTATGTGCTTTGTGAAAACGAATTGACGGGTTTTTACCGAAAAAACGGTTTTGCGATAAAGGATTATAAATGCTGCATATATAAGTCCAATCCCTGAGAAATTTCGGGGATTTTTTCTTGTTTATTTGTGAAAATTGACGTATAGATATTGACTAAACTGCAAATATGTGGTACAATATATGTGTGTATTTATAAATAAGGCGGTGCGTTATGGGAAAAGGAAAATTGATTGTGCTGGACGGATTGGACGGCTGCGGTAAATCAACTCAGCTTGACCTTGCGGAAAGCTATCTTAAAGATTTAGGCTTGAATTGCCGCGCAATAAGCTTTCCCAACTATGACACTCTCAGCGGACAGCTTGTCGAGTGCTATCTGAAGGGGATTATACCGTGCGAGGGCAGAAACGGCGGTTATTCCGCTTCAGTTCTTTATGCGGTTGACCGATATGTGAGCTATGTGACCGACTGGAAAGACTTTTACGAAGCAGGGGGAATTGTTCTCGCAGGACGTTATACCACCTCGAACGCAATTTATCAGCTTTCAAAAATTCCTCCGAGAGAATGTGGGGATTATCTGAGCTGGCTGTTCGATTTCGAGTACAATAAGCTTGGTATTCCCGAACCCGACGAGGTTATTTTTCTTGATATGCCGACCGAGGTTTCGCAAAAGCTGCTCAGCAGCCGCTATAACGGCGATGAAAGCAAAAAGGATATTCACGAGCGGGATATCGAGTTTCTGGAAAAATGTCGCGAATGTGCGATTTTCTGTGCAAAAGCTTATTCGTGGACAGTAATCGAATGTTCCGCAAACGGCGTTCCGCTTGCGATTGAGGACATTTGTCTTAAAATATGCAATCAGCTGAGGAAAATTTTGGGCAATGAGTGAACTTTCTTTCCGTAAAATTGAATTATCGGATAAAATCCGCGCGAGCGAACTTCTGAAAAAATCAAATTTCCGCGGATGCGAGTATACGTTTGGAAATAATTTTGTCTGGCGCGATATTTATAATGTTGAAATTTGTTTTTTTGAGGATTTTTACTTTGTTAAACAGCTAAGCGGCGAGAATACGCGTTTTTTATACCCTTCGGGAAGCGGAAGCGTTAGGCGAGCCGTTGAGCTTATTGACGAATATTGCCGAGAAAACGGACTGAAGCCGAAAATTCTTGCAAATTCTGAAAAAGCAAAGGAAATAGAAGCCTGTTTTCCTGATTTTCACGCCGAGCCTATGCGTGATTTTTACGACTATGTTTACTCTGCGGAAGAACTTTCGGAGCTGAAAGGAAAGAAATTTCACGCAAAACGAAATCATCTCAACCGCTTCGCCGAGAATAATTACACCTTTGAGCCGATAAATGACGAAAATATATCAGACTGCGCGGAGCTGAATAAACGCTGGTGCGAAGAAAATATCGACGTTGACGACGACGGAAAGCTTGACGAGCAGGTTGTTGTACAGCAGAGCTTTGAGCATTATGACGAGCTTGGCTACATCGGCGGATTGATACGCGTAAACGGCGTTTGCGAGGCTTTTTCGTTCGGCGAGCGCTCGGCGGAGGATTGTTTTGTGGTACACGTTGAAAAGGCTTCGCGGCGGTATCAGGGCGCTTATGCGGCAATCAATAAAGAACTTGTTGATTTTCTCGGCGGAAAGTACCGCTATATCAACCGCGAGGACGACGCAGGCTCTGAAAATCTCAGAAAAGCCAAGTTGTCCTATCAACCTGTATTTCTTGAAGAAAAATATTATCTTACACGGAGGTAAATTTTATGATTTATGTATTTCTTGCCGAGGGATTTGAAGAAACCGAGGCTATCGCTCCTATTGATATGCTTCGCCGCGCAAAATGCGACGTTGTGACGGTCGGACTTACAAACGACAGCGCAAAAAGCTCGCACGGAGTTCTTATGCTCTGCGATATGACGGATTTTCAGGTTGAGCTTGACGAGAGGCTTGAAATGATTGTGCTTCCCGGAGGAACGCACGGTACGGCAAATCTCGAAAAAAATCCTGTTGTTCAGGCTGCGATTGAATATTGCGTCAAGAAGCGTATTCCTATTGGAGCAATTTGCGCGGCGCCCTCAATTCTAGGCAAAAAGGGCGTTCTCAATGGCGTAAAAGCGACGGCTTATCCCGATTACAGAAAGTATCTCGAGGGTGCGGAAATATCCGAAAAGAACGTTGTAACGGACGATATTTTCACAACTGCGGCGGGCGCGGGCGTTTCGGTTGAATTTGGTCTGGAACTCGTCAAGGTGCTTAAGGGTAAGGATACGGCTGACGCTATCCGTGAAGCAATTCAATGCGAGAAATAAAAAGTGCGCTCAGAAAAGAGCTGATTTCACGCCGAAAGGCGATGAATTCAAGCCAAAAGCTTGCGGCTGATATTGATATTTTTGAGCAGATTAAAGAACTTATTGATAATTCCGAGGCGGTTTTTACTTACGCTTCAACAGAAATCGAAGTTGATACGCGAAGAATTATTGATTACTGCCTTGAAAGAAATATTCCTGTTGCGCTTCCTGTGAGCGGCGACGAAGAAATCGAGTTTTTTTATATAGGCGGCACGGACAAACTGAAAAAGGGAAGATACGGCATCGACGAGCCGCCTCAAACGTTTCCCGCAGCGCCTTCAGAGCAAACTCTCTGCATTGTTCCCGCGCTTTGCGCCGACGGAAAAGGGCTGCGATTAGGCTACGGAAAAGGCTATTATGACCGATTTCTGAGCCGATTTCCGGGAAAATCCGTGATAATTTGCTATGATGAATTCAGACGCGAAGTTCCTGCTGAAACGCACGACAGAAAAGCCGATTACACTTTTTTTAACAGAAAGACGGTAAATAATGGACGAAAATAAATACAATGAAAACGATTTTAACGCGGACGAACACGCTGACGAAGAGCTTGAAAAAACTCAGGAAATAAAAAGCGTTTTTCCCGAAGCCGATGCCGCGCGTTCGATAACTCCGAGGGAAGAATTTACCGAGCTTAATTCTCCCGACGATATGTCGAAAACGCTGCTTATGGACTCAATGCCCGGAGAATCCGCGCCCGAAGAACAATATGACGGTATTCCCGAAGAAAATGAAGTTAAACGCCGCAAAAGAAAGCCTAAACATCGGATAAACCACGTTCGCACTATGGGACAGATTTTTCTCGGCGTTGTAATTTCGGTTGCTTCTATGGCGCTCGGCGTTGTTTTGTCTATTAACGTAATAAAGGCGCTTCGCGATATTACGGGTATGGCGAAGCCTATAAAAGAAGCGGAAGTTGAAATCAGCGCCGATATGAGCGTTGATGAAATTGTCGATTCTCTTCATAACGGCGGAATTATTGAAATGCCTTCGCTTATGAAAATTTATATCAATATGACCGACAAAAAGGACTCGGAGGATTACAGACCGTTCCTCGACGGAACTTACACCGTTTACTCAAATATGTCGTACAGCAGCATTATTGATACGCTTAAAACCAAGAAACAGTACACCGAAACCGTTACTGTTATGATTCCAGAGGGTATCACGGCGCTTGAAGTCGGTCAGATTCTTGAAGAAAATTACGTCTGCCGCGCGGTTGATTTCGAGAAATTCTATAAGAACAAGCTCAACAAATTCGACTTTGAGGAGCAGATTGAAGATAATCCGAACCGCCTGAATATGCTTGAGGGCTATCTTTTCCCCGACACCTACGAGTTCTACGTTATCGACGATTTGAAGAAAAATCCGAATTTCGATACCACGGATTACGCGAAAACCGTTGCGGAAACTATGTATGAGAACTTTGAGAGCAAGATTACAAAGAGTATGAAGGCTCGTATGAAAGAGCTTGGAATGACTCTTGACGAGGTTGTCAGACTTGCCGCTATCGTACAATGGGAGGGCGACGCCGAAGATAACTGGGAGAAGATTTCTTCCGTTTTCCACAATCGTCTTAACGACCCGGAGAACTTCCCGAATTTGCAGTCGGATACGATTTACACTTATATCGAAAAGTGCATTACGCCGAAGATTACCGCCGCAAACAGAGAAAAAATGCAGGAAATCGAGGACGCTTACGACACATATAAGTGCGTTGGGCTTCCTGCAGGAGCCATCTGTAATCCCGGTCTTGATACGATTAACGCGGTTCTTTATCCCGCGGAAACCAATTACTATTACTTCCTCGTAAGCAAAGAAGGCAACTTCTATTACGCTCAGACTCATGAGCAGCATAATCAGAACATTATCGACGCGGGTCTTGAACCGCCTGAGGAATCGGGAGGAGAATCACAGTGATGATAAAACCCGAACTTCTCGCTCCCGCTGGCGATGAGGAAAGCCTGCTCTGCGCGCTGGATTACGGCGCAGACGCGGTTTATCTTGCGGGAAAAACGTTCGGAATGAGGGCTGCGGCAAAAAATTTCGATGATAACGGGCTTGTTTCAGCCGTGCAGACAGCGCACGAAAAAGGCGTAAAGGTCTACATCACCTGCAACATCGTCCCGAACAACGATGAAGCCGACGCTTTTCCGAGCTTTATTAAATTCGCGGAAAAAGCAGGCGTTGACGCCGTTATTGCAGCGGATATAGGCGTTATTTCGATGATTAAGGAATACGCGCCGAGCCTTGATATTCACGCTTCAACGCAGACGGGAGTTGTGAATTACAGAACTGCGCTTGAACTGTACAAAATGGGCGTAAAACGCGTTGTTCTTGCGAGAGAAGTCGACCTTGAGAACATAAAAATTATACGGGATAAAATTCCCGACGATATGGAAATCGAGGTCTTTGTTCACGGAGCAATGTGCGTTTCTTTTTCGGGTAGATGCCTTATTTCCGAGTATCTCACGGGCCGAAACGCAAACCGCGGTCAGTGCGCGCAGTCCTGCCGCTGGGAATACTATCTTATGGAGCAGAAGCGCCCAGGAGAGTTTTACAAGGTGTTCGAGGACGAACGCGGCTCGTTTATTCTGAACGCGCGCGATATGTGTATGATTGAGCATCTTGACGACCTTTTGAACGCGGGCGTAACAAGCTTTAAAATCGAGGGACGAGCAAAGTCCGCTTATTACACGGCGCTCACGACAAACGCATACAGAGCCGCTCTCGACAGCGCTATGAAAGGCGAAAATCCGCCCGATTGGGCAATTGCCGAGGTTGATAAAATCAGCCACAGACCTTACTGTACGGGATTTTTCTACGATTCGCCGAAAGCGGGCAGCGGAACGCAAAATCCGGAAGTCATTACAAACGGCGGTCAGTATTTCGCGGACAGCAATTATGTGAGAAAGTATGATTTTGTCGCCGCTGTGGATTGTTGCGAAAACGGCGTTATTCACCTTACGGTAAGAAACTTCTTCACGGTTAACGACGAGCTTGAGCTTGTTATACCGCATAAGCAGCCGATTAATTTTAAACCTACGGTAATAATTGAGGAAAACGGCGAAGAAACCGATACCGCGCGTCACGCTATGGGAAAAATCACAATCCCGACGGATATCGAAGTGCCGCCGCGTTCTCTTGTAAGAAAAAAGATTTGATTTAAGGAGTACATTATGCCGAAATTTAAGTTTCAGGACGTTTCGCTCAGCGTTGACGAACGTGTAAACGCGCTCCTTGAGGAGCTTACTCTTGATGAAAAACTGCTTCTTATTACTTCAGTACAGAAAGAAATTCCGCGTCTTGGCATAAAGGCGTTCAAAATCGGAACAGAAGCCGCAAGAGGCTTGCTTGTAAGACCCGACAGGCGCGATGAAGTGAAATATCCCGAAGCTCCGTCAACCGTCTTTCCGGAGCCAATCGGACTTTCGGCAACATTTGACGCGGGGCTTATGGAAGAAATCGGCGCAATTGCCGCAACTGAAGCGCGAATCTATAACAAAGAGGGCAAATCATCGCTTTGTTTATGGGCGCCGACCGTTGACCTTGAGCGCGACCCGCGCTGGGGAAGAACCGAGGAGGGTTACGGCGAGGACCCTGTTCTTACGGGAAAAATGGCTTCTGCGCTTACGAGAGGTATGATAGGAAACGATGTGAAATTTCTCCGTGTTATACCTACCCTGAAGCACTTTTACGCAAACAATAACGAGGAGGACAGAACCAGCGACAATTCCTCCGTACCAACCGTTCTGAAACACAATTATTACCTCAAAACGTTCGAGCAGCCGCTTAAAAGAGGCGGCGCAAAGAGCGTTATGACGTCGTATAATATGGTTAACGGCGTCGAGGGAATGTGTAATCCTGAGGTAACAAACCTTTGCAAAAAGGAATGGGGAATGTTGTTTTCCGTTACCGACGCGTGGGATTTTGTCGAAAACGTTACACGCCACAAATCCGACATTACTCACACGGAAACAATCGCAAGAGTTATCAAAAACGGCGGCGCCGATATTATAACCGATGAGCAGGACGTTGTTGAGGCTGCGGCAAGAAGCGCTCTGAAGAAAAAGCTGATTACGGAAACGGATATCGACAATTCGCTGTATGGCGCGCTTAAAGCACGTTTTCTTCTTGGAGAATTTGACTCGGATTGCCCTTACAGCAAGGTTAACAGCGAACTTCTGCTGTGTGAAAATTTCCGTAAAACTGCCGCCAAAGCAGCGGAAGAATCAATAATTCTGCTCAGAAACCGTCACATGACGCTGCCGCTGCGTGAGCGTGAAAAGCTTGCTGTAATCGGACTGCACAGCGATATGAATTTCCGCGACTGGTACACGGGCTGTTCCGAGAAAAATCCGACAATTCTTGACGCAATTGTCGCGAAAATCGGCCGTGAAAACGTTATCTATGAGATGGGAAACGATGTAATCGCCCTCAGAAACGCCGAAACAGGATTTTATTTCTCGGTATCCGAGGACGGAACTTTTTCCTGCGATTGCGCGTCAATAAACGAAACGTGCCTTCTCGAACTGTTCGATTGGGGCGGCGGCGATATTTCGCTTAAATCAAAGTATAACGGAAAATTCCTCTGCGACAGCGGAGCGCTTGCCGATAACGGCGTAATCAGGTGTACTTCGGACGATCCTTACGGCTGGTTTGTCAAAGAGAAATTCTCGGTTGAAAAATGCGGAAGAGAATGCAGAATAAAGAACTGGCAGGGAAGATATCTTTATATCAATAAAAACGGACAGGTTGAGGTTACCGACGCAATTAAGCCGAAAAAGAACTCAATGTTCAGCGTTGAGCTGTTCTCGTCGGGACTTGACAGGATAAAGAAATCTGTTACCGAAGCGCATAATGTTTTGCTTGTTCTGGGAAATAACCCTCTTATCGGCGCAAGAGAAAACTATGACCGCAAAACGCTCAGTCTTTCGGAGCGTCAGCAGGCGCTTTCAGACCTTGTGCTTTCACTCAACGAAAACGCTATTCTGCTTATGGTTTCGGGATATCCGTATGCGGTTGACAAGCACTTCCACACAATTGTTCACACAACTCACTCCGGTCCCGAAATGGGAGCCTCGGTTGCTAAAGTACTGTTCGGCGAGATTTCGCCCGCAGGACGCTGCCCGCTTACTTGGTATTCGTCAGAAAATGAGCTTGGTTCGATAAAGGACTATAATATCATAAGAACCGAGAGCACTTATCGTTATTACCGCGGCGAGCCGATTTTTCCGTTCGGACACGGACTTAGCTACACTGCATTCCGATACTCCGCTTTAAAGCTTAACAAAAAGTCTTTTGAATCCGACGAATGCTGCGAGGTTAGTTTTGAACTGAAAAATACGGGACTTTTCGACTCAGATGAAGTCGTTCAGCTTTATGTCAAATCTCCCGCATTTTCAAGCGCTGTTCCGATAAAGGAACTGAAAGCGTTCAGAAGAGTGTTTGTTCCCGCTGAAAAATCAGTTTCAATAACGCTTTCTTTTGATATTTCAAGCCTTGCATTCTGGGATTTGAACAATAATTGTCAGACCGTCTATACGGGAACTTATGAAATTCAGGTCGGCGCTTCATCGGAGGATATTCTCAGAACGGTTGACATCAAGGTTCACGGCGAGAATTATTCCGGTCTTGACGTAAAAAAGGCAATTCCTGCGGCAAATTCTTGGGAATATATCGGAATTGAGTTTTTGACGGATAAGGCGCTGAATGAATACGCGCTTCTTGAAAACGCGCAAAGCTCGATTACTTTTGAAAACTGCGCTTTGAACGATGAAAAGAATGTTGAAATAATCGTTTCAAATCCTTCAACCAAAACAAAAGTGTTTATTCTTGAAGCGGAAAGAAACGCGGTTCTTGCGGAAATCGACGTTCCCACAACGGGCAGCTTGTCTGAGTTTAAAGCGTTTTCTGCTTCATTTTCACCGCTTATGGGCTTCCATAAGCTGAAAATCAAATCAAACGGCATTTTATCGCTGAAATCATTCAGATTGTTTTGAGGTATTGTTATGAAAAACAATGAAATATTTCCGCATATCGACCATACGCTTTTGAAACCCACAGCGACAAGAAGCGAAATCGACGCGCTTTGTCAGGAAGCGATGATTTATAAAACGGCTTCGGTGTGTATACCGCAATGCTATGTGGAATATGCCGCGCTGAATTTTCCCGAACTGAATATCTGCACGGTTATCGGCTTTCCGCTCGGTTATTCGACGACAGCCGCAAAGTGTGCGGAAGCGCAGGACGCGATTAAAAACGGCGCAAACGAGATTGATATGGTTGTCAATCTGACGGACGTGAAAAACGGGAATTTTGACGCTGTGACAAGCGAAATCAAGTCGCTTAAATATACCTGCGGAAAGAAAATTTTAAAGGTCATTATCGAAACTTGTTATCTTACCGATGAAGAAAAAATCAAGCTTTGCGAGTGCGTAACCGACGCGGGCGCCGATTTCATCAAGACTTCAACGGGTTTTGGCTCTGCAGGCGCGGATATTGAAGATATTCGCCTATTCAAAAAGCACATCGGCAAGAACGTTAAAATAAAGGCGGCAGGCGGTATCAGGACAAAAGAGCAGCTTGAACTTTTCCTGAACGAAGGCTGCGACAGGATAGGAACAAGCTCCGCTGTTAAGCTGCTTACGAGTGCAAAATAAGAAGGTGAATCGAATGGCAAAACGTGTTTTTCTGATTGTTCTTGACAGTTTTGGCGTTGGGGAATTGCCCGACGCAGCGGATTTCGGAGATAATGGTGCAAATACGCTTCGTTCCTGCTTTAACACGGGAAAGCTGAATGTGCCGAATATGGCGAAAATTGGTTTGTTCAACATTGACGGAGTTGATTTCGGAGAGAAAGAAAGCGCTCCGAGCGGCGCTGTTATGCGGTTATCCGAGCTTTCCAATGGCAAGGACACAACCACGGGTCATTGGGAAATTGCGGGTATTGTCAGTGAAAAGCCTTTTCCAACGTTTCCGGACGGATTTCCGAGCGAGGTTATCGCGGAGTTTGAGAAAAGAACCGGCAGAAAAACGCTCTGCAACAAGCCTTATTCGGGAACGAAAGTTATCGCGGATTATGGCGAAGAAAGCATAAAAACAGGCGCGCTGATTGTTTACACATCGGCGGACAGCGTGTTCCAGATTGCCGCGCACGAGAGCGTTGTGCCGGTCGAGAAGCTGTACGAATATTGTGAAATTGCACGAGAAATTCTTCAGGGAGATTTTGCGGTTGGAAGAGTTATCGCAAGACCTTTCGAGGGCGAATATCCGTTTACGAGAACGCCGCGCAGACACGATTTTTCGCTTATTCCGCCAAAAACGACAATGCTTGATGTTCTCAAAGAAAACGGACTTGACGTTATCGGAGTAGGCAAAATTTACGATATTTTCGCGGGAAAAAGCGTGACCGAGTGCGACAGAAAAATCGGCAATTCAGTTGATATGGATATCACATCTGAGTATCAGAAAAAGGATTTTCACGGGCTTTGCTTCACAAATCTTGTTGATTTTGATATGCTTTACGGTCACCGCCGAAACGCAGTTGGCTACGCGCAGGCGCTGAATGAATTTGACGCTTGGCTTAGCGGTTTTATGGCAAAAATGCGCTCGGACGATGTGCTTATTATTACGGCGGACCACGGCTGTGACCCTTGCCACAGCGGCACGGACCACACGCGGGAGTATATTCCCGTAATGGTTTACGGAAATGAGATTAAACCGTTAAATCTCGGCACAAGAACGGGATTTTGCGATATTGCTGCGACGGTTCTCGAACTTCTGAACATAACCGGCAGCGTAAACGGCAAAAGCTTTGCAGACGAAATACGGAGATAAGTATGTTTAGTTTTACGGTAAGACCTGCCGTGATAAACGACGCGGAAGGAATTTTCAATTATAACAAAAAGCACGGAAGAAGCGCGCTTTCTCTTGAAGAAACAACAGCCGCTCTGGGAGAAATTCTGGCGGACGGAACGTCTAAAGTATTCGTTGCAATTAATTCTCAGCACCTTGCGGGATATGTTTATGCAAGAGAAATAATTAGCCTTTCCGAACCGCGTTATATCGAAATCGTTAATCTGGCTTTGAGTGATTTTTACCGTGAAAAAGGAGTCGGTACTGTTCTCATTCAAGCAATCAGGCAATGGGCTGAGCAAATGCTCTCTGCAAAAATAATTTTCTCGGCAAAAGTTTATGATTTAGAGAAATACACGGCTCTTGAAGAAGATAATTACATAAAAGACGAGCGTTCTCTGATATTTTTCAGAACGATGTAAGATTTTATGTAAAGGTCACCTCTAAAAAACTTGTTTGAGTGAAACTGCGTATTTTAGAGGTTCCAAAATATACATTAACCGAAAGGAAGAAAAAAATGAGCGAATGTACACACGATTGTTCGAACTGTTCGGAAACCTGTTCCGAGCGTGACCCGAAGAGCTTTATTGAAAAGCCGCACGAGCTGTCGAACATTAAAAAGGTTATCGGAATTGTTAGCGGAAAGGGCGGCGTCGGGAAGTCGCTTGTAACTTGTATGACCGCTGTTCTGATGAACAGACGCGGCTTTAACACAGCCGTTCTTGACGCGGATATCACAGGTCCGTCCGTGCCGAAGGCTTTCGGTATCAAAGACAAGGCAACAGGCGACCAAAACGCGATTTATCCCGTTAAAACGAAGAAGGGAATTAAGGTTATGAGCGTTAATCTCCTTCTTCCCGACGAAACCGCTCCGGTTGTCTGGAGAGGTCCGATTATCGCGGGCACTGTAAAGCAGTTCTGGACGGACGTAATCTGGGACGATGTTGATTATATGTTCGTTGATATGCCTCCGGGAACGGGCGATGTGCCGCTTACCGTATTCCAGTCGTTGCCGCTTGACGGTATTATCGTCGTTACATCTCCGCAGGAGCTTGTTTCGATGATTGTCGGAAAAGCGCTTAAAATGGCGGAAATGATGAACGTTCCGATAATCGGTCTTGTCGAGAATATGAGCTATGCGGTTTGTCCCGACTGCGGCAAGCACATTAATGTTTTCGGCGAAAGCCACATTGATGAAACCGCGAAGAAATTCAATCTCAAGGTTCTCGCAAAGCTTCCTATTGAACCTGAAACCGCAAAACTCGTTGACAGCGGAATGTTGGAGCTTATGGAAACGGAAGCTGCCGACCCGATTGCGGACGCCGTTGAGGAGTTCTGCAAATGAGCAGGGGAGAAGCTGCATACGATTATTTCGTAAGCGGGTATAACTGCTCGCAGTCGGTTGTTTTGGCATTTTCGGATATATTCGGAGTGGAAAAGGACGTTCTCGCGAAGATTTCAAGCGGTTTTGGCGGGGGAATGGGCAGAATGAGAGAAGTCTGCGGCTGTTTTTCGGGACTTGTTATGGTTCTGAGCCAAGTCTACGGCTATTCCGACCCGAAAGCAAGCGCCGAGAAAAGGGCGCTTTACGAGTTAATCCGCAGCGCCGCGGAGAAATTCCGCGAGGATAACGGAAGCATAATCTGCAAGGAGCTTTTAGGTCTTGAGAAGCCTGAAATATCCGCTCAGCCCGAAGCGCGCACTCCCGAATATTATCAAAAACGCCCATGTCCTATGCTTTGCAAATATGCGGCGGAGCTTACCGAAGCAATGATAAACAATGACAAATAAAAAAGCGGCAGTTCGGAAGAGCTGCCGTATTTGTTATTCAAAATAGTCGTCAATGTAGCGCTTGAACGCTTTTGGGTCCTGTTTTATTTTATTTTTGATGAAATCGGCTCTTTCGGAGTTTTCGGCTGCGATTTCTATGTAATATTTCTGCTTTGCCGTAACCTCGTCCATAACCGTAACACCGAGCGTGCAGGTTCCATCAGGATTTGTGATATAGCGAACGGCGAGAAATGAGCTGTTTTTCTTCATAGCATCGCGGGTATAAACGCGAACAGCTTCCTTGAACATCTTGTCGCGAACCGACAAAGGAAGCTCGGCTACAAGGTCTTTTGCCGCTTTTATTCCCATCGGCGTATTTGAATAGAATAATTCGCCGTCAATATCGGTCACATTCAATAGATGCCCCGACGACTTTTCGAGCGCGGCAGAGAGATTAAAGTAGTTTACCGCGTCCTCAAACGACGTAATTTCAATAAGTTCGTCTTTCGACAAAGGACAGCCAAGCGAGTAAATCAGATGACAAATCAACACGCAGATATCGTCGATTTCAGAAACGCGTATTCTCGGTGTATCCAAAGCAATCTCCTTTCAGATTTTAGGGTTTTCAATAATCGCGGACAGCAAAGCAACGCTCATCGCCGCTTCAACGCAGGGAACCGCTCTCGGAACAACGCACGGGTCGTGCCTGCCTTTTATAACAAGCTCTGTTTCGCGGTTTTCCTTAAAATCTACCGTGATCTGGGGTCGGGAAATCGACGGAGTAGGCTTGAACGCGACTCTGAAAATAATCGGCATACCGGAGCTTATCCCGCCGAGAATACCGCCGTGGTTGTTTGTGCGCGTAACAATTTTGTTGTCAACAATGCAAAATTCATCGTTATTTTCGCTGCCGAAAAGCTCCGTGCAGTCAAAACCGTTGCCAAATTCAATGCCCTTGACGGCGGGAATTGCAAAAACAAGCTGTGAGATGATATTTTCAAGCCCATCAAGCATCGGCGAGCCTATTCCCGCGGGAAATCCAACCGCAGCGCACTCGATAACGCCGCCAACGCTGTCGAGATTTTCTCTTGCGGCGTTGATTAAATCGCGCATTTTCTCCTCGGCGTTGTCGGAAATCACGGGAAAAGAGCGCTTTTTTACTGCATTAAGCTGCATTTCTGTGATATTTACGGGGTCGAAGCTCTCATCCGTGATATTTTTGATTGACTTTATGTGAGCGCCGACGGTTATTCCGCGGTGTTCGAGAATTTGCGCGCAGACCGCTCCCGCAAAGCAAAGCGGCGCGGTTAATCTACCGGAAAAGTGTCCTCCGCCGCGAGGGTCGTTTGCGCCGTCATAGCGCAGATATCCCGTGTAATCGGCGTGCGCTGGGCGCGCCGTATGAGCGATATTTCCGTAATCTCCGGAATGCTGGTCGGAGTTGTAAATCACTGCTGCAAGCGGCGTTCCGGTTGTTTTTCCGTTGTACATTCCCGAAAGAATTTCCGGAATATCCTTTTCATTGCGCAGGGTAGACGTGCCGTCCTTTTTCGGAGCGCGGCGTGCCATAAACTCGCCGATTTTATCCAAGTCTATTTCTTCGCCTGCGGGAAGATTGTCAAGAACAACGCCTATTCCTTTCCCGTGACTTTCGCCGAATATTGAGAATTTTACTCCGCCGTTATAACAAGATGACATATCTTACTCCTGTAAATCAATTTTCTTCAAATTTTCCTCCGAGCGCCGAATATACCTCGAAGAAATTCGGGAATGACTTTGAAACACATTCCGCGCCGCGCAAAATCAGCGGATTTTCGCATTTTGTCGCTGCAATCGCCATTGACATTGCAATTCTGTGGTCGTTGAAGCAATCGACTTCTCCGCCTTTCAGAGAGCCTACGCCGTCGATTTCAAGTCCATCGGGCAGCACTTTGATTTTCCCACCGATTTTATTCAGGCAGTCCTCCATCGCTGCAAGACGGTCACATTCTTTTATTCTTAACCGCGCGGCGTTTGTTATACGGCTTTTTCCGCGGCAAAAGCAGCCCAGTACCGACAAAATCGGCACAAGGTCAGGAATATCCGAGCAATCAAGCTCAAACGCCTTTCCGTTTGATGTAACATTTTTGCATATCTCAGCAATCTTTTTGTCGCCCTGAAGCGAATTTTCGTTAAGACCGCTTATTTCAATTGACGAACCAAGCGTGTTTGCAGCGTAAAAGAACGCAGCCTGTGAAAAATCTCCCTCAACAGCGCCGGAAAACGGCATAAAACGCTGATTTCCCTTGACGGAGTAACCGGCTTCGGTTTCGCAAATCTCGCAGCCAAAATCCCGCAAAACGCCTATTGTAATGTCAACGTATGGTTTCGATTGCAGGGGAGAGGTGAGAACAATTTTGCTGTTGCCGTCAAGAAGCGGCAGCGCAAAAAGCAACCCCGTTATAAACTGCGAAGAAACTCCTCCGTCCATTTCAAATCGTCCGCTAACCAGTTTCCCGTTAACCCGCAAAGGCAGATTTTCTCCGTTATTAGGCAAAACAAAGCTTATACCGTGCTTTGGAAGCTCGTTTAGCAATGTTGTCAGAGGACGCTGAGGAAGCTTTCCGCTGCCGATAAACTCGGCTTTAACTCCGAGCGCGCAAGCAACGGGTATCAGAAATCTGAGCGTTGAACCCGATTCGTGACAATTCAGCTCGGCTTTTTCGGGAACTTTCTTTATCCCTTCAATCACCGCAGTATCGCCGCTGAACGAAATCTTCGCTCCAAGCGCTCTCATACAGTCCATTGTCGCCGTAATATCAACGGAAGGGCAGAGGTTTGAAATTGTCGAAGTGCCGTCAGCCAAAGCCGCCGCGATTATCATTCGATGAGCGACGCTTTTTGACGGCGGAACAGAAACCTTTCCCGACAAAAGAGCGGGAGTTATTTTTATATCCATAATCAGCTCTCCAAAAAGTTCTTGTATTCGTCAACGGACATTCTGACAACCTCGCTTTTGCCGATATCCGTGCAAATTACGATGTTCATACCGTTTGAAAGGTGTTTTTTATCGTGAAGCGAAAGTTCGAAAAGCTTGTCGAGCGGCGCACTATCGGTTGTCGGCAGTCCGCATTTTATCAGAAGCTTGTCCAGCTCGTCGGCAACGCCTTTTCTGCACATTCCGCGGCGCTCGGCAATATGCGTGAAAACGCTCATTCCGACCGCAACGGCGTGTCCGTGGGCAATTCCCGTGTAATTGTAATACTTTTCAAGCGCGTGAGCAAGCGTGTGACCGAAATTCAGAAGCATTCTTTCGCCTTTTTCGCGCTCGTCCGCTTCAACGACTTTACCCTTAATCGAAACGTTGCGCTTCATTATATCAACCATATTCTCCGAAATATCCTTGTTTGCGAGTATATTGAAAAGCTCAGGCGACTTAATCATTCCGTGCTTGATAACCTCAGCCATTCCGTCCGAGAAAAAATCGGGAGTGAGCGTTTTCAGCGTATCCGTATCGCAGATAACAAGCCTCGGCTGGTGAAAAGCGCCGACTAGATTTTTTCCTGCGCTGATATTAACCGCGGTTTTACCGCCGACAGAGCTGTCCGATTGGCTTACAACGGTTGTGGGTATCTGCACAAAATCAATTCCGCGCATATAAGTAGCCGCCGCATATCCCGCCGTATCTCCAACCACGCCGCCGCCAAGCGCCGCAATAAAGTCAGAACGCGTGAAACCGTTTTCCGCGAGAAATTCGTATATCGCGAGCAGCGTGGAGTGATTTTTGGACGCTTCTCCGTGAGGAAAAACAATCTTTTTCGCCGTAAAACCCGCCTTTTCAAGCGACTCAATGAACCTTTTTCCATAAATTCTGTCAACGTTGTCGTCGGTTACAACGCATACTTTCTTTGATTTCATCACCGATGATATATATTCACCCGAATTGTCAAGGATTCCCTTGTCAATCAGAATTTCATAACTTGTACTCGCATTTACCTTTACTTTTTCCATAATTTCCTCCCGAAAAATACTATACTTATTGTACATTAATTCTCCTAAAATGTCAAGTGAAAAAAGAAACGGCTGAGTTAAATTCAGCCGTCATATCTCATTCTTTCGGTTTAACATTCGATAAAGGATTAAGATTTGCCGCATTCTGAATTTGTGCATTGGAAACGTGCGTATAAATCTGCGTTGTGTTGAGGTTTTCGTGACCGAGAACATCTTTAAGCACGCGCACGTCAACGCCATTCTGATACATAAGAGTTGCCGCAGTATGACGTAATTTATGCACGGAAAGCCCCATATTACCAAGTCCGCAAGCTTTAAGACATTCTTCAACAACCTGCTGAACGCGCCTGTTTGATATTCTGGTGCGCCGTTTGCTCAAAAAAAGAGCGTCTGTCGGCGCTGTCATATCGCGCAATCCCGCAGCGGCGCGCTCCTCGCTGTCTGTAACATCGGGAGCAACATAGCTTTTGTAGGCGTTAATACACGCTTCATTGAGGAAAACAATGCGTTCCTTGCTGCCTTTTCCGAGAACTTTAAGCGAATAAATCGTTTTTCCGTTTTCGTCTTTAAAAGTGTGAATATCGCTTATATTTATTCCAACAAGTTCTGATAAACGCAGACCACAGTTCAAAAAGAACGTTATTATGCAGTAATCGCGCTTTGTATCGCTTGTGTTAACGTTTACAAGCAACTCAAGCGACTGCTCAAGCGAAAGATACTTCGGCAAAGCGGCTTTGGGACTTGGAAGCTCCAAATTAGCAAGCGGACTGACTTCAAACATATTCTTGTTGTTGGTAAGAAACTTGTAAAACTGCCTGAGAGTAACAGCCTTTCGATAACGCGCTTTCTGTCCGTTTGACATCTTTGTTTTCATATATACAAGAAATTCCTGCGCAAGAGTCAAATCAACAGACCGGATATCTTCATCGGTGATATCGGAAATATCGATTTTTGAGAAATCTTCTTCGGGATAATTTTTCACGCGTATCTTATAAAACCTGAAGAAAACGCGCAGGTCGTTGTAATAGTTTTTCGCGGTAAGCTCGGAACGAGCCTTAACAATCTGCTCATAATAGATAAAATCACGGATTGACTGCGGCAAGTTGTCATAATCTTTAATATTCATCATAATACGCGTTTTAGCCCCTTTCAATTGCGTAAAATTTCTATTTTACGCAATTAATGCTATTTCTCCGACAATCCCCTATTTGATTATTTACAGTATTATTATACATCAAAACGAAAAGAACGTCAAGTATAGCGCAAATAATTATATTCAATTCAACGCTCGTCACAGCGAAACTCATTCTGCCGTGTTGACTTTAATACAATCTAAATACAATCAGCCGCGCAAAATCACACGGCTGATTATAATTTTATTTGTTATCTTGTCTTTTGTTCAGCTTAAATTCGTGTTTGTGCTTAGATTTTGGTTCATCTTGAACGGCTTCGGAGTATTCCGGAGCTTCAAACCAAAATTTGCTGCCTTTGCCGAGATTGCTTTCAGCTCCAAACGCAAATCCGTGCTGTTCGAGAACGCTTTTTACAATCGACAAACCTATTCCGCTGCCCATTTTTGCGCGTTTATGAGTTGTGGCGCGTTCGCTTACTTTATAGTATCTGTCCCAAATATAAGGCAGATTTTCCGCGGAAATTCCTTCGCCGTGGTCCTCGACTTCAAAACGAAATTTACCGCCGTTTGTCCTGTACAGCCGCACGATAACCTTATTATCATCGCCTGCGTAAATCACAGCGTTGTTTATCAGATTATACACAACCTGCTCGATTTTCGTTTTATCCGCAAATAGCAAAATGTCGTCCTGCGCTTCCAAATCGATTGAAATTCCCTGTTTTTCCTTGATAATATCAAATCTTGACGTAACCGATGAAAGGCGCTCGGAGAAATTGAACATTTCCATATGAAGCTCCGTAACGCCCGCCTGAAGCTTTGAAAGGTCAAGAATATCCGTTACTAACGATGATAGCCTGTCGGTTTCGTCAATTATAACCTTGAGGTGACGTTCACGCTTTTCGGGATTATCGCCGGACAAATCCCTTATCATCTCCGCATACGCTTTTATCATAGTTAACGGCGTTCTCAGGTCGTGCGAAATGTTCGCCATAAGCTCGCGGCGAAGGTCGTCTGATTTTGCAATTTCCTTTGACGCGGAAGAAAGCGTTGCGGAAAGCTGTTTTATCTCGTCAAAATCATTTTTTTCGATTTTGGCGTCAAATTTTCCCTGCGGAAGCGATTTTGCAGAGTTGTTTATTCTGATAATCGGCTCGGATATTTTCGTCGAGAAGAATGCCGACATAAACACCGTTAAAATCATCATTATTATCCCGACAATAAAGAATTGCCGAACGAAAATGCTGACTGTCGTTCCAATCGGTTCCAGATAATTGCATATAAAAACATAAGCCTCGGGGTTGTTTCGGTCGTTTCCGATGTAGCTTCCCATCATCAAAACCGAGTTATCCTCTTGGTCGTCGCGGAAATTCTTGTAAATCTTGCCATTTTTCGACTCGTTGATGCTTTTGATAAATCCGCCCTTTGCCAGAACCGCAAGCGAAAGGCTTCCGCCGAGCTTATTTGCCGAATATGAGTAGTTCGACTTCGGCAAATTAATTTCAATATACATCTTTTTCTCGGCAGCTTGCTCGTTTATTATCTGAACAATGTTTTCATTTGTCCAGTTTGAACGGATTTTCACAAAAGTTTCTTCAATTTCATAGGTTTTCATCCAACTGTAAAAGCTTGGAAACAGCGCAATCAGAAAAACGTAGGTAAATGCAAGCATTGCCACGACAACCATTTCAAATCGCAGCCAGACGCGAACCTTAATACTGCGTAAAAAACTCATCTCACGCCTCGAATTTATATCCCAGACCGCGAAGCGTTACAATAAACTTGCGGTACGGACCGAGATTATTCCTGAGCATCTTTATGTGCGTATCAATCGTTCTGTCGTCGCCGAAAAAGTCGTATCCCCAGACCTCTTCAAGGAGTTTATTTCTCGTAAGCGCGATATTCTTGTTCCTGACAAGATAAAACAAAAGGTCGTATTCCTTGGGAGTAAGATTTGCCTTTTCCCCGTCAATAAAGACGTCCCTCGAAACAAAATTGATTTCCAGACCCTCAAATCTTTCGATATCCGAAGGCGCGGAAGGTGCAGAAGCTGAAACCGCGTTTCGCTTTACAATCGCGTTTACTCTTGCCATAACCTCTTTGGGTGAAAATGGCTTTACGACATAATCGTCAATTCCCAGTTCAAACCCGAACAGCTTGTCATACTCCTCACCGCGCGCAGAAAGCATCATTACCGGAGTTTGCTTGAATTTGCGGATTTCCTTACACGCGAGATAACCGTCAAGCCTCGGCATCATTATATCCATAATAATAATGTCATAGTCTTTTTCCTTTGCCTTTTCGACAGCTTCCATTCCGTCGCATGCCTCGTCAACCTCATGACCTTCAAACTCGGCGTATTCGCGGATTACCTCGCGAATATTCTCCTCATCGTCAACAACAAGAATTTTTAACATACCAAACCTCCTGATTATCCCGGTTATTCTGAAAAATGGGGCGTTCTCAATTTTTATCAAGAACGCCCGATAACAAACAAATCACAGTGAGGAAATTATGAACATTGCTGCCGAACGTTTCCGTCCGACAATTTAATTATAACTTACTAATATGAAAACGGTGTGAAAAGAAACTGAATGTTTTGTAAACCGTTATGTCAAGTTATTCTTAGCCAACACCGCAAAATTAACGGCTTGCATCTTTATCATTTAATCGTTTGTTTTTTCGTCGGAATATCCAAAACTCGTTCAAAATACACACAGTATTTGTTCGTTTGTTCATTCTGACGAAAAAATCTCTGCGCGATTAAACGATAATAATTATTCGGTATTGCCGTTGAAAAATGAAAGAACTTCAAACATTTTAAGTTCGACAATATCCGGAATACCTGTGTTGTAATAAGTATATTCGCTCTCCTCAAGAACCATTTCCCCGATTTTCTCGTCAGCAATTATCGGTAGCTTCAAGGTGACAGTCATAATTCCGTTCTTTTCTTCCATTGAAAACTCGCCGCTTGATTCCTCTGTAAACCGCTTTATTATCGGTATTCCGCAGCCTATTCTCTGACAGGAGAAATTGAGGTCGGGCGAGTTGCCGTTTTCATCGGTTCTGACATCGCATTTGTTTGTAACCTGAAGAACGGCATACGGAACGTCTGTGAAAACGGATTTCGACAGCGTTACGATTGGGCAGCTGTCGACGCGAGAATAAAGCAAAGCATTCTGCAATGCGTTTATTAGCGCCGTTATGCAGTGTCGCTGGTTTGCCCCGATGAAATAATCGTTTTTATCGGCGATGAACTCAATTCTGCGACAGCAGCCTTCCAGAATAAGATTGCAACGATTAATAATGCCTTCAACAAGCGCATAGACGTCAATTTTCTTCATTGTTGATTTCGGATAGAACATATTTGCAAACTCAAATAAATTCTTCGCCGATGCATTAAGATACATTGTTCTTCTCCGGATATCCGCAAGCTGCTTGATATCCTCAAAGCGTTTCTCGATTTCAAACTTTCTGCTAAGACCTGAAATTGAATTCCACATAACAGCAATATTATGCTCAAAATTGTTGATAAACGGAAGCATTTTCTCATAAACGCCGGTTTTATCAGCCAAATCGAACCAGTCCTCCAGAGTTAAAAGCTCGCATAAATACAAATCGCCGTGCAGAGATACCCGCGAGCAATACTGCTTGCCGTTTACCGTCATAAGAACGCTGTGATGGCTTTTCAGCTTCTCTTCATTGCACATTATGAGCTTCTGTAAAGTCATATCCGGCGCAAGAAAGTTTTTCTTATTGCAGTAAATAATTTCCCATTTCTTGTTAAACAGGATTACCGGATTTACAAAACCTCGGCAAAATTCTTTGATAGTTTCAAACTCTCCCAATTCCAACCAAAACACCACCTTTAATTAATTGTCAAGCAATTCTTCCATTTCGTCAAGAAGCTTTGAAAACAAACCGAGCGCATTCTCAACGGCATATTTTGACGTCATATCAACGCCCGCGCCTTTCAGCAGAGTAATCGGATCTTTTGAGCAGCCTCCGCTCAGGAAACCGATATAATCGCGCACTGCAGTTTCTCCTTCGGTTAAAATTCTCTGCGAAAGCGCAATCGCCGCAGAAAAACCCGTTGCGTACTGATAAACATAGTAATCGTTGTAGAAATGAGGTATTCTCGCCCATTCCATATCAAGCTCTTTGTCGACAACCAAATCTTCTCCGTAATATTCAACGTTCAGCTTGTGATAAAGCGCGCAAAGGCTCTCGGCGGTAAGACTTTCTCCACGCTCAGCCATTTCGTTTATCTTCAGCTCAAATTCGGCGAACATCGCCTGACGGTAAAGAGTGGTGCGGAACTGCTCAAGGAAGTAGTTTACAAGATACGCTCGGCGCTTTTTATCCGTAGATTTGCTCAGAAGATGCTGCATAAGCAGGCTTTCATTACAGGTTGAAGCGACTTCCGCAACAAAAATGACGTAATCGGCGTATGCGACAGGCTGATTTTTGTTAGACAGATACGAATGAATTGCGTGACCCATTTCGTGAGCAAGCGTAAATTCGCAGTTTAGCGTATCCTTGTGATTGAGCAGGACAAACGGGTGAACAAGGCAGCCCGCGGAATAACCGCCGCTTCGCTTGCCCTCGTTTTCATAAACGTCAATCCAGCGCTCCTCAATTCCCTTTCTGAAAATCGCACGGTAATCCTCGCCCATCGGAGCCAGCGACTCGTAAACTTCGGCTTTTGCCTGCTCGAAGTTTATTTTATCGTCAGCGCCGCTTACAATCGGAACATACAGGTCATATGGGTGAAGTTCGGAAAGTCCGAGCGCTTTTTTGCGGATTTTCACATATCTGTGCATCAACCCGAGATTATCGTGAACCGCTTCAAGAAGCCTGTGATAAACAGCCGTATCAACCTCGTTTCTTGAAAGAGCGGCTTCAAGCGTAGAATTATACTTTTTCGCGCGAGCATGGAAAATCAGCGCTTTAATCTGTCCGGAAAGCATTGCCGCAGACGTGTTTTTGAAGCTCTCATAGGTGTGATAAAGCCCGTCGAAAGCAGACTTTCTGAGAGTTCTGTCCTCGCTTCTCATAAGCGGAATAAAGCTCTCATGGGTAATCTGATGAGAATTTCCGTCCTTGTCGATTGCGTCGGGGAATTTCAAATCAGCGTCATTAAACATTGAAAAGATGTTGTCGGGAGAATTGACAACTTCTCCCGCAAGCGCAAGAATTTTTTCCTCGTTTTCCGAGAGAATATGCTCTCGCTGAACCCTTATTTTATCAAGAGCACGGCGATAAAGTCCAAGTTCAGGGCAATCCTTGTAGTATTTTTCCAGCGTTTCATCGCTGAGCGAGAGCAGTTCCGGCGTAACAAACGCAGAAGCCCCGCCGATTGCCACCATAAGCCCCTCAAGACGATTTGCCATATCCTGATATACCGCAGCGCGCGTGTCCTCGTCGCGGCGGCAGAAAGCGTAATAAACCAGCTTGTCAAAAAGCACGGTAAGTTCGTCGTTCAGACGAAAATAACCGAGCAGCTTATCCGCGCTCACATTAAAAGTACCTTTGTATGAAGCGATTTTATCGGCATAGGACAGCGCCTTTTTATAGTCGTCCTCCCATAAATCATCGCTCTTGTATATATCCTCGATAGACCACTTGTATTCAGAGGATATTTCGGAACGTTCGGGAACTCTTTCAGCCATAATTTTCTCCTATTTCATTCTTTTTTTGATTTTCGGCAGCAATATTTTTTCATAAAACGGCTTGAATAAACCGAGAAAAATATCGTAAATAACGAACGAAACCGCGCCTAACCCAAGCAAAAACAGCGACGCGTATTTTCCGAAATCGCCAAGTCCGTCGAAAATATGCGTCATACCGAAAAGATTAATCAGCAGCGCATAGCATCCAACCGCGCCGACAGTGTAAACGCCAAGTTTTGCGAGCCATCTCAGCGGTAAAAATCTGATTTTCTGGAGCGGCTCGCGCAAAATCGGGTAGTATCCGAGCAGGAACAGAAACATCAGCGCCGCCTCGTAATTCGATGTAATCAGCATACACAGCAAGCCCACCGCAATGAAGCTTACAATCCCGTATTTCAGCCCAAGCTGCTCTCGTATAACCCAAATTAGTATTCCTGCAACAGCAGGCGTGAAATACTCAAAAAACGGGACAAACCCCAGCAGGAACATCAGCGCCAGCGCAAACCCGCACATAATTCCGCAAAGCGCAACAATATACCCGATATGCGGATTTTTCTTGTCCGACAAGTCAAGCGCTCCTTACTTTTTCCTCTCCTGACCGTAAAACTCCATACTTTTTTCCTTGCGTTCTCTGCCGACTTTGAGAAGCTCTTTGAGAGCCACGATATCGTCGTTTTCCATCGCGTCGCGGTATTCGGAAAGAGAGTGAATTATGTTGTTTATCTCAAACAAAAGCGCCTCTTTATTGCAAAGGAACAGTCCCGACCACATTTCTTCATTAAGGTAAGCCACTCTTGTCAAATCAAGAAAGCTTCCCGCCGAAAAACCGTCCGCGTGAAACAGCGACGGACTTTTTACATAAGCGTTTGAAACAACGTGCGCAAGCTGCGACGTATAAGCGATATTTCTGTCGTGCTGTTCGGGGGTTGCGACAACGACTTTGCCGAAATTCATACAAGCGCCGAGCGTTGACACAAGGTCGATTGCAATTTGCGGCGTGTTTTCGGAAGGCGTGATTATGAAGCTTGCATTCCTGAACAAATCGCCGTCGGAATAATCAAATCCCGAATGTTCCGTACCCGCCATAGGGTGAGTTCCGATGAAAATAACTCCTTTTTCTTCAAGAATGGGCGTGCAGTTTTTCACAATATAATTCTTTATACCGCAGATGTCCATTACAATCGAGCCTTTTTTGAACCTGTCGGCGTTTTCTTTAACGAAATCAACAATCGCCATAGGATAAAGAGCAACGATAGTAAGATTTGCTTCGCCAAGCTTCTCAACGGTTATTTCCTCGTCGATTGCGCCTGTATCAAGAGCTTTTCTTATCGTTTCCTCGTCCGAGTCTATTCCCATAATGTGGTGGAAAGTATTCGCTTTAAGCGCTTTACAGATTGAGCCTCCGATAAGTCCCAATCCAACAACTGCTATATTCATTTGCAATTCTCCTATATACAATATATAGAATATTATATCACATTTTTATCTAAAAATCAAGTGCTTTTAATAACGCTTTTGCCCAAAAAATACAAAAAAGGACGCCGAAGCGCCCTTTTGCGTATTTATGAATATTAAGCCTTGCCGACAGAACCGAAAAGCTCCATCTTCTCCTTAACGGTCGCCTTGATAGCCTCAGCGCCGGGAGCGAGCAGCTTTCTCGGGTCAAAGCCCTTACCCTGCTGGTCCTTGCCTTCTTCGATATATTTTCTTGTTGCCTCAGCAAAGGAGAGCTGGCACTCTGTGTTAACGTTGATTTTAGCAACGCCGAGAGAAATCGCCTTTTTAATCATATCAGCGGGGATACCCGTGCCGCCGTGAAGAACGAGCGGCATATCGCCGACTTCCTTCTTAACAGCTTCAAGCGTCTCAAATGAAAGACCGGGCCAGTTTGCGGGATATTTACCGTGAATGTTGCCGATACCTGCCGCAAGCATCGTAACGCCGAGGTCTGCGATAGCCTTGCACTCCTTGGGGTCAGCGCACTCGCCCATTCCAACAACTCCGTCCTCTTCGCCGCCGATAGAACCAACTTCAGCTTCGATTGAAACGCCGAGTACGTCGCAAGCGTTTACGAGAATTTTGGTCTTTTCAATATTCTCGGCAATCGGATAGTGAGAACCGTCGAACATTATCGAAGAAAAGCCTGCTCTTATGCACTTCTGAGCGCCCTCAAAAGTACCATGGTCGAGGTGAAGCGCAACAGGAACGGTAATATTCATCTCCTCAAGCATACCGTTAACCATACCAACGATGGTCTTGAAGCCTGTCATATACTTGCCTGCGCCTTCGGAAACACCGAGAATTACGGGAGATTTCAGTTCCTCTGCAACCGTAAGAATAGACTTTGTCCACTCAAGGTTGTTGATGTTGAACTGACCAACAGCATATTTGCCGTCGCGAGCCTTGTTAAGCATTTCCTTTGCTGAAACCAACATAAAAAATTCTCCTTTAAATTTAAATTCGGAATAAATCCACAAAGCTATTATATCACACTTGTCCGAAAAAAGCAACAATTTTCGGAAATTTTTTCAATTTTCGTGTTAAAATTGGCTTATGTGTTGTGGTCGCTGGTGTGGAATTGCTTAAGATTGCCGATTTTTTTCGCTCTTTCGCTCATAATCTCGTCAACCTCCTCAACGGAAAGACCGCGCTCCGCCATTAGCACGGCAACGTGATAAAACAAGTCGTTGATTTCATTCGCAAGCTCGTCGTTGTCCTTATTTTTAGCCGCGATAACCATTTCAGTACATTCCTCGCCGCACTTTTTGAGGATTTTGTCAAGACCTTTCTCGAAAAGATAGCAGGTGTAGCTTCCCTCCTGCGGGTTTTCGCGGCGGTTCTGAATAACCTCGTACATTTCCTTGAATGAATCTGTCATTGTATTTCCTCCTGTGTTTCCGGCTCCCACTCGATAAATTCACCGAGCGAGGCAAGATTTTTTGGATTTGCACTAAACGTGAACAGTTTTTGCTCCACGCCATACAAATCCATTACTTTTACGATAATAATGCTGTTTTGGCGGTCGTATTCGGCGAAAATCGGAAGCGCGTCGTTAATTCCGCTGTGCCTGTAGCCCTTGCTTGTGATTACCTCGATAAATCCGATTAAAGTAAGTATGCCGTCAATCGACATAATCAGAAAAAAAACGCCCCAACCCGCTGCTTCAGCCGACAAAGCTCTTACATTCCCGATAAAATCAAGAAAATATTGTTCGGGATTGTAGATTTTGATTTGCTTTTTCAGTTCCTGCTTTTCAATAAATTTATCAACATATTCCGTGCCTATCTTCGATTCGGCATATTCGGCGGCTTCACGCATTTCATTCGCTTTGCAGAAGTAATTTACCGTCAGCCACAGAAACCAAGCCGTAAGAGCCGCGCACAAAAAAACACCGATATTTACGCGAACTTTTACCTTTTTTACGCCCTCGCGTCTGCATTTTACTGCAAATTCCACGATTTTTTTCGTCCGAATAACAAAAAAGACGGTGCAAATGCAGATACAAGCAATGCAGAGAATTAGCTTCCAATCCATAAATTACCTCGCGATATTTCATTTTATCCGATTAAAAAAGCAAGTCCTGTTTCCCGTGTGACAGGCGGCGCCGGTCTGAATTACCTTTACAAGCAGCGTATCGTCGTCGCAGTCGCCGTAAATCTCAACGACTTTCTGAAGGTGACCCGAAGTCGCGCCCTTATTCCACAGCTCCTGCCTCGAACGGCTCCAGAACCAGGTGTAGCCCGTTTCGAGCGTCTTTGCAAGGCTTTCCTCGTTCATATACGCGAGCATAAGCACTTCCCCGTTTTCAGCGTCTTGAATAACGGCGGGAATAAGCTCGCCCTTTTTGAAAAATTTCTTCAAATCCATATTATTCTCCATCGTTAAAGCAGTAAAGAATTACCTCGGTAGGCTCTCCCGTGCAGCAAAGGCATTCCTTGTCAACGCGATAAGCCTTTGTTTCATCGTTGACCATATCTTTTGCATACAGAACCATCCTGCCGTTTTCATCCGAACCCTTGACAACAAACGAGCCAAGGATACCGCCCTCCTCCTTGCACCACATAAACATAACGTCGCCTTCTTTGGCGTATTTCGGAAGCGTAACGGTTCTGTCAGCGTTTATTTTTACGGAATGAGCAGAGCCAAGTCCCGATGAAAGGAGCTGGAAAAGAAGCGAAGTATTGTTCGGAAAAGAAATGGAAATTCCGCCTGCCGTCAGACATTCCGACAAGTGCTGAGCGCCGTAAACTCCGATTCCGTCCTCAACGTGATTTTTCGCGTATTCAACGGCTTTCCGGCGGTCGTATTTTTCATCAAGCTTCCAGCTGTTGCTTCTGCAAAGAAGCACGCTGTCGTCGCTTTTGACCGCTTCGGGAAATTTCGAGGGGTCGTCGCCCTCTTGATAGAAGTGGAAAAGAAAAACTTCTTTGAGGTCCGTGTAGCAGTCATAACACTCTTCGTCGGTATGAAAAGCGTATTCGCCGTTATTTCTCATATTGCGGCAGATTACTCTCATATGCCCGTTTTCATCATCGCCTACATATAAAAGCGAATGAAGCATAAGTCCCTCATACGGGCAGAACGTCTGAACAACGTCGCCGGGACGAGCGTAATCGGGCAGCGTAACCGTCTGGTCCTCGTTAATAGGCAAAAACTCGCCGAAACCGAGATTAAGGCTGAGAAGCTGAAGGCAAAGACCGGTCGAACTTGTGGAATTTGCGGAAAGCCCGCCCGCTTCCATACACTTTGCAATAAACGGCGCGCAAAGCATAATTCCAACGTCCCAGTTCGCTCTTGCCCAAGCGATTGAATTTTCGATATTATAGGACTCCGTGGGAGTTTTCTTCGGCGAATACCACATAACAGACGGTTTATCGGTGAGTTTTACAAGATTATTCTCAAATATGTAGTCGCGGTTTACGTCCTCGTAAATTCCGTTGTTATTATAAATTTCGTTGGCATTTTCAACAAAGTGATTGCCTATATAATAACCGTCGGCAGTATAATGAGTCTGAGAATAATCGGGAATAAATCCGTCGGGACCGACGATTTCTCCATAAGAAATCTCAGGCGTTATAATTTTACCGCCGTCGCTTGAGGAAGAACCGCCTGTCGTGCCGGACCCCGAATTGCTTATCAGCGAACCGCTTGTACTTGAACCGGAAGAACTTTCTTCGGAATTAATTTCGGTTGTCGTCCCGCAGCCTGTAAGCGATAAAATCGATATGGCAAGAACGATTGATAATATCCTGTTTTTCATAATGCTCCTTAAATAAAAAATCTCAACATCTTATTTTATCACGAAATAAAGTTTTTTTCAAGTGTTTTATGAAAAAACAGTCGCTTTTTGCTGAAATATACTGCATTTTAAGCTGTGTAAGCGTTTACACGTCACGTTCTTACGGGAATATTGTGCTTTTTCAGATATTCCTTGACTTCGCCGACCGTAATCTCCTTAAAATGGAAAAGAGATGCCGCGAGCGCCGCCGATGAATTTGTTTTCTCAAAAACTTCGGAAAAATGCTCAATTTTGCCGCAGCCGCCGCTTGCAATAACGGGAATATTCACTCTTGAGCAGACAAAATTCAGCATTTCAATGTCAAAACCGCCGCGAACGCCGTCCGTGTCAATCGAATTTAAGCAAATTTCGCCCGCGCCGCGCTCGGATATTTCGCGAACCCAATCGCCGAGGTCAAGGTTCATATCGACTCTGCCGCCGTTTATAAAGACGGAATAGCCGCCCTTTTCATTTCGCTTTGCGTCAATTCCGACAACAACGCACTGCGAGCCGAAAATCTCAGCCGCGTCGCTTATAAGCTTTGGATTTTTAACAGCCTGCGAGTTCACGGAAACCTTGTCCGCGCCCGCTCTCAGAGTATCGCGAAAATCCTCGATTGACGATATTCCTCCGCCGACGCAAAGCGGCACGAAAACCTGTTCAGCCGTGCGTTTTACAACGTCAAGCATTACTCCGCGCCCCTCGCAGGAGGCGGTTATATCGTAAAAAACAAGCTCGTCCGCGCCCTGCTTGTTGTACTCGACAGCAAGCTCAACGGGGTCGCCTACGTCTTTTATTCCCTCGAAATTAACGCCCTTAACAACCTTTCCGTTTCTCACGTCAAGGCACGGAATTATCCTTTTTGCAAGCATAGTTTATCCTTTCATCTGACGTCAGCCGCCGAGTTGAATACCTTTTTCAACAGATTTGGCAATACCGTTTTCGTCAAAATATATGTAGTAATAAAAGTCATTGTTCGACTTCATCGACCCGAAAAAGCCCTTGTCCTTTCCGATAAAATAGCCGTATTCTTCACGGAATTTGTAATTCGGTTCGCCGTAAACGGAAATAATCTCCGCTTTTGTACTTCCTATTATATACAAGTCAACGTATGGGAAACAAGTCGGAAAAAGCACAAAATACGCCGCAACAATCAAAATTTCAACAAAAAGTATTAAGCCGCAGGTCACGGCAAGCTTTTTCTTTCGATTTACAGCTCCGACAACTGTCAGCACCGCAGGTACGAGAAAAACAGCGGCGCAGAACAGCAAAACAGCAATTACTATAAAATCAAGCATCGTCTTTGTCTCCTAAATATCTGTACCCGAAAAAGCAAGTCGGCATAAAGTAAAGGCACCATATTTCAAGAAGTACAGTTCCTGCCGCCGCGTCACCCGAGGCGCCGGTAAATACCGGAAACATCGGAATAAACAAACATGACAGGAAGAAAATTCCGTGTATTTTCAGCATTATTGCAAGCGGTTTTCCGCACTTCTTAGTTTTGTCAACAAGAAACCCGCCAAAAAACGTCGAGAGTGCCATAAAAGCATAACCAAGCAAATCATAATTGAAGAAAAGGCTGCCCGTATTGCCGTAATCAATGATTTTTCTTACGTCATCGCTGAGTTCCGGGTGTAGATTTATCGTTGTACACTCAGCAAAGTAAACGATTAGGACAAAAACGACGTAAACAGCCGCGCTTATCAGACTTGCATAGCTAACAGCTTTTCTTTCGGCATCTTTGTTTAATGCGGAAATTCCCGACATAAACAGAATAAAACCAAGCGCTATGAAAATACTTGAAAAGCAGCAAGCAAACAACCCGTCGGCAAACAATCCATAAATCATAGCTGCCGCAAATGCAAATGTTGAAATTCCGGCAATTGCTGCGCCAAGTTTTCCTATCATCTTATTTGTCATTTTTTGCCTCCGCAATCGCCTGTTTCAGGTCGAGAGTGCCGCTGTAAATTGATTTTCCGCAGATTGTGCCGTAAAGACCGAGCTTTTTGCAGATTTTGATATCCTCGATAGTGTGAACGCCGCCGCTTGCAATAATATTCGCCTTGCAGCACTTGTTTATCTCGTTAAGCTGCTCAGCGTTTACTCCCGAAAGCGTGCCGTCCTTTGAAATATCCGTGTAAATAATGTACTCAACTCCGACTTCCGACATTGCTTTCGCAAGCTCGGTGAAATGAACTTCGGACATTTCAAGCCAGCCTTCCGTTGCCACAAAGCCGTTTTTCGCGTCAATTCCGACTGCAATCCTGCTTCCGTACTCCTTTACCGCGTCCCTTACAAGCTGAGGATTTTTCACAGCCGCAGAGCCGATTATCACGCGTGATATTCCATTTTTCAGGTACATCTCGACCGTATCAATCGAGCGTATTCCCCCGCCGACCTCGACTTTCAGACCAGTATTCCGCGCAACATCAAGAAAAATTTCCTTGTTCTGCTGTGAAGCGTCCTTTGCGCCGTCGAGGTCAACCATATGTATCCACTGCGCACCCGCGTTCTCAAACGCGCGAGCCGTATCAATATAGCTTTCCGCGACTTTCTCAACGGTCGCGTAATCGCCCTTGTACAGCCGCACGCACTGTCCGTCCTTTATGTCGATTGCGGGTAATATTATCATAACTTATTCCCTTTCTATTTCTTCATTCTTGTTTGCTTATTGCGTAAAAGTTTTCTTTTGCGAATAAAGTCAAATTTCAGCAAATCTTTTAAGCATCGCAAGACCCGCTTCTCCGCTTTTTTCCGGGTGAAACTGCGCTCCGAAAACGTTCCCGCTGAAAACAAGCGCGGGAACTTTCATTCCGTAATCACAGTACGCCGATACGTTTTCATTCGGGCAATCAGCCGCATAAGAGTGAACAAAATAGACGTATTCCCCGCCCTTTTCCAGAAGCTTACAGGGATTGTTAAGCTCAAGCTCGTTCCAACCCATATGAGGAACTGCGAGATTATTTGGCGTCATAAGTTTTACGCTGCCCTTTATCAAGCCAAGTCCTTCCGTTTCCCCAAATTCAAAGCCCTTTTCAAAAAGCATCTGCATTCCAAGGCAAATTCCCAGAAGCGGCTTTTTTTTAGCCTCTTGTTTGATTACACCGACAAGTCCGCTTTCATTCAACATTCTCATTGCATCGGGAAAAGCGCCGACTCCCGGCAGTATAAGCCTGTCGGCAGAACGCAAATCTTCGGGTTTATTTGTAATTGTATTCTCAATTCCGAGATAATCAAGCGCGTTTTTCACACTGAAAAGATTTCCCGCTCCATAATCAATAATTGCAGTCATTTAAACTTCCCTTTCGTCAGGAATATTTTGTCGTAATTCAGCTTTATATGCTCCATTATGTGACCGATATTTCCCTCGCCCGCATATTGCCGCATATCGAAAAAATCACTGTCAAGACCGCTCCAGAAAAGCGGATTTTCTTCGCCGTTTATCGGAACATCACGTTTAAGCTGTCCCGCGTAAACCTCGACGTAACACGGGTCGAGCGGGTATGTGAAGTCCATAAGATGAACAAGCGCGATATCCTCCCGCGTAATTCCCGTTTCCTCAAAAAGCTCGCGATAAGCCGCGTCAACGCCGTTTTCGCCCGCCTCAATCTTCCCGCCGACAAAGTTTTTCAGCCCTTTGTAAGGGTCTTTAATTCGCCTGCACATAAGCATTTTCTGACCGTCTGCCGAAAAAACGGCAACGAGGTTATATCCCTGCATTAAAGAACACCCTTTGTCGATACAATTTCGCCCGAATTAGGCTTAACGGCGGTTTTAAGCGCGTAAGCAAGCGCTTTGAACAGCGCTTCCGCCTTATGGTGGTCGTTTTTGCCGTATTCACAGCGCAGATGAAGCGTAATTCCTGCGTTAAACGCAAACGCGCGCATAAATTCCTCGATAAGGCAAGTGTCAAGCTCGCCGATTTTCTCGTTCACAAACTCCGCGTTGAACACAAGAAACGGTCTGCCGCTTATATCAACCGCGCAGAAGCCGAGCGCTTCGTCCATAGGAATAAACGCGCTTCCGTAACGCAAAATTCCGCCCTTATCTCCGAGCGCTTCGCAAAACGCTTTTCCAAGCACAATTCCGACATCTTCCGCCGTGTGATGACCGTCGACATAGAGGTCGCCCTTGGCTTCGAGCGTCAGCCCAAACCCGCCGTGAACCCCAAGCGCAGTCAGCATATGGTCGAGAAAGCCTATTCCCGTATTTATCTTAACCTCGCCTCCGTCAATCTTCAGCAACACGGTAATGTCGGTTTCTTTGGTTTTTCTGGTAATATTCGCTTCTCTGTTCATTTTTTCTCCTTATTCGCCGGACTTTCTGACTTCAATGGAATTTGCGTGAGCCGTGAGCTGTTCGCGCTTTGCAATCATAATAATATCGTCCGCCGCGTCAAGAAGCGCGTCCTTTGTGTAATAAATGTAACTTGAACGTTTAACAAAGCTGTCAACGCCGAGCGGCGAATAAAATCTCGCAGTTCCGCCTGTCGGAAGAACGTGGTTCGGTCCCGCGTAATAGTCGCCGAGCGGCTCGGGAGAGTGATTTCCGAGGAACAGCGAACCGACATTATCAAGCTTCCCTATGTATTCAAGCGGATTTTCCGCGCAGACTTCAAGGTGTTCGGGAGCGATTTTATTCGCGATTTCAACAGCATAATCCATATTGTCGCAAACGATAATTGCTCCGTAATTTTTCAGTGACTCCTCGATAATTTCCTTTCTCGAAAGCATCTGAACCTGACGTTCAATCTCAGCTTTTGTTTTCTCGGCAATTTCACGGCTTGTTGTTATCATAATCGCGCTTGCAATCCTGTCGTGTTCAGCCTGCGACATAAGGTCAGCCGCGAGATAAACGGGATTTGCCGTTTTGTCCGCGATAACAAGAATTTCGCTCGGTCCCGCAACCATATCAATGTCAACGTTGCCGTAAACAAGCTTTTTCGCCGTTGCAACATAGATATTGCCGGGACCCACAATCTTGGATACGCGCGGAATTTCCTCCGTTCCGTAAGCAAGCGCAGCTATTGCCTGAGCGCCGCCCGTGAGATAAATTCTGTCAACGCCGCAAAGCGCCGCGGCAACGAGAATATCCTTATTCGCCGAGCCGTCCTTAAGCGGCGGAGTTACCATAATAACTTCCTTTACGCCGGCAATTTTCGCAGGAATTGCGTTCATCAGAACAGACGACGGATAAGCCGCCGTGCCGCCCGGAACATACAGCCCGACCTTATCAAGACCGCGAACGCGCTGTCCCATAATAACGCCGTTTTCTTCGGTTACGCAAAAGCCCTCGCGCTTTTGTCTTGTGTGAAAAGCGGTGATATTCTCAACTGCGTTTAGCATTGCCTCGACAAATTCCGGCGACTTTTCGTTGGCTTCTGTCAGCGCGTCCTGAATTGCCTCGTCGGGAACGCGATAATATTTCGCGTTCGGGCAGTCGAATTTCGCCGTATACTCCTTAACCGCTTTATCGCCGTTTTTCTTTACGTTTTCAAGTATCGCCTTAACTGTCTTTTCAACTTCCGCGCCGACTTCTCCCGCGCGCTTTTCGGTTTCTTCTAGAAACTTCTTTTCATCGCCGTTCGCTTCGATTATTCTTATCATCACAAGTTCTCCTTAATCAGATTAACAATTTCAAGTATTCTTTCCTGTTTAAGTTTAATGCTGACGGTATTTGCGATAAGCCTTGCGGAAACCGGCGCTACGTCCTCGACAACCTCAAGACCGTTTTCTTTGAGCGTCGTTCCCGTTTCAACAATATCGACAATTCCGTCCGACAGCCCCACAAGCGGCGCAAGCTCCACGGAACCCTCAATTTTTACGATATCAACGTCAATTCCTTTATTTTCAAAAAAATCACGCGTTACTTCGGGGTATTTAGTAGCAACCGTCTTTACTCCGTATCCGCTGTAAAAATCGGTTCCCTTCTTAACGGCAAGAGCGAATTTACACTTTCCGAAGCCCAAATCCTCAATTTCATAGAACTTTCCGCCGTGCTCCATAATTGTGTCTTTTCCGACAACTCCGAGGTCGCATACGCCGTGTTCAACGTATGTTATAACGTCAGCCGCCTTTGCCAGAACAACTTCAATATTCTCGTTGGATATCGTCAGAATAAGCCTTCTGCCCTTTTCACGCAGGTCTGTGACGTCGTAGCCTATTTTTTCAAGCAAATCAACAGCTTTATTCTCAATTCTGCCCTTTGTAAGCGCAATTCTGATTTTCTTTTTTTCCACGGTCACACCTCCCTGCTTTCGGTTTCGCCGTTTTCATTTATCACGTCAAGCCGCTTTATTCCGTGCTTTTTTGCAAATTTCTCGGCGCATTTCGGACAAATTCCATTAAAATTACGAACGGAAAATCCCTCTGCAATTAGCTTTTCGCAATGCTTCAGCGCCGCTATTCTGTTATTTGAAAATACTAGTACATCGGGCGTTTTCGCAAGCGATTTTCCCTTGTTTTTCAGATAAACCTTTGCCGCAGCTTCAATATTTACGGCAAATCCGACTGCTTTCGCTTCTCTTCCGCCAAACTCGCCGATAAGCGTATCGTATCTTCCTCCCGAAAGAACCGGCTGTCCGTAACCCTCGACATATCCCTTGAAGATAATTCCCGTGTAGTAATTTTTCTTGTTCACAAGACCGAGGTCAACGCGGATTTTTTCCTCGGGAATAATCCCCGCAAGCTCCAGACACAGCCTTTCAAGCCGCGAAAGCTTCTTTTCAATCGCTTCTCCGCAAAGAAACTTTCTCGCTTCCTCAAACACTTCAAAACCTCCGAACAGCCTCGGAAGCATTCTCAGCGCTTCAAAAGATTTGTCATCGGCAAGCATATCGTCAATCGCAGGATAATTCTTGTCCTCAATGTTCACGCGAAGCTTCTCTGTCTGCTGTTCATCGGAATAATTGTACTGAGAAAGAAGCTCGCTGAAGATGCCGCTGTCGCCGATTTCGATGCGATAATCCTCGTCGCACTCGCCGAGCGCTTTCGCCGCAAGAAACAGCGCTTCGTAATCGGAGTCCTCGTTTTCGCCGCCGATAATCTCAATTCCGCTTTGCTCAAACTCGTCGTCGCGGCCGCTGTCCTTTGGATTAACCATAAAAATGCTCTGGTTATAGAACAGTTTAAGCGGAAGTTCCTCATCGCGAAGCCTTGTCGCGCAAAGCCTTGCAATCGGCATTGTCGTATCGGGGCGCAGAACCATAAGCCTGTTCTTCCCGTCAACCAGCTTGTACATCGTTTCCGGAGCGAAATGACGCGCCTTTCCGTTGAATACATCATAAAATTCAATTCCCGGAGTAATTACCTCGGAATAGCCGTAGTTCTCGAATATTCCCGTAATTCTATCTTCAAGATATCTCTTTGCGGCACATTCCTCAAAGAGCAAATCCCGCGTTCCTTCGGGTGTCAGCCAGTCGTTTCTTCTCATATTTACCTCTCTTTTCATTTGCTTTAGCGTGCTAATGTGATATTATATTATCATATTACTATAATATCACATTAGCATTAATTTGTCAAGCAAAGAAGTATTTTTCGACAAAATAAACAGAAATTATCAACAATGTTGATTAAATATCAAAAAGCGTATATTGAGCGGATTGCTGAAATCCCTTAAAAACGCCCATATCTTTCAGCTTTTCGATAACCGTGCTGTTAACGCCGCTCATAGACTGAATTTCATCAATACTCAGAGCTTCGCCGCTGTCGATAACTTCCTTGAGCTTCAGCGCCGCCGTTTCTCCGCAGCCGGAAACCGCCATAAACGGCATTCTCAGCTTTCCGTCCTCAACAACGTAAGTTACCGCGTTTGACAGCTTTGCGTCAACAGGCAGAACGTCAATTCCGCGCGCCATCATCTCGTAAATAAGCAGCAAAACGTCCATAACGTCCTCTTCTTTCGCGGAGGGCTTCTGATTGCTTCTAATTTCCTCAATTCGCTGTTTAACGGCTGCTTTTCCGCGTAAAATCGTTTCAAGCTCGAGATTATCCGTGTGCTTTGTAAGCGTTGCCGCGTAAAATTCCGCAGGCTTGTGTATCTTGAACCACGCAAGCTTAACCGCAGCCGTTACATAAGCCGCCGCGTGCGCTTTCGGGAACATATATTTGATTTTCTTACAGCTCTCGACGTACCATTCCGGAACGTTGTTTTCCTCAAACGCCTTGTAAATATCCTCGTTAAAGAGCTTTTTCGCGTTGCCCTTACGCGTGATTTCCATTATCTTGAACGCAAGCGAAGGCTCGACGCCCTTATGCATAAGGTAAACCATTATGCTGTCGCGCGTTCCTATAACGTCCGAAATCGTGCAGGTTCCGTTTTTGATTAAATCCTGCGCGTTTCCGAGCCAAACGTCCGTGCCATGTGAAAGTCCCGAAATCTGAAGCAGATCCGAAAAATTCTTCGGCTGAGCGTCCTGAAGCATCTGCATTGCAAAGCTTGTTCCGAATTCGGGTATTCCGAACGTGCCGCTTTTAACGCCGATATCCTCCTGAAGATTAAGCGGCTCGGTTGATACGAAAAGCTTGTATACAAGCGGGTCGGAAGTCGGAACGTCCGCAATCTTTATTCCCGTCATATCCTCAAGGTGCTTGTAAAGCGTAGGAACATCGTGCCCAAGTTCATCAAGTTTAAGTATGGTGTCGTGCAAAGCGTGGAAGTCGAAGTGCGTTGTTATCATATCGCTCTCGGTTTTGTCGGCTGGGTGCTGAACGGGAGTGAAATCATAAACCTCGTAATCGTTCGGCACAACGACCATTCCGCCCGGGTGCTGGGAAGTCGTTCTCTTAACGCCCGTACAGCCGATGGTAAGGCGCTCGATTTCCGCGTCATTGAACGTAAATCCGTGTTCATCGCAATATTTTTTAACAAAGCCAAACGCGGTCTTATCTTTGACTGCGGAAATTGTACCCGCCTTGAAAACGTGGTCTTTGCCGAACAATTCTTCGGTGTATCTGTGAACCTTTCCCTGAACCTCGCCGGAGAAGTTAAGGTCAATATCGGGCGCTTTATCACCCTTGAAGCCAAGGAACGTTTCAAACGGGATATCGTGACCGTCGCGTATCATATCAATTCCGCAGTTCGGACAGTTTTTCGGCGGCAGGTCAAATCCCGAACCTACCGAACCATCCGTTACAAACTCGCTGTGGCGGCATTTCGGGCAGCGATAATGCGGCGCGAGCGGATTGACCTCGGAAATGCCAGACATTATCGCTACAAAAGACGAACCTACCGAACCTCTCGAACCGACAAGATAACCGTTATCCTCCGAGTATTTAACAAGCTTCTGCGCAATCATATAAAGCACCGAGAAACCGTACTTTATTATAGACTCAAGCTCTCTTTTTAAGCGGCTTTCAACGATTTCGGGAAGCTCTTTTCCGTCCTCTTTGTACCAAGCGTTGGCTCTTCCCCAGCACAAATCCTGAAGCTCCTGCTCAGCGCCCTCGATTGACGGAGTAAACGTGCCTTTCGGAATGGGTCTTATGTCGCCGTCAATCATATCCGCAATTTTATTCGTGTTTGTTACAACAACCTCAAATGCCTTTTCCTTACCGAGATACGAAAATTCTTCAAGCATTTCATCGGTTGTTCGGAAGTACAAATCAGCTTGATAATCGGCGTCCTTATATCCCTGACCCGCCTGCAATATTTTACGGAAAATGCCGTCCTCCTTGTCCTTGAAGTGAACGTCGCAGGTTGCCACGCAAAGCTTTCCGTGCTTTTCGGCAAGCCTTACTATCCTCTGATTGAGCATTCTGAGCGCTTCTTCGTCCGCCACTCTGCCGTCGCGCACGAGAAATCTGTTGTTGCAGATAGGCTGAATTTCATAGTAATCATAAATTGCGGCGATTTTGTCAACTTCTTCCTGCGGCTTATCGTCAAGAATTGCTCTGAAAAGTTCTCCCGCTTCGCACGCCGAACCGATAATCAACCCCTCGCGGTGCTTCTGGAGTTCCGAAAGCGGGATTCTCGGTTTTTTATAGAAATAATTAAGGTTTGAGAGCGAAATCAGTTTGTACAGATTTTTCAGACCGACTTTATTCTGCGCAAGAATTATCATATGATAAGTCGGTAGTTTTTTCGCGTCAACGCCGCCGAAAAGGTCGTTGAGGTCGCCGAGTTGGTTGAGCCTGCCGAGCTTCTCAGCGTCTTTAAGCAAGCACTGAAAGATTTTCGCGAGCATTTTCGCGTCGTCAACCGCGCGGTGGTGGTTGAAATCGCCGAGCTTATACTCCTTTGCAACGGTATCTAGCTTGTGGTTTTTCAGCCGCGGCAAAGCAGCTCTGCAAATGCCCACGGTATCCACAAAATTAAATTTATATTCGATATTTTGTCTTGACGAAGCGGCTCTGATAAACGACGTATCAAAGTTTGCGTTATGCGCGACAAGAACGCCTTTTCCCGCGAATTTTATAAACGCTTCAAGCGCGTCCTTTTCGGAGGGCGCATTCTCAACCATAGCGTCGGTAATTCCCGTAATTTCGGTAATCTGCGCGGGAATGGGCATTTCGGGATTGACAAAAGTTCCGAATTCATCGATTATTTCACGATTTTTCAGCTTAACAGCTCCGATTTCGGTTATTCTTTCGGTTTTTGGCGAAAGACCCGTTGTTTCGAGGTCAAACACTATGATTTCGTCGTCAACCGAATAATCGCAGCAGCCAGCGACAAGCGCGGAGCTGTCGTTGACGAAATAAGCCTCAACGCCGTAAATCATCTTCATCTCCGAGCCGTCTTTTTGAAGCTTTTCAATTGTGTTCATCGCTTCGGGATAGCTCTGGAGATTGCCGTGGTCGGTTATTGCAACGGCGCGGTGTCCCCACGCGTTCGCCTGCTTAACAAGCTCGCCTGCGGGAGTTGTAGCGTCCATATCCGACATATTAGTATGCATATGCAGTTCAACACGCTTCTGCTCGGCGTTATCGGTGCGGCTCTTAACCTTTATTGAAGCCATTGAATCCGGACGGAAATTCAGGCTCTTTGTAAACTGGTCGAACTCGAATTTTCCCGAAACAATAATTGATTTTCCATCGGAAATATTCGATTTTACAGCTTCCTCGTTCGCCGCCTCGGTTATAATTTTAAGTATCTGCGAGGACGTTTTATCCGAAAAATACGCCGTGAAAATCAGCGTTTTTTTATCGCGCGACAGCTTGTCCTCCGTCTTGAAAACAGTACCCCAGAGCGTTGCCGCGTCCTGTTCGGAAAAAGGCTCAGACATCGGCACGGGCGCGTCAAAATTGCCCTTCCCGAAAAACAGCTTAGCGTTATTGTCAAAATGGGGGTTCTCAAACGGCAGGAGCGTTTCCTCCGGTTCGGTCAGAAACTGCGGTCTTCTCCCGCGTGAACCGCCGCCAGCGTATTTCGGTTTTGCGGGCTTCGGCGCTTCGCTCGTTACCGAAACCTTTTCAACGGGCGCTTCACGGCTGACATATTCCTCAACGTCAAGCTCGTTGTCGGAAGAAAGAATTACGCTTATATTTTTATCGAAAATTCCCTTTACATAAGCTTCAATTTTCTTGTCAATTCCCATTCCGAGGAGCATTGACTTACCGCCGCTTTTAAGCGAAATCTCAAAAGTTTGTCCATCGTCGTCGATAACCGCGTTATCAAAATAACCGTTTATGCTGACAAATTTCTTCTTCAGCAGCTCGAATATTTCGTATAAATAGCTTGTCGAAAAAAGCTCGGAATAATACTTCGGATAAATAGCGGCTTCTGCGTCAAGCTTTTTCGAGATTGCTTCGGAGGCCGCAAAAAGCTCTTTCATCGGCACAAGCTCTGAAAATTCGACATTAAAATTAAGCTCATTTTTCGCTCTTTTGTGAGCGATTTTGAGAACGTTTCCCTCGGCGATTACCGCTGAAAAATCAATATCCTCAAACAATTCTTTAAGCGTACCGGACATATTTTATCCTTTCAAAGTAAATCAATTTCTTTTTTCAGCTCGGATAAGAGCATTTTTTCGGGAACTTTTCTCAGAATTTGCCCCTTTCGGAAAATCAAGCCCTCGCCGTTTCCTCCGGCAATTCCTATGTCAGCCTCGCGCGCTTCTCCCGGACCGTTTACCACGCAGCCCATAACCGCGACTTTAATCGGCTTTTTCACATCGGCAACCAGCTTTTCCACTTCGCCCGCAAGTGAAATCAGGTCGATTTTCGTTCTCCCGCAAGTCGGACAGGAAACGATTTCCGCGCCTTCGTACAGCCCGCAGGCTTTTAGTATATCCTTTGCCGCGTAAACCTCTTTAATCGGGTCAGCCGTGAGCGAAACGCGTATCGTCGAGCCTATCCCATCGCACAAAAGCGAGCCTATTCCAACGGCGGACTTGATTATACCCATTCTTTCGGTACCCGCCTCGGTAACTCCCAGATGAAGCGGATAATCCGTTTTATGCGCAAGCAGCCTGTAAGCGGCAATCATAAGCCTTACGCTTGATGATTTTATGCTGATTACAATATCGTCAAAATCAAATTTATTCAGTAATTTAACGTGTTCCAGAGCGCTTTCAACCAGCGCTTCGGGAGTTGGACTTCCGTACTTTTCAAGAAGCCTTTTTTCCAAAGATCCCGAATTTACGCCTATCCTTATTGGGATATTTTTTGCTCTGCAAGCGTCCGCAACAGCTTTTACGCCATCTTCCGAGCCGATATTTCCGGGATTTATGCGGATTTTGTCAACTCCGCGCTCTACGCACGCAAGTGCAATCTTGTAATCGAAGTGAATATCCGCGACAATCGGCACGTTTACCGCATTTTTCAGCGCTTCAATAAGCGCCGCGTTTTCAACCCTCGGAACTGCGGCGCGAATAATCTCACAGCCTGCTTTTTCAAGCTCAACAGCCTGCTTAACGCTGTTTTCAACATCGTCTGCGGGAACGTTAAGCATTGACTGAATATAGATTTTTTCGCCGCCAAAAACGCAATTTCCGATTTTTACCTTCTTCATCAAATTACCTCGCAAAAAGCTTTGAAATATCGTTAAATGAAATCACAATAATAAACAACAGCAAAAGAGCCATACCCGCGAAGTGAATCATACCCTCGACCTGCTGTTTAACGGGCTTTCTGCGGATAAGCTCGACAATCAGGAAAATCAGTCTTGCTCCGTCAAGTCCGGGTATCGGAAGAAGGTTAAACACACCGACGTTTATCGACAAAAACGCCATTACGCTCATAAAATCGGAGAAAGTGTACGTTTTAACAGCCTCGGTTATTACAGAGCCAACGCCGATAGGTCCCGAAAAATCATTCAGTCCGTATTTTCCCTTAACTATGTCAACAATCGTAAGCAAAATAATTCTCGCCTTTGAGGAGCTCTCGCGAAATCCCATACTGACAACGTTTCCGAAGTTCTTTTCAAGACGATAAACAAGAAAATCAAAGTAAACTCCGCTTGAACCGTCCTGACGATTAGTCGTCATAAATTCAACGTCCTTAAGCAAAACCGTTTCGCCGTTTCTCCTCACGGTTATATCGAAAACAAGGTTTCCCGCCTCGTTTTTTCTGTCGCTTGACTGCATTTTGTAGGTTATATCCGACGCAGAATAAATCGGAAGCCCCTCTATATTCAGAATTTCATCGTTTACCATAAGCTGAGAACTGCTCACGCTCTGTTCCCTAAACTCGCTCACGGTTGTGGAGGCTATCGCCTCGGAAGTGCAAAGCGAAATCACCACAACGATAAATCCGAGAACAAGATTCATCAGCGGTCCGCAGACAAGTACAATCATTCTCTGCCAGACGGGTTTTCTGTTGAACGCGCGGGGATTTGGCTCGACAATTTCGCCCTTTTCCTCGTCAAAATCCTCGATATCCGTTTCAAACGCGCAGTATCCTCCCACGGGAAACGCGCGGACAACATACTCTGTTTCTTTCCCCTGCTTTCTAAACAGCGCGGGACCCATTCCGAACGCAAACTGCTTTACATAAATTCCGCAGGCTTTTGCCGCGGCGAAGTGTCCGAGTTCGTGAACCATTATTATCAACAGAAATACAAGCACTGCGACAACAATGGGAAAAATGTTCATAAAAACGTCATAAGCCAAATATCTAAGCAGAACAAACGCTCCCACAACGAGAACTAGCGCGAGAATTGAAATTAATCTTTTTGCTTTTACCGACATATTTCCTCCATTAAACCGCAGAAAAAACATATTCTTCCGCAGCAGCTCTTGTGTTAAGAATATCCGAAAGCGCGGGATTATGTATATATTCTACGTCGGAAAGCGCGCTGTTAACCATTTCTCCTATCTGAAGAAAACCGATTTTTTCTTCAAGGAAGAGCGAAACCGCCGCTTCATTTGCACAATTTACTATACAAGGCGCGTTTCCGCCCATTTCAATCGCTTTTTTCGCAGCGGAAAGACAGCCGAAAACTTCTTCATCGGGCTTTTCAAAAGTAAGCGAACCGACTTCCGTCAGCGACAGCTTTTTCGCCGGACAAGGGAAACGATTCGGCGCGGTCAGCGCGAACTGTATCGGAATTCGCATATCCGCGCTTCCGAGTTGAGCGATAATAGCGCCGTCCTCAAACTCGACAGCGGAATGAAGAACGCTCTGCCGATGAACCGTAATTTCAATCTGCGCGGGTTTTACGCCGAAAAGCCAGACCGCCTCGATAAGTTCAAGTCCTTTATTCATCATAGTTGCGCTGTCAATCGTAACCTTTTCGCCCATATTCCAGTTCGGGTGTCTGAGAGCCTGTTCTTTTGTGATATTTTCAAGCTCTGCGCGCGTCCTGCCGAAAAACGGTCCTCCAGACGCAGTAAGGATAATCTTTGAAACTTTGTTTTCACCCGCGCCGAGAAGGCATTGATAAATCGCGGAATGTTCGCTGTCGATAGGCGTTATTTCAACGTTTTTCTCGCGAGCCGCTTTCATTACAATCTCGCCGCCCGCGACAAGCGTTTCTTTATTTGCAAGCGCGACATTATTTCCAACGCTTATTGCCGCAAGCGTCGGCAGCAATCCCGCCATTCCCACAACAGCGTTTACCGTCTTATCGCAGGAAACCGCCGAAAGGTCGCAGAGCCCGTCGCTTCCGGCAAGAATTTTCGTATTCAAATCCGAAAGCCGCCGTTTGATTTCAGAATAATTGCTCTCGTCTGAAACAGCGACATATTCGGGCAAAAACTCACGCGCTTGCTTTTCCAAAAGGTCAAGATTTTTATGCGCTGACAGACCCTTAATCCTGATATTATGCGCACGGCAAACTTCAATTGTCTGCGTGCCAATCGAACCGGTCGAACCTAAAAGTACAATTTCCATCTTTTCTCCTTTAAAAATCTAAAGGGAGAAAACTTCTGTTTCCTCCCCCCTGACAGAGAACGTATTACATTATCGGTGAAACAAAGCTGTAAACCACATATACAAAAGGCGCGACAAACAGAACGCTGTCAAAACGGTCGAGAATACCACCGTGACCCGGCATCAGATTTCCAAAATCCTTAACGTCATACTGACGCTTTATGACGGACATCGACAAATCTCCCAACACGCCCGCCACGCTCGCCACCATTCCTATGGGAATAAGCAGGGCGTAGTTCATCTTGTAAATTTCTTCGCTCGGTAAAATCAGGTTATACACAAGGCACTGAGCCGTCACGACAATTCCGACCATAACAATTCCGCCAATCAGCCCTTCAACCGTTTTCTTTGGACTTATTGAGGGGCAAAGCTTATGTTTGCCGAAGAATGTACCGACAAAATATGCTCCGGAGTCCCCAATCCAAGCGCAAAAAAGAAGATAAACCAGCATAAATACGCCCGGAAGATAACCGCCCTCGGCATACCACGGGAGATTTCTCACGAAAATAATGCAGCTTAGCGAAATGGGTATTGCAATCCCTGCGCTTCCGCATGCCGCTATTTCGACAAATTTTATCTTCTTGTGCATTGCAAGCATTATAACAAGCAATATCATTATATACACAAGACACGCCATAACCCAAAATGTTTTCAGAAAATCAAAAGTAAGAAGCGACGGCGTTGCAAGTGCGAAAATCACGCAAAAACAGGTCAGAAATCTATGCTTATCACATTTTATTGCGCGAATAAGCTCAAAAGTACCTATTCCGCTGAAAAGAGATATCAATACAAGATAAACCGCAAGCTTATCTATAATTAGCGCCGAAACTCCGATTACCATTGCAACCAGCGCCGAAATAATTCTTTTAAGCATAATCAGCCTTTCAGGTAAGATACGTCAAATTCCGCCGAACCTGCGGTTTCTTCCCGCATACTCCGCCATGGCGCTCTCCAAGTCTTTTTTTGTAAAATCGGGCCAAAGAACGTCCATAAAAACGAACTCGGCATATGCCGCCTGCCAAATCAAAAAATTTGACAAACGCTTTTCACCGCTCGGTCTGATTATCAAGTCAAGCGGAGGCATTTCGCTTGTGTAAAGGTGATTTTCAATAAGCTCCTCGCTTATTTCATCAGGATTTATCATGCCGGAAACACATTCATCGGCAATGCTCTTCGCCGCACGAACCAACTCCGCTCTCCCGCCGTAATTCAGCGCAATTCCCACGATAAACGCGGTGTTGTCCCGAGAACGCTCCTGTATTTCAACAAGCTCCTCGCGGATATCTTCGTCAAACCTCGAAATATCTCCCAGAATAATTACCCGCGTTTCATTCTTGACGGTATCTCTTATATCCTTAATATACCGCCTGAGCAGGTTCATTATTCCTTTTATTTCATCATCGGGACGGCTCCAGTTTTCCGTCGAAAACGCATAAAATGTCGCGCACTTAACGCCAAGCTCCTTGCACCAATCTATGCAGTTCTTAAAAACGTCCGCGCCTTTTGAGTGACCCATTGTCCGCGGAAGCAGACGTTTTTTTGCCCAGCGCCCGTTTCCGTCCATAATAAAGCCGATATGAGCAGGAATTTGAATATTATCCATCAAATCGACATTATTTCCTTATCCTTTTCTTCGCCGATTTTGTCTATTTGCTCAATATACTTATCCGTTACCTTCTGGATATCCTTTTCCGCTTCCTTAACGTCGTCCTCGGTAATTTCATTTGCCTTTTTCTTCGCCTTAATCTTATCCATACCGTCGCGGCGAACGTTTCTAATTGCAACCTTGCTTTCCTCGCAAGTCTTGCTTACGGTTTTGCAGAGTTCTTTTCTGCGCTCCTCGGTAAGCTGCGGGAATGCAATTCTCAGAACAGTTCCGTCATTTGTGGGGTTAATTCCGAGTTCTGAAGCCTGAATCGCCTTTTCAATAGCTTTAAGCTGAGATTTGTCGTACGGCGAAACGATAAGAATTCTCGCCTCAGCAACGGAAATCGACGCCATCTGATTTATGGGCGTTTCAGCGCCATAGTAATTAACAAAAATCCTGTCGAGAACAGCGGGGTTTGCCCTTCCCGCGCGGATTGAAGCAAGCTCGCTCTGAAGCGCGGTTATGCACTTTTCCATTCTTTGTTTTGTATTATCAATAATTTCTTTCATAATAAAATCCCCCTTATATTACTTATTTTTTACGACAAGCGTACCGACGCTCTTTCCAAGCGCAGCATCATAAATATTATCCGGTCTGTCGAGATTGAACACGATTATCGGAATGTCATTTTCCGTGCATATAGCTGCGGCGGCGCTGTCCATAACCTTGAGCTTCTTTACAAGAATATCGTGATGAGTAATCACATCGAATTTCACTGCGTCCGGATACTTTTTCGGGTCCTTATCGTATATTCCGTCAACCATCGTTGCTTTGAGGATAATATCGGCTTTAAGCTCGGCGGCTCTCAGCGACGCCGCGCTGTCCGTTGAAAAGAACGGATTTCCCGTGCCGCAGCCGAAAATCACTATTCTTCCCTTTTCAAGGTGACGAAGCGCCTTTCCGAGAATAAACGGTTCGGCAACCTGCTGCATTGTAATCGCGGTCTGAACTCTGACCGTACAGCCCATTCTTTCGAGAACATCGGCAACAGCAAGCGCGTTCATAGTCGTCGCAAGCATACCGATATGGTCGGCGCGCGCCCTGTCGGAGCCTTTGCAGTCCCTTCCTCTCCAGAAGTTGCCGCCTCCGACAACAATACCGATTTCAGCACCCGCGTCAGCGGTTTTTTTGATGCTTTTACAGATGTTTTCAACGGTCGGGAAATCAAGTCCCTGTCCCATTTCCCCCGCAAGCGCTTCTCCGCTCAGTTTCAGCAAAATACGCTTGTATTTAAGCTCCGAGTTATCACTCATAAAAATCCTCCGCTAATCAATAATCAAGAACTCTCAGCCTGCCGAGAACTTCCGCATTAGCGGAAACCTTCCCGATAGCCTCAAGAGCAGCCTTCTCGGTCATAGTGCCGGTAACAAACGCAAGTTCATTTTCCGCAGATTTCTTTGATGTGAGGTACTCGACATCGCCGAAAGCATCTTTAATATCAGCCTTAACCGCGTCCGGGTTCTTTGCAAGCAGTCTGACATAATTCCCGCAGGTAAATTTCTCGAACGGTCTGATAAAACTCTGCTCGCTGTCAGCCCAGTCGAGCGAACGGCTTGTTTTCGTGTGTTTGACGGCGGATATGATATCGGAAACCACCGCGCTTGCCGTCGGAAGCTTTCCCGCGCCCTTTCCGTAGAACACAACATCTCCCGTTGCATCGCCGCGAACAAGTATTGCATTGAACACGTCGTTAACGCCGCTTAACTGACTCTCGTCCTTGATGACCGCGGGAAATACTCCGATTGAAATTTCGTTTCCTTCCTCACGGCGAGCGCAGCCGATGAGCTTTATTTTAGCGTTATAGCTGTCCACATACTCAACGTCTTCGAGAGTAACTTTCGTTATGCCCTCTGTGTGAACATTTTCCGGATAAACGTGCCTGCCGAATGCAAGCGACGCGAGAATACAAATTTTTCTGCAAGCGTCAACGCCCTCGACATCAGCGGCAGGATTTCTCTCGGCATAACCAAGTTCCTGCGCTATTTTCAGCGCTTCGTCAAAACCCATACCGTCGCGGAACATCTTTGTGAGAATAAAGTTTGTCGTTCCGTTGAGAATACCGGCAATTTCCTTTATTTCATTAGCCTCAAGGCAAGCGTGAATAGGCTTGATAATCGGAATACCGCCGCCCACGCTTGCTTCAAAGAAGAAGTTTACGTTCTTTTCGCGCGCAATTGAAAGAAGCTCGGCGCCTTTCTTTGCGACAAGTTCCTTGTTTGATGTTACAACGCTTTTTCCCGCAAGAAGTGAAGATTTTACAAAATCATATGATGGTTTAATTCCTCCGATTACTTCGGTTACGACAGTAACTTCGGGGTCGTTAAGAATAATATTGAAATCCTTTACAAATTTATCAGCATACGGGCTGTCGGGAAAATCGCGAAGGTCTAGAATATATTTAATATCAAGCGGTTCGCCCGCTTTTTTTTCAAGATTTTGCTTATTTTTGTAAAAGACCTCGACGGTTCCCGAACCGACAACGCCGTATCCCAGAACGGCGATTTTTGCCATAATAAACATCCTTTCCGAATAATTTGTTCTATCTTATATAGTATATCACATTACGGAATTTTTTTCAAGTGCTTTTTTCTTTGATAATGAGTTTTTGCAATAAAAATCCGCGCTTGAATTTCTCCAAACGCGGATATTAATACTCATCTGTATCTTTTCAGCCTAAAGTATGCGATATCATTCACCGCAAAGTTCCTTGTAAAGACCGATGTAAAGCTTTGCGGAAGAATCCCAGCTAAAGTCAGCATTCATTGCGCGCGTAACAAGCTTGCTCCATTCGGTTTTATTACTATAACATTCTCTTGCACGCTTGATTGCGCCGAGCATATCGCCTGCGTTATAGCTCTGGAATGTGTAGCCGATGCCGTTGTCGCCCGCGTCGATAATGCTGTCGCGCAGACCTCCCGTTGACCTTACAATCGGAACGGTGCCGTATCTCGCGGCAATCATCTGTGCAAGTCCGCAAGGCTCGCTCTTAGACGGCATAAGGAACATATCCGCGCCCGCGTAGATTTTCTTGGCGAGAACCGGGTTATATCCGCGGTAGAAGCCGACTTTATCGGGATAACGCCAATGCATTTCCTGGAAGAAATCCTCATACTGGCTTTCGCCTGAACCGAGAATTACAGCCTGCATATCAAGACCGATAATATCGTCAAAGACGTATCTTACAAGGTCAAATCCCTTGTGGTCGGCAAATCTGGAAATCATCGCAATCGTAGGCACATCGTACTGCGGCATACCGAATTCCTCGAAAATCGCGCTCTTGCACGCCGCTTTTCCCTTGTGATTTTTCGCCGAGAATTTTGCGGCAATCGTGGGGTCGGTTTCGGGATTGTACAAGTCAACGTCAATTCCGTTAAGGAAACCGCAGGTCTTGTACTGTTTATTGCGAAGAATTCTGTCAAGCCCGTGGCTGAACCAAGGGTCGAGAATTTCCTTTGCATAAGTCGGCGAAACTGTTGTAACCTTATCGGCAGTTTCAATTGCGCCCTTCATAAAGTTAATATCGCCGTCATATTCGAGTATATTCACATTGCAGGGAGGAATTCCGACCATATCCTTTACAAGGTCAAGACCGTATTGTCCCTGATATCCGATATTGTGAATAGTGAAAACGTGCTTGATGCTGTCAAAGCCGTATTCGTTTCTGTAAAACAGATTATAGTAAACGGGAATAAGCGCGCACTGCCAGTCGTTGGAGTTGATAATCTGCGGGTGGAAATCAATATGACGGAGCATTTCAAGAACCGCTCTGCTGAAGAAAACATATCTTTCCGCGTCGTCAAAATAACCGTAAAGACCGTTATCGCGCTTGAAGTAATATTCATTGTCGAGGAAATAATATGTAACGCCGTTCACTTCCTGCGAGAAAACTCCGCAATACTGATGACGCCAGCCGACAGGCACGGTGAAATTCGTTATAAAGTGCATTTTTTCCTTCTGTTCGGGCTTGATTGTATTGACATAATAAGGCATAACAACGCGCGCGTTATGTCCCGCCTTTACAAGAGCCTTAGGAAGAGAACCCGCAACGTCCGCAAGTCCGCCGCTCGCCGCAAAAGGAAGCGCTTCGCTCGCCGCATACAGAATATTCATAAACAAAACCTCCACAAAATAACATTTTACTTCCAAATAATAATATACCACAAACCGATAAAAATTTCAAGAGCATTTTTATTTTTTTCTAAAATAATATACTTCCCGCAGCAGAACCGCGGGAAGAAAAATAATCAGTTGGTAAACGAAAGAGAAGCGGCAAGCTGATTCTTGGGCATAGTCTGGAGATAAATCTTGCCGGGGCCTGTAACAACGGTGTTGAAGAAGCCTTCGCCGCCGAACAGAGAATTTCCGATTCCTCCGACTTTTCTGAAGTCCATAGTGCATGTACCCGACATTGCCGCGAGATAGCCCGTGTCGATAATCATTTCCTGACCCGCCTGAAGCTCGTACTCAACGACATAGCCGTCAATTTCAGCAAAAGCCATACCTGTGCCGTGAAGCCTTTGCATAATAAATCCCTCTCCGCCGAAAAAGCCCGCGCCGAGCTTTTTTTGGAATGCAACCGAGAACTCAACCGAAGGCTGAGAAGCGAGATATCCGCCCTTCTGAACAATCATATCTCCCTGGCTGATATCAAACGGAATAATCGAACCGGGAACGCTTGACGCAAACGCAATCATTCCGGGATTTTTGCTTGCGGTATAAACGTTCTGGAACATGGATTCTCCCGAAAACATCTTTCCGAAAGCCTTTCCGATGCCGCCCGTAGACGTTGACATTGTCATATTCGGCGTCATCCAGCTCATTGCGCCTTTCTGGCACATAACCGATTCTTCGGCGTCCAGGTACACAATAAGCACGGGAAGCGGTTCGCCCTTAATTTCGTATCTCATATCAATTCTCCTTGTTTTTTATTGCACAAATGTGCTTTTGTTATATTATACAATATTTTTATGTGTTTGTCAATACTATTTATCTGTTTTTTAATCCAAAAGAGGAAAATAAATACACAAGCGTTGTCAAAAGCGTAACAGACGGCTTTTCTGCGAATATAAGCATAAATAATACGGCGAAAATACCGGAGAAAATCCCTGCGACATTCATCACAAAATCAACGTTTTCAGCCTTGAAGCGACGAATTGCAAAAATTCTCAGCAAAACCGCGCCGTCGTATTCCCCGATAGGCAGCAAATTGAAAAGTCCCGTGAAAAGGTTGATAACCGCTGATATCCTCTCTCCCGCAATCCACAAAACAGCTGCAAAAATCAGATTTCCCGCGCTTCCGGCAAGCAGAATAATATTTCGCTTTCGCCGCGGCGCGCGCTCGATTTTTTCGGAAGAAATGCGTATTCCCGCGCCGTAAAAAGTTATCGTTTCGGTCGGAACCGAGAAAATTATCATCATAATCAGGTGAGATATTTCGTGAAGCGCGCAGGCTAAAATCGCTGAAAATCCGAAAACTCCCCCGTCTGTCATCAGAAAAAAAGCCATTACCGCAAAGAACGTAAAATCAAACCGTACCCGCGTGTTCATTATCGAAAACTGTATCATACGCAATTGTATTCTGCGTTTGTCCGAAAAAGAACACGCTCCGCGAATTAAGTGCGGAGCGTTTGTTATCAATGCTTATTTGACAGGCCGGATAATATGTCGTCAACCTCGTATCTTGTCTTATCGCGAACGTCGTCATCATCTCTCATCAAGTCCTCGACGCGCTTGTTTGCGATAATCTGAGTGCTGCGCTTTGACGCGGTTCTCGTTGGAAAAGCGGCGTTTTTCTCGTCCTCGCGCAGTTCTTCAACCGACACCTGCGGCTTTTTCGGGAGCTGTCTGCCTATCTGCGGCACTCTTGATTGAGTAAAAAACGCGTCGCTTGACCCGCTTTTCGCAAAGTCTGGAATTTCCGCTGTTTTTCCGGTTTTTTCAGACGGATTTATGGTTTTTTCGTCTTTTTTCTCCGAATTATTGCGGAAAATAACCTTATCCTGCGGCATCTCCGCATTAAATCTCACAAGCTCCTTAACGGATTTTTCCGCGGAAGCCGCGGTTTTCGCGTCGGAAATATCGGGAGTTTTGTCGGTAAGCGGAATAATCGGGCGCTGTGCAGAAGCTGATTTTCTCTGTCTTGCGGCGTAAGAAAAAAGGATTTCGTCCGCACCGCCTCCGCTTTTAACCGTATTTCTGGAATATGTCCCTTTTCCATCGTCGGAAACGGATATTCCCGAAGGACTTACAAATTCGTCGTCGGGCATATTCTTGACCTGCGGGATAACTTCCGGAAGCGGTCGTCTTGCGGCAAAAGCCCTGATAATATCGTACAAAACAAGCGCTATGCACGGCAGAACCGCAATACAGAACATTCCGAACGGCGACTTTACAAAGCCGATTATTCCTCCCAGAACAATACTGCAATAATCCGCTCTGCCCACAAGGTCGCTTTCGGGAAGCGTATATTCCCTGCCGTTTTCCTGAACCTTGATGTAATAAACGCCGTCCTCCGCGTAGTATTCCTTTGCATAACCCGTAGTCGGATTTTTATTTTCGCCTTTAGTGTAAAGAAGAAGCTTTCCGTTAATTACATCGCTCAGCTCGCATTTCTGAACTATAAGCGCGCTGTTTCTGGGCGCTGTCTGTATCTCGTCCGTCTGAACGACGAAAATGTTCACTCCGAACACGTTTACGATATCCGACGACCTGAACGCTGCCGCCGTAACAATCAGAAATATGCACACCGCAAGCATCAATCCGCACAGGACGTAACCGATTACGCGCACGACTTTTTTCCCCATATTTTCACCCCTGTTTTATATGAAATTACAATCCCTTTGCCGAAGAAAGCGTAATTCCGTTTTCACCGAGAGGAATTGCGTGGTCAAGTCCGACAAACTTCCCGCTTTCCTGCCAAAGAACTTCCCTAACAAAATTGTATTTTTCCGTATCCCAAGTCTTGAAATCATCGAGAACAAGTCCGCCCGTATCTCCCGAATTTGCGTTATAGCACCAGAACGTGTGGTTTAAGTGATAATTCTTGATAAGCTTTCGCATACAGGTCATCCACGTCAGGTTCGGTTCTCTCATAAATCCGCCCCATTCGCCGATAAGCAGCGGTGCAATGTTTTCTTTGTGAATGTAAAGCCAGTTGTCGTTCCAACAATCTTTCATCAGGCTTTCGTAGTTATACCCATTCTTAAACCAAGGCTGCTGATAAACCGTAGGACCGTAATCGTGAGGAGAATAAACGAGCTTGTTCTGATAACTGCCGAGATTTATAGGATAATCCCTTACGCCGCGCAGGTTTCCGCCCCACCAGTTAAAATAATAATCGTCCGCGTTCTGCGACTTATAGTCGGAATTTGACTTGCTTTTCGGATAAATTTCCGTTCCCTCGACCATTATGAGAACGTTCGGATTTATCGCAAGAATTTTCTTTGCAGCGGTTTCGGCGGTATATTTCCAGTTGTTAATATCGGTTGAATTGTTCCAGATTGCCTTGTTTTGTTCGTTCTGTTTACCGTGAGGCTCGTTTTTTATATCGATTGCTATAATCGTATCGTTGTTCTTATATCGCGAAGCAAGCCATTCCAGCGCGCGGTAATAATCGTTTACGGAAACCTTGTCGGTATACCAGAGATTTACGTTGTGACCCATTGCGTCGGTTTCGGCGCAGTGAATGTCGGGCATAACCTTCAAGCCGTTTTCTTCCGCGAGCTTCAAGAAATACTCGAAAATCTCAAGGCTGTTCATATCGTTAAGTTCGGGATTATAGGCGTTATTATAGTTTGCTCTGGGATATTCGCCCGCCGCCCACTGATTGATAAGCTGAACCGAAATCGGCACTCTTATCAGATTAAAGCCGTGGTCTGCGATTGCCTTTACAGACGGAACAAGCTGACTGTTCCAAAGTCCGTCAAACGTGTTTGTTCCCGTGTTATAGCCAAACCAGTTTACGCCCGTGAGCCAGACCTGCTTCCCGTTTTTATCGAGAATTTTGTTTCTGTCCGTATGAAGCCAGTCGTCGCCCTGAACAGCCTTATCCGAGCGCTTTAAAAGGTCTTTTACTTCGCCTGTCGGCGCAGGAGGATTATAGCCCCCGCTGCTGCTCTGAACGGGAATGCTGCTCTGAGAAGAACTCGAACTGCTCGAAGCGCTGCCGCTTCCCGAACCGCCCATGGAATTGAGTGCCGACGGCGAACTGTAATTAAATCCGCCCGAAACCGAGCCTCCGGCGGAAATATTTCCGTTGTAATCAACGTTTGTAACAGTTACGGTCGAACCGTTAACCGAGAAATTTCCGCCCCATGAATTTGTTATTTTAAAGCCGCTCGGAACGGTAAAGCTGACTTTCCAGCTTCCAACGGCGCTTCCAGAGTTATTTTTTACGATAACCTCGGCAGAACCGCATTTATTCCCGCCTTCTTCCCAAGTATTGCCGGTTTTAATCTCGCAGGAAATTCCGCCCGATATAACGCTGCTCGTTGAACTTGACGATGATGAAGAAATGCTTGAAGAACTGCTTTGCGTGTTATCAGAGTAAGATGAACTTTCGGTGCTTTCGACGCCCGAATAGCTCTCGGAAGAACTTTCTGCCGATGCCGGCGAACTTTCGGACGAATATGTACTTTCACCGCCGACAGGACTTCCGCCCGCGGAATATTCCCCCGAACTCTGTCGGTCGGAACTTCCGGGTAAATTTTCGGAAATCGAACTTTCAGATAAAGAACCGCTTTCGCCCTCTTTAACGGTATTTCCCGCACAGCCTGTCGTCAGCAAAACAACCGCAAGAGCGAGCGCCGCGGATTTCTTCAAGAACTTATTCATATTTTCAGCCTCCAACAAAGAGAATACCAAAGAAATATATTTATTTTATTATAACACAATATGTAATTAATTGTCAAGTACGGTAAAAAAATAATCCCCCGGACTTTTGCCCGAGGGATTGCTTCAGGTCGGAAAGAAAGCTTACTTAGCGCTCTGCTCGTAAGATTCAATCATCTTTTTCACCATCATACCACCGATTGAACCTGCCTGTCTTGCGGTAAGGTCGCCGTTATAGCCGTTGTTAAGGGAAACGCCTACTTCGTTGGCAGCCTGCATCTTGATGTTGTTAAGATTAGCCTTGGACTGTTTGTTAGACATAATAAATCTCCTTGAAATCAATAATAAGCAAAGGACTTAAGCGATTAAAACGAAAAATTGATTGATTGCCTTTGCGATATTATTATTTTCACAGTCCGAAAAAATATTAAAGGGAATGTTTGTTCAAAAAGTTATAAATTGTAATCAAACTTTTTCATTCCCTTTTTCCGCACGCAATAAGCGCGCGAATAATATTGCTTCCCACGGTATTTCCGAGAATAAGCACAGCAAGCACGGACAAATCCGCAATTCTATATTCTCCCGAAGCGCCGTAGTAAAACAAATCCGCAACCGTGTGGTCAAAACCGCACAAAACAAAAACGGGGATTGCGAAAATTATGCCTATATAATTCCCTGTTTTCTTAAAAAAATCGACGCCGAGATAAATCAGAATACCGCAGAAAATCGCCGAAACAAACAGCCACATCAGATTGTTTGAGAGCTTTGCCATACGAACAACAATCGCCGCTTCCTTTACGGAGGGATTTAACGAGGCGAGAACTCCGAATTCAAAAGCAAACACGCAGTTTACAACTGTCGCAACAAGAAAATCGGGAACATTCTTTTTGTTAATATAACCCGCCATTCCCGTAAAAAGGCTCATCGAATAGCGGCACACAACAATCAGTCCGAAAGCAAAAAGCACAGCTCCGACATATTTATTTCCGCTTATCAAATTGCAGTATGAAGCAATTGAAATGAGAAGTGCCGCGCTTATCGCATTTATAATCGTTTTTTTCATAAAACCTCTCGCGGTCAGATAAATTCGGCAATCTTATCGCCCATTTCCGAGCAGGAAACAAGCGTCATTCCCTCGCTCATAATATCGCCCGTGCGAATACCGTTTTCAAGAACCTTATTAACCGCGCTTTCAACGGCATCAGCTTCCTTATCCATTTTGAATGAATAGCGAAGCATCATTGCCGCGGAAAGGATTGTTGCAATCGGGTTCGCCTTGTTCTGACCCGCGATATCGGGCGCTGAACCGCCGCTCGGCTCGTACAGACCGAAGGTCGTTTCGTTCATTGAAGCGGAAGCGAGCATTCCGATTGAACCCGTAATCATCGACGCTTCGTCCGAAAGGATATCTCCGAACATATTCTCGGTTACCATAACGTCAAACTGCGCGGGGTCTTTTACAAGCTGCATTGCGCTGTTATCGACAAGCATGTGCTCAAGAGTTACCTCGGGATAATCCTTTGCAACCTCCTCGACAACCTTTCTCCAGAGCCTTGAAGAATCGAGAACGTTCGCCTTATCCACGCTTGTAACCTTTTTTCTGCGCTGCATAGCCACATCAAATGCCTTTACGGCAATTCTGCGGATTTCGTTTTCATTGTAGGAAAGCGTATCGACAGCGGTCATAACGCCGTCAATTTCCTCGGTTTTACGCGCTCCGAAATAAAGTCCGCCCGTAAGCTCTCTCATAATCAGCATATCAAATCCCTTGTCCGCGATTTCTTTTTTGAGAGGGCAAGACTCGGAAAGCTGCGGGAAAAGCACGCACGGTCTTAAATTCGCGAAAAGTCCGAGCGATTTTCTGAGCTTCAGCAATCCCGCTTCGGGACGAAGATTTGCGGGAAGCTTGTACCACGGCGAGGTTGTTGTGTTTCCGCCGATTGAGCCCATAAGAACCGCGTCGGAAGCCTTGCAGCGCTCGATTGTTTCGTCCGTAAGCGGAACGCCGTTTGCGTCGATTGAACAGCCGCCCATAAGAAGCTGCTCGTAATTAAACCTATGCCCGAATTTCTCCGCAACCTTATCAAGCACCTTCATCGCTTCGGAAACGATTTCGGGACCTATTCCGTCGCCCTTAATAACCGCAATATTCTTTTCCATCACTCTGTAATCCTTTCATCAGAAATCAATTTTATATTTGACATATCTCACGCCGTCGTAATCTCTCGCAGAAAATTTTCTTTCCGCAAAGCCGAATTTCTCGTAAAACCGCCTTGCGTCCGCATTATCCTCGGCAGTTTCAAGAACGGCGCCTTTGTAGCCTTTTTTTCTCGCCTCGCGCAGAAAGTGCATAAGCAGCTTCTTCCCGTAGCCTTTATGCTGCATTTCCGGCGCCGTATAAAGCAGCATAATCGAAACGCAGCCCTCATAAGCCTTGTCCTCGCAGCATTCACCCGCACAGACAGCGCATATTTCACCGTCAACAAGAAGCACATATATGTACTTTCCGTCAACAATCAGCTTTGTGAAGCTTCTGCGGCGACGCTCGCCGGTATAGCGCTCAATCATCTCCTGAGAGAAAAACGACTTGTAATTCTCCCTCCAGCAGCCGTCCACAATTCTGCTCATTCCCTCAACGTCGGAAAGCTCGGCGGGTCTGATATCAATTCTCATTTCTTCAAAGAGTTGAGAAGCCCGCCATTATTAATAATATCTTTGATAAATTCGGGGAAAGGCTGAGCCTTGTAGGTTTTATTCTTAGTGATATTTGTGATAATTCCCGTATCAAAGTCGATTTCAACCTCGTTTCCATCGTCGATATCCTTAGCGGCTTCGTCACATTCGAGAATAGGAAGTCCGATATTAATAGCGTTTCTGTAAAAAATTCTCGCAAAAGTTGACGCGATAACGCAGCCTATTCCGCTTGCCTTAATTGCAATCGGAGCGTGCTCGCGGGAGCTTCCGCAGCCAAAATTCATATTTGCGACAATAATATCGCCGTCTTTGACGTTTTTCACAAAGTCCTTGTCGATATCCTCCATACAGTGAGAAGCAAGCTCCTTGTGGTCGGAGGTGTTGAGGTAACGCGCGGGGATAATTACGTCCGTGTCAACGTTATCTCCGTACTTATGTACAATTCCGTGTGCTTTCATATCAATTCTCCTTATATTTCAAAATCAACGCATTTTCTGTCCGCAACGAACGGTCTTACGCGCTCGTCCGCAACCTTAACGTGTTCGGGGTGAACGGAATATTTTTTGAGGGCTTCGGCGCTTGTGAAAGTGCTGTCGAGCATCAAATCTCCCGTTGAAGTCGGAAGAAGCTTAGTAATCACCTTAATCTCGGTTAATCCCTCGATTTTGCCGTTCAAAGACTCCAGCCCCTCTTTGATAAGGCGCTTATGCTCAGCCTTTTCGCTTTCGGGCATATCCTTTAGCTTCCATATAATAAAGTGTTTAACCATTATTCAAACTCCCCCGAAATATAGCCCTTGAGAGCGCTTGCCGCAGCGACGGCGGGGCTTGCAAGATAAACCTCCGAGGTTACATCGCCCATTCTTCCGACAAAGTTGCGGTTTGTTGTGGAAACGGCTCTTTCGTGAGGCGCGAGAATACCCATATGACCGCCGAGGCACGGACCGCAGGTCGGCGCGGAAACCACCATTCCCGCTTCAACGAAAATTTCAAGCAGACCGTTTCTGAGCGCGTCAAGGTAAATCTGCTGCGTTGCGGGAATAACGATTGCGCGGACGCCCTTTGCAACCTTTTTGCCCTTAACGACAGCCGCCGCGATTGCAAGGTCGCTGTATCTGCCGTTTGTGCAGGAACCGATAACAACCTGGTCGATTTTGATTTTAAGCTTCTCCGCTTCGTCAATCGTCTTTGTGTTCTCCGGAAGATGCGGGAAAGAAACGGTCGGCTTGATTTCGCTGAGATTAATGTCGATAACGCGGTTATAGTGCGCGTCTTCGTCAGCCTTGAACACTTCGGGAGTACGCGTCGTTCTGCACTTTATGTAATCGAGAGTAACATCGTCAACCTCGAAAATACCGTTCTTTGCGCCCGCTTCGATTGCCATATTCGCCATACAAAGCCTGTCGTCCATTGAAAGGCTCTTCAGACCCTCTCCCGTGAACTCCATCGACTGATAAAGCGCGCCGTCAACGCCGATTTCACCGATAATATGCAGGATAACGTCCTTTCCGCTCACCCACTTGTTGAGCTTTCCCGTGAGGTTAAACTTGATTGCGGAAGGAACCTTGAACCAAGCTTCTCCTGTCGCCATACCCGCAGCCATATCCGTTGAGCCGACGCCTGTTGAAAACGCTCCGAGCGCGCCGTATGTACAGGTGTGGCTGTCCGCGCCGATAACGCAGTCGCCCGCGATAACAAGACCCTTTTCGGGGAGCAGAGCGTGCTCGATTCCGACGTTTCCGACGTCGTAGAAGTTCACGATATCATACTTATCCGCGAAATTGCGGCACTGCTGACATTGAATAGCAGCCTTGATATCCTTGTTAGGCGTAAAGTGGTCCATAACAAGCGAAATCTTATTCTTGTCGAAAATTCCCGTAAAGCCGTTCTTGTTGAACTCGTTTATTGCCACAGGGCTTGTGATATCGTTTCCGAGAACCATATCGAGCTTTGCTCTGATAAGCTGTCCTTCGACGACGGAATCAAGTCCCGCATGCTTTGCCAGAATTTTCTGAGTCATTGTCATTCCCATTATTTAATCCTCCTAAAATTAATAGCTAACGCTCAAATCAGCGTATACTATGCTGATATCGGTAACAATATCATTTTTATCAAAACGAATACCTAAACTATGGTCGTTTATTCTACCGCCAACCTTATTTTCTCCGTTCACTATTCCGTAAAGATAGTATTCATCATAACTAGCCGTTGGAACGGGTTCGCCATATCTTTTAACCACTTCTTGCTTTGTACTTTTAAACGGAACTAATCCATCTATTGAGCAATCATCTGTTTCTATGGTTAAATTATAGATAATACTTTCCTTCGGCTTGTCGGGAAAAAAGTTTTCCAAAGCGGCAGTATACATTTCCTTGCCGTTGTAATACATTGTTGCCAAGAACTGATTTTCCCGAAGGTAAACGTCCTTCTCGTCATATAACTTGTAGCTCCAACCCTCGGGTATTTCGCCGAGTTTAACGGGAATTTCAATCGTTTGCCCCTTTATCACAATTTTTTTTGCGAGCGCGTTCGATATCAAACCCATTTTCGTTTGCGCTTTCCGAAATTGCCGAAGAGTCTTTCTGTACATCGGAACAGCCCGTAAAACCACACAGCAAAGCTGCCGCAGAAACAAGACAGATGATATTTTTTATGTTGGTCATAAGCATTCCTTTCCTAATTATCGCTCGACTTCTTCTGTCATTTTTAAGAATTGCTCTTCATTTATAACCGTAATTCCAAGCTCGTTCGCTTTGTCAAGCTTAGAGCCGGCTTCTTCTCCCGCGAGAACATAGCTTGTCTTTTTTGAAACCGACCCCGAGCACTTTCCGCCAAGCTTTTCAATCATTTCCTTTGCCTGCTCGCGCTTCAGCGTGGGGAGCGTTCCCGTGAGAACGAAAGTAAGCCCCGCGAATTTATCCGAAATTTTCGCGCTTTCATAGGTCATATTCAGCCCAAGTTCTTTCAAACGCGAGATAAGCTCTTTTCTGTGCGGTTCGCGCATTGCCGTGTAAACGGATTTCGCGAGAATATCGCCGAACTTCTCTATTCCGACAATTTCTTCTTCGGAAGCCGCCATAATTGCGTCCATATTCCCGAAACGCTCGCAGAGAAGCACAGCCGCGCGGCTGCCGATACCCTTAATTCCAAGCGCGAAAATAAGCCTTGAAAGGTTGTTTTTCTTTGAATTTTCAATTGAATTGAGCAGATTTTCAGCGGATTTTCTGCCGAAACGCTCAAGTTCCGTGAGTTCCTGAATATCAAGCGTATACAAATCCGCAACGGTTTTCACAAAGCCCGCGTCAACTAGCTGTTTAACGACGGCTTCGCCGAGACCGTCGATATTCATTGCGCCGCGAGAAGCGAAATGTTCAATTGACCGCAGAAGCTGCGCGGGACAGTCGATGTTCTGGCAGCGGACAACCGCCTCGTCCTCGTCGCGAACCGCCTCAGCTCCGCACACGGGACATTTCGCGGGAATAAAGAACTTTTCGGATTTTTCCGCGTGAGAAACGCTCCGAACAACCTCCGGAATAATATCTCCCGCCTTTCTCACAACAATTCTGTCGCCGACGCGGATATCTTTCTCGGAGATATAATCCTGATTATGAAGAACCGCGCGCGAAACCGTTGTTCCCGCAAGCTGAACGGGGTCAAACACCGCCACGGGAGTAAGCGCGCCCGTTCTGCCGACGTTTATTTCGATAGTATTCAGCGTGGTTTCCTTTTCTTCGGGAGGATACTTGAAAGCAACCGCCCATTTCGGAACTTTAGCCGTTGCGCCGATTTCCTCGCGCAGCCGCAGGTCGTTTACCTTAACGACAGCGCCGTCGATATCAAACGGAAGCGAAGTCCTCATTTCCCCGATTTCTTTTATTCGCGCAAGAATTTCTTCGAGATTTTTACAGACGCGATAATCGGGAATTACCCGAAATCCCTGTTCTTTCAGATATTCAAGGCTCTCGGAGTGCGAAGAAAAGCTTTTGCCGTCAACGCGCTGAACGTTAAAGCAAAAGATATCGAGAGCGCGTTCGGCGGTGATTTTGCTGTCCTTTTGCCTGAGCGAACCCGCGGCGGCGTTTCTGGGATTTTTGGGAAGCGGCTCGCCGTTTTTCTCCTGAATTTCGCAAAACTTCGCGAAACTCTGCTTCGGCATATAAACCTCTCCGCGAACCTCAAGACGTGCTATTTCTTCCGTTAATTTAAGCGGAATGGAGCGTATTGTTTTGAGATTTGCGGTAATATCCTCGCCGATAAAGCCGTCGCCGCGCGTGGAACCGCGCACCAAAACGCCGTTTTCATACTCGAGAGATACCGAAAGTCCGTCAATTTTCGGCTCAACCGTGAATTCTTCCGCGCCCTGATTAACAACGCGCTCGTAAAAATCGCGCACTTCGCCCTCTCCGAAAACGTCCTGCAAGCTCGCCATCTGAACCGCGTGCGTTACCTTTTCAAACGTCGCCGAAGCCGCGCCGCCGACTCTCTGCGAAGGCGAATTTTCGCTCAGCAGCGTAGGAAATTCGCTTTCAAGCGCCCGAAGTTCCCGCATTAAAGCGTCGTATTCATCGTCCTCAAGCGTGGGACTATCAAGCTCGTAATATTCGCGGTTTGCCTTTTCAAGCTTTTCGGTAAGCTCTGCAACGCGCTTTTTCGCTTCATTAAAATCCATTTCATTCTCTCCGATATTATTCCGCCGCGCCGTAATCGTTGAGGTAACCGTCAAGCTTCTCGGAAGCCACAACGTGAGTGTACGCATTCGGAACTCTTCCGACAATCACCGTTTCAGCGGCGACAATCGTTGTTTTTACGGGCACTCTTGTCGTATAACCCGGAATAATCGCGTCAACATCGGCGTCAATCTCAATCACAATCCTATGAAGGGTCTGATTAAGCCCCGCCTCCGAAAACTCGCTTATTATTGACGCGGAAGCGTAACCCACAGGCTGAACAGTCATTCCAACTCCAAAGCCCTTTCCGTGAAGAAGCTGTATTCCGAGAAGCGTACCTATCGGAATTTGAATTTCCACTTCCGGAAGCCTTGCAATCTCGCGCTCCAGCCGCTGAACAATGCGCGTTTTCAGCTTGTTAATGTTCATCACGTTGCTTTCAAGCGACATAATTTCACCGTCCGCGTTCGCGGTTAGATTAACAAGCTTTGAATAACCCGCGTCTTCGTTCTCAATTTCGGCTGAAACAGCGTCGTTTATCAGACGTTCAACAAGTTCGTGGCACTTGTAAGCGTTGACCGTTTTGATAACGGGACGAAAACTGAGGTCTACAATAACCAGAAGTCCCGTCATAACCATTCCTACCGCAATCAGCTTTATTCCAAGCCTTTTAAAAAAGCTTCGCGCCATAATTCACCACTCCCCCGTAAACTATATGCAAAACGGAGGCTCAAAGTGAATGAATTTGTCCTTTATTTGATAAATTATGCGTCAATAAACGCTTCAAACGCCTTGTAAGCGGCGTAAATATCGGTTTTCGCGGTAATTTCATAAGGCGAATGCATCGAAATAACGGGAACGCCAACGTCAATCGTGTCAACGTCAAGATTTGCGATATATTTCGCAACAGTTCCGCCGCCGCCGATATCAACCTTACCCATTTCGCCCGTCTGCCAGATTACGCCTCTGCTGTCGAGAAGCATACGGATTTCTCCGACAAATTCCGCGGAAGCGTCGGAAGTTCCGCTCTTTCCTCTCGAACCCGTGAATTTCGTAACGCAAACGCCGCCGTTAAGCACGCAGGAATTATTCTTCTCGAACGCGTCCGCGAAGGTCGGGTCATAGCACGCATTGACGTCAGCCGAAAGGCACTTTGAATTTGCGAAAACATCGCGCGCTCTCGCTCCGAAAATAGCGGCGAGGTCCGCGATGAAGTACTTGAGATACGCGGACTGAAGTCCGGTGTTTCCGTCGGAGCCGGTTTCTTCCTTATCCGTGAGAATTGCAACGGCGGTTTTCTTCGGCGATTTCGTTTCAAGAACAGCCATAAGCTCGGTGTACGCGCAAACTCTGTCGTCCTGACCGTAACCGCCCACAAGGCTTCTGTCAAAGCCGATATCGCGCGCCTTAAATGCGGGAACGGCTTCAAGCTCCGCCGAGAGGAAGTCCGCTTCGGTTATGCCGTATTTCTTATTAAGAATACACATAAGATTGAGCTTAACCCTCTCGGAAGCCTCGTCGTCCTTGAACGGGCGCGAACCTATGATAAGATTGAGTTCCTCGCCTCTGATAAGCTCGGTTGAGGGACGCTTCATCTGTGCCGAAGCAAGGTGCGGAAGCAGGTCGGAAACGCAGAAAACGGGGTCGTTTTCGTCCTCGCCGATATTCACGGTAATTTTCGTTCCGTCAGACTTGACGATTACTCCGTGAAGCGACATAGGAACAGTTGTCCACTGATACTTCTTTATTCCGCCGTAATAATGCGACTTGAAGTAGCCAACCTCGTCCTTTTCAACAAGCGGACTTTGCTTCATATCAAGTCTGGGCGAATCAATATGCGCGGCAAGAAGATTTACGCCGTTTTCAATAGGCTCGGAACCGATTACGGCGAGAATTGCCGCTTTTTCGCGGTTAATGAGGTAAACCTTATCTCCCGCCTTGTACTTCTTTTTCTTATCGAACTTAACAAAACCCGCCGCTTTTGCCTCGCGCTCGATATAAACCACAGCCTCGCGCTCGGTTTTTGCCGCGTCAAGGAAGCGCTTATACCCCTCGCAGAACTTTTCGCACTTCTTGATTTCGCTGTCGCTCATTCTGAGAAAAGCGTTTTTTCTCTTCATAAACAGCTTTTCTTTAAGCTCTTTCGCTTCATTTTCGATTTCTTTCTTTGACATTTCAATCTTCCTTTCATATTTTAATCATTATCATATAGCCGTTTGTATGTTTCAACGGCGTTTTTTATCTTATCGACATAATGCGCCGTATCCGATGTGGGAATGACGTTAAGATGCTTTCCGTCGGGAGAATAACGCGTGTCAGACAGCCATTCGTTTACAGTGCCTCTTCCTGCGTGATAAGCCGCCGCGACAGCCTCGATTGTGCCGAATTCCTCGTAAAGATAACCGAGAAGCCAACAGCCGTAATCAATGTTTTTCTGCGCGCTGAACATATCTTCGTAAACCGCGTCGTCGTCATCGCGCTTATACTTTATCCAATCGAACGTTTCCTCCATAATCTGCATAAGACCGCGCGCTCCGACGTTTGAAACCGCTTCCGGACGGAAGCCGCTCTCGGTCTTGATTACCGCGTAGACAAAATACTTATCCAAACCGTTTTGCGAGGAATAGTACTCGACGTAAGTCTGATATTTAAGCGGGTGCGTTTCTTCAACGTACTTCCGATAACCGAAATAAGCGCCCGCACCGAGAAGCGCCGCCGCAATAATCAGCACAATTATAATCAACTGCGTTTTTTTCTTTTTTTGTCTTTTTACCATTACTTGCCTTTCAGTTGCTCAATAATCGCCAAAACCTTCTCGCAAAGCTCTCTTTCCGAACCGCCGTTTTCTATGACATAATCGGAATTTTCCCTGAAAAACAAGGCGTCATGCTGCGAAGAAAGCCGCTCTTTCGCCTTTTCGAGGGAAATTCCGTCGCGCTTTGATATTCTCTCGGCGCAAAGCTTCACATCAGCGATAACGCTTATAATATCCGTGCAAAGCGCGTCAATTCCCGCTTCAAACAGCGTCGGAGCGTCCAAAAGCACATCTCCCGCGGCAAACTCGATTTTTCTCATAATATCATAAGTAATATACGGAAAAATTATACCGCAATATTCCAAATATTTTGTTCTGTCGCCGTAAATCATTGAAGCCGTTTTCGCGCGGTTAAGCGAACCGTCCTCATTCAGCAGCTTTTCGCCGAAACGCTCGGAAATCTCGCCGAGAAACGCTCTTTTTCCCGCAATTTCACGCGCGCAGCCGTCGCAGTCTATTACCGTAAAACCGTTTTTTTCAAAAATCGCACGGACGGTTGATTTTCCCGCGCCGCTTTGTCCCGTAAGACCGATTATTCTGTTTTTTTGCATAATATTCACATCATTCAACGCCGATTATCTTAAATCCCGCCGCCCTGAGCAAGCGGTTGTAAACGGCAAGTCCAACGCCTTCCTTTGACGGCATTTCAACAAGCACTTTTTCCGCGCCCTTTTCGTCCGATAATCTCAGCAGCGAAAAAAGCCTGCGTGCCTGTATCTCCGAGGTTTCGCCGTAATTAAGGAAGCCCGCGCGCTCGCCGCAGGACAAAAACAGCGTTTTCTCATTGCCGTTTTTCAGGCAGTATTCCGCGAATTTATCTCCGTGAGCGTCAATAATGAAAACCTCGGCTTTCGGCGAGTAGTGCTTATACTTCATTCCCGGAGAAATCACCTTTTCATCGGGCGCGGGCGCAGCTTCAACAGCCTTGTCAACCTCGACTTCTCCGAACTCCGCCAACATTTCCTTTGTAACTCCGCCCGGACGAAGAATATGTATTTTACCGTCCTTGAAGCAGATTACCGTGCTTTCAACGCCGACAGAACACTCTCCGCCGTCAATAATCAGAGGAATTTTTCCGTTCATATCCTCAAAAACGTGTTCTGCCGAAGTCGGACTTGGCTTGCCCGAAGTGTTTGCGGAGGGCGCAGCCAGCGGAAACCCGCACTTCTCGATAATCGCCCTCGCCGCCTTGTTTTCGGGCATTCTCACCGCAGCCGTTGACAAACCGCCGCTTGTAACGTCGGGAACCGCGCTTGTTTTATTGAATATCATAGTTAACGGTCCCGGCCAGAAACACTCTGCGAGTCTTTTTGCAAGTTCGGGAATATCAGTCACAAGCGGATTTATCATCTCGATTTTGCTTATATGAACAATAAGTGGGTTATCCTGAGGTCTGCCTTTTGCGGTAAAAATGCTGCGAACCGCGTTTTCATCAAGCGCGTTCGCCGCAAGCCCATACACCGTTTCTGTCGGAATAGCGACAATTCCTCCGTTTTTCAGTATATCAGCCGCTTTTTTTGCGCTCTCCTCCGAGTATTCCAAGACCTCTGTTTTCATCTTTTCACCTTATTTCAACGATTATCGCTTTTAGCAAGCAGCGCCGTTCTCTCGGCAAGCCTCAGCGCTTCAAAAACCTCGTCGCAGCCGCCGTTCATCATCTCGTCAAGCTTGTAGAGCGTAAGTCCTATTCTATGGTCGGTCACGCGCGACTGCGGAAAATTATACGTTCTGATGCGCTCGGAGCGGTCGCCCGTACCGACTTGTCCACGCCGTTCCTCGGCAATCGCGCTGTCGCGGGCGGTTTTCTCCGCTTCGTAAAGCTTGCTGTACAGCATTTTCAGCGCTTTTTCCTTGTTTTTCATCTGCGAACGCTCTTCCTGACACTCAACAACAACTCCCGACGGGTGATGAATAATTCGCACGGCGCTTTCGGTTTTGTTGATATGCTGACCTCCCGCGCCGCTTGAACGAAACGTCTGAACGGTGAGGTCGGCGGGATTAATATTTACATCGACGTCCTCGACTTCCGGCAGGACCGCCACGGTAACCGTCGAGGTCTGTATGCGCCCCTGCGACTCCGTTTCGGGAACGCGCTGAACGCGATGAACGCCGCTTTCGTACTTCAGTTTGGCGTAAACTCCCTCTCCCTCAACCCCGAACGAAATCTCGCGATAACCGCCAAGTTCGGTCGGATTTGCGCTCATAACGTCTATTTTCCAGCCCTGACGCGCCGCATACATCGAGTACATTCTGAACATCGAATTTGCGAAAAGAGCCGCTTCTTCGCCTCCCGCGCCCGCTCGTATCTCCATAATAACACTCTTGTCGTCGTCGGGGTCGCGCGGGAGAAGAAGAATTTTGAGTTCCTCGCCGCATTTTTCCATAAGAGCTTTATTTTCGGTGAAATCGTTTTCGGCAAGCTCGCGCAGTTCTTCGTCCGAACCCGCCTCGTCAAGAAGATTTTTCGCCTCTTTGCAGTTTTTTTCAGCTTTTTTGTACTGATTATACATATCGACAATCGGCGTAAGACTTTTGTATTCTTTCATCAGCGAAGCGTAAAGCGTATTGTCCGCGGCAACTTTCGGGTCGGACAGCTTCGCGCTTATCTCGTCGTATCGCGCCGTTATCATTTGCAGTTTTTCACGCATTCTATTTCTCCGTTTGTTGATTTTCGCATCGGATTACAGATTTAATGTTTTTCTCGCACTTTGAGCGCGGCGTCATCACAACTCTCCCGCAGCCCACGCAGCTAAGCCTGAAATCAGCTCCCGCTCGCAGCACCTTCATTTTATCGCTTCCGCAGACAGGGTGATTTTTCTTCATAATAAGTACATCGCCGACTTTTATATCCATCGCTTCAACCTCCGATTAATTCAACAATGCACATATATTGTATATTATATCACTTTTTAACACACTTTTCAAGAGCGAAACAGAATTTTTCATATTTTTGCAAAAAAAATATAAATATTTTCAAAAAACACTTGACAAAATATATTTAATCTGTTATAATATTAGCGTTGCAGTTATGATCCACTAGCTCAGGCGGTAGAGCACCTGACTTTTAATCAGGGTGTCCCGGGTTCGATTCCCGGGTGGATCACCAACATACCGCCGAATCCTTGATTTATGAGGATTCGGGGTTTGTTTTATAGAACGATATTACAAGTAGGCTAATAAGCGCCCGTAGCTCAGCTGGATAGAGCAATAGCCTCCGACGCTATGTGTCGTGCGTTCGAATCGCATCGGGCGTACCAAAACGATTTCGGAGAGCTGTGGCTCTCCGTTTTTCGTAATTGACGAACATTTAAAATCCCGATGAAGAAAATAATATGGGAGTGTCGGTTATGTCTGAAAAATCCGAACTTCACAGCGGACACAGAAAGCGTATGCTTGAGAAATTCCTCACAAAAGGCATTGATTGCTTTGAGGAACACGAGATTCTTGAAATACTTCTGTTCTCGATTTTTACAAGATGCAATACCAACGAAATAAGTCACAGGCTGATTGACAAGTTTGGTTCTTTGACAAACGTTCTGAGCGCGTCAAAAAACGATTTGATGACTGTAAGCGGTGTTGGCGAAAATGCCGCCGCTTATATTTGTTTTCTGGGAGATTTTTTCAATAAGTACCGAATTGAGTCCGCCGAAAAGCGCAAGCGGCTCAATTCTCCCGAAAAGCTTGCGGAATACGCGAAAACGCTGTTCACAAATTCAGCGGAAGAAACGACTTATATTGTACTTCTGGATAGGTCGCTGTGCCTAATCGGTTCGGAAAAAATTTCAGGCGGCTCGCCCGATTTTTCGGGTATCGCTCCGAAAAATATTGTAAAAGCGGCTCTCGGTAAGAAAAGCGCTAATATTGTTCTGGTTCACAATCACCCCGACGGCGCGGCAAGCTTTTCCTCGGCTGATATTTCCGCGACAAGACACTTGATTAATCTTCTCAGAGAGATTGATATTGAGCTTAACGACCACATCGTTATCTCCGGAGAAACTGTCTGTTCCATGCGTTCGCTTGGCTTTTTCAATGAATACTGGGGATAAAATTCAAAAGTTCATATTGACAAAATGCTCGTTCGCTTGTATAATACAAGTGAACGAGTTTTGCAATGAGGTGATTTTATGGAAAAATTTGAGCTTCACTCGGAATATAAGGCTACCGGCGATCAACCGGAGGCTATCGCGGCGCTGTCGGAAGGTATTCTGCGCGGAGATAAGGAACAGACGCTTCTCGGAGTTACGGGTTCGGGAAAAACTTTTACTATGGCGAATATTATCGCGAACGTAAACAAGCCGACGCTTGTTCTCGCACACAACAAAACGCTTGCCGCGCAGCTCTGCTCGGAATTCCGCGAGTTTTTTCCGAAAAACGCGGTTGAGTTCTTTGTGAGCTACTATGATTATTACCAGCCCGAAGCTTATATTCCGTCAACAGACGCTTATATTGAAAAGGACAGCTCGATTAACGATGAAATCGACCGCCTGCGCCACTCCGCGACAGCTTCGCTTGCGGAACGCCGTGATGTTATTATAGTAGCAAGCGTTTCTTGCATTTATTCTCTCGGTTCGCCCGAAGATTACCGCGCAAATTCTCTTTCAATACGTCAGGGTATGGAAGTGTCGCGCGAAGATATAATAAAGAAGCTTGTGGATATGCAGTACGAACGCAACGAGCTTAATTTTACGCGTAATAAATTCCGCGTAAAGGGCGATACTCTCGAGATATTCCCCGCGGGAAGCACGAACGAAACCGCAATCAGAATTGAGTTTTTCGGCGATGAAATCGAAAGAATTTCACAGTTCGAGGTTGTCACGGGAAACACAAAGGCAACTCTTCTCTACGAAATCATCTTCCCCGCGTCACATTATATTATAGCGCAGGACAAGCGTGAGGACGCGCTCGCGGAGCTTGAAAAGGAGCTTGAGGAACGCGTTAAGTTCTTTAAGGACAACAACAAGCTTATTGAAGCGCAAAGAATTGACCAGCGAACGAGATATGATATTGAAATGCTGCGGGAAATCGGCATCTGCAAGGGCATTGAGAACTACTCGCGCGTTCTCGCAAGACGTCCTCCGGGAAGCACTCCGATAACGCTCCTCGACCACTTCCCCGATGATTTTCTGCTTATGGTTGACGAGAGCCACGTCACGCTGCCGCAGATTCGCGGTATGTACGGCGGCGACGTTGCAAGAAAGAAAAATCTCGTTGATTACGGGTTCAGGCTTCCCTGCGCTTACGACAACAGACCGCTTAACTTTGACGAATTTTATGACAAGCTCAATCAAGTTGTGTTCGTTTCAGCGACTCCCGGCGAGTTTGAGCGCGAGAAATCAACGCAGATTGTCGAGCAGATTATCCGACCGACGGGACTTCTCGACCCCGAAATTACCGTAAAGCCAACCGAGGGTCAGATTGAGGACTTGATTTCCGAGATTAACGTAAGAACCGCGAAAAATCAGCGCGTTCTTGTGACGACGCTCACAAAGAAAATGGCGGAAGATTTAACCGCTTACCTTGAAAAAACGGGTATAAAAGTGCGCTATATGCACCACGATATTGATACTATGGAACGTATGGAGATAATCCGCGACCTTCGCGGCGGCGAATTTGACGTTCTTGTCGGGATTAACCTGCTGCGCGAGGGTTTGGATATACCCGAAGTTTCGCTTGTAGCAATTCTCGACGCGGATAAAGAGGGGTTTCTGCGCTCCGAAACGTCCCTTGTACAGACAATAGGACGCGCCGCGAGAAACGCCGAGGGCGCGGTTATTATGTACGCGGACGTTGTTACAAAGTCTATGGAAACGGCGATTACAGAAACTCAGCGCCGCCGTGAAATTCAGCAGAAATACAACGAAGAACACGGGATTATCCCCAAAACTATCGTGAAAGAGATACGCGACGTTCTTGAACTCACGAAGAAAGAAAGCAAAAAATCCAAAAACAGCGATTATAAGAAGCTTCCGCGCCGTGAACGCGAGCAGCTTATCGCGCGTTATACAGCCGAGATGAAAAAGGCGGCAAAACTCCTCGATTTCGAGCATGCGGCGTTTTTGCGCGATAAAATCAAGGAAATCAGCGGCGAATAACGCGTTTACAGGAAAGGTTTACTATGGCTAACGATAAAATTATAATTAAAGGCGCGCGCGAACATAATCTAAACAACATCGACGTTACAATTCCGCGCGATAAACTTGTTGTTTTGACGGGAGTATCCGGTTCGGGAAAATCCTCGCTCGCGTTCGACACTATTTTTGCGGACGGTCAGCGCCGTTATATGGAGAGCCTTTCAAGCTATGCGAGAATGTTTCTAGGTCAGATGGAAAAGCCCGACGTTGACAGCATCGAGGGACTTTCGCCCGCAATCTCAATCGACCAGAAAACGACCTCGAAAAACCCGCGCTCAACAGTCGGCACGGTAACCGAAATTTACGACTATCTCCGACTTATGTACGCCAGAATAGGCGTTCCTCACTGCCCTGTCTGCGGGCGTGAAATCCGTCAGCAGACTGTTGACGAGATTGTCGACAAGGTTATGGAGCTGCCCGAAAAGACGAAATTTCAAGTTCTCGCGCCTGTTGTCAGAGGGCGCAAGGGCGAACATAAAAAAGAGTTTGAAAGCGCGAGAAAATCAGGCTTCGCAAGAGTTCGCGTTGATGGAATAACCTATGATTTATCCGAGAAAATATCGCTTGAAAAGAACATCAAGCACTCTATCGAGATTATCGTAGACCGCCTTGTGATAAAAGACGGCTTGAAATCGCGCCTTTCCGAGAGTATCGAGGCTGCAAGCGCGCTTACCGGCGGTCTGGTTTACATCGACGTGATTGACGGCGAGGAGCTTCACTTCTCGCAGAGCTATTCCTGCCCCGAGCACGGCGTTTCCGTGGACGAGCTTGTGCCGAGAATGTTCTCGTTCAACAACCCGTTCGGCGCCTGCCCCGAATGTACGGGACTTGGCGTTTACAAGCGAATCGACCCTGCGCTCATTCTCCCGAATATGGATTATTCGATTGCGGAAGGCGGCGTGAGAGCGCCCGGCTGGACTTACGGCGAGGGAACAATCGCCGCGATGTTCTTTGACGCGATATGCGAAAAAAACGGCTGCTCTCCCGAACAGCCGCTGTCCGAGCTGCCCGAAAAGGCAATCGATGAAATTCTTTACGGTACTCACGGCGAGAAAATTCTCATAAAACGCCCGAAAAGACAGGGCGGCGGCGAGTATTACACCGATTTTGAGGGCGTCGCAAACAACCTTGAACGCCGCTATAAAGAGTCTGCAAGCTCTTATTCGAGGGATTTTATCGAGGAATATATGAGCGACGCAGTCTGCCCGAAATGCCACGGCGAGCGCCTTAACGACACCGCGCTTTCCGTTACGGTAAGCGGTAAAAATATAATGGATTTCTGCAAAATGTCGGTTGTAAAAGCGCTTGAATTTGTTGATAATATCGAGCTTTCAAAGCGCGATATGCTGATTGCGGGTCAAATTCTCAAAGAAATCAAGTCGAGGCTGGGATTTCTGCGCTCCGTCGGTCTTGAATATCTCACATTGTCGCGTTCGGCGGGAACGCTTTCGGGCGGCGAAAGCCAGCGAATTCGCCTTGCAACGCAAATCGGAAGCGCGCTCACGGGAGTACTCTATATTCTTGATGAGCCGAGCATCGGACTTCATCAGCGCGATAACGACAAGCTGATTGCAACGCTGAAAAAGCTCCGCGACCTCGGAAACACGCTGATTGTCGTGGAGCACGACGAGGACACAATGCGCGCGGCGGATTGGATTGTCGATATCGGGCCTGCGGCGGGTGTTCACGGTGGAAACGTTGTTTACAGCGGCGAAGTCAAGGGTATTCTCGCCTGCAAAAATTCCGTCACGGGTCAGTATCTCAGCGGTAAGAAGAAAATCGCCGTTCCCGAAAAGCGCCGTCCGCTCACGGAAAAATGGCTTGAAGTTATCGGAGCGGAGGAAAATAACCTCAAAAAAGTAAACGTAAAAGTTCCGCTTGGGATATTCACCTGCGTAACGGGCGTTTCGGGCAGCGGAAAAAGCTCTCTCGTAAACGAAATCATCTACAAAAATCTTTTCGGCAGGCTGAACCGCGGAAGAACGCGTCCCGGAAAATTCAAGAATATGAAAGGCTTGGAGCATCTTGACAAGGTTATTATGATTGACCAGTCGCCTATCGGAAGAACTCCGCGCTCAAATCCCGCGACTTACACGGGCGTTTTCACCGATATCCGCGACCTTTTCGCCAAAACAAACGACGCCAAAACGCGCGGTTACTCGGCTGGACGCTTTTCGTTCAACGTCAAGGGCGGGCGCTGCGAGGCGTGCGAGGGCGACGGAATTGTACGGATTGAAATGCACTTTTTACCCGATATCTTCGTTCCCTGCGAGGTTTGCAAAGGTCATCGCTATAACCGCGAAACGCTCGAAGTGCGCTATAAGGAAAAGAATATCTATGATGTCCTTGAAATGACGGTTTCCGAGGGCGTTGAGTTCTTTGCGAACATTCCGCGCATTTACAACAAACTGAAAACGCTTGAAGAAGTTGGTCTTGGCTATATCAAAATCGGTCAGAGTTCAACAACGCTTTCGGGCGGCGAAGCGCAGAGAATTAAGCTTGCAACCGAGCTTTCAAAGCGTTCCACAGGCAAGACAATCTATATTCTAGACGAGCCGACGACGGGACTTCACACCGCCGACGTAAAGCGGCTTATCGACATTCTTCAGCGGCTTACGGACGCGGGAAATACCGTACTTGTAATAGAGCACAATCTTGACGTGATAAAATGCGCGGATTATCTGATTGATATGGGTCCCGAAGGCGGCGACGGCGGCGGAACCGTTGTTGCGTGCGGTACTCCCGAAGAAATTGCCAAGAATAAGAAGTCGTATACCGGAGAATATCTCAAGCGCTTGCTGTAAAACGCTTGACAAAACGGACAAGTTGTGCTAAAATATGCTTAAATTAACATTATCAAGGAGATTTTCTTATGAAGAAATTTATCGAGGAATTCAAGACTTTCGCCCTCAAGGGCAACGTTATGAGTATGGCGGTCGGCGTTATCATCGGCGGCGCTTTTCAGTCGATTGTTACCGCGCTCACAAACAGCTTTATCAATCCGCTCATCGCCCTCATCACGGGCGGCGTTGAAAAAGACCCCGAAACGGGCGCTCTGAAGTACATAGGCGGCTACTTTGAAATTAACGGCGTCAAGTTTGATTACGGCGCTTTTTTGTCCGCGGTAATCAACTTCATCATTATGGCGCTTATTCTGTTTTTGCTCGTTAAGGGTATGAACAGCCTTATGGGGCTTGGCAAAAAGAAGAAAAAGGAAGAGGAAAAGCCCGCGCCTCCCGCACCCACAAAGGAAGAAGTTCTCCTCACGGAAATCCGCGATTTGCTTAAAGAAAGCAAGAATGACTGATTATTCACGCAAAAGCGCTTCTTCGGGAGCGCTTTTTACTGCAAATTACTGCAAAATGCACAAAAATCCCGGAAAGTCGAACTCTCCGGGATAACTTTTTGCAATTAATTCTGTTTTCTCACTTTGATGTGAACCTCGCGGAGCTGCTGTTCGGTAACTTCGGTAGGCGCTCCGAGAAGCAAATCCTGCGCGTTTGAGTTGAGCGGGAACGCGATAATTTCGCGAATACTCTCCTCGCCCGTAAGCAGCATTATCATTCTGTCAACGCCGGGCGCCATTCCCGCATGAGGCGGCGCTCCGAACTTGAATGCGCTGTACAATGCGCCAAACTTGGTCGCAACGTCCTCCTCGGTGTAACCCGCAATCTCAAACGCCTTAACCATAATATCAAGGTCGTGGTTTCTGACTGCGCCGGAAGAAAGCTCAACGCCGTTGCACACGATATCGTACTGATAAGCGAGAATATCAAGCGGGTTCTTGTTCAAAAGCGCGTCAAGTCCGCCCTGCGGCATTGAGAAAGGATTGTGCGTGAAGATAATCTTGCCGGTTTCCTCGTCAAGCTCGTACATCGGAAAATCAACGATAAAACACAGCTCAAAGCGGCTCTCGTCAATCAAATTCATACGCTTTGCCACTTCCGTGCGGATTTGACCCGCAAACTTCGGCGCATTTTTCGCGGTATCGGCAATGAAGTACAGCACATCGCCAACCTCAAGCTCGCAGCGCTTAGCAAGCTCGTTTCTCTGGTCGTCGTTCAGGAACTTGTCGATAGGGCCGTTGTACTTGAAGCCGCCGTTCTCGCCGTCCTCAACCTTGAAATAGCCAAGACCCTTCATTCCGACTTCGTTTACGGCGAAATCTTCCATATTCTTGAAAAACGTTTTGCTCTGCGAAGCCATTTTAGGAACGCGTATACCGCGAACGCACTTGTTGCAGAAAGGCTTGAAATCACTGTCGACAAACAGATCGGAAAGCTCCTTGATAACCAGCGGATTGCGCAAATCGGGCTTATCCGTGCCGTAAGTCAGCATAGATTCCGCAAACGTTATTCTTCTGAACGGCGCGGAGCTTACCTTTTTATCCGAGAACTTGCTGAATACTGCGGACAAAACCTCCTCCGCAACCGCGAAAACGTCCTCCTGAGTTGCAAAACTCATCTCGAAGTCAAGCTGATAGAACTCTCCTGGCGAACGGTCGGCTCTCGCGTCCTCGTCGCGGAAGCACGGAGCAATCTGGAAATATCTATCAAATCCGGATACCATATAGATTTGCTTGAAAATCTGCGGAGCCTGCGGCAGAGCGTAGAATTTACCGTGATGCTTTCTGCTCGGAATGAGGTAATCGCGCGCGCCTTCGGGCGAAGATGTCGACAAAATCGGCGTCTGAAGCTCAAGGAAGCCCATTTCCTGCATTTTATTTCTCAGAAAGCTGATAATCTTGGAGCGCAGAACGATATTATCGTGCATTTTCTTGCTGCGCAGGTCAAGATAACGATACTTCAGGCGAACGTCCTCGCGCGTTTCACGGGAACTCTGAATTTCAAACGGAAGCTGCTCGGTCACTTTTCCGAGAATACGAACTTCCTCTGCCTCAATTTCGATAGTACCTGTTTCGATTTTGTCGTTAAAGGTGCTTTCATCGCGCTTCAGAACAGTTCCCGAAATGGAAACGGCGCACTCCTTATGAATTCCTTCAAGCAGACTTTCATTGTGAAAAACAATCTGCACAACGCCGTAGTGGTCGCGAAGGTCTATGAACATAATTCCGCCGTGGTCGCGGATATTCTCAACCCAACCCGCAGCGCGAACCTTTTTTCCTATGTCGTTATCACCGAACCCGTTGCAGTACGCGGTACGGTATTCATTCTCCATAAACAATTCAAATTCAGCCCTTTCGATATATTTTAACAATTTATTATACCACTTTATTCCCATTTTGTCAAGTAAATTTATATAAATATCCAAATTTTATATAGTAAAACCGTATTTGTCCGCAAAAGCCCTTGACAACGGACGAAAAGTATTTTATAATTATAATATTGTTTTGAAAAGGGAATGATATTCAAATATGAAGAAAGAAAAGAAAAAAGGCGGCAATAAACTTAATTTGATAATCTGCGGCATTGCGTTTATTGTTATGCTCGTATATCTTTTTGTTTTCGATAAACCCGACGCAGTTTTGAATGCGCTTCGTTCGCTTAATCCGCTGTTTTTCGGCTTGTGCATCGCTTTTATGGTCGGCTATTGGCTTTGCGAATCCGCCACGGTTCATTCTATTCTGAAAGGAATTCACCCCGAAGCAAAGTTCAGAAACACGTTAACAAACACTATCATCGGGCAATATTTCAACTGCATAACCCCGTCCGCTTCGGGCGGTCAGCCTATGCAGGCTTACTATTTCGTGAAAATGGGTGTTCCGCTCAGCGCGGGTCTTACGGCGCTTTTTTCAAGATTTATCGTGTACCAGTTTGTTCTCACGATATATTCCGTTGTCACTCTTTGCATAGGCTTCGGGCAGTTCGGCGCCGAGCTTTCAGGCAAGGGGCTTATGCCGTTCGTTTTCATCGGCTTCGGCGTTAACACGATTGTAATTATATTTCTGCTCGGAATTGCCATTTGGAAAAGCGGCACGACAAAGGTTATCAACGGTTTAATCTCTCTCCTTGCAAAAATGAAGATTATGAAGCACCCTATGAAGTACCGCGTTATTGTCAGCCGCGAAATCAATAAATTCAACAACAACTTTAAGTTCCTGAAAAAGAACGTTCCGATAATCATTAAATCCGTATTTTACACAACCTTGCAGCTCACCCTCTATCTGAGCATTTCCTATGTGCTTTACAAGGGATTTGGGCTTGAGGGAACAAGTCTGCTTAAAGTTATATCATATCAAGCGTTTGTGCTTATGATATCGTCGTTCGTGCCGCTTCCGGGAGCAATGGGAGCTGCGGAAATCGGTTACACGGGCTTTTTCAACGATATTTTCGGCAGTTACATAGGCGTTTCAACGATGCTCTGGAGAATACTCACGTTCTATCTTCCCATTGTCGTGGGAATGGTGTTTATTTTAACGATGAAAAAACGCGGAATCGGTCAGCCTACTGCCGAGGACGTCAAAAACAACGTTCTTGTCGAAGATGAGCTTGACGCTGAAAACGATAATTAATTAAATAATAAGAGGAAAAAAGATGTCCGACCTTAAACATGAAATTGAAAGACGCCGCACATTTGCGATTATCTCACACCCCGACGCGGGTAAAACAACGCTTACCGAAAAATTTCTCCTTTACGGAGGCGCAATCGCTATGGCGGGCGCCGTAAAGGGAAAGAAGAATACCCGCCACGCGGTTTCCGATTGGATGGAAATTGAGAAACAGCGCGGAATTTCGGTTACTTCTTCGGTTATGCAGTTCAATTACAACGGATTTTGCATTAATATTCTCGACACACCCGGGCATCAGGACTTTTCCGAGGACACATACAGAACGCTTATGGCGGCGGATTCCGCGGTTATGGTAATCGACGCGGCAAAGGGCGTTGAAAATCAGACGAGAAAGCTGTTCAAAGTCTGCGTAATGCGGAATATTCCCATTTTCACGTTTATCAATAAGATGGACAGAGAGTCGCGAAATCCGTTCGACCTGCTTGAAGAAATCGAAAACGAGCTTGGAATAAAGACCTATCCCGTGAACTGGCCTATCGGTTCGGGAAAAGACTTTAAGGGCGTTTACGACCGTGAAAACCGCAGAATTATTTCGTTTGAGATGAACGACGGAATGAACTACGGCACTAAGGAAGTTGCCGCAACGGAAGTTGACCTGAACGATGAAAATCTCGCAAACGTTATAGGGCAGTCGAATTACAACACGCTGAAAGACGATGTAGAGCTGCTTGACGGCGCTTCGGAGGAATTTGACAGCGAGCTTGTAAACAGCGGAAAGCTTTCGCCTGTGTTCTTTGGCTCGGCACTTACAAACTTCGGCGTTGAGCCGTTCCTTGAAAACTTCCTCAAAATGACGCCTCCCCCCCTGCCGAGAAACACGGAAAGCGGCGTTGTCGACCCGTTTGACGAGCATTTTTCCGCGTTTATCTTCAAAATTCAGGCTAATATGAATAAAGCTCACCGCGACAGAGTTGCGTTTATGCGAATAGTAAGCGGTAAATTCACGAAGGAAATGGAAGTTCTGCACGTTCAGAACAACCGCACAATGCGCCTTTCACAGCCGCAGCAGATTATGGCAAACGAACGCGAGGTTATCGAGGAAGCCTATGCGGGCGATATTATGGGCGTGTTCGACCCCGGAGTTTTCTCAATAGGCGACACGATTTGTTCTCCGTCGAAAAAAGTCGTATTCGAGGGTATTCCAACGTTTGCTCCCGAACATTTTTCGAGGATACGCCAAAAGGATACGCTCAAGAGAAAGCAATTCATCAAAGGTACAACGCAGATTGCTCAGGAAGGCGCAATTCAGATTTTCTCCGAGCCTCAGAGCGGTTTTGAGGAAGTTATTGTGGGCGTTGTCGGAGTGCTTCAGTTCGACGTTCTCGAATACCGTCTGAAAAGCGAATATAACGTTGATATCATACGAGAGGACCTCTCATACGAGTATATACGCTGGATTACAAGCAAAAAGCACCTTGACGGAGGTCTTGACGAGCTGAAAAAGCTGGTTCTTACGTCAGATACAAAGCTTATTCAGGACGTTCGCGGCAACTACCTGCTGATTTTCACTTCGGAGTGGAACATAAAGTGGGCGCTTGATAAAAACGAAGGTCTGGAGCTTGCGGAATTTAGCAGAAACTGATTTATAAACAATCGCGCGACGATTCGATTGAACGTGAGTTCTTTCGGTCGCCGCGCTGTTTTTTTGTCCCGAAAAAGTCTTTTTTGACAACCGTTTTCGACCCGTTTCAAGAAGAATAAGTTGTATAATTACAGTACAAGCGAGGTGAGAAGCTTGACTGTTTACATAGACGTTCTGATATTGCTCAATCTGTATATAAATTACATTCTCGTCCGCGCGGCGGCTTTATCTCTGCGGCGAAGCGCAAACCGCAGAAGATGCGTATTTGCGGCGCTTCTGGGAGCGTTTGGGTCGCTGATAATTCTTGCTCCGACGCTTCCCTTTTACGTCAATATCCCATATAAAATCCTTCTTTGCGCGGGAATGGTTCTGATAGCGTTCGGCAAACAAAAACTCAGAGATTTTCTTGTCTGCGCGCTGTTTTTTATGCTTGTCGGGCTGCTTTTCGGCGGTATTTTGTCGGGAATTGAGGCGCTTTTTACTCCAAACGGAATGATTTTAAACAACGGAGTGTGCTTTTTCAATATTCCGATTGCAGCGCTTGCTTCATTCACAGCCGGAGCGTACTTTCTGATGAAGCTTGTAAAGCGGCTTTCCGACGGTAAAAAAGCGCGTTTCTGTACGGTAAAGATAACGCGAAACGGCGCTTCGGTCACGCTTCACGGGCTTTGCGACACGGGCTGCGAGGTGAGGGACGTTTTTCTCGGAATGCCTGTTATCGTCTGCGATTACGAGAAAACCGCAGCGATTATTCCAGATGAGATTGTCGATTATCTTGCGGGAAAGCTTGACGCGCTTGAGAAGATTCGGCTTATTCCCTGTCAAACAGTTTCAAGCAGCGCGGCAATTCCCGTTTTTAAGGCGCAGAGCGTGCTTATTGACGGAAAACAAGCGGACGTTCTTGTGGGAATATCAAAAAGTAATCTCGGCGATGATATCGAATGTATCTTTAACCCCGGAATAATACCCGCGGCATAAAATTATCAAAGGAGAATGGCGATGTTAAAACGGTTGTTGGCGCAGCTCAGATTTGCTGCGGAGCGTTTTCTGAGAAAATACGCGAAAAATTATGTTCACTATCTGAGCGGTCAGGAGCAGCTTCCAGCTCCGCTCACTAAGGAAGAGGAAGAAGCTGCATTCAAGCTGATGGACACAGATTTTGACAAGGCGCGCGATACGCTTATCGTACATAATCTGCGGCTTGTCGTGTATATCGCAAAAAAGTTTGAAAACACGGGAATTTGGCTTGAGGACCTCGTTTCAATCGGTACGGTCGGTCTGATAAAAGCGGTCAGCACATTCAGCAAGGACAAGAATATCAAGCTCGCAACTTACGCTTCGCGCTGTATTGAGAACGAAATCCTGATGTTCCTTCGAAAATACAGCCAATACCGCTATGATGTTTCTATTGACGAGCCGCTGAACGTTGACTGGGACGGAAACGAGCTTCTCCTTTCGGACGTGCTTGGCACGGAGAACGACTGCGTTAATTCTCACATCGAGGAGGAAGTCGAAAAGCAGCTTCTACACGACGCCGTAAATCATCTCGGCGAACGCGAGCGAAAGATTATGGAAATGCGCTTTGGGCTTAACGGCTGCAAGGAAAAAACCCAAAAGGAAGTCGCCGATGAAATCGGGATATCGCAAAGCTATATCTCGCGCCTTGAAAAGCGAATAATAAAACAGCTCCGCGACGAGCTTGAAAAAGTCTGCAATTAGCTGCAAAATCGCCTTTTTTGCACAAAAAAAGGCGTATGCCCGAACTTAATCCGCGGCATACGCCCAAATATCTTAATTACGCGATTATGCTTCTCTGAGTTTGAACTCGGAAATAAGCTCCTTAAGCGTTTCAGCCTGTCCGGAAAGCTCCTCGGAAGCCGCCGCAGACTCCTCTGCGGTAGCGGAGTTCGTCTGAACAACGTTTGAAATCTGCTCAACGCCGGTGTCAATCTGTACAATCGAATCAGCAGCCTCGGCAGACGCGTCGGAAATGCTGGAGTTGAGCTTCTGAACCTCGCCGGAAGAAACCGCAACCTGCTCCATCATCGCGGCAACCTCGCTTACAAGACCGTTGCCCTGTTCAACCGCTCTTACGGTACTTTCAATAAGCTCGTTGGTGTTGTTTGCAGCCTCGCCGGACTTGGAAGCAAGGTTTCTTACCTCGTCCGCAACAACCGCGAAGCCCTTGCCCGCTTCTCCTGCACGAGCAGCCTCGATTGCCGCGTTAAGCGACAGAATGTTGGTCTGGAAAGCGATATCTTCAATTGTCTTGATAATCTGGCTAATCTGACCCGAACGCTCCTTAATCTCCTCCATCGCCTTGACAAGCTCTTCCATCTTGGTATTTGCGGAGTGCATCGCCTCAACGGTTTCATTTGTCTTGGAGCTTGCGGATTTCGCTGCCTCGGCATTCTGGTGAATCTGACCTGCTACAACCTGAATAGTCGCTGCAAGTTCCTCAACGGAAGAAGCCTGCTCGGTTGCGCCGGAAGCAAGCGCCTGAGCGCCTGCGGCAACCTGCTCGGAACCGGAAGCAACCTGCTCTGCGGACTGGTTGATATCAGCCATAATCATATTAAGCTTATCGACAAGAGCGACCTGATTCTTATTAATCTGGCTGTATTCGCCTATGTAAAGCGCCGCGCTGTCGTTGCTCAGATTAAGATTGCCCTTGGAAAGCTCCTCGAAGCATCTGTCGATATCCTTGATAACGGTGATTGTTTCCTTGCACATCATTCTCATATTCTCTGCAAGTTCGCCAATCTCGTCCTTGGAAGTGTACTTAATGTCAATCTTAAAGTTACCGTCGCGAATGTGTTTAGCAGCATTCTGAACATCCTTAAGTCCCGTCGTAATGGACTTCGTAAGGTAAATTGAGAAACCAATTCCGACAACAACACCAATGACGCCTACCGTTACGCCGATAACAATAACCACATTACTTGTTGTAGTACCCTCATCGTAAAGGTTCTTTGCCTGAGTGGTGGCAATATCAATTCCGGTATTGATTTTTGTATTTGCGTTCTTAAACTTATCCATCAAATCGCTCTTGTAGAATGCATAAGCCTCTTCGCTCAAATTTGCCTTGCAAAGCTCGGTAAACTTATCGATTGATGTGTCAATATCATTCAGACTTGTTTGAATTTCATCAATCAGTTTGGTGTCCGTAAACGTATTTCTGACCTGCTTAACCGTTTCGGAAAGATTTATAATTTCGCTGTCCGCCAAAGTAAGTCTTTCGTTTATCATGGTTGTGTCGGTTTCAATTGCAGCCTGCAACATATTTTTCGAGGACGAATTCAGGCTCTTGCTTAATTCTTTCAGCAACTGTACGTTCTGAAAAGGTGAATTATAAAACTCGTTGTAGTCTTTCAAAAGGGTTGTCATCCCGACAATCGCCGTAACAACAATCGCAACCGTCATAGCAATTACGATGCTGAACGACAACAGCAATTTTTTTGAAACTTTTAAGTTCTTCATATCAAATTGTCCTCCTATTTGGTCAATTTCCATTATTTTGAACAAACTCATTATAACAAATTATTATTTTAATGTCAATAGCTTTGATTTTGATTTTATTTACTGTCATACAGTTATTGCTGAAATTATTTGTAAATAAATGAAAACGCTGTTTTTCACGCATTTAAACACATTTCAAACCTTTTTTCTTCAAAACAGTGAAAAGTTTTTGTTTAAATTAACGAAAGCGCATTAACGTTAAATTAACGCGAATATTCACCCGAACAGGTCTATTCTCATATAATCAGACAGCGGGTATTATACCGCAAATACTATGAGAAAGGAAGATTTTATGGATTCGATAAAATATCCCAAGCGTCCGGGTTATGCTTACGTTCCTTTTCAGAGAATGGAAAAGGTTTATTCGCCCGCCAAAGCGCTAAAGGCGGGAACGATTTTTCCCGAACTGAATATCTCGCTTGAGGACTATCAAAGGGGGCTTTTCAATGGGAAATAACTATTCAAACAGGCGTATGCAGCAGAACGAAAACGCGCAAATTCGTCAGCAGAGAGCGGAAAGCGGCAATTCCCCCGCCTGCGACGAGCTTCTGAAAGCAATCGCAGAAGCTTCGTTCTTCGCGCAGGACCTGAAGCTTTATCTCGACACTCACCCCGATGATACGCGGGCAATCGAAATGTTCCGTGAGGCAATAAAGCAGTATCACGCCTGCAAAGCGGCGTTTGAGGACAGCTTTTACCCGCTTACCGCTTCGGCTGCGGGTAAAGACGGAGAATGGGACTGGCTTTGCGGCACGTTCCCTCCGCTGAGCTGAGAAATCGAGGTGGATTATGTTTATATTTGAGAAAAGAACGCAAATTCCCATTTGCATCAAGAACAGAAACCCAAAGCTTGCCGGCATTATCCTGAGCCAGTACGGCGGTCCCGACGGCGAGCTGAGCGCGTCGCTGAGGTATCTCTCACAGCGCTTTACAATGCCCGATAACCGCGGAAAGGCGCTCCTCACAGATATCGGCACAGAGGAGCTTAGTCATCTTGAAATGGTCGGAAGCATTGTCGGACAGCTAACCGACGGCGAGGGCGCAAAAAGCTTTGACAAGTACGGCAACGCCGATTACTACGTTGACCGCGGAAACGCGGTTTATCCCGCAAGCGCCGCGGGAGTTCCCTTTACAGCAGCCTATATCCAGTCAAAAGCCGACCCCATCGCGGATATTATGGAGGATTTGGCAGCAGAACAGAAAGCCCGCGCTACCTACGACAACATTCTGCGGCTTTCCGACGACCCGGACGTAAACGAAGTTATAAAATTCCTTCGCGAAAGAGAAATCGTTCACTTCCAGCGTTTCGGCGAACTTCTTAACTACTATCAGGAAAAAATACAGGACTGCAAATACTGATTTTGCATATATGCCGCCCCGCTGTTTCACTTCGGGGCGGTTTTCGCAAATTATGCAATAAAATCGTGCGTTATTCGCACCCGATTTTGCGTTATATCCCAAACAGTCCGCGGCACGTCATAAATACACTTTTAAGCTAATATACTTGTACAAAATATAACGGAAGGAGAAAATTATGACCGAAAAGAAATTCATCAAAAACACGGCAATTCTCTTCGTTTCAATGGCGATAACCAAAATTGTCGGCGCGCTTTTCAAGATACCTCTCGCAAATCTCCTCGGAGGAACGGGACTCGGCTATTTTTCATCGGCATACGGGCTTTACTCGCCGATTTTCGCGGTAACGGCAGCGGGTATCCCGACTGTAATTATGCGTACAACCGCGCGCTGTTCCGCATCGGGAAATCTCTGCCGCGCGGCAGCCGTCAGAAAATGCGCACTTATGATGTTCTCGGCAATCGGACTTTTCGGAACGCTTTGCGTTGCCGTTTTTGCAAAACCTTTCTCGGAGTACATCGCCTGCTCTCCGCAGAGCCTTGCGGGAGTTTTGTGCATTTCGCCCGCCGTTATGCTGTGCTGCATTTCGAGCGTTTTTAGGGGTTATCGCGAAGGGCTTTCCGACGTTGTGCCTTCGTCCGCTTCCGCGATATCCGAAGCCGTTTCCCGCGCAATTTTCGGTCTGGGACTGTCTTTCGCTGTCATTTTCTATGCGAAAAGCCGCTTCAGCAACGGTCTTGACGTATTTGGAACAGCCTGTTCAACCGAAGAACAAGCCTATTCCGCCGCCCTGCCATACGCTGCGGCAGGCGCAGTTCTCGCGGTATCGCTCAGCGAGCTTGCAGGGTTAATCACGCTGATTATAATTGAGAGAAAGCGCAAAAACCGCGTTGTTACGCCAAAACGCTGTGAATACAGCCGCCGTGAAATCTGTCTTTCCCTGCTGAAAGAAATCACGCCGATAGCAGCTTCGGCGCTCGTGGTAAACTGCGTTTCTTTCGTTGACCTGCTCACGGTAACGCGCACGCTTTCGCAGTCCGCCGTAAATAATCCCGCTTTTTTCAGCGAAAATTTCGGCGATATACTGAACTCCTGCGGCGGAATCGAGGGTCTCCCGAACTTTATGTACGGAAGCTACACGGGCATTGCAATGACGCTTTTTATGATAATACCGTCGTTTGCGGGAATGGCTTCGACTGCGGCTGCGCCCGATATAGCCGCCGCTTGGGAGGTTAAAGATACCGACAGACTTATCGGCAAAATCAGACTTCAGCTTCGCGCAGGCGCGATGATTGCCTGTCCCGCGTGTCTTGGAGCGGCGGCGCTGGCTTCTCCTATCCTCAATATGCTCTATAAATCACGCGCGGCGGAGGTTTCCGTGTGCCTCGACTCTTTTGTTATACTTTGTCTTGGCGGGATTTTTATGACCGCGTCATCGGCGCTTTTCGGCATTTTTCAGTCAATCGGCAAGGCGAAAATTCCGCTTATTCTGATGAGCGCGTCAATTGTGCTGAAATTCCTGCTTAATCCGCTTCTAATCTCAATTCCCAATCTAAATATAGCCGGCGCGGCGCTTTCAAGCGTAATCGGCTATGTGATTATGGCTATCGGCGGCACAATCTGTCTGAAAAGAGTTCTCCCCGAAAAAATCAATATTTTCGGCGCGTTCTTTACGCCGTTTATATGCGCCTGCGGCTGTGCTGCCACGGCATTTTTCGTTCACAGAGCGCTTGAAACCATGATAAATCCAACCTTGAATGTAATTATTTCCACACTTTTGGGCGGCGCTGTTTATGCAATTTTACTGATTTTAACGGGTTGTTTTCGTACAAGTGGCATAATAAACAAAAAAAATATAAAAAAATGCAAAAAAACACTTGCAAAATAAGACAAAATAGGGTATTATATAAAAGGTTATTCAATTTTTACCTATCTGATTGTAAGGGAGCTTAGGAAATGGACTTTGAGTTTAAAAGCCGATATGATATTTCCGACCTTCTGAAAATCATGAAAATTCTGCGTTCCGATAACGGTTGTCCGTGGGATAAGGTTCAAACGCATGAGTCCATACGCACCGACCTTATTGAGGAAACCTACGAGGTCTGTGAGGGAATCGACGCCAACAGCCCTGAAATGCTTCAGGAGGAACTTGGCGATTTGCTGATGCAGGTCGTTTTTCATTCGGAAATAGAGGCAGAAGCCGGTAGATTTGATTTTAACGATGTCTGCGACGGTATTTGCAAAAAGCTTGTTTACCGCCACCCTCACGTTTTCGGTGAGGTGTCCGTAAAGGACGCGGACGAGGTTCTGAAAAACTGGGACGCGCTTAAAAAGGCCGGAAAACACCAGGATACTTATTCGGAGACGCTGGAAAGCGTGCCGAAAACCTTCCCCGCTCTTCTTAGGGGCGAAAAGGTTTGCAAGCGCGCCGCAAGAGCGGGTTTATCCGAAAACGACGTAAAAGAATGCGCCGAAAGTATCTGTGAAGATATCCGGAAGCTTTGCTGCGGCGATTTTTCGGGAAATGATGTTGAAAATCAACGGATTTTAGGTAAAATATTGCTGCAAATTTGTAATTTGAGCAGAATTTTTAAGGTTGACAGCGAAAAAGCCTTGACATATTCAATAAATATGTTTATAATGAACTTCAGAGCTGTCGAAAATGAAATTATCGCGAGCGGAAAGAAACTTGAGGAGGTTTCCAACGAGGAACTGAAGCTTGCGGCTGATAAAGTCCTCAACGGTTTGTAACCGTTAGATTATAGAATTATATTTTTTGGAGGTTTAATAACATGACAAAGGCAGAATTAGTTACAGAAGTTGCTGCAAAGTCCGGTCTTTCCAAGAAGGATACCGAGAAGGCAATCGCTGGCGTAATCGAGACAGTTACCGAGACTCTCGCTAAGGGTCAGTCCATTCAGCTTGTTGGCTTCGGTACTTTCGAGGTTCGCGAGCGCGCTGCAAGAAAGGGTATCAATCCCCGCACCAAGGAAGCTATTGATATAGCTGCTACCAAGGTTCCCGCTTTCAAGGCAGGCAGAGCTCTCAAGGACGCTGTTGGCGCAAGCGCTGCTAACAAGAAGAAGGGCAAGAAGAAGTAATTCTTTCTGAGTATGGTTATTAAGCGGCGGTTTTTCCGCCGCTTTAGCTGTTTAAGGAGAAATTTATGCGTCTGGATAAATTTTTGAAGGTTTCAAGGCTTATAAAAAGAAGAACTGTTGCGAACGAGGCTTGCGACGCGGAAAAGGTTTCGGTTAACGGAAAGCCCGCGCGCGCTTCTTATGAGGTTAAAACAGGCGATATTATTGAAATTAACATCGGAAAACCGCTTAAAGTAAGGGTGCTTGAAGTTAAAGAGTTTACCAAAAAAGAGGAAGCCGCCGCGCTCTACGAGGTTGTCTGAAAATGAATATTGCGCTCCCCCGCCGAATATATTATAGCGAACAATTGCTTTGCTATATGGACGGGGGTGTTTTTTATGCAGAACAATTCAATTGCCGCTCCGCAGAATATCGTTATGGAAAACAGAAAAAATCTTCGCGTTTCGGGCGTGAAGGATATCGACAGCTTCACGGAAACAAGAATCGTGCTTTCGACGATTATGGGCGAGCTTGTCATAAGAGGCGAGGATTTGCACGTCACCGCGCTTGACGCCGAAACCGGCGACTTTTCTATGACCGGAAATATATCTTCGTGCGTTTACAGCAAAAAAAACGTGATGGACGGACCGATTAAAAAGCTTTTTCGTTAACACGGAGGATTTATGAATATCAGCATTCCGGACTGCTTTATGATTGCGTTTTTCGTCGGCTTTGTATTCGGGCTTGTCTATGAAGCTCTGCGTATAATCAGGCTTATTCTGCGGTTTAAGGCGGCGATTTTTCTCTGCGATATCGCTTTCTTCATTCTCGCGGCTTTCGCCGTTATGCGGCTTTCAACAATGCTTGGGAATTACGTCAGAATGTACACGATTTTCGGATTTGGCGCGGGTGTTTTCGCGTATATTGTAACGATAGGCAGACTGCTTAACCTTATTGAAAGCGCAGCGTCTGTTGCGTGGAGATTGACAATAGGCAGACTTTTCAAAAAAATAAGCGTTTTCTTCAAGAAAACATTTGTTGGTTTTACACAGAAAATAAAGAGTGGATTTGTGAGAGCCTCCAAACTTTTTGAAAAGAAGCGTGAAAATCATAGAATGGACTTGAAATCAAACAGCGAAAAAGTGTATAATAAAAATAGATTAGATAAAATTGGGGAAGGTGAAAAAAATGTCATCAAAGCTGACGTCAGGAGAGGTCTGCCGTAACCCGAAAAAACACAGACTTTTTCGTCTGCTTGTCGGCGCGGCGCTTCTTGTAATTGCTGTTTTTGTCGTTTACACGCTTGTTTCGGATATGCTCCAGATACAGAAAGATACCGAAACGTACAACAAGCTTCTTGAACAGACAAATTCCGTGAACGAGCAAAACGCACAGATTACAAATTATCTTGAAAATGATGAGAATTTAAAGGAATACATTGAAGACATTGCCCGCGAAAAGCTGGATTACGCAAATCCGGAGGAACGGATTTATTACGTTGTTCCCGCCGCGGATTAAAACATATCAGCCCTTCGGGGCTGTTTTTTTTGACTTTTTCAGCAAAATTTGTATATAATAAATAAGCCGCACTATTAATTTTCGGAGAATGTTATGATTCATCTTAAACGATTGCTGAAAAAAATCTTCAACCGAACCACAATATGCGTTTTCGGAATTGTCGTTCAGATTGGATATTTCGCCTCGCTTTGCCTTGGACTCGGTTTTTGCTATAACGCTTCGTACCTTGTTTTTCAGGCGCTCGGAGTTATTGTTTCGATGTTTATTATAAACTCCGATATAAATTCAAGCTACAAAATCGCCTGGATACTCGTTATTATGGCGTTTCCGATTTTCGGGGTTATGTTCTACATCTTTTTCGGAAACAGCAGTTCCGGAAGAAAACTTCGCCGCAAGATGTCGCCTTATATTCAGGCGGAAAGAGATATGCTGTCAAAGGACGCTCAAAACGGCGATATACCCGAAAACAAGCCTTATTCAATCGCAAGACAGGCGGATTATCTTCGCAAAAGCGGCTTTCCGGCTTATTGTGAAACAAATGCGGTCTATCTTCCGAGCGGCGAGGATAAGTTTAAAGCGCTGCTTCGAGAGCTTGAGAGTGCGGAAAGCTTCATTTATCTCGAATATTTCATCATAAACGAGGGAAAAATGTGGAATTCAATTCTCGATATTCTCGAACGCAAGGCAAAATCGGGGGTCGATGTCCGCTTAATTTACGATGATATAGGCTGTTTGCTGACGCTGCCCGTGAAATATGAAAAGGAGCTTGAAAAACGCGGAATAAAGTGCCGTGTGTTCAACAAATTCAAGCCGTTCCTCACCAAAAAGCTGAATAACCGCGACCACAGAAAAGTCTTCATAATTGATGGAAAAACGGCTTTCACGGGCGGAATAAACCTCGCCGACGAGTATATAAACGAGTTTGAAAAACACGGTCACTGGAAAGATACCGCGGTTATGCTTAAAGGAAAAGCAGCGCACGGATTTACCGTGATGTTCCTTACAATGTGGAATTATCTTTCGGGTGAAAATCCGAAGAATTACGGCTGTTTACCGGAATATCGCGAGGAAGGCGCAGGATTTGTTGTACCGTTCTGCGACAGTCCGCTTGACGACGAGCCTGTCGGCGAAAACGTCTATCTCAATATCATAAACAACGCGCGAAATTACGTCTATATCACAACGCCTTATCTCGTTATCGACGACGAAATGCAGAATGCGCTTACCCTTGCGGCGAGAAGCGGCGTAGACGTCAGAATTATCACGCCGCACGTCCCCGACAAATGGTTTGTTCACGCGGTCACAAGAGCGCATTACCGCAAGCTTACAAGCCTTGGAGTCAAGATTTATGAATATTATCCGGGGTTTATTCACTCGAAAAGCTTCGTGTGCGACGATGAAATAGGCGTTGTCGGCACGATTAATCTTGATTATCGAAGTCTTTATCTGCATTTTGAATGCGCCGCGTGGCTCTGTAAAACCGATTGTATCGCCGACATAAAGCAGGATTTCTTCAAAACGCTGGAAGAATGCGATGAAATAACCTATGACGACTGCCTTTCCGTGAACGTTTTCGTCCGCGCTCTGCGGCTTGTTCTCAAGCTATTTTCACCGTTGATGTAAATTGCTTGCATATTATCTCCGACCGCTTCATATTAATGAAAATATGAAACCAAAACAGGTTCTGTTTCAAACAAATTCCGCTCGGAGGTATAAAAATGACTGAATTTCTGCCGGAAGGCTATTTGCTTAACTCTCCAGAAAATATTGCGGCAATTTCCACCCGCGCTTCCCTTTCCGCCGCCGCTTCTTCGGAGAAAATTCTCGAAGCGCCGTGTATTATATGCGACAGCAAGCACAACCTTATTGTCGGGCTTGGCTGTATGAGAGGCGTTATCCGGCGTGAAGAGGGCGCGCTCGGAATTGCCGAAGGCTCGACAAAGGATATTGCGCTGATTTCCCGCGTAAACAAACCCGTATGCTTTATTGTTGAAGGATTTTCGGTTGATGAAAGCGGCGCTGAATATGCGGTTCTTTCGCGCCGCAAAGCCCAGCTCAAGTGTATGGAGAACTATATCCGCAGGCTGAGAACAGGCGATATCATCACCGCAAAAGTGACGCACCTCGAACAATTCGGCTGTTTTGTCGATATAGGCTGCGGTATTCCCTCGCTTATTCCCATAGACCTAATCTCTGTTTCACGCATTTCTCACCCGTCAGACAGATTTTTTGTCGGTCAGGAAATCAGAGCGATTGTCAAGTCGTTTGACAGCGACAGGATTTGCCTTTCGCACAAGGAACTTCTCGGCACTTGGGACGAAAACGCCGCGCTTTTTGAGCAGGGCGAAACCGTTACGGGTATCGTTCGTTCGGTGGAGGAATACGGCATTTTCGTTGAGCTTACGCCAAATCTCGCGGGGCTTGCCGAGCCGCGAAACGACGTTTTCGTAAACCAGCGCGCTTCCGTGTACATAAAAGCGATTATTCCCGAAAAAATGAAAATAAAGCTCATTATCGTAAACACGTCCGAAAACGCGTATCACAACAATGAGCCGAAATATTTTGTTAATTCAGACCGCATCGAAAAGTGGGTCTACTCTTCCCCGCTCTGTTCCAAACGAATAGAAACGGATTTTACTCTCCCTTGATTTTCTTCCAGTACTCTTTTGACGCGTTCTCGAACTTGTTATCGCCGAATTCATAATAAACCTTGTCCTTGAGATTATCGGGAAGATACTGCTGCTTAACGTAATGATTTGGATAATCGTGGGGATAAAGGTAGTGCTGACCCTTGATTTCAGCGTCCTCGCCGTCGCAGTGTTTATTCTGAAGATGACGCGGAAAATCGCCCGTAAGTCCGTTCTGAACATCTGCAATCGCCGCGTTTATCGCGTTATAGCCGCTGTTTGACTTCGGAGCAGTCGCAAGCAGCACAACCGCGTCGCCCAGCGGTATTCTCGCTTCGGGCAAACCAAGCTGAAGCGCGCTGTCAACGCAAGCTTTCACAATCGGAATTGCCATAGGATACGCAAGCCCGATATCCTCCGCAGCAATCACAAGCAGCCTTCGCGAAAGCGAGATAATATCTCCCGCTTCAAGAAGCCTTGCCGCATAGTAAACCGCCGCGTTCTCGTCCGAGCCGCGAATTGACTTCTGAAGTGCGGAAAGCAGGTCGTAATGCTGGTCGCCGCCACGGTCATAGCGCATATTGCTGCGCTGCGTAAGTTCCTTTGCAAGTTCAAGCGTAACCTTTCCGTCAGCCGCGGCAACCGCGCACAATTCCACGGTATTCAGGCACTTTCGCACATCTCCGCCGACTCCGCGGCAAATATAATCAATCGCTTCATCGTCAACATCAAACTTTTCGCCGAGCTCCTCCGAGATTTCGGCGAAACCTCTTTTTGCGGCTTTTTTCAGCTCCTCCGGTTCAACCGGCTTGAACTCGAAAACCGTTGAGCGCGACAAAATCGCGTTGTAAACGTAAAAGTACGGATTTTCAGTTGTGGAAGCGATAAGAGTTATGCTGCCGTTTTCAATATACTCAAGCAGGCTTTGCTGCTGCTTTTTGTTGAGATACTGTATTTCGTCAAGATAAAGCAGAATACCGTTCGAGCCGAGAAAAGTGTCAATCTCCGCAACAATCTCCTTGATATCCGCAGTGGAAGCGGACGTTCCGTTGAGCTTGTGCAGGCGCATATTCGCCGACTCTGCGATAATCCTCGCAATTGTGGTTTTTCCCACACCCGATGGCCCGTAGAATATCATATTCGGGATTTTTCCCGACTGAATAATCCTGAGCAGCGGCTTTCCCTCGCCTATAAGATGAGGCTGCCCGACAACGTCGTCAAGCGTTTTCGGGCGGATTTTGTCTGCTAAAGGCATTTTATCTTCCTCTGTGTTCTGCAAGAAGCGCGTTTATCTTCTCCACAGGGTCGATAACGGCGCTTACGGAAGTATCGTGGTTAAGCGATGCAATAAAGTACGCGAGATACTTCGATACGTCAACTTCCTTGAACCACTTGCGCTTCAAAAGTTCAGGCGAGCGATATGTAAGGTTCGTTCCGAAAACGGCGTCAAGCATTCCCTCTTCATAAGCCTTGTCGAACTGTTCAAGACCGTTCGTGAAGATACCATAGGTTGCATACGCGAAAAAGCGCTTTGCCTTGCGTTTTCTCAGCTCTCTTGCAATATCAAGCATCGACTCGCCGCTTGAAATAATATCATCAGCGACAAAAACAGTCTTTCCTTCAACGTCGGAACCGAGATATTCGTGCGCGACAATCGGGTTTCTTCCGTTGACAATCTGAGAATAATCGCGGCGCTTGTAGAACATTCCCATTTCAACGCCGAGGACGGAAGCGTAGAACATATTTCTGTTGAGTGCGCCTTCATCGGGGCTGATAACCATAAATTTGTCCTTATTTACGATAAGGTCGGGGAATGCCTTGAACATCGTTTTAAGCACCTGATAAGACGGAATTACATTATCAAATCCCATAAGAGGAACCGCATTGCACACGCGCGGGTCATGAGCGTCAACCGTGATTACGTTCGCGACGCCCATTGCGTGAAGTTCCTGAAGCATAACGGCGCAGTCAAGGCTCTCGCGGTAAGAACGTCTGTGCTGACGTCCGCCGTAAAGTAGCGGCATAATTACGTTAATTCTGTGAGGTTTGCCGCTTGCCGCCTGTATAATACGCTTTAAGTTAGCGTAATGGTCGTCGGGCGACATATAATTCTCCTTGTCGAAGAACTTATACTTGCAGCTGTAATTTCCAACGTCAACGAGAATGAACAAATCCTTTCCGCGAACAGTGCTCTTGATAAGACCCTTTGCATCGCCCGAAGCAAAACGCGGGCACTCGCTTTCGATAATGAAGTTATCGTAAGGTCTGCCGTTGCGCTCAGCCCACCGTATAAGATAGTTGTTTATGTGCGCGGCAAGCTCCTCCGTACCGCGCAGTGCAATCAGTCCGATAGGCGCAACCTCGTTATACTCCTGATAAAGAACCTCAGTATTTTTTACAGTCGTCATTTCCCTTGTCCTCCCACGCATTATTCGTAAAGCGGATATTTCTTTGTAAGTTCGGTTACCATTCCGCGAACCTTATCCGCAGAACCGTTGAAGTCCTTTGCGGTGAGGTAGATACACTCGCCGATAACCTTCATATCCTCCTCCTTGAGTCCGCGCGTGGTAACAGCCGGAGTTCCTATTCTCACGCCGCTTGTAAACGCGGGCTTCTGCGGATCGTTGGGGATAGCGTTCTTGTTAACTGTAATATAAACGGCGTCAAGGTTAGTTTCAAGCTCCTTGCCCGTGATATTGAAAGGACGCAGGTCAACGAGCATAAGGTGGTTATCCGTGCCGCCGGAAACAAGGTTAAATCCCTTTTCGAGAAGCGTATCCGCGAGAACCTTTGCGTTCTTGACAATCTGCTCGCCGTAAGCCTTGAACTCAGGCTTAAGCGCTTCTCCGAAGCAAACCGCCTTAGCCGCGATAACGTGCATAAGCGGACCGCCCTGAGTTCCGGGGAAAATCGCGGAATTAATCTTCTTTGCGAGATACTCGTTGTTCGTGAGTATCAGACCGCCGCGCGGACCGCGAAGCGTCTTGTGAGTTGTCGTGGTAACGATATCCGCGTAAGGAACGGGGCTTTGGTGCTGACCTGCGGCAACAAGACCCGCGATATGCGCCATATCAACCATAAGATAAGCGCCGACAGCTCTCGCGATTGCGGAAAGCTTCTCAAAGTCGATTGCTCTCGGATAAGCGGAAGCGCCCGCAACGATAAGCTTAGGCTTGCACTTGTTAGCCTGCTTGTAAAGCTCCTCGTAATCGATAAAACCGTCGTCGTTCGTGCCGTAGGGGATGAAATTGTAGATTTTACCGGAAATGTTTACGGGAGAGCCGTGAGTGAGGTGACCTCCATGCGCAAGGCTCATACCCATAACCGTATCGCCGGGCTGAAGTATTGCAACATAAACCGCGGTGTTTGCCTGAGCGCCGCTGTGAGCCTGAACGTTCGCGAACTTCGCGCCGAAAAGCTTTTTTGCGCGCTCAATCGCGATATTTTCAACAATATCAACATTCTCGCAGCCGCCGTAATAGCGCTTTCCGGGATAACCCTCGGCATACTTGTTTGTAAGTACGCTGCCCATTGCCGCCATAACCGCGGGAGAAACGATATTCTCGCTCGCGATAAGTTCGAGATTACGTTTCTGGCGCTTCAGCTCAAGCCCCATGGCGTCGGCAACCTCTTTATCGTAACCACCGAGAAATCCGATACTATCCATTAAATCGCTATACATAATATGCTCCTTTCAAAAATGAAAAATACTACATATTCATTTTACCACAAAACGCGACTTTTTTCAAGTGCTTTTGTAATTTTATATATAAAAAAAGCCGTATATAACCACGGCTTTTTTGGTAATTTTTATACTTTTCCCAGAACAAACTCAAATCCGAGCAAAATCGCGAGAAAAACGAAGTTATATACGGTGAAAACGGCGAAATATTTTCCCTTCCGCGCATTTTCGGAGCGCGAATAAAGCTTAAATGAAATCAGACTTGCAAGCGAAGCGATAAGCGTTCCCATTCCGCCGATATTTACGCCGAGAAGCAGCGCGTCCGAGTTTTGCGTAAAGCCCGAAAGCATAATAGCGCAGGGAACGTTGCTTATTATTTGCGATAGCCCGCAGCCGAGAAGAAGTTCTCTCCCGTCAAGAATTGAACCGATAAACTCTTTCACCTGCGGCACCGCCGATATATTTCCCACAAACACAAAAAAGCAGACGAACGTGAAAAGAAGCGCATAATCGGGTTTTGCAAGGATTTTTCTGTCAAAGATAAGCGCCGCCGCAAGCGTTACGCCGAGGGTTATCCTGTAATCGAGTATTCTCGCTACCGTGCAGATACACACGGCGAAAATAACAGCGTAAACGAAAAAATTCCGCGAAGGCTTAAACGAAACGGCGCTGTCGGAACGCTCGATTTTCTCCGACGGAACAAGAAAAACCGAAGCAAGTACAAGCGCAAGACAAACGCCCGAAATCGGCAGCATAACCGCGAAAAAATCAGCGGGATTGTAGTTATAGCGCGAGTAGATGAAGAGATTTTGCGGGTTGCCGATGGGGGTAGCCATTGAGCCGAGATTTGCCGCTGCCGTTTCAATGACGATACAGTAAATTGCAGCCTTTTCCCTTCCTTTGAACAGCATAATCGTGAGCGGAACGAACGTCAGCAGCGCAACATCATTTGTTATAAACATCGACAGCGCGAAACAAAGCACAACAAGCGCTGCAGAAAGCGTCCGCGTGTTCTTAAAGCGACTCGTGAGCTTAGACGAAAGGAAGCCGAAAAGTCCTGTTTTCCCAAACCCCTGAACCGTAACCATAAGGCAAAATAATATCGCAAGCACGGAATAATCAACGTAATTCAGATATTCCGCGCTCGGCGGCGTTATTATCATCGAAAGCAAAGCGAGCAAAAACGCAATGCACAAAACGACCTCATTTTTAATAAATTTCACAATTTTTGTCATTTTTTCACCCTCTCAAACTTTATCATTATATCACTTTTTCGATTTTTTTGCAATATTTTTTCAAAATATCTTGAAAAAAGGGTTATTTTTTGTTATAATGAAATGAAAGAAAGGCAGGCGATTTTTTTGCGGTACAATCATCTTATAGATATGGACGATTATACGGTTTCACAATGGAACGAAATTGTTTCTCTCGCAGAACGAATCAAGACAAATCCGGAAGAATACTCTGAAATGTGCAGAGGAAAGATTATGGCGACGCTCTTTTACGAGCCTTCAACCCGCACTCAAATGAGCTTTCAGGCGGCTATGATAAGGCTTGGCGGAAGCATAATCGGCTTTGATAATCCCGGAAATTCCTCTGTTGCAAAAGGCGAAAACCTCAAGGATACTATCAAAATCGTAAGTACATACTCGGATATTCTCGTTATGCGCCACAATCAGGAGGGTTCGGCGAAAGCGGCGGCGCTTTGCGCGGACTGTCACGTTATAAACGCGGGCGACGGAGGTCATCTTCACCCCACTCAGACGCTCACGGACCTGCTTACGCTCAAATCCGAGCTTGGACGTCTGGACAACCTCACCGTGGGGCTGTGCGGCGACTTGAAGTACGGAAGAACCGTTCATTCGCTTGTAAAGGCGCTTTCCTGCTATCCGAACAACAAGTTCGTGCTGATTTCAACGCCGGCTCTCGCGCTGCCCTCTTATGTCAAGGAGTTTATCAAGTCGCACAACAGCAGCTTTATCGAGGTAAAGACAATTGACGAGTGCATAGGAAAGCTGGATATGCTCTATATGACGAGAATACAGCGCGAGCGCTTCGACAGCGACGAGGAATACGAGCGCCAGAAGAACGTTTATTGCCTCACGAAAGCGAAAATGTCCTACGCGAAGAAAGATATGATTGTTATGCATCCGCTTCCGAGGGTTAACGAAATTGAGGTTGCCGTTGACGACGACCCACGCGCGGCTTATTTCCGTCAGGCAAACAACGGAATGTACGTCAGAATGGCGCTTATCCTCACCACGATGAACCTCACTCCGAAAGTCAAACCGCTTCTCCTCGGCGAAATTCACAATGAAATTTGCTGCACAAACCCGAAATGCGTTACGCAGACCGAAAAATATCTCCCGCACAGCTTTTTAAGATACGGAGATATTCTGATTTGCGAATACTGCGACGAGAGAATGCTTCTTCATTAAAACAAAATCCCGTGAGAAATCACGGGACTTTTTATTCATAAATGAGAATTAGTTGATTTCCCAGACAAAAGCTACGCTGTCGCTTGAATCAATATCGTCCGGCGTAAATTCGGGAACGCAAGCGTCCGCCAACATCATTTTCGGCGCTGCCGCGAGAGCGTAGTTGCTGTCGGAGTACACCGAAATCTCGCTCCAATTGTAATCAATCGAAACAAGCTCGCCGAGCGTTTTTCCCGAAGCCTTGCAAAGAATTTCAGCCTTTTTGCGCGCGTTTTCGGTTGCCGAAGCAAGAAGCGCTTCCGAAACCTTCTCCGGCTCTTTCACAGTAAATCTTATTGAAAATTCCGCGTCAGCCCCGCTGTTTGCAATCGCAGTGAGCGTGTTCGCAAGCGCTTTTGCCGTAAAATCAAAGCCAAGCTTCAAGCTGTACGAGCAGTTGTACCCTCTGAAAATACGCTCGTTTCTTCCGTTTTTCTGAACATAATCATATTCGGTCGAAACGTTAAAATTCAGCGTTTTGAGGTCGTCCTTTGCATAACCGACTGCCGAAAGCGCATTTTGCAGCTTTTCAATCTTTTCGTTAGCCTTGTTTACAGCGGCGGTGTAATCTTTATCAACAACATTCAGCGAAAGCAAAATTTCAACGTAATCGGGCTTTGTTTTGACTGCTCCGACGCCTTTTACGGTAATTTTTGCCATAAACAATCTCCTTTCAAAAACAAAGGCAAGAAGTCGCCCTCTTGCCTTTTTCTTTTTTCAATTAACCGAGAACGCTCAGAAGAACGCCCGCCGCAACCGCAGAACCGATAACGCCAGCAACGTTCGGACCCATAGCGTGCATAAGCAGGAAGTTCGAGGGATTTGTCTGTGCGCCAACCTTCTGCGAAACACGCGCCGACATAGGAACAGCGGAAACGCCTGCCGAGCCGATAAGCGGGTTGATTTTTCCGCGGGAAAGAACATACATAAGCTTTCCGAGAAGAACGCCGCAAGCAGTACCGAGGCAGAATGCAATCAAACCGAGCGCGATAATAAACAGCGTCTTGGGGCTGAGGAAGTTATCCGCAACAGCCGTAGCGCCAACCGTAACGCCGAGGAAAATCGTAATTATATTCATCAGCTCGTTCTGAGCGGTATTAACAAGTCGTCCGCAAACGCCCGATTCCTTCATCAGGTTGCCGAACATCAGAATACCGACAAGCGGCGCCGCAGAAGGAACAATCAGCGATACGATAACCGTAACCGCAATCGGGAAAACAACCTTTTCGAGCTTCGATACCTCGCGGAGCTGACCCATCTTGACCGCACGCTCTTTTTTCGTGGTGAGCGCCTTCATAATCGGGGGCTGAATAACGGGAACGAGCGCCATGTACGAGTATGCCGCAACCGCAATCGGACCGAGAAGCTGAGGAGCAAGCTTTGAGGTGAGGTAAATCGCCGTAGGACCGTCCGCGCCGCCGATAATCGCAATCGAAGCGGCTTCCTTAAGCGCGAAGTCCGCAACTCCCGTGAGGTTGAGCAGGCACGCGCCGAGGAATGTGAAGAAAATACCGCCCTGTGCAGCAGCGCCAAGCAGGAAGCTCTTCGGGTTTGCAATCAGCGGACCAAAGTCTGTCATAGCGCCGATTCCGAGGAAGATAATCGGCGGGTAAATTCCAAGCTTTACGCCGAGATAAAGCATATCGAGAAGTCCGCCGTCGTGAAGAACTCTTCCGTAGTCAAGCGAAGTTTCTTTCGTGAACTGAACGAGGACATTCGCGCCCTGCTCGATATATTCGGGCGCAAAATAGGGATTTTTTGAAGGGTCCCACAATTCTGCGTGGTAAAGACCCGCGTTCGGCAGGTTCGTGAGGAGCATACCAAATGCAATCGGAAGCATAAGCAGCGGTTCATACTGCTTAACAATCGCAAGATAAAACAGAACGAACGACAGAAGAATCATCAAACCGTTTTGCCATGTCATTCCAAGAAAACCGGAGTCCGCAATCAGACCCTGTATCGTACTAACAAATATTTCCATACATTGATTCCTTTCAGCCGTTTCAGAACGGACGAGTATTTTCGGTTATTCCTGCCGCGCTCCACGCAGAACGCACACGCTTTCCTTCGTGCTTTCTGACGCTCTTTATCGTGAAGCCCTCGCCGTCCGTGTAAGCCGCAACAGCAGCGCTTATCACGGCAATAAGCTCGTCGTCACTGTTAACATCTTCAGCAGAAACATCTTCAGCTGCCGCCTGTACGGGTTCAGCCGCTTTCGTCTCCTCGGCAGCCTTAGCCTCAGCCTTTTTCTTTTTGGAATTGTCGATAAATTTGAATATCGCGCCGAGCAATATAAAGAAAAATATCAGCACTGCAAGAATTACGAATACAACAAGCACACCGGTAAGCGTGATAATTCCAACACTGCCCCAGTAATCGGGGTCGGCAATCTGCTGCTGAGCAATGGTTTTCTCAGCGGTTTCGGCATACCCCTGAAGCCTGTCGATAACGTCGACCTCGGCGCTTTCGGACACCAAATTCAGAAACAAGCTCATAAACTATCTCCTTTTTAAACTCGTAAAACGAGTAAATTTATTTAACAAACACTTTTATTATACAATATTTTACAGAACAATTCAACAAGTTCCCAAAAATAATGACAACAAGATTTTTTAACATTTTTCTCAACTTTTTATGCAGTTTTGCCAAACATCAGTAAAATCCGCCGTCAACGCCAAGAATTTGTCCCGTTATAAAGTGATTTTCGGCAATCGCCCTTACGGCTGCGGCAACCTCGCTCGGTTTTCCCAGCCGCCCAAGCGGGGTTTCATCGCAAAGCTCCGAAAGCTCGTCCGAAGTGAGATGCGAGCTGTTCATCCGGCTGTCGATAACGCCGGGGGCTATCGCGTTAACCGTTATTCCCGAAAGTCCAAGTTCCTTTGCAAGCGCCTTTGTAAAGCCGATTACACCAGCTTTTGCCGCTGAATACGCAACTTCGCAGGACGCTCCGTGAACGCCCCAGACAGAGGTTATATTCACAATTGCGCCGCTTTTTCGACTTATCATCTGCGGAACAACCGCCTTTGACGTCCTGAAGCAGCCCGTGAGATTTACCGAAATCTGCTTCTCCCAGTCGTCCTCGGTTGTGTCGCAAAACGGCTTTATAAGCGAAATTCCCGCGTTATTCACAAGAACGTCTATTCTCCCGAATTCTTTCAGAACGCGCTCTGTCGCCTCTTTCACGGATTTTTCGTCAGAAACGTCCATTTTAACGGGAAACGCGCGAAATTTTTCGCAAATCGCCGCGGCTTCCCTCTCGTTTGAGCAGAAAGTGAACGCAACGTCCTCCGTCCGTGAAAATTCCTCGACAAGAGCCGTTCCGATTGCGCCCGTTCCGCCCGTTATCAACACAACGCTCATTTCAGATTTACCGTGATTTCATCGCCCGAAACCGCGATTTCAACAGCGCTGAACTGCTTTTCGCTGTTTTCAATCAGCAGTTCGGCAATCTTATCCTCAATTTCGGTTCTGATAACGCGCCTTATATCACGACCGCCGAATTTCCCGCCGAACGCCTTTTTCGCGACAGCCGCGTAAACATCGTCCGAAATTGAAAGTGACAGCTTCTTCTCCTCAAGCGGTCCGCGAAGCTCTTCAAGATTAAGCTTTGCGATTTTCGCGTAAGAGTCCTCGGAAAGCGGCTTGAACACGACAACTTCGTCAACTCTCGCCAGAAATTCCGGTCTGAGAAAATCCCGAAGTCCCTTCATTGCGCGTTCTTTTGTCACGTCGCTCTGCGTTTTCGCAAAACCGACGCCGTTCATTCCGCTTGATGAGCCTGCGTTTGACGTCATTGCGATAATCGTGTTCTCAAAGCTTACGTTTCTGCCCTGCGAGTCGGTTATCTTGCCCTCGTCGAGGATTTGCAGAAGAATATTCATAACGTCCGGGTGAGCTTTCTCAATTTCATCGAACAGAATAACCGAATACGGCTTTCTGCGGACGCGCTCGGTGAGCTGTCCCGCTTCGTCATACCCGACGTATCCCGGAGGCGAACCGATAATCTTGCTCACGCTGTGCTTTTCCATATATTCCGACATATCAAGCCTTATCAGCGGGTCTACGCTGTCAAACATTTCCTTTGCAAGAACCTTGACAAGCTCGGTTTTTCCCACACCCGTCGGTCCAACGAAAATAAACGAAGCGGGTCTGCGGCGGTCGGAAAGCTGAACTCTCGAACGCTTTATTGCCTTTGCAACAACCTCGCAAGCCTCGTCCTGACCGATAATTTTCGCTTTCAGGTTATCCTCAAGCACAGACATTCTCTTATACTCGGTTTCGCGGATTTTATTTGCGGGAATACCCGTCCAAAGCTCGATAACCTTTGAAAGGTCGTCAATAGTAACGTTTACATTCTCGGCTTCGGGCTGAATTTCAGCAATTTTCTTCTCGGTCTGCGCGATTGTCGTCTTAATTTCAGCAAGCTTCTCGTAATCAATGTTTGAATCGCCCGCAAGCTCGCTTTCTTCAACGCGCTGCTTTGACAAATCGGTTTTCAGCTTTTCAAGTTCGGTTATGCTCGTGCTGTTGAGCGAAGCGCACGCGCAAGCCTCGTCAAGCAAATCAATCGCCTTATCTGGCAAAAATCTGTCGTTGATATAACGTTCCGACAACAGCGCGCACAATTTTGCAATTTCATCAGAAACGTGAACCTTGTGATGTTCCTCGTAATATTGCTTTATACCGCCGAGAAGCTCGATTGTTTCCTCAATTGTCGGCTCGTTTACGGTAACGGGCTGGAAGCGGCGTTCAAGCGCGCTGTCCTTTTCAATATGCTTTCTGTATTCGGAGAAAGTTGTCGCGCCGATAACCTGAAGTTCGCCTCTTGAAAGAGCGGGCTTAAAGATATTCGCAGCGTTCATTGAACCCTCGGAATCGCCGCCCGTACCAACAAGATTGTGGATTTCATCAACGAAAAGCATTACATTTCCCGCGTTTTTTACCTCGTCGATAAGGCTCTTTACGCGGCTCTCGAACTGACCTCTGAACTGCGTTCCCGCGACAAGCGCCGTCAAATCGAGCAGATACAGCTCCTTTCCCTGAAGCCTGAACGGAACGTCGCCGCTCGCCAGCTTCAAGGCAATTCCCTCGGCGATTGCGGTTTTACCGACGCCCGGCTCGCCTATAAGACAGGGATTGTTCTTCGTGCGTCTTGAAAGTATCTGAAGAACGCGATAAATTTCCTTTTCGCGCCCGATTATTCTGTCGATTTTGCCTTCTTTTGCGCGTCTTGTGAGGTTCGTGCAGTAGGTTTCAAGGCACTTGCGCTTTTTATCGACCTTTTCCTGCTTCTTTTTCAGCTTTTTTTCGGTTTCGCCGTCAGACTTGCTGTCGGAAGTTCCGAAAAGATTTTTCAGAAAATTCGGCATTGTTCCCGCGCCACCGCGCTCAAAGAGGTTATCCTCCTCTTTCGGTGCGTCAACATCGTCGCCGTCGGGTAAATCCTCTTCCGTTTCATCATCGTCATCGTCTTTTCCGTCAAGACCGAGCTGCTTCAGAAAATCGCTGTCAACAGCTCCGTCCTCGCCGAAAATCGAATCGCAGGCATTCTCAAGCTCGTCCTCGGAAATCCCCATCTGCTTCAGATAGTCGCTTACCTGCGGAAGCCCAAGTTCTTTTGCACACTGAAGGCAAAGCCCCTCGCTCTTGCGCTCCGAACCGGTCATTGTCGAAACGAACAGAACCGCCGGACGCTTCATGCATCTTGAACACATCATCATATCAAATTCACCTTACCTTCATAAAAAGCTCAAGAAATCAATATTGTAAATCTTCTTGAACAGGAGTGTCGAATTAATTGCCGCATCGTTAAACAGTATTACGCTGCCGTCGAACGTTGACGAAATGAGCCTTGTCACAACGCAGAACAGCGCGATTATCACCGCCGCCTCGCATAAACCCGCAATTCCTCCGAGAAGCGCATTTACCTTCCCAAGAACCGGAATTTTGTTAATAAGTCCCGCGGCGCGCGCCACAAGCCCAAGTATCAGCATAAACACAATAAACAGCAGAATTACTGTAACCGACCTTATTATCAATATACAGGACGGGGAAATAATTCCGTCCATAACAGCCGATTTTGCCGAAGATTTCGTGTCAATCATCGCAAGAACGACTTTTCTCACCGAAGAAACGTTCAGCGTATCGCTTCCGGCGTCCGTAAAAAGCGTGGGAACGGTGTTCTTAACGGCGTCAATCATTCCGCCGATTGTTTCAGCAACAGGCGTTTTTACCATACAAACCGCAAGATACTGCGCCGTTACAAGTTTTCCCAGGCCATACTTTTCAATATCGGTCATACTGAAATGCGCGGTTTTCGCGTTTACGGAGGAAAAATCGGTTTTCTCGCTTAGTCCGAAAAGCGTTAAATTAAGCCCTTCAATTCCTGTTTCAGAAAAATCAACGTCCGACAAATCCATAACCGCCGCGCCCGTTCCCTCGTAATCCGGAACGACGTCGCCTATGGAAACATCGGAAATCCTGATTTTTGTAAAATCCATATCCGTGTCGCCAAACGGCTTAATTTCGATAATCTGCTCAGCGCCGTCTATTTTTTCGTCAAGCGTTTTCTCGATATTTTTTTCAATAAACTCGCCGTAAATTCCGTTTGCAACAGGTTCGCTTATAATAAACGCCAGCGCAAAAGCAATTACAAGCGAAAGCGTTTCGATTATTACTCTCGCAAAGCCCTTTTTTATCCCCACAAACGTCATTCCAACGGCTGCGGCAACTATTATTATGTCAAAAACAAAGGCAAATTCCTGTCCCATACTTCTCTCCTTACAGATTAACGCGCTGAACGGTATTATATCCGAGCAGAAAAGCCCCGCCGTCCATAATCATAACGTCCGAATAATCGTTGTCGAGCTGATAGTTCCTGCGTTCAATAAGTTCGCTGTCATACGCGAAAAGCGCGTTCTCCCTCAGCACATAAAGCGTCCGGTTTTCCACGTCAAACGAACCTGCCTCGCCGAGCGAAAGCGACGCCGAAGGCTCAAGATTTTCGTTGTAAACAACCGCGGTAACGCCGTTTGAAGCGGAATCGTGAAACAAAACGACTCTCATGACTTTTGAGCTGCAAATTCCCGTAACCTGCTTTGAAAAATCGTTTTTCGCCTTGGTTTCACCCGTATTCTTATCAAACAGATAAGCGCCGCGCTCCGTCACCGTGTAAATTCCATCGTCCGCGTACTCAAGCGAATATGAAACCGCGCTTCCCGTTGAAGCACGCCAGATTTCGCCTTGCTCCTTGGTTGTGTCAAAGCAAAGAACCGCGCAGTTAAGCTCGCCGTTCTCCTCTCCGACAACCGAAACATACAAAAATCTTCCGTTATCGGAAAAACAAACTCCCATTATCTTCTCATCGGGCGACGCCCAGCGGAAAAGCTGCTTTCCGTCGCCGCCGAATATGTAAAGATAGTTTGAATAGCGCGTCGAGGTCGTGACAACCGCCGAACGGTCGCCGCCGCCCATTTTCGAGAAAACAATCGCGTCGTCCATCGTCTTTGCGAAAATTTCCTCGGATTTGGAGTAAACCTTCAAATCCTTGCCGTTTTTGTCGTAAACAAGCACTCTTCTGTCCGTCGACGATGACGCGGGGCGGTTAAACCCGTGCTGAACGCTCTTAATTTCCGCGCCGCCGCCCGTGTATGTATAGAGATATGTGTCGGTGAGGAGGTAAAAGTTTCCGCCGAGTTCGCCCATATCGTAAGCCGCGCTTCCGGGCAGCGTCACAGGGAAACCCGCTTTTCCGACCGGAAGAAAGATATCCCTGAGCGGTGAAAACACAGCCTGCCGGTTAAAAATTATAACAATAAGCGCCGCGGCGATTATCCCGACAATAACCAGAGCTATTGTACGCCGCCTGCTTTTTTTCTTCTCAGCGGGAGATTTTCTGCCGCTCAGCTTTTTAAGCTCGTTTTTATCGTCCATTGTCTTTCCTTATAATCAAAATGTATATAAACTCATCAGTCTATTATAGCACATTTATATGCCCATAGTCAAGTATAATAGTATACTTCGTTAAGATAAAGTCCCTCCGGCGGAAGCGTAACCCCGCCAAAATCGCGGTTTCGCGTATTCAGCGCCGAGAGAATATCGCTTTCCGTGCGTTTTCCCTCGCTGATGTAAATAAGCGTTCCCGCAAGAATACGCACCATATTGTATAAAAATCCGTTCCCGCGTATTTTTATCTCGACAATTCCGCCATTTTCCTCAACCGAACAAGCATAAATCATCCTTATCGTTGACTTAACGCGCGATTTTCCCTCCGCGCGGCAAAACGCGCCGAAATCGTGTTCGCCGACGAAAAGAGCGGCGGCACTGCGCATTTTCGGGATATCGAGCGGATACGGGTAATGATACGCGAGTTTTTGCAGAAAAACGTCCCTGTTCGGCTTGTTGTTTATCAGATAAACATATTCCTTGGATTTTGTACAAAATCTCGCGTGAAAGTCCTCGCACGCGTCCTCGCAGGAAATAACCGCGATATCGGGCGGCAAAATCGTGTTCATACCTTTTACAAAGCCGTCGCACGGAATTTTCGACTCGGTTCTGAAATTAAAGCAAAACCGCCTTGCGTGAACGCCCGCGTCCGTCCTCGAACAGCCGTAAATCACGGGCGGTTCGCATTTCAAAAGCTTTCCTATCGCCTTTTCGACCGCTTCCTGAACGGAAAGCGCGTTGTTCTGCCGCTGAAAACCGTGATAAGCCGCTCCGTTGTAGGCGATAAATACCTTTAAATTACGCATTCAGGCTCCTTTTACGGGATTATGGGGAAGCAATTCATCACGATTATCCCCGCGAATAAAATCAGCATAATCACAATCGCTATAATGTCCCTTGCCGCGATTTTAAGCTGCCGCATACGCGTTCTTCCCTCGCCGCCCTTGTAGCAGCGGCATTCCATCGCGGTTGCAAGCTCGTTTGCGCGCTTAAACGCCGACACAAACAGCGGAATTATAATAGGAACAAGCGATTTTGCGCGCTTCAGCATACCGCCGGAATCCAGTTCCGCGCCTCTTGCCTTTTGCGCCGACATAATTTTGTCGGTTTCCTCGACAAGCGTTGGGATAAACCTAAGCGCAATCGTCATCATCATCGAAAGCTCGTGTACAGGAAATCTCACCTTTTTAAGCGGCGACAAAAGCCGCTCAATCGCGTCCGTAAGCATAATCGGCGACGTTGTGTACGTCAGAAGCGACATTCCAACGATAAGCGAAATAATCCTCAGCAGCATAAATCCCGCAAGTCTTATTCCTTCGGGATAAATCGAGATTATCCACCAGTGAAACAGCGGAGTTTCCCCTGTGATGAACAGCATATTGAGTATCGCCGTGAAAATCATCAGCGGCAGAATGGGCTTCACGCTCTTTAGTATCATAACAAGCTTAATTCCCGAAATGATATAGCAGAACACCATAAACAGCAGAGCAAGAATAATTCCCGTAAAGCTCTGCGCCGTGAACAGCGTCACCAGATAAAGCAGGTCGAGAAGCAGCTTTACGCGGCTGTCCAGCCTGTGAATAACCGATTTTCCGGGGAAATACTGCCCGATTGTAATATCCTTTATCATCGTTTTTCCTTAATTTATAACAAAGAAAGCAGCCTTTTCGCGGCTCTTTCGGTAGTATATATATCGTTTCCTATATCAATCCCGAAATTCTTCAGCTTATGCGAAAGCCGCGTTATCTGAGGCACGTCAAGACCGATTGAAACAAGCTTTTCCGTATTCTTGAAAACATTGTCCGTATAATCAAAACAGAACAGCTTTCCCTTATTCATCACAAGCACTTTTTCGGCGAATTTCACGATATCTTCCATTGAATGTGAAATCAGAAGCACGGTTTTACCCGATTTTTCGTGATATTGCTTGATAAGCGCAAGGATTTTATTTCTGCCTTTCGGGTCAAGACCCGCCGCGGGTTCGTCGAGAATAAGCGTTTCGGGGTTCATCGCAAGCACTCCCGCCAAAGCGACGCGCCGCTGCTGTCCGCCCGAAAGTTCAAACGGCGATTTTTCAAGAAGATGGGTAATTCCCATACTCTCCGCCGCCTCTTTGACGCGCTTTTCAATCTCCTCGTCCGAAAGTCCCATATTCTTCGGTCCGTATGCGATATCCTTCGCTACCGTTTCTTCAAAAAGCTGATGTTCGGAATATTGAAAGACAATTCCTACCTTAAAACGAATATCGCGTATTTTCACATCTTTTGCGTGAATATCCTGCGAATCGACGAAAACCGTTCCGAAAGTCGGCTTGATAAGACCGTTGAGGTGCTGGATAAGCGTGGATTTGCCGCTTCCCGTGTGACCGATAATTCCGATAAATTCGCCGCGGTTTATCGTAAGCGACACATCGTCAACCGCCGTTTTCTCAAAAGGCGTGCCTATACTGTACTTGTAGGTTACGTTTTCGAGCCGAACGGCTTCTTCGGTCTTTTCCGCGTTAATAACAGCCGCTTCTTCGCTTATTTCAGCCGTTTTTCTTCTGAGAGGAAGCGCGGCAATAGCCTTTGCACACTCGTCCTCAAAGATTATTTCCGTGGAAATATCAGCGCCGTTTTCCTTCAGCATAAAGCAAAGCTCAGTCACCTGCGGAACGTCAAGCCCGACGGCTCTCAGTTCTTTTTCACGCGCAAAAATCTTATGCGGCTCGTCGTCCATAATAATCGCGCCCTTATCCATTACGACAACCCTGTCCGCCTGCGCGGCTTCTTCCATATAATGGGTAATGAGAATTACGGTAATCCCGTGTTCCCTGTTAAGCCGCTTTATGGTCTGCATAACCTCTTTTCTGCCCTTAGGGTCAAGCATTGCGGTCGGCTCGTCCATAACGATACAGCGCGGCTGCATCGCGATAATTCCCGCAATCGCAACCCTCTGCTTCTGACCGCCCGAAAGCTGGTGCGGAGCGTGCTCGCGGAACTCGTACATATCAACCTGCTTCAGCGCGTCGTCAACGCGTTCGCGTATCTCTTTCGGAGGAACGCCGAGATTTTCGGGCGCAAACGCAACGTCCTCCTCGACAATCGTTGCGACAAGCTGATTATCGGGGTTCTGGAAAACCATTCCGACCGTACGTCGGATATCGAAAAGCTTGTCCTCGTCAGCCGTGTCAAGCCCGTTTACAAGCACTTTTCCGCTTGTCGGCGCGAGAATTGCATTAAAATGCTTTGCAAGCGTGGATTTTCCGCAGCCGTTGTGTCCGAGAACTGCAAGAAACTGCCCGTCCGGAACGCTGAGATTAACATTTATAAGAGCCGTGCTTTTTTCCGTCACATTACCCTCGTCGTCGGTTGTAACGTAGTCGTAGCACAGATTTTCGGTTTTAATAATATCCAAAACAATACACCTTTTCTAAACGCAAAAATACATTTTATATTATACCATAAAAGCAAGCGCAAAGTCAAGTATTTTTTGCAAAAAGAGCGGCAAAGCGCAATGCTTTACCGCCAAAAATTTTATTTGAACCTGACAATCGCCGTGCTTCCGCAGGGCAGCGCCATTCCCGTCTGCTTCACGGGAATACCGATTTCCTCGGATATCACATCGATATCAAAGCGTTTACCGACGGTCATTTTCAGAAGATAGCTCATAACCGACGCCGACAAGCCCGTTGTGTAGCTGTTCAGCAGCAAAAACAGCGGCTTATCCGACAAAAGTTCCGTAATGTCCCGCATAAGCCCGAATATGCACTCTTCAAGCTTCCACATCTCGCCATTCGTCCCGCGTCCATAACTCGGCGGGTCGAGAATAATTCCGTCATAGCGCGTTCCGCGGCGGATTTCGCGCTTGATGAACTTGTTCGCGTCATCGACAATCCAGCGTATCGGCTTATCCGAAAGCCCCGAAAGCTTTGCGTTCGTCCTCCCCCAGTCAACCATACCCTTAACCGCGTCGCAGTGACACACCGAAGCGCCCGCCGCCGCGCAGGCAAGCGTTGCTCCTCCGGTGTAAGCGAAAAGGTTCAGCACGTTTATGGGACGATTTGCGACGCGAATAAGCTCCGAGCAGTAATCCCAGTTCACAGCCTGTTCGGGAAAAAGACCCGTGTGCTTGAAACCCGTTGGTTTGACGAGAAAAGTAAGATTTTTATAGCTTATCTGCCAGCTTTCGGGCAGCTTTCTGCGGTAATCCCAAGCGCCGCCGCCCTTATCGGAGCGGATATAACGCGCGTGCGCGGTCTGCCATTCCGCCGCTTCCGCCGATTCCTTCCATATAATCTGCGGGTCGGGACGTATCAGAATAACATCGCCCCAACGTTCAAGCCGCTCGCCGTCCGAGCAGTCAAGAAGTTCGTAATCGCTCCATTTATCGGATAATCTCATGGTTTCTCCTGTTCTCATTCTGCGATATTCCGCAGACGTTTCCGAGTCGTTTTAAGCGGTAATGCGTATTATGGCAACACCGCACAATTACCGGCTGACGCCTTTATCATTT